>Ga0206926_1012_pt1 | contig 45488 bp, 42 predicted proteins | sample Alteio_BWOrgHeat_59_FD_152955 | JGI IMG/M metagenome (GOLD analysis project Ga0206926, IMG submission 152955) | Enriched cells from forest soil in Barre Woods Harvard Forest LTER site, Petersham, Massachusetts, United States -... | ecosystem: Environmental > Terrestrial > Soil > Temperate forest >... | reverse complement strand
GAAATCCCTGTGCTAGCGTCGATCACAAATTGTAGATATCCGATTTATAGGAGGTCAGTTGACCCGGTTGCTTGAACCAATCCACGGTTGCCGACAAGCCTCTTCGAAACCCGTCCAGGCCACCGTAGCTCGGTTGAGTTAATCGAATTATGAGCGGCGCCAACAGGAAAATATGCGTGGTCACCGGTACACGCGCAGACTATGGGTGTTTGCGCTGGGCAATGGAAGAGATACGCAACACACCGGGGTTGGAGCTGCAGATCATTGCGACTGCCATGCATCTTGCTCCGGAATTTGGACTTACATATCGTGAGATTGAGCAGGATGGCTTTGCCATCGATTCCAAAATCGAGATGCTATTGAGTGCAGATTCGCCGACAGCGCTGGCAAAGTCCATGGGCCTGGGCCTTATCGGGGTAGGCGAGGCGCTGCAACGACTGCAGCCGGACTTGTTGTTTATTCTGGGGGACAGATTCGAGATTTTTGCGGCTGCCGCAGCGGCCACGGTGGCCCGGATTCCGATCGCTCATGCTCATGGCGGTGAGACAACCGAAGGCGCGTTCGATGAGGCGATGCGGCATTCGATTACCAAAATGTCGCATTTGCACTTTGTGGCAGCCGAGGAATATCGCCGGCGTGTAATCCAGTTGGGCGAGGATCCCGGACGGGTATTTCTGGTAGGTGGGCTGGGAGTAGACAAGATCAAGAAGATAGCCCTGTTGGGTCGCGAAGCTTTGGAAGATGCGCTCGCGTTCAAATTGGGCGAGAAGAATCTTCTGGTGACCTTTCACCCTGTGACACTGGAGGATGAAACATCCGCTGTACAGATGAGGGAGTTACTGTGTGCTCTCGATGAGCTTAGGGATACTCATTTAATTTTCACTATGCCCAATGCAGATACCGGCGGCCGCCTCTTGATCGAATTGATTACGCAGTTTGTTGCTAGCCGAGCCAATTCTCGTGCATATGCTTCCCTTGGCGACTTGCGATACCTTTCATGTATACGGCATGTGGACGGGGTCATAGGGAATTCCTCGAGCGGATTGACGGAAGTGCCCAGTTTCGGCAAAGGCACGGTGAACATCGGGGACCGACAACGGGGGCGCCTGAGAGCGGCAAGTGTTATCGATTGCGAACCGAATCGGGAGGCGATCGGCGCGGCGTTGAAGCGGCTTTTCTCTGCCGAGTTTCAAAATGCGGTGCCAGCAACACGCAATCCTTATGGGGAAGGCGGCGCCAGCCAGAAGATCGTGCAGGTGTTGAACGATTTTCCCCTCCAATCTATATTAAAAAAATCGTTCCACGATTTTTTATCTACGTGAGTCGTGTCAAACCCAATCATAAGAACTACGAATGATTGCGCGCCTATCGGCGGCACTTCCGCCTCGACGGAGAGATGGCGCGAAGCCTTATTGCCTGCGAATTCGGATCTTCGTCAGGCCATCCGAAACTTGGATCAGACTGCGCTGCAGATTGTACTGGCGGTTTCAGCCGACGGCACTTTGCTGGGCACCCTCACGGACGGCGATATCAGGCGGGGCTTACTGCGCGGCATGGACATGAGCAGTACCATAGATGCCATTATGTTTCGCGAGCCGCTGGTGGTGCCCCCGCAGTTGAGCCGCGACTCGGTGCTGCAGCTCATGCAAGCCAATAAGATTCACCAGCTGCCCGTCGTTGACGCTGATCGGCGCGTGGTCGGACTGCACCTGTGGGATGAAATGATGGCACCGGAGTGGCGGCCCAATCTCATGGTGATCATGGCAGGGGGGCAAGGCAGCCGTCTGCGCCCGCACACGGAAAATTGCCCCAAACCGCTGCTGTTGGTGGGTGGCAAGCCGATGCTTGAACATATTCTCGAGCGAGCCAAAGCCAACGGATTTCAGCATTTTGTGGTTGCCATTCATTATCTCGGCCACATGATCGAAGATTACTTCGGCGACGGGAGCCGCTGGCAAATAAGAATCGAGTATCTACGCGAGGATTCGCCCCTGGGGACCGCGGGCGCCTTGGCATTATTGAAACCCCGACCGAATCTGCCGTTTCTGGTTTCGAACGGAGATGTGCTCACAGACATTCACTACGGCGAGGTTCTCGATTTTCATCGTCGCCATGGTGCTGCGGCCACAATGGCGGTGCGTCAATACGAGTGGCAGCACCCTTTTGGCGTCGTGCGCACGCGGGGTGTGGATATCGTTGGTTTTGAAGAAAAACCGGTTTCTCGAAGCCACATCAACGCCGGCATCTACATCTTGGAGCCCGAATCACTGGATGTTCTAACGGCGGGAGAGCAATGCGATATGCCGACCTTGTTCGGTCGTCTGCAAGAACGCGCCACACGCACCATTGTGTACCCAATGCACGAGCCGTGGCTTGACGTGGGAAAGGCGGATGATCTCGCGCGCGCGCACGATCAACAGTCGCCTAGTTCGAAGCGTTAGCGCGGCGGCATTAAAAGCCTCTGCCAACCTAGGAGCTATGAGTAGGATGCAAAAAAGAGATGTAATTGGGCAGTACAAGCTGCCCGCTGCGGTTAAGTTTTGCAGAAAATGCACGATTTCCAACCAGCGTCCGCGCATCACTTTCGATGTGAATGGAATATGTTCTGCGTGTAATTTTGCAGAATTTAAACGCAAGCATGTCGATTGGGGCGCCCGCGAGCGCGAATTGATCGAATTGTGCAATCGGCACAGAAAGTCCAACGGAGACTATGACGTCATCGTTCCATGCAGCGGTGGAAAAGACGGGGGCTTCGTCGCTCACCAGCTCAAATACAAGTACAACATGAATCCCCTCACCGTGACTTGGGCACCCCTCAAAGCGACAACCATCGGTCGCCGAAATTTGGACGCCTTCATCGCGTCGGGTTTCGACAATGTTCTCGGTACTCCCAATGGAAAGGTCACCCGTCACCTGACGAATTTGGCCTTCAACCATTTGGGTGATCCGTTCCAGCCCTTCATCTATGGTCAGACAAACTTTCCTTTGCATATGGCCGTCAAGTACGGCGTGTCATTGATCATGTACGGAGAAAATGGCGAAGTGGAGTATGGCGGGGACATGAAGAATGCATTTCGCCCCGACCGGGATATTCAGGATCACGACAAACACTATTTCTCAGGCCTCCCCCCCGCGTTCTGGACGGAGCACGGAATAACGGAAGCGGATTTGCGGCCGTTTATGGCACCTCACTACGACGATATCGTGCGCAACCGCACGACAATACATTTTCTCGGTTATTACAAATTCTGGGATCCGCAGGAGAATTTTTACTACTGCACCGAAAATACTGGATTCACGCCAAATACCGAACGTTCCGAGGGGACGTACTCTAAGTACGCCAGTTTGGATGATCGAATCGACGGCTATCACTACTATTTGGCCTATATCAAGTTTGGCATCGGCAGGACAACCTCCGACGCGGCCCATGAAATTCGCGACGGCAAGATCGATCGCGAAGAAGGCATCGCGTTGGTCAAGCGCTATGACGGAGAATTCCCGAAGAAGCACTTTGAGGAGTTTCTGGAGTATTGCTCCATTACCGAAGAGCAGTTCCATGAAGTCGTGGACAGCTGGCGTTCTGAACACCTTTGGGAGCGGGCGGGCGGCGCCTGGCGACTTAAGCATGCAATCTGGAATGAGGAGCCGCTGATCGTCACGCCATGAGAAAAATCCGGCTCATCGCGCGACTCGATGTCAAAGGCCCCAATTTAATAAAAGGCATTCACCTGGAAGGTCTGCGCGTAATTGGGTCGCCCAATGTTCACGCGTTGCGCTACTACGAGCAGGGCGCCGATGAGTTGATCTATATGGATTGTGTGGCGAGTCTTTACGGCCGCAATAGCCTGGGCGATATTGTCCGGAGCGCCGCCCAGGACGTGTTCGTGCCCATTACCGTCGGAGGTGGAATACGCTCGGTTGACGATGCCACCTATATACTGCGTTCTGGCGCCGACAAGGTGGCGGTCAACACGGCTGCCGTGGCGAATCCGCAACTCATCAGCGACATTGCCCGGCAATTTGGCAGCCAGTGTATGGTGCTTTCGATTGAAGCGAAGCACATCGGCCCGGATCGCTGGGAGGTTTATACCAACAACGGGCGGGAAAAGACCGGAGTGGATGTCATTGATTGGGTCAAGCGGGGGGTGGCGTTGGGGGCAGGCGAGGTGCTGTTGACGTCCGTGGATCGAGAGGGCACTCGCAAAGGTTTTGATGTCGCGATGCTCAAGGCGGTGACTCAGGAAGTTGGGGTGCCGGTTATCGCCAGTGGTGGAATGGGCAAGCCGGAAGACCTGGCGGGTGCAGTGCAAATGGGTGGGGCCGACGCAGTCGCGATGGCTGACATCCTTCACTACGGCCGCGCAACTATCGGGGACATTCGTGACATCGCGCAGGCCGCCGGCATCGAGGTGAGAGCCTTTGAGCGGGTTTGAGGTCGCGGTCATAGACTACGGTGTGGGGAATTTGCTCAGCGTGCAGCGGGCCTTGGAACATTGCGGTGCCAGGGTAACGGTGACTGGCAATCATGAGGCCCTTCTCGCTTCACCTCGAGTGATTTTGCCTGGGGTGGGCGCCTTCGGCAACGGCATGATGGAACTGCGTCGTCAGGGTCTCGATGACATTGCGCTTGAAATCGCGGCCCGAGGCGTACCCCTCTTGGGCATATGTCTCGGGATGCAGATGTTGCTGGATGTGAGCGAGGAATTTGGAGTTTGCGCGGGTCTCGGCTTGATACCCGGCAAGGTTGTGCCGGTCCCGCCGGTGACTTCACTCGGTCTCCCACAGAAGATCCCGCATATCGGCTGGAACACGCTGCAAGTGTCCGCGACTCGGCAGGCGGGGGCGGCTAGATTGCTTCGAGATGTCAAACCTTCCGAAGCCATATATTTCGTGCATTCGTTCATGGCTGAGCCGACGGATCGAGACCATCGCATTGCCGACTGCTTATACGGTGGCGTGCAGATTTCGGCGGTCATTGGACGCGGAAATGTCTATGGGTGCCAGTTCCATCCTGAAAAGAGCGGATTGGTTGGTTTGAAAATTCTGCGTGCGTTTCTTGCCGGGACAAAGCCAGCTTGAGAATTCTTGCTCTCATAACCGCTCGCGGCGGATCAAAGCGCCTTCCGGGAAAGAACATCCGTTTTCTTGGCGGTAGGCCTCTGATCGTATGGAGCATCGAAGTAGCGAGGGGATGCCCGGGCATCTGCGACATTCTTGTTTCGACGGACGACCCTGCCATTGCTGAGGTGGCTCGAAATGCGAAGGCGCTGGTTCCGTGGTTGAGACCGGCAGAACTGGCCACCGATGAAGCGTCTTCAGTGGATGTTTGCCTGCACGCGCTGGAGTGGTACGAGGACAAGAACGGAAAGGTCGACGGGCTATTGCTGCTGCAGCCTACCTCTCCGTTTCGAAGCCGAGAAGCGGTAGCACGGGGAATTGAACTCTTTCGCACTAACCGTTCGAGGATGGTGCTTGGGGTCTCTCCAGCCGCGTCTCACCCGCTTTGGTGCATTCATGTCAACCATGGGACCGCGCGGCCGTTTATTGCTGGAGGTGACATGCGCCTCAGATCGCAGGATCTTCCGCCGGCCTATGTATTTAATGGTGCGTTTTATCTAATTGATCCCGAAGAATTGCGGCGACAACGGTCGTTCTATAGTGATGACATGCAGCCGCTCGTCATGAGCGAGCCGGAGGAAAGCATCGATATTGATACGGACTGGGATTGGAAAATGGCCGAAGCGATCGCCGCGCTCAAGGTCGCAGCCTCAAAATGAGAAGAATTGTGTATTTGATCGAACAGCCGCTCGACCAACGCAATTTCGAACGTTTCGGCATCCAAAACTGGATTGACCACTATTGGGGCGTAGAAGTCTGGGATTTGACGCCATGGGCACACCCGAATGTTTGGAAAAATTACCTCGAATCCGGACGTGAACTTAAAAGGTTTGCAGGCTATTTCCCGATCGCATCTGGGAATCAGCTTAAGGTGAGGTTCTCGGAATTTGCGCCGATTGAGTGCTTCGTAGATCTGACCGGGGAGAATTATTGCTGCCTGCGGGTGAAATCTTCCTTGCACCGAAGACGCGCTATGAGGATAATTTGTGATGCGGGATCAATACCAGTCCCCAAGAACGCAGGAACGAGCGGTCTTGGGTCGAAAATGCGCAAGGCCGTTGCAAAGGGGCCTATCAAGTTCATCAATGCGCTCGGTTCAGCGGTTCTTCGGCAATTGGCCGCGGCCTTTGTTAGGCCCGACCTCGCGATCGTCTCCGGTGAAAGATCGGTTTCATCCGGCCGCCAAAGTAGGGAAATGGTGAAGGCGCATAGCTTTGATTACGATACCTACCTGAGGCTCGCAAAATCAAATGACGTACCTACCCAAAAATACGCGGTTTTTTTGGATCAAAACCTGTGCTTTCACTCGGATTTTATTTACCAAGATGTTCCGTTTTTCATCACGCCGGAAAAATATTTTCCCGCAATTCGTCGCTGCCTCAATCAGATTGCAAGTTCACTAAAGGTGGATGTGCGGATCGCCGCTCATCCGCGCGCATCCTATGAAAATGGTAAATTTGACTACTTCAATGGATTTCGAGTTGTATATGGAAGAACTGCGGAGCTAATAAAAAATTGCGAATTGGTGGTTTGCCACGATAGTACTGCAATCCATTTTGCGGTGCTGTTCAAAAAACCAATTGTCTTCGTGACAACCGACGAATTGATGCCTTCCTACGAAGGTCGTTCAATAGCCCAAGCAGCATCGGAGTTCGGCAAACTTCCTCTTAACTTGGATACTGATTTGCAACGCGTGGATTGGCACAAAGAAACGCAGGTCGATTCCGTGAAATACGCGGTCTATAAGAATGAGTTTATAAAAACTAACAGCAGCCCCGAACGCCCCATGTGGGAAATTGTCATTGACTATATGGAGCGGCGAAAGAAGGGAACTTCCGCCGGGATGTCAGATAAGAGCTTCTATGTCGGCGGTGGTGGATAATATTGTCCGTGGTATTTTTCGAGGTGAGTCTATGTTCAAGTCGAAAATGGTGCTGAATATTGCTTCTGTGGTCGCTGCGCTAGTCTCCTGCATCGGTTTTCTACAACGAGCAACTGCCGCGATTGTTACTCCAGGAGTGTCCGTAACTGTCACGCAGTCTTATGCGTATAGTACCTTTGATGGAGGGGATTTCGTTTTCACGACTAGCGTCGGTGCATCCGGGTGTGAAAACGGGTGGTATATAAAAGCCACGGACCCCGGCTATAAGGCTGTCGTTGCCGCCGTACTGACGGCGCAGGCGGGGGGGAATTTTGTCGTCGTGTACGGCGATAATGCGGATGTCTGGTCCGGATCTTCAACCGGGCATTTCTGTCGGGTTCAAACCGTTGGCATTACGTCTTAGCAAAGGTGGAACCTGCATGAGATGGTTTAGGAATTCATCGCTTCGTTGGCTTAAGGCGGCGCTGGTGCTTACGTTTCTTGCATTAGCTAACAAGTCGCTGCTTGCGGCAACCGAGAGTGTGAATGTCTTTACGCTCACCGTCGGTGTTTCTCCGGCGTCTTTTGCAAACGCAGTTCTTTTCGACGGCAAATCGATATGGGTGGCCGTTCAAAATCCAGGGGGCGGAACGCTAGAGAAAATGAGCCTATCGGGGAAACTCCTCGCTGCCACTGAAGTAGGAGATACTCCAATTGAAATGGCCTATGACGGTCAAAATATTTGGTTGACCAACTACACGCCGAGCACGGTTTCGGTCTTTGATGGGAACGGTGCGCTACTCAAGACAATTTCCCTTCCTTCTGCGAATCCGGAAGGGATAATGTTTGATGGCAAATATGTCTGGACGGCAAATAATGGCGGGGGTGCCAACAGCGTGACTAAGATTGATCCCGTCGCCAAGAGCATAGTCAATACCTACAGCGTGGGTCTCGCCCCCGACGGGGTGGCGTTCGACGGAACCAATATTTGGGTGACGAATAGTCTGAACAATAATGTGTGGAAAATAGACAGGAACACCGGCGCGTATCTGGCCGCCTATTCGACTGGTGTGTTCCCGCTGTCAATAGTCTTCGACGGAACCAATATGTGGATCGCAAATGGTACCGGTGTAAACGTTGGGTCGCAGGTGGCCGGCCCCGGAAGCGTAACGAAAATACGCGTTGCGGATGGGGCCAATCTCGGGATGTTCGGCGTGGGCAATCACGTCAGGGGTCTTGTATACGATGGGACTTCAATTTGGGCGTGCAACTCAAACGATAACACCGTCAGCCGCATTCGGACTGGCGGCGTCGCGTTGCTAGGCACGTATCCCACGGGAAAAAGTCCACGGTCAGTGACGTTCGACGGCGCGAATGTCTGGGTTGCAAACTCAGGGGAGAACACATTGACGGTTATATCGCCGGCTCTCGCGGGTGGCGGCTCCGCCCAATTTTCTGCTTTGAGTGCGAAGCCCGCAACCAACGTTGGCGGAACTTCAGTTCCTCTAGTCGACAGGCCAGGCAAGGGACGAACGATTCCGGTCAATAGTGGGTCTACCATATCCCCCGCGAAAGTCATTACTGTTCGAACGGTGGTGCCGGGCAATACCGTAAGTTCGATGTTGAACATGCTTCTTGGCGACGAATAGCTTTGGATTTCGAAAATCATAACTGTGGAGCTGCCGGCTTGCCCGTCGTTCGAATCGTCTGGAACAATCGGGGGTCAAAAACATTTTTGGGATCTTGGGCGGGTACAGATTGAAAATTGCTTTCAGCCGGGCTTTCAAGCGGTGCATTAATTTGTCTGTTGCTCTTTTGGGCAAAACTGCCGCTGGCCGCTATCTTTTTGGGCAGATTGTCGGCAATGCGATGGCCCAGACGCGGTCGGCGGAGCATCGGGGAATCAAACTGACTTTCGCGGTCCCGAATGGATTGAATCAATACCGTGTCGACACGTTCAGCACAAAGGAGCCTGAAACTTTGCAGTGGATCGACCGATTCCCTGCAGGCTCTGTGGTGTGGGATATTGGCGCAAATGTCGGTCTATACTCTTGCTATGCAGCTAAAGCCCGAGGGTGCAGAGTTTTCGCGTTTGAGCCTTCTGTATTCAATCTGGAACTCCTGGCTCGAAATATTTTTTTGAATCGACTCACCGAGCGGATTACCATCGTCCCGTTGCCGCTTTGCGAGAATCTGGCCGTCAGTAATCTTAGTATGACGACAACCCACTGGGGAGGGGCCTTGTCCACGTTCGGTCAATCCTTTGGTCACGATGGAAAGCCCATCGATAAGGTTTTCGAGTTTCCAACGATTGGCCTTTCGATGACTGATGCGGTTGCCCTCCTGAAAATTCCACAGCCGGAATACATCAAGATGGATGTCGATGGCATAGAGCATCTTATCCTGAAGGGTGGGATGCCAATCTTGCGGGGTATCAAAGAAGCCTTAATTGAGATAAACGATCAATTCGCGACACAGGCCGTCGATGCAAAAAATTTCCTGGAGGGGGCGGGGCTAACGTTAAAGGAAAAGAAGCATGCGGACTGCTTCGACTTTCACACCGGTTCGACAAAGTATACCTACAATCAAATCTGGGTCAGATAGCTTTGGGCGCGTAATCGCCATTCTGCGACTTTAATTTCCGAAAACATGAATCAACTTCGAGTCGGCATCGCCGGATTTGGCGTCGTCGGAAAGCGGCGCAAGGACTGCGTCGCGCGCCATCCTGGTCTGCGTTTAGTCGCGGTATGCGACCAAACGTACCAGGATGAGGGAACGCTCGCCGATGGGGTTCACTATTATCGCGATTATCGGCGCTTATTAGCGGACGCCTTGGATGTATTGATTGTCTGCTTGACGAATGATGTTGCGGCGGAAGTGACGATTGCGGGACTCGAGATGGACCTCCATGTTTTTTGTGAAAAGCCCCCCGGACGATGCGTCGAAGACATTGTTAGGGTCATAGCTTGCGAGCGTCGACATCCGCGCTTGAAACTTATGTATGGGTTCAATCACCGGTACCATGAGTCCGTCCAGGATGCACTTCGGATTTTACGATCCGGTGAGTTGGGGCGTGTGATTAACATGCGAGGAATGTACGGAAAGGCAAAATTGATTACCTTCAATCAGCCAGATTGGAGGACGAATCGCGCAATTGCCGGGGGAGGAGTATTACTCGATCAGGGCATACACATGGTCGACCTGATGCGGCTATTTGGTGGCGAGTTTTCTCAGGTTCACAGCTTCATTTCCAACGGCCAATGGCGGTACGACGTGGAAGACAACGCCTATGCGATTATGCGAACGGCGGATGGTGTGGTCGGAATGCTCAACTCCTCCGCCACTCAATGGCGACATCGGTTTCATCTGGACATCAATCTTGAGCGGGGCAGTCTTATCCTCGGCGGGATATTATCTGGTACCAAAAGCTACGGGGCCGAGACGTTGACGGTCGTATGGGCGGACCCCGACAATGATCAGGGCGATCCTCGAGAACAGGTGACTCGCTACAATCGAGACCCGTCATGGGATGCAGAGGTTGCGGCATTCGTAGACTGTATCGTCCATGATCAGCCGGTGCAGAGCGGTAATTCTGGCGACGCTCTTCATACAATGCAGCTTGTTTTTAAGATTTATTATGCGGATTCCAATTGGCGCGATACTTATGTCATCCCAAATCCCGACCTTTACGAATAATCTCGATAGGTTCTTCACACCCGAGCCTGCAGCATTTGCGGCGGCGTATCTGAAGTATCTTCAAGCCATCCTCGGGGCTTTGGATACCGCTGAAATTGGTCGCTTCATAGAAACTCTGTTGGATGCGCGAGAGCGCGGTGCCACTATTTTTTTTATAGGCAACGGGGGGAGCGCGGCTACGGCCAGTCACTTTGCCAACGATCTCGCGGTAGGCACCAACGAGTACGACAAACCCTTTCGCGCCCTGAGCCTAACCGACAATCTTCCGCTCATTACTGCAATCGGCAACGATTTTGGCTATGAAGAGATCTTCGTCCGACAATTGCGTATTCTGGGGAAGAAGGACGACCTGCTGATTGCGATTTCCGCATCCGGCAACTCTCCCAACCTGCTCAGGGCGTTCGAATATGCACGCGAGGCAGGAATCAGAACGGTTGCAATCACCGCATTCGATGGCGGCAAGATGAAATTGCAGGCCGATCAGGGCGTTCACGTGCGTACCGAGCTCAAAGAATACGGTCCGGCGGAGGACGCGCACATGGTACTCGATCATCTGGTTGGCGCTTACCTTATGCGATTTGTACGCTCGCAAAGCTAAAAATGAAGCCGCGGTTTTCAGGCAAAAGAGCATTCGTAACCGGCGCCACCAGAGGAATCGGACGAGCGGTCGCCCAGGCCTTGAATGCAGAGGGAGCATGGGTAATCGGTACCAGAACCGGTGGTGCACGCGCCGGCGACGAGTATTGTCAAGAATGGGTGCAAGCGGATTTTTCCAACCTTTCACAGATACACGCATGTGCTGCGCGCGTCCGCGAAAGCCAACCCGATATATTGATCAATAATGCGGGTATCAACAAGATCGCGCCTTTCGTGGACGTCGATGCAAACGACTTTCTCAGGATACAGCAGGTGAATGTTTTCGCCCCGTTCCTGCTATGCCAGGCTGCTATTCCCGCGATGAAGGCGCGGAATTGGGGTCGGATTATCAACGTCTCGTCAATTTGGGGGAAGGTCAGTAAGCAGCACCGCGCGGCATACTCCGCCAGTAAGTTTGCTATAGACGGGATGACGCTTGCGCTTGCCGCGGAACATTCCTCGGACGGCATCATCGCCAACAGCATTGCGCCCGGAATTATCGACACCGAGTTGACGCGGCGCATTCTCGGCGAATCGGGTACGACCGCTCTGATTGCTGGCATTCCAATCGGCCGCCTTGGCCGAGTGGACGAGATTGCCCGTCTGGCGCTGTGGCTCGCGAGCGACGAGAATACTTACCTTGCAGGCCAGAACATCTCTATCGACGGTGCATTTTCCCGTGTTTGAAGGGATGTCGATTCAATCTCACAGCGGCCCTTACTCCGTATCGTTCGAGGAGGTCCTGCCGTCTAAAATCGGTGGAGCATCGGATAATGCGCACATTTTGATCGACGCCAATGTTGCCCGAATCTATGCCGCCAAATTCCGGTCAATTCTCGATCAGCGCAATACCATCCTAATCGATGCCACCGAAGAAAAAAAATCTTTGCAAAACATCGTGCCAATATTCGAGCGCCTGATCTCTGACAATGTCCGTCGCGACCACACGCTCGTCGCCATTGGCGGGGGTATTGTTCAGGACATCACCTGTTTCATAGCAAGCATACTGTTGCGCGGAGTTTCGTGGTGTTTTGTTCCGACTACCTTGCTGGCACAGGCAGATTCCTGTATCGGTTCGAAAAGCTCCATCAATTTGGGCAATGCTAAAAATATACTGGGGACCTTCAATCCCCCAAGGACCGTGCTAATCGACTCGGGATTTCTCAACTCTCTCGACCTGAGGGATATTCGATCAGGCGTCGGCGAAATCATCAAGGTGCATGCCATTGCCGGCATGGCTGCATTTGACCGTCTGGCGTCAGATTTCGATCGGCTCTTTGATAATGGGACGATACTGCAAAGTTACACTCGATCCGCTTTGCTCATCAAGAAGCCGTTCATAGAGGAGGATGAATACGATCGAGGCATCCGCAATATATTTAACTTCGGACATAGCTTCGGCCATGCCATAGAATCGGCGACAAATTACGGCGTGCCCCATGGCATTGCGGTGACCATTGGCATGCAAATGGCGAACTTCATCGCCGTGAGGCGAGGCCTGTTGCCGCCCGTTCACTATGACCGGATGAGGCCAATTCTGCGGAAAAACTATGCAAACTATGGGGAGACTTCGATTCCGGTAGATGCACTTCTTGCCGCGCTGATGAAGGACAAGAAAAACACGAGTGCGGCGCTGCGATTGATTTTCCCTGTTGGCGACGATGCATCCATTCAGCCTGTATTGGTTTCACCAAATGGAGAGTTTCGCGAACAATGCATCGAGGCGCTTACTGCGATCGCTGCATGAACAACACGGTTAGGGTTGCGGTATGCTCCCGCTCGTTTTCCAGAAACCCCATTCTTCGAGCCGAGCTGTTGCAGCGGTATCGACGCGTCACTTTCAATGACGCGGGCGTTCAATTGAGCGGCGATGCACTAGTGGAGTTTTTGCGGGGCCACGAGAAGGCTATTACGGCACTCGAGATCATCGATGACTCCATATTGTCACGCCTTCCGGAGCTTCAAGTAATCGGCAAATACGGCGTCGGCTTGGACATGATTGATTTGGCGGCCATGCGCGCTCACGGTAAGCGTTTAGGCTGGACCGGCGGCGTGAATCGGCGATCGGTGTCCGAGTTGGTAATTTCGTTTGCAATCTCCATGCTGCGCCAAGTGCCGGTGGCCAATCGCGAGGTATTGTCGGGAACATGGCGCCAGACCGTTGGGGCAAATTTGTCCGGCAGAACAGTGGGCATTGTGGGTTGTGGGCATATCGGCAAAGATCTTGTGCCCCTCCTGCGGGCTTTCGGTTGCTCAATACTCGCGCATGATATTTTGGAATTTGCGGATTTCTATGCTGCTCATAGTGTCCAGCCTGTCGACTTGGAAACGCTCTTGGGCAAGTCCGATATAGTCACGCTGCATTTGCCATTGAATCAGAGCACGCGAGGACTGATAGATGCCAATCGGCTTGCGATGCTCAAGCCTACGGCGGTCCTGATAAACGCGGCGCGCGGCGGATTGGTTGACGAATTGGCATTGAAGCACATGTTGCGTGAGAAACGTCTGGCGGCTGCGGCTTTCGACGTATTCGCAATCGAGCCTCCCCAGGATCAAGAGTTGTTGGCGCTGCCCAATTTCCTTGCTACGCCCCATATCGGCGGCAGCGCGCATGAGGCGATAGTGGCGATGGGACGTGCTGCGATTGACGGCTTGGACGTCAACGAAGTTCCGGAAATTTTGTAATCTGCGTTCATGAAATTGGATGGACGATGACATATGAACATACGGCCTAAACGCGCCCTATTAAATCCGGCGTTGCAAAGGCCCAGCGCCCTCAATTCAGTGCCGAGGAGCGAAACCCAGTTATGGCTCGACAAGAATGAAAATCTTGATCCGCAGCTAATGGCGTTATCGCAGGAAGTCTTGGCATCAATACCGCCGTCGGCGTTGGCAACTTATCCAGAAGCCGGAGATTTATATCGAAAGCTGGCAAGTTGGGTAGGTGTCAGTCCGGAATCCCTGCTATTGACGCCCGGAAGTGACGGCGCGATCAGGCTGGCATTCGAGGCCTTTGTTGAGCCGGGAGATCCGGTAATACATACGACTCCGACGTTTGCGATGTACCCGGTGTACAGCCAAATGTTCGGAGCAGAAGTTTGCGAAATTGTATATGAGCGAACCGACAGCGGCCCCCGTTTGGATACCTCGGCGCTGATTCAACGATTGCGGCAGCACAAACCAAAGCTGGTGTGTATTCCAAACCCCGACAGTCCTACGGGGACGATTCTGGATCCTCACGTTCTGCGCGAGATCCTTATCGAGTGTGATGCTGTGGGGGCCGTTTTGCTTATTGACGAAGCCTATCATCCGTTCTACGCGTGGTCTGCGGTTTCGTCGACTGTGAAGTCCCAAAATTTGATTGTGGCCAGAACCTTTGCTAAAGCTTGGGGTGCGGCCGGTCTGCGTATCGGATATGCCGTGGCCCACCCCTCCACGATTGGACTGCTGCACAAAATGCGCCCGATGTATGAAGTGAGCACGGTTGCCGTAGAGTTCGTATCGAGATTGCTAGACAGGGCTACCGATATGATGCAGGCGGTGGCCCGTATCAATGCCGGGAAGCAGTTCTTCGTCGAAGCGATGCGGTCCCTGGGCTTCGGTGTATTGCCGACCCACGGCAATTTCGTGCATGTTGCGTTTGCAGAATCCGGCCCCTTAGTGCATGCGGAATTGGCCAACAGGGTGCTCTATCGCGCCGCCTTTGGTCATCCATGCCTTGCCGGATACAGCAGATTCACTGTCGCGCCGCAGGCAATTATGACTCCGGTAGCCAATTTCATCGCACAGGCCGTAGAGAGGAATAGGACTTGAATAATCGCAGTGTAAACGTAGCGATAATCGGCTGCGGACGGGTGTCGGGCCACCATTGTCGATCAATTGTAAAAACCGAAGGTGCAAAACTGGTGGCGGTTTGCGATCTGATTCCCGAGAAGGGAAACCTATATCGCGATGAATTCGGCGCCAAAGCCTACGAGAACTACCACCACATGCTGGTCGAAAATCCCGAAATCGACGTTGTGGCAATTGTTACGCCATCAGGCATGCACTACGAGCACGCGCTGGAGATTATTGGTCGCTACAAGAAGCACATCATAGTAGAAAAGCCCACCTTCATGAAGCCGTCGCAGGTGACAGAGGTCTATGAGACGGCCGCGGCGGAGGGTGTGCAGGTTTTTGCAGTATTTCAAAATCGCCATAATCTGGCCGTCCAGCGTGTCTTGCGAGGCCTCGCCCAGGGAGAATTGGGCCAATTGCGATCGGTAGCTGTGAGAGTTCGGTGGTGCAGGCCGCAGCGATACTATGATTTGGCTCCGTGGCGTGGAACATTTTCAATGGATGGGGGTTGCTTAACCAATCAAGGTGTCCACCATATAGATTTGCTAAGGCTTCTTGGAGGCGAGGTCAGCCGTGTGAGTGCGGTACACCGAACTTTCGGCGCAAAGATTGAGGTAGAGGATACGGCAGCTGCCACGCTTGCGTTCGCAAATGGAGCGATTGGCACCCTTGAGGTGACCACCGCTGCGCGGCCGATCGACTATGAAGCGAGCCTTTCTCTCGTTTGCGAGCACGGCCTGGCGCAAATCGGCGGAATTGCTGTGAACGAACTCCAGGTGTACACACCCGAACAGGGTGCATGCGCACAAAATTCCGAGGATTTCTCAGGGAATGTCTATGGGCATGGGCACGTAAAAATATACGAACAAATTGTTGCTGCATTGTCGAAGCAACAAGCCTTTCCTATTGCATGCGACGACACGCTGGCTACGATTCAATTGTTGAATTCGCTCTATGTGGCAGACGAGCTCGGGCGATGGGTAGACGTGGCCACGGCCGGCGACAGCGCAAGACTCGGAAGGGCAGACGATGAGCTTGCGAAGTTGTACCGAACCGCGCCCGGGAACAATTGAGCGACAATCGGCAAATTATACGCGTCTGCACGTTTAGTCTACTTATCGAGGCCTTGATATGAATGTATTTGGCATCATTCCCGTGCGTATGGCGGCGTCGCGCTTCCCGGGAAAACCACTGTACGCGATCCATGGTCGGCCGATGGCGGAGCACGTCTATCTGCGCGCGAAGATGTACGCGGGCTGGACAGATTTGGTAATGGCCACGTGCGACGATGAAATTGTTGAATTTGCGAAACGCAAATCCATTCCCACGGTCATGACCGGTACCCATCATACCCGAGCGTTGGATCGAGTTGCTGAGGCGGCCGAGCGACTCGGTCAGCCTGTGACGGATGGGGATATTGTCGTCTGTGTGCAGGGCGACGAACCCATGATGCGGCCGGACATGATAGACACGGTGGTTGCACCATTGGTGGCAAACCCGTCGATGCCTTGCACGGTGTTGGCCATGCATATTACCGAAGAATCGATTTGGCTGAATCCGGACACCGTAAAAATCATTCACAATGACGCCGGTGAGGTTCTGTACACCTCTCGGTCCCCGGTACCATATTGCAAGGGGAAATTCTCAGGTTCACTCATGGCGCGACGCATATACGGCATTTTCGCGTTTCGCTGGCAATACTTGAAAGCGTTCACTGAACACGCAGAGACGCGTCTCGAGCAGTTAGAGGCCTGCGATAGCAACCGGATCTTGGATATGCCATTCAGCCAATTCATTGCCCCCTATCCGTACATCGAATCATATTCCGTTGATAGCCCGGCGGACATTGCGCTGGTAGAGAAACACATGCAAGCCGACCATTTTTGGGCGCAGTATAAATAGTGCGGCGACGCCATGAACCAAAATATTGTCTACGGGACTGATGAGATAGCGCGCTACTTTGCACAGAATCGCGTCAAATGGAGTCAATTCTATGAATCTGAGCGCGTCATCATCAGTCGCCTCGGTATTGATCATAACCACAAAATCCTGGATATCGGATGCGGTTGCGGTGGTTTGGGCTTGGCGCTTCGCGATCAGTTCGCCGCCGAGAATTACACCGGAGTAGAGATTAATCGGCAAGCCGCGAAAGCGGCACGGGAGATGAACCCCAAGGGCCAAATTCTGTGTGGAGATATCCTCGATCTGCGCCGCGCTGAATTGGACGAACGGCGCTTCGACGTTGTTTTTTCGCTGAGTTGCGTGGATTGGAACGTTCAGTTTGAAGATATGCTAAACGCTGCTTGGGAGTTTGTCCTGCCCGGCGGTCACTTGGTCGCTACTTTTCGCCTCATCAATGCAGAAGGATGCAACGACGCCGACCGGTCGTATCAGTACATCAATTTTGACGGGATACGGGCTGGCGAGCGCGCATCCTATGTCGTCTTGAATGCAAAAAGTGTATTTCAGGATCTTTTGAGTTTCGACCCCGACGATATCAACGCTTACGGCTATTGGGGCACGCCATCCGCTTCGGCAGTGACCCCATACGAGCGACTTTGCTTCTCCGCATTCTCAATTCGCAAGAGGAATGGCAGTGCGGGCGGGCCGCCTCGGTTCGATTTGAACCTTCCCGCTGAAATACTCGATATTATAGGTTTGCCATAACGGTGCCCTTGTCGGCCGTCGTATGGGATCAAGTAGGTGCGGCACCGGCTACCGCTGACAAGGTGTTGTGCTGGCAAAGCTACATTGGCGGGGGAATGATTTCCTCTATTCCTCGCTATGTTGAGAATCACGCGGAGCGAATCAAGCAGAAATACTTAGCTTTCATTCACGACTTGGGTGAACGGCAAATAGCAGGCAAACGCGTTGTCGATCATATGGACTTGGGAGACGGGTTCAGCCTTTGGTGGATGACGCTGCTTGCGGAAAAGAGCCCGCTAAAGTCGCCGCGGATATACGATTGCCTGCGCCTGATTGCGTTAGAGGAAATGCTGACCGAAGACCTTCCGTCTGATCTGACCCTTATTACCGCCAATAAGCCGCTCGCTCAAGCGATGGGTAGGCTGTGCCGAGGTCTCGGCATAAGTTTCCGTTGCCGATTTATGCGCGAATCAAATGCTGGGTGGTCGCTTCGGAGATTCTACGACAAGCTACCTTACTCGGTGCGCGGCTTGCTCAGCTTTAGACACGTCGTGGCGCGGTGGCCGCTTCGAAAGCTGCGCCGACCGGAATGGTTCTCGGGAGACAATGCAGTATTTTTTTGCTCGTACTTCATCCATCTCGATCGGGCCCAGTGCGCGCAGGGGCGGTTCCATTCGAGACAGTGGGAAGGGTTGCCGAAGTCTCTCCAAGAGAGCGGCAAGTCGCTCAACTGGATTCAGCTGTTCTTGTTCAGCGCGATGGTGCCCAACCTGGCCACAGGCCTTCGTTGGCTGCGCCAATTCAATCAAGATGCAAGCAATCAAGGATGGCATGCATTTCTCGACACTTATATTACCTTTGGAAGGCTGCTGGGCGTAGTAAAGACTTGGTTGTGGCTACATTTTATAAGCTGGCGTTTACGGACAATCTATTCGGCTTTCTACCCGAACGGATCTGCGGTGTGGTTGTGGCCGATTTTGCGGGGTGATTGGCAGTCGTCCTTGAACGGACCGGCGGCCGTCAGCAGTTGCCTTTGGATCTCGTTGTTTGACGCGGCGCTTGCCGAGATGCCGCGGCAGGCGATGGGACTTTACCTGTGCGAGAACCAGGGCTGGGAAAAAGCTCTTCTTCGTGCGTGGCGTCGCCATGGTCACGGTGAACTCCTAGGAGTGCAACATGCCACGGTGCCGTTTTGGCATTTGTACTACTTCGACGACCCTCGCACCTTGAATTCAAAACTTGGCTGCGCGTTACCGTTACCCGACCGCTTGGCCGTCAATGGGGCGGCGGCGCGACAGGCTTTCGTCGCCGGGTCCTATCCTGCTGAGCGACTGGTCGAGGTGGAGGCACTGCGCTACCTGAATCTTTCCGATATCGTCGCAAGAGTGGGGAGGGATGGCGTGACGGCTCATAGGCTAGTCCCGTCGTGTACCGGAGCTGCCAAAGGCGTCAATGTCCTCGTTCTTGGGGACATGATTCCCAACTCGATGCATCATCTGCTCGCAATTCTGGCGGAGGCATGTAAGCGACTTCCGGAAGTATATCGCTTCACCTTCAAAGCGCACCCAGGCTATTCAGTCAAGCTGGCGGACTATCCAGGTCTGCAGGCGGAAGAGACCATGGAACCCCTGGGCCAGATTTTGAGCGCCTATGACGTGGCAGTGGCGGCAAATAGCACTTCGGCATCGGTCGATGCGTACTTGGCGGGACTGCCGGTGATCATTGGACTCGATGGAGATGAGCTGAATTTGAGTCCCCTCCGCGGCTGCGTCGGTGTGCGCTTCGTCAGCACCTGCGACGAACTCCTCGACGCGTTGAAGACGGCTGGATACGGTGCCGAGGTTGCGGATTCCAATCGTGAGCAATTCTTCTTCTTGGATCCTGCTCTGCCGCGCTGGAAGCGACTACTGAACTATTGATGGTAAGTGGACTAATACAGGAATGGGCATGACCAGAAGAATCTATATGGCGGGGTGCGGCGGAATGCTTGGCGAGGCCTTTCAAAAGACATTTGCCGCGGATTCAATCTTGAAATGTACGGATATCGACACGAATGAGCCCTGGCTGACGTACCTGGATTTCAGAGATCTAGACGCGTATCGCAAGGATGTGTCGGAATTTAAACCGGATTATCTCTTTCATTTGGGAGCCTACACGGACCTGGAATTTTGTGAGCTTCATCCGGACGATGCTTACCTCACAAACACCATTGCGGTCGAAAATGCAGCATTCATTGCGAACGAACTAAGCATTCCGCTCTTGTATATCAGCACAGCCGGAATTTTTGACGGCAAACAGGACGTTTACGATGACTGGGATCAACCTAACCCGCTGGGTCACTACGCCAGGTCTAAGTGTGCCGGCGAGGTGTTCGTGAGAGGGCATGTGGCGCGGCATCTCATTTGTCGGGCGGGATGGATGATGGGAGGTGGGCCGAAAAAGGACAAGAAATTTGTCCAGAAGCTCATTCGACAACTCAAAGAAGGTAAAAGGACAATTCACGTGGTCAACGACAAACTCGGGACGCCCACGTATACGCACGACTTTGCCAAAAATGTGGAGCTGTTGTTGCGGAAACAATATTGGGGCCTATACAACATGGTATGTGACGGGGTCACCAGCCGATTGGAGGTCGCCCGGGAGATTGTTCAGCTGCTGGGCTTGGACACAAGTGTGAAAATCGTGGAGGTGGCTTCCGAGTATTTCAAAGAGGAGTATTTTGCGGAACGGCCGCCGTCGGAGCGACTGATTAATCGGCGATTAAATTTGCGCGATCTAAACACGATGCGGCATTGGAAAATAGGATTGCGTGAATATCTGGATACCTATTACGCGAACTATCTTGAAGCAAACTAAAAAGCGATGAGTGCTGAGATGAGCTCTCCCCTTGTGACCGTTACCATCTGTTGCTACAACGGAGAACGGTACCTTGAAAGGACCCTCGTCAGCGTGTTAGCACAGGACTATTTGAACTTTGAGATTGTCATCGTTGATGATGGGTCCACTGATGGCACCGCGAAAATTGTTGAGCGATTTGCCAGCCAATACGACTGCATTCGTGCCTTCTTCAGAAGCAACCATGGATTGCCGGCATCGAGGAACTATTCATTTGCTCAGGCGCAAGGTGAATGGATAGCAATTATCGATCAGGATGATCTGTGGTATCCAACTCGTTTGTCCCGCCAATTGGGACTCGCTCGAAGTTACCCGACAGCGGGATTCATATTCTGCAACGCCCACCACATCGACGAGTCAGACGAAGTGATGGGTGACCATTTGTCGGCATATGGGCTCCCCGAACTGTTCATTCGCAAAGGGGATGCAGGTAATCTCTTGCTTACGGAGGGATGTTACAGTGCTTCTGTGGCTTGTTTGATCAGGCGCGAAACTGTGCGAGCAGTTGGAACCTTCGATGAAACAATCCCGTACGCCTGCGATTATGACTACTTCATCCGCGCCGGTTTCGAGGTTGGATTCGCGTATACGCGGGATTCCCTGGCGGCGTGGAGGAAGCACGCAGAACAGGCTACAAGTACCTACGGTAAGAGGGACCGTGAGATTCGCTCCGTATTCTGGCGTTATTGGCGTGGTGTGAAGGCATCCGGTTGGACCAAGGCGATTCTTTTTAAAAGAATACTTAAATCAGTTGTCGGCGGCATCGTGCGCAAAGTGTTCCGATAATGTCATGCAAACGCCGCTAAGTGGCCGCGCGCGAACAAATTCCGACGACTTCGTCATGGTGTTCGTCGAAAGTCGGCGCGCCCCTATTTAAATTGGCACCCATTGCGAAATGAAGAAGAGCAGGACAATTGACTTCAACAGCATCCTGACGGCCGCCAATTTGCTGTTCACGGCGCTGTTCGTGTTCACCTTCGCCAATACAGGAGGTAACGAATACATTGACGGAGAAACAGTGGCGTTTGGGGTGCTCCTGGCCGGTCAGACGCACTTCGCCTTGTGGTTTGAAAGAAGGCATCGCGACCCATTTGTAATTTTGCTCGCTCTATCGATGACGGTCTATTATCAGTTGCGTTTACTAACGTTGACTTGGAATCCCTACTCAACGGTGTTTGGGCGATACTCGTATCACGCGAGCGACACCAATTACGCACTCATTTTCATAATAGTTGCCAATATTGCTATTTACGTTGGCCTCAGTCTCTATAGATTTACCTGCGACCTCGAAATAAAGACGGGTTCTTGGCGGGCCACCTCGCCGATGCGACCTGTTTTGCTGATGTTGGTTGCAATCACCTTTGCCTACGCAGGTGGTCGTTACTGGAACGAGGACAATGTGCCGAGAGTGTTCAATTTCTTGACCATTTTCGTAGCTCAGGACGTCGTAGTCCTTATGGCCTTGGCATATTACTTCGTGTTCAAGCAATCGCTCTCCAGAAACGTGAGGTTCTTGATTGTCCTTATGGTTGCCGTCGATATCGTTGTTCATACGCTGCTGGGGAGTCGCGGGGGACTCGTTGGGATTCTGCAGGAGTATATTTGGGTTACGCTTGCAATTGCCAGCTGCATTCGGTTTCGGCGAAAAGCCTTTCTCCTCGGCTTGGCCCTTTCCCCCGTGCTCGTCGCTCTACTTGTCTTTTCCTTTGCGATCAGCACTTACAACAGGGCTTTCAGGGACGGAGGGACGCTCGATGTGGGCCAGGCGTTTGAACTGGCAATTCAAGGAAGTTCCGAACTATCGCTTGAATCCACGCTCGATAAAGTAGTTCCACTGATAGCAGATCGCATCGGCTATTTGGACTACTCAGCCGAGATCATTGCACATAGAGACGAATACGCCTCCGTGATAAATTTATCGTCATATGCAAAAAGCATCGTCGATAACGTGCTTACGCCTGGGTTTGATGTCTATGACCAGCCTAAGATATCAAACGCGCTTCAGTTCGTTTATGAAGGAATGGGGTCCCCGTCGAAGATATCGGCGAACGAGTCGTATCATTCCGATCAACTCGGCATCTATGGCGAATTCTACGGGTTGTTTGGTTACGCCTCGCTGCCGCTGTTTTTTCTGACCGCATTCCTGATGAAGAGGCTGTATGGCCGCATAAGAAGTGAGGATCCATTTATTCTCGTCGTGAAGCGTGCCGTCGTACTGTATCTCTTCGTCAGAATGATCGATAGCTACGGATTCGATTGGACGATCTTAGACATCTTGACGCGCGTTGCCGCGATATATATGTACAGATACTTCTTCCGAAGCAAGAGGGGCTCCGTTGACGAATCCCGGTCTCGAGTGAACGGTGCTGCTCTGATCATCGAACCGTTTGTTGCTCAGCCGCATGCAATTGCGACCGCCGGGGATGTAGGGTCGCCCAACCTTGGACGTAGTTAGTGAACGTTCTTGAGGCGGTGTAACATTGAGCTGTTATCGGATCGACTCCAAGCGATGTCCCGGATTTAGATGAACGAGGGCAGTTTAATGAGCAACAAGGTTTGCATTGTGAACTTGCTGAAGAGCAAGCTGATCGAGAACAAGGAAGTAATTCAAGATCAATGGCGGCACCCTCAAGGCACTACCACAAGACATTTTGTAGTTGACAATCTCTTGCCTGAAGAATGGTGCAAAAAGATTTATGAGGCTTTTCCCCGAGATGGCAGTGGTTTTTTTAACAAGGAATCATTTCGGGAAAAAAAGAGGACGTCGGCAGATCTAAACGCATACGATCCAATCTTGGCGGAGATCACCTACGCTTTCCAGGACCAGGAAATAGTCAGCGCGATTGCTGATCTCGTCAGTTTCGCCAGTATAGAACCCGATCCAAAGCTTTATGCGGGCGGTCTGTCAATGATGTTCCAAGGGGACTTTCTCAATCCGCACATCGACAATAGCCACGATGTTAGTAGGCAACGCTATCGGCGATTGAATCTCCTGTACTATGTATCACCCGACTGGTCTCTTGAGCGCGGGGGGAACTTCGAGTTGTGGGACGAATCGAGAATAGTCCAAAAGACACTCGTGTCTCATTTCAATCGTTTGATAGTAATGGAGACAAATAAATCCAGTTGGCATTCGGTTAGCCCCGTCAAAGCAACTGAGCCTCGCTGCTGTGTGTCCAATTACTATTTTTCCGTCGTGGCGCCAGAATCCTTGGATTCTGCGGACTATTTTCACGTGACTTCGTTTACTGGTCGCCCGGAGGAGAAGTTTAGACGTGTGGTTGGCGTCTTCGATAACGCTCTTCGAAATTTCGTATCTTCGACGTTGAAGATTGGGAGAGGAAGGAATTTGGTCAACAAGTCTAAAGAGTAGACCGTTAGCCGGCGTACGTTCGCGACCTTCAGGTGGCCAAAAGATTTGGTTGCGAAACTCGATGCTGATCGGGAACAGAATCCGACGTCTGTCGAACGATTCGTTCCGGAAATCAATCTTTTCCTGCACGTCAATCTTCTGTGCGCTGAAGTAAACTCGCGATAGATGGTAAGGATTTGACATGGAATTAATGTCACGGTGTAAGGCCGGTCATGACATGGGGGGATCTGAATGAAGATTGCTGGTTTCTTAATGAAGCTTTATTATTTGGTCACGATCCCGGTTAGCTTAGTATTTCTTCTGCATTCTGCGAGGATTCACCCGGCGTATCAGATGAGCTGGCCGAAGCGCATCGCGTTTGGGATTCGCGTCGTTCTCAACAAGCACCGCATCCCCACGGGGACTAGTTATAAGACTGCGCTTGTGATGGCGCTCAAATTGTTTGAACTGCCTCCTGATATTCGCGGGGTTGTCGTTGAATGCGGCACGTGGAAAGGCGGGACCGCCGCGAGCTTATCCCTTGCGTGTCGAATTGTTGGGCGCAAACTGGTTGTATGCGATTCTTTCGAAGGCTTGCCTTTAGGAGACGCCCTGGATCGAGAAGCTCCCGGATATCAGGCCGGCGAATATCGGGGCACGTTAGCGGAAGTCCGCGCCAATATCGAAAGATATGGGGATATCGGCTGCTGTGAATTTGTGAAGGGCTGGTTTCGTGACACGCTTCCGAAGTTTGATCAGCAGATTGTTCTTGCGTTTCTTGATGTGGATCTTGAAGCGAGTCTGGATACGTGTGTCCGAAATCTTTGGCCATGCTTGTCCCAAGATGGATACGTTTTTATCGATGAGTACATCGGAACGGACTACTGCGCACTGTTCTATTCTGAACGATACTGGAAGTTGCACTTTGACCGAACCCCACCGGGCCTTATAGGTGCCGGTTCAGGACTTGCACTGGGCGAGTATTACATCGGTCCTCGGGACGACAAGGATGACCATCCGATGCAACATGCTACCGGCGCGGCCTACACTAGAAAATCTATGTCAGGCTACTGGAGTTACTACCCGTAGAGAAAAAACTAGCATAAAAGAAGTTTTCATAAACGCGTGATGCGGCGCGCGAAACGGCGACGAGGCTTCTGGGGCCGCGCGAAGCACACCTCAATTGGTTTGCGGACGCCCCGCCTGCCAGCCCTTACGGTAGGCATCTACGCGTTGACACAGTTCAACAAGCTACTGGGACCTGCGGCGCTCACTTTTGCGCAGCGCGTGCTCCGGCAGACCGCAACCAGAAGATGAGCTTTCTGGCCATTGCAAATAGGTCCAAACAAATCAATCCAGGCTGATGAACGAGCGAGAAATCAAGGAAGGAGAAGATCATGATCTTCAAATCCGCGGTTCTTCAATAGCATGCTAAAGCAAATATCGATATGAGGAGGTCTGTAAATGGGCTTATGCAATATTAGAACCTATGTTAGCGCGGAGCACCGGTCAATTGGCAGCCGCACGGGGTCGTCAGGGTGAAGGTTCTGAATGTGATCATGTCACTTGATCGTGTGACTGGCGGCGGCTCTGTTGAGCGGACATTTCAGATGAGTCGCTCGCTGGTAAAAGCAGGGCATGAGTGCACGATCCTGACGACCAATATTGGGGTGACTCCTGAACGAATAAGGGAACTCGAAGGGGTTACTATTGTGGCTCTAGTGTGCCTGTCGAGACGCTTCTATGTGCCGAAATTCAAGTACAAGGAAATAGAGGATCTTGTAAGAGATGCCGATGTCATTCATTTGATGACCCACTGGACGTTTTTGAATGCGTTGGTGTATTTCATAGCTCGGCGCTGCAAGAAGCCTTATGTCGTTTGTCCGGCGGGAGTGCTTCTTATTTATGGTAGATCCAGGGCAGCAAAAACGCTTTACAACTGGATAATTGGTCGAAGGTTAGTTCGAAACGCGGCCAGGCATATTGCAATTACCGCTGATGAAATTCCGCAATTCAGAACCTATGGCGTGCGAAACGATAGCGTAACCATTATTCCAAATGGCATCGATCCGAAGGACTTTCAGGACGACCGGGCGGATGAGTTTAGGGCCAAGTTTGGTTTAGCTGGAGTTCCTTTTATTCTATTCATGGGACGACTTAACGCTGCAAAGGGACCAGACCTGCTATTGAGGGCGTTCTGCAACGCGCGCGATTCTCTGGTCCCCTATCACCTTGTTTTTGCAGGGCCCGATGAAAATATGCTAATGGAATTGCGAGAGATAGCGGCCGAATATAACGTTGGCGATCGGGTTCATTTTCTGGGATATATTGGCGGGGTGGACAAGTCGAGAGCCTACTATGCCGCTGATCTGTTGGTCATTCCTTCTCGGCGGGAGGCAATGTCAATAGTTGTGCTTGAGGCGGGGATTACTGGAACGCCGGTATTGATGACTGATCAATGTGGCTTCAACGCGGTAGCCGAGGCGGGAGGCGGAGTAATCACCGCTGCCTCGGTTGGGGGATTGGAGAAGGGACTTGTTGATTTGCTAGGCAATTCCGTCGACTTGAAAACAAGGGGTCAGAAGCTTAAGGCGTACGTGTCAAATCACTTTTTATGGGATTCCATCATCGGTCGATATATACAGTTGTACAAAGAACTTTCTTGGAGTGGATTAGACCCTAAGACCCAGGCTAAGCGATGAGTTGTCCGTGCACGGACCCGACTTTCGAGTCCTCCACAATCATTGGCGCCGACTCGACAAGCCGTGAAGCTCGGCTAAGTCAGTTCGAGAGACTGACCTCAAATGAGGTCGGAAGCCAAGCATCGCTATGCTCAATCGATGAGACATCGGAACAATTGGAGAGACGAGGGTGAAACGAGTGTTGGTAACCGGTTGCTGCGGCTTCATAGGCGGCCAGCTGATGAAGGCGCTAGCTAGCGATGATTACAGGTCTCTGGGGGTCGATATTCGTCGCCCACGGACTGGCGCAATGCTTGCTTGGTCATTCGCGGAGTGCGACATTCTGGATGCGGAAAAGCTGCGCAGCACCGTGTCGGCCTTTGAGCCGGAAGTAGTGATTCATCTCGCGGCCCGCACGGACATTGATGGCGAAAATATAGCTGCCTACGCTGTGAACGTCGAAGGCACACGCAATCTCGTTGGCGCTGTCGCGGCAAGCGGTACGGTGCGGAGAGCCCTCTTCGCATCATCCCAACTTGTATGTCGAGTCGGTTATGTGCCCCGCAGTGATACGGACTACTGTCCTTCTAACCCTTACGGGGAGAGCAAGGTATTATCGGAAAGCATCATCCGTGAAGGCATGCCGAAGGCAATCACTTGGTGCCTGTTGAGGCCGACGACGATTTGGGGCGAAGGTATGTCCAGACACTACCAACGATTCCTGGGTCACTTACAGGCGGGTCGCTATTTTCATTTGAGTAAGGGCCCACTATTCAAGTCTTACGGCTACGTCGGAAACACAGTCTACCAAATCATGAAATTCATGAACGCTGATGGCGCACAGATTCATGACAAGACGTTTTATATAGCCGATTATGAACCGCTTTCACTTACCGCGTGGGTAAACGAGTTGGCCCGGGAATTGGGAGCTGAAACACCGCGGACCGTTCCGACTGCGGTTGCGCGTTTTCTCGGATTCGGTGGTGATATTCTAAACCGAATAGGGTTAAAGACTTTCCCGCTGAACTCCTACCGCGTGCGCAATATTCTCACAGAATACATATTCAATATGGCGGAGACCGAGAGAATTTGTGGAGAGTTACCCTTTACGATTGAGCAAGGCGTGTCTCGTACGGTAGGGTGGTTCAAGGAACTGAGTGGGCAAAAGGCATGGAAATGAGAGCCTTGGATATGAGAGCCTTGGATATGAGAGCCTTGGATATGAGAGCCTTGGATATGAGGGGCCATATCAATATCTATGATTGATACCCGCATCAACTTACACCAAAAGGCTTCGCCCTTAAAAAAAAATTCGCAGAGAAGCCGCATTATCGAATGTTAGGAGTAAACACATGTTGGGTTTTGTGGAACGCATATTGCGCGCCTTCTCGGCTCGTCGTCGGATCGCTTTGGGCAAGCAATGCGCCAAAGATGTAAGAGATATCCTGTCTGGTGACGCGATCGTGTTGCTTGATGTAGGCGCCTCCGGCGGCGTTATTCCTCGGTGGAGTCCGTACCGCGCTGATATAGCCTTTATCGGTATCGAGCCTGATGCACGGTCGGTGTCGGAATTGCTCAATTCGCCGGAATCCCAGCGCTTTAGGAGTTACGAAATTATCCCTTTCGGCGCTTGGAACCGGACAGGGACGGTGAGTATTTCTTTCACTCGCAAGCCGATGTGTTCGTCTCATTTCGCACCGAATATTCCGTTCCTCTCTCGATTCCAGGACGCAGAGCGGTTCGATATCGTCGGTTCGACGGAGGTGAAATGCCGGACCATTGACGATTTGGTATTCGGGCCCGGCAAGTCGGTCGATTTCATAAAGCTTGACCTGGAGGGTGGCGAGTTAGCCGTACTCGAGGGGGCGACGATGGCCATCGAAGGATGTATGGGATTTCACGTGGAAGTGTGCTTTCAATCCATTAGAGACGGCCAGCCTTTATTTGGGGATATCAAGAATTTCCTACAGCTTCGCGGGATTGAATTTGTCGACTTCGTGGCGTTAATTCGTTGGGAGCGTGATTCGTGCAGAGGCTTGGGGCAAGCAATTTTTGGAGACGCGCTATTTCTGAGAGCGCCGGAGAACATTGTGCGCTTGACAGGCGGGAATAGTCTTACTGCCCGACGGGCCCGCGCGTACATTGCTATCGTAATAATCTATGAAAGGTTCGACTTGGCAATGAGATTCATCGATCTTCTGAGGAAAGGTATTTCCGTCTTGGACGAAAATGAAATTACGCGCCTTATGGCGCTTGTCGAACGGCGGAAGTCTATCTTCGATAGGCGCTACCGTTTGGTCCGTTTACTCGGGCGCGGCCTGTCGCACTATGCGGGGGAGAACCTTGGCTTGCACCTTATCTATTAGCTTCGGTACGGACACGCAAGTTCGGCGCTATCGAGCACCGAGTAGTGTAGTGCGGCAAAAATTCGCCGTATCGTACCCATTGGCATTGTCGCTGCATCATTTCAATTTGGTCCTTTGGTCCCGCAGAATCCGCTAGCGCAGTACGATTGGCAATGCCGTCCTTGGTCATTTTAGGTGCTAGCGGATTTATTGGTAGAAATCTTGTTTCAGACGGGCATTCTCTGCTGCCGATTAAGGCTGTGGCACGCAATATTCCGGTCGACGCGGATATCGCTCGAGAAGGCGTAACGTGGTTGGAAGCCGATCTCTCCGAAGCGGAATCACTGCATGAACTGCTTGAGGCTGGCGACCTTGTTATAAACCTGGTGTATAAGGTCGATGCCGGAGAGGCTGAAAACCTAAGCATTATTGATAAAATAATCAACGCATGTTTACGCGCACGGGTTTCGAGATTGGTTCATTGTTCGACAGCCGTTGTGGCGGGCGCGAACCGAGTATCGCGAGTAGTGGAATCAACACCATGCATGCCTTTAACGCCATATGAACGGACCAAATGGACGATAGAGCAGCGAGTACTCAGCGCATCGCATAGAGGGCTGGACGTCGGCATTTTGCGGCCGACGGCGGTTGTGGGACCTGGCGGACAGAATCTTCTTAAACTGGCGAGATCGCTCTTGCGAGGCAATGCGTTTGCTAACTATTTACGTGCGAGCTTATTTGGGAGGCGACCTATGCACTTGGTGCCTCTTCGAAATGTAACCGCCGCGTTACTCCACCTAAGCTTGCTGCCGACTGCTTTAAACGGGGAAATATATATTGTTTCATCAGATGACGATCCGCATAATAATTTCCACAGTATTGAAGAGATTATGTTGCAATCTCTCGGGCTTCGCCCCAGAAAGCTGCCGCTTTTGCCCTTTCCTTCGGGAGCACTGTCACTGATGCTTCGGCTGCTAGGTCGCTCGGAAGTCGGTATGGCAAGAATTTATGACTCTGGGAAATTGCATGACGGCGGCTTCAAACCGATGTATTCCGTAGTGGGGGCAGTTCGGGAATTTGGCGAGAATTTTAAGAACGGAGAAATACAATAGTGGTAGGTAGGTCACCGAGAGACACGGCGCCCATTGAGAAACTCATCGACCATCCGCTTCATATCAAGTTCACAATTCGCATCCCCGTTCCAATCGAGCAACGTCCGTGTCCTCGACGAGTCGACTTCAAGCGAAGCAGTCAGTCTATCGATCTCTGCGCCAAATCCCGACAAATGGCCTATTTGCTTCAAAATCCGTGGAGCGACGCGAACAAGTCGCACGCGACGTTTCATCAAATCCGCAATGTTGACTATTAGATCGCGCGTCGCGACCGGCTTGCGATCGGCCGCTAGGAAGATCTGACCGGCTGCGGCTTTATGATGAATACACGCGGCCAACAGATCGCAGAAGTTTGTCAAGCTCAAGATGCTTCGTTTCGCAGTCATAGCGCCAAGAGGCAGCGGCCAACCAGACTGGACCAAGCGCATTAGCCGCAGGAAATTGCCCTTCGTCGAGGGTCCATAAATCAGGGTAGGGCGAACGATGACCAATTCGGTTCCCCCGCGCGATGCCAACTCGTTTAGTTTCTGTTCGGCTTCCCACTTCGAGATTGCATAGGGCTCCGTCGGGTGGGGAGCGTCTTCATCCTGAAATGGTCTCTCTTGGGTTGCGATGCCATTCACGCCTATGGTGCTGACGAATACAAATCGCTTCACGCCTAAGGTTTGGCAGGCGCTGAACAGATTTATTGTCGGCTTTACATTGGTTTCACGGAACGCGTCGAGCGGATCACTGGCTCTTTCGGCAATCACGTGTGCGCGTGCAGCCAAATGAATCACAGCATCCACGCTTGTCAGTGTTGCGTCCCAGTCCCGCCATTCTCGTAAATCCCCGACGCAGGCCGTCTTCACGCCCGCCGGCCCATGTGTGCTGTGCTGCCGTACTGCCGCTACGACGGATGCGCCGGCTTCATGCATCGATCGGGTCAATTCCCGCCCCACGAATCCATCCGCCCCAGTTATCAGCACGGATCTCACGACTGTCGATCGCGCGTGCGCGTAGCACTCTCATCAAGAACGCGACTCACCAACTCGCCATATCGGGAAAGGCCGATGTCGCGCGTCAGGTTAGCCTCATAATATCGCGCGGCGCTGTTTCCCATTTCGTTCAAGCGGGCCGGATCAGTCACCAGGTCGACAAGTAAAATAGCCAGCTTGGCAATTTCGCCATTGCAAACGATGATTCCACCGTGCGACTTCTCGATCAGTTGGGCAATATCGCTGCTGGTTGGACCAATGTATAAGCTTGGGACTCCGCGAGCCATATGGCCAAGGAGTTTGCTTGGCATTACCAGCCCCTCGAATCCCGGCAGCAGAGTGACCAGTGCGAGATCCGCTAGTCCAAAGGTTTGGGGCATTAGCTCGAAGGGCACAGGTGGCCTGAACTGAACAAGGTCAGTGAGTCCTAGGTCTTTGGTCAGTTGTTCGGCCTGGGGGATCCGCCCACCCTGACCCACAATAATCAGCCGGAGGTCCGACAGCGCGCTGCGTGCGGTGGCGATCGCACGCAAGACCGTATCCCAGTCGTGAGCCACCCCCAGATTGCCGGAATAGAGCAAGACGAATTTTCCTGTAAGATCCCATTCGTTGCTCAACATATTCGCCGTTCCGCGAATCACGCCAAGATCACCGGTCGCCCAGTTCGAAATCTCGCAAATGCGTCTTTCGGGCACGCCTTTATCCAATAGCCGTGCGGTCATTTTTGGACCTAGGGACACCACGCTCCTCGCGCTGCCGTAGGCCAAGCGGAACACCTTCGCCAATATGTGTCCGAGAAAGCTGTGCGTGCCGAGCATCCCGTGTGCAAACATGACCTCCGGATAGAGATCCTGTGCAATGATGATGAGGGGGCATCGAAGTATTTTTGCTGCAAGGCTCATGGCTACCACCACGAGCGGCGGATTTGTCTGAACCATCAGCAGCGATGGTCGTCTTCGCGTAAGGATCATCAGCGCCGCGGCCAGACAAAACCAGAGCTGAGCAATTACACCTTTGCGATTACCGCGCAATACCCAACGATGCGGTACATAGCGAATTTTCACGCCTGCACGGCGCGGATCCGACGGGAGTTGACCCTGTACGGGAACGTATTGGTCCCTGCCGCAGAGGACCGTGATTGCCCGCCCGGTTTCTGCAAGTCTCATCGTGATGTCCAACGGAATTTGAGCACCGCCCCAACCTTCCGGATAGTAGAACTCTTCGATGAATACAATCTCGCAGACTTTATGCACTTTTTCGGTCATTGACTGGTTGCAAGGAGAGCCCAGGAGGGCTTGAAGTACGCGATGAACTGGGCTGAAAGCGGCATCCTACCAGCATTGAAATCGGCGATGCGGCGCTGTTTGCAGAAGCCGGATCCTTCAGCGATGAGGAGGCGTATGCGAGGTGCCTATGCTATTTTAGCGCGAACGGCAGAGTGCCAGAGCTAAGCGCAAAGCAATGCGCGTTCCCCTCGTCTCGAGTCTAAGGCGGCGAGAAAAGCACCGGTTGGAGACAGCGTGGTGATTCAGGTCATCAAATATTGTGTTGGCATTCTGGCCGCGCCATTGGTGGTCGCGCTGCTCATCGCACTTGTGGCGGCAGTGTTTAAAATGCGCGGCAGGGCTCGGACCGGGTCATGGTTAATACTCACGGCTTCGGCCATCGTCTATTTTGGCTCGATCGGACGGGTGGGCAACGCGTTACTCGGCCCGCTTGAAGGTCAGTATCCGCCGCTCGATGACCGGTCCTTGCCCGCGGTCGGCAACGTAATGGTTCTGGGAAGCGGCTACGAACCCCGAGACGGTATCCCTGTCACTGCGGCGCTTGACCGGGATGGTCTAGTCCGCATAGTCGAAGGTGTGCGGCTGGCGCGTCGCCTCGGTGCCGTGAGGCTCATCGTATCGGGGGGGGCGCCGCCGGGAAAGACAGCTTCGGCCTTCGGCTATGCCGAGTTGGCTCGCGGTTTGGGCGTCAACGAAGCATCGCTAATAGTCTTGGATGCTCCCCTAGACACGCGTGCCGAAGCACACGGGATTGCGGCGCTTATTGGTGATACACCATTCGTCCTGGTTACCTCCGCCTACCACATGCCTCGCGCCATGAGGTTGATGGCACGTGCCGGCGCGCGCCCGATTCCTGCTCCTACGGGTCAGCTTTTACGCGAGCCGGCAAATGGTAACTGGCGCGAGTGGCTCCCGAGCTCGGGAGGGCTCGCCAAGACCGAGCGTGCGCTGCATGAGTATCTGGGGCTCGCAGCGTTAGCGGCAGGATTCGAAGAATGATATCCGGTTTGGGAAAGCCCATCTGACGCATATTGGTCGTAGCTATCGACATAATCTGGTTACTTTCCGTGGCGACTTTCACGAGAGGTTTCACTACTTATGCGGTGTGGTTTTTTTGAAGCAGCGTTGACGCCGTTGGCGACGCCAGTTGTTGCCGCCGAGGGGGACGCAGGGGGGTGAGGCCGCAAGCCCGGGATCTGAGTAAGGCAGCATGCGTGCTAATACGTGTGTATTATCTTCCGTGTTTTAGAGCAAGATCCAGCAAAGGAGACTGCAATGGATGGTCACACGCCAAGGATGATTCGTCTTGTTTGCTGTTGGGTAGTAGGTTTGACGCTCGCTACGGCGGCGGCGAACGCTCAGAGTCCACTCACCGATCTTGGCGTCGGCACCGCTTATGCAATCAACAACAGCGGTCAGGTGGCGCTCGATAAAGGCATTTATAGCACTGGCACCATCACGCCGCTGCCCGCGCTGCCGGGTGGAAGCAGTCCTGCCACCGCACTGACCATCAACGCCTCGGGGCAGGTTGCGGGATCTGCAATATCTCCTTCGATCTTCGGGACAGACCCCATTGCATACATCAATGGCACTCTGATCGACATCGGTTCGCCAATTCTCACTGGTGTTTTGGCGTCGCAAGGTGGTGGACAGGCTACGGGAATCAATTCAAGCAACATCGTTGTTGGCTGGTACTCGTCAAATGCCATAGATGGAAACACCGACGCGTTCACCTACAACAACGGAACGCTAAGCGTTCTACCAGCCTTCCCATGTACGACGTTCAATCCAAACTGCAGCCTTGTCGGCGGCCCCCGAGCATTTGGGATTAATGATAGCGGCCAAATTGTAGGCGTCATGTATTACGAGGTTGACGTCACCCCGACTAACCAGTGCCTTGGGGGGGGCGCGGATGCATTTGTTTACAGCAATAGCACATGGGAGGATTTGGGTCCGGGCGCGGGCTACGCGATTAATGCCGGCGGGCAGGTGACAGGCACTCTTACGGTCTTTAGCAACAACCCTATCGCGGGGTGCCAAACAATCGGTACGACGGCATTTCTTTACGCAAGCGGTACTACGACCAGTCTAGGAACCCTCCCGGGAGGCAAGTACAGCACTGGGTACGCGATAAACACCTCGGGTCGGATAGTGGGCTCGTCGGATTTCACCGGCAGCACGACAACCCACGCATTTTTCTATAACGGCGTGATGAACGATCTGAACGCCTTCATTGGCGCGACCGATCCGTTGCAGCCCTACGTGACTCTCACTAGTGCTGTCGGCATAAATGACGGGCTAATGATTGTTGCGAACGGCGTTGATTCCAGAACCAGCTTGACCCATGCCTACCTGGTTCAGGCGCCGTCCATCCAGGTCGCGCCGGCGGCATTGAACTTCGGAACGGAAGCGGTCGGCGGCACGAGCCGATCCCAAACCGTCACTGTGACAAACAGCGGCAGCACTGCGGTTCCAGTCGGCTCGATTTCGACGAGTATTAACTTCTCAGTGCAGACCAATAGTTGTGGCACATCACTCGCACCGGGCACGCAGTGCACGATTGCGGTTGCTTTTGTGCCAACTGTTGCTGGAGCGCTGACCGGCGGTCTGACATTGTCTTCGGCCGGGGCAAATTATGTGATTAAGCTTTCCGGGGTGGCGCCAATTACTGCCACGATCTCGGTTAGTGCCTCCGCAGCTGCAGTGGGAACGAAGATTACACTCACGTGGACCTCTTCACCTGGTTCAACGTGCACGGCCGCTGATGACAGTCTAAACCCTGCGTTTAACGGAAACATTGCACCAAGCGGTAGCGTGATGCTGACAGAAGCGGCCGCTGGCACCGTCCACTACGGGACGCACTGCACAGCTACAGGCACGCCCGACGCCGACCCAGTCACCTCCGTTGTGTGGACCTGGCCCCCCGTCACGGCGACGATAACGGCATCGCCGACGACAATCACATCGGGACAATCGACAACGCTGACCTGGACGTCGGCGAATGCGACGAGCTGCGTCGCCAGCGGCGGCGGCTCGGCCGATGGCTGGCCGGGTAACAAGTCAGTAAGCGGTAACCAAATGGTGACAGAATCCTACGCCTTGGCGGTTGCGTCAGTGACTCTGCCTTTTGTCCTTACTTGCACCTCGTCGGCTAGCGGGCTATCCGCCAAGGCAACGGCCAATGTTGTCTACAACCAGCCACCGGCTGGCAAATCCGGTGGTGGCGTGCTCGATCTAATCTCTCTAGTTGTGTTGCTGGCTCTCTTTGTTGCAACTCACAAATCGATACGGGCGAAGAGGTCTAACGTTCGGGATTAAGCCGCAAAGTATGTCGCGGTGATGACAATCTTGTCCGTGCCTACGTCGATTGCCGGCAAAAAGAGATGGGTGCCATCGATGTATCCGCCCGGCAATTCCGATTGCGCTGCAATGTTGGTGACGGTAACGTCGACCGAGCAATCGCTGGCGGCAAATGGAAGTCCGGCAATTGCTGCGCCCTTATCACACGCCAATGAAATGGATGCGGTCAACACGATGTTCACCGTAACGAGGGGGCCGTGCGCGACGCAGATCGCGCGCGCGTTAAGGGTGCCTTTGACGGCAAGCGCGCTCGTATTTGCGGTCCAGGTCTTATTGCCGTTCCCGTGATCGATCCACGAGTCTCCAAGCCTCGATGCGATTGACCACCGCTCTGAATGCCCGATAAGAGCGTTGTTTTTCGATCTTGAGATACTAAGTAACAAGTCGCCGGTATTCAAGACGGAGTTCTGGACGGTGCCAGCGGCCTTCAGTCCGTGTGACCTGACTTCCGAGATGTTTCCAATATTGAAATGATCGAGTGTGGTCGATGGGCCGGCATAGATCGCGCATGTGGCGCTCGGCAGCCGGCAGCTGTCAATCTTCCATCCAACGGCCGTAAAAGCGTCGTCACTAAATTGGATTCCATACTCCTGCATATAGGTCGCATTTTCGCCCGTCAAGCCCTCAATCAATGCTAAATTGCTTGCCCCACGGCTCATGTCGACATGAACCAACGCGCGTCCGTTACTGCTCGGCGATGCGCTGCAGGCCCACCCTCCGAAATTCTTCCAGGAATCGACCTGCTCAAGATAGACGCAATCCGATGTATCCGTTCCGCCTTTGTTGTAAAATTGGTTACCGAAGCAATTGTGATCGATACACGAAAATTGCCCGGTTGCGATCAAGCCCGGAACTATCGACGTTAGACCGGAAATATTGCTCCCCGTCCAGACTGCCGCTTTGGTTCGCGGCGTTGTCGCGAAGTTTGCCAGGTAGCAATTTATTAGCGTGTCACTCTCCGCTCCATAGTTATAGAACGGCGCTACGCTAAATTTCCCGATGATGCGGCAGTTCTGCATTTTGTGGAACAAGCTGCCGCCGCTTGAGTTGCGCGCCCACAGAATTCCTGTTTGCGGATACTTCGTTGGATCGGTGCCGATCACCACATCGTAGAACTCGATGTTGCCGGTCCCTGTGCAGTCGAACACCGCGACTCCCGCGTGTTTGGCAACGATGCCATGAAAATCTCCGCCGTTGTCACCCAGGTTGCGAATTACAATTCCGTGCTGATTGGCCGTAACCGCGAACGTACAATCGACGGGCGCGTCAAGCAGGTAGGGTGCAGTATGCCCATAAGTCACTTGGGCGCCGCCGTGTCGCGCTTGTTTGATGGCACTGTTGAAGGCAGACACCATACTCGTCGTTCCCGGCGCAAAGTTCGCTCCATACCGATCGACGCAACCTGGCGGGTACCCACAGTTCGCGGGAGACACATCCGCGGCGACCTCCGCGGGAGTTCGCGCAAATTCGCTCTCGGGCTGTAGTTGTGCTTCGGCGCGTGGGCTGGGTGCCACCGATCCGGCGATTGACGCGAAGAGGGCGCGTGAAACATCTCTACGACGCATGAATACGACTCCTGTATGTCAGAAGTGCTTCCTCCGGCTCTGCCCGGGCAGAAGCTTTTCCAACTCTGCCACGAGCACAGGCATGCTCACTTCGCCGTATAATACTCTGAGTCGCCGAATTCGGGATTGGCAGTGAATCAGAAAGTAAGCGGATTTAGTCGGTTCGTAGCGGCCTTTCTGGCAGCGCGCGGCCTATGATTTCGAGCATCATCTTGGTGGCCGTCACAGCATTTGTCGTCGCTGTTTTTGCTACTAGATTAGTGTGCCGATACGCGTTGCGAAGAAATCTTATCGATGTTCCCAACGCACGTAGCTCGCATGCATTGCCCACGCCGCGCGGTGGAGGCCTTGCAATCGTATTGGCGTTTTTTATTGCGACGCTTGCACTGGCTTCGTTGGGATTGATTGATATTAGGATCTCCGGCGCTCTTTTGATCGGCGGCGGCGCGATGGCATTGATTGGATTTCTTGACGACCGTTGGCATTTGCCTGCAAGTGCGCGCTTGGGCGTGCATTTGGCGGCCGCGATTTGGGCGGTCATCCTCCTCGGGGGCATCTCGGAGAAGGCTCTCGGAAATTGGGGTATGCATGGATTGTGGCCAGGGCGGGCAATTGCCGTACTGATCTTGGTTTGGGCAACCAATCTTTTCAACTTTATGGACGGATTGGACGGAATTGCCGGTAGCGAGGCCGTATTTATGAGCGGCGCCGGCGCTTGGCTAAATTGGCGTGCTGGGGGCGATACAGGATTGACGGCGGCGATGGCTTGCCTCGCCGCCACCTGTCTAGGGTTCCTGCGATGGAACTGGCCCCCTGCACGGATCTTCATGGGCGACGTAGGTAGCGGATTTCTTGGATTTTCGCTGGCTGTTCTTGGACTTGCTGCCAGCCAACGAGGTGCGTTGCCCGTCGAGACTTGGGCGATCTTAGGCGGCGTTTTCCTTGTAGATGCCACCGTCACATTGCTGAGGCGGCTCGTACGCGGTGACAGATGGTTTGAAGCCCATAGGATGCACGCTTATCAGCATCTCGCTCGACGCTGGAAGGCTCATTTGCCTGTAACAATACTAGTTATGATAGTTGATGTTTTTTGGTTGCTGCCGCTAGCCGTGCGCGCAGCCATTGCGCCTTCCCATGCGCTTTGGCTTCTGGCAGTCGCGTTGGCACCTCTAACAGCACTTGCGATTGCTTATGGGGCAGGAAGATCTGAAGGATGAGATTCGGACTTGCCCTTAGTCTCGGCTACTTTGATTTGAGGTGAAAATTGACGAAGACTGCATTGATTACGGGTATCACTGGCCAAGACGGCGCATACCTAGCGGAATTATTATTGGCCAAGGGCTATGCCGTGCACGGCATAAAACGGCGCGCATCCTCATTCAACACCGACCGTATAGATCATTTATACCAAGATCCGCATGAGAAAGACGTGCGGCTGAAATTGCACTATGGGGATCTAACCGATTCGACGAATTTGATTCGAATTATTCAGGAGGTTCAGCCAGATGAGATCTACAATCTCGCTGCCCAAAGTCACGTAGCCGTCTCGTTCGAGACGCCTGAATACACCGCAAACTCGGATGCGGTCGGGACACTGCGGATACTGGAGGCAATCCGCATACTCGGACTTGAAAAAAGGACTAGGTTTTACCAGGCATCAACATCGGAAATGTTCGGTAAGGTACAAGAGATTCCCCAAAAGGAAACAACTCCTTTCTACCCCCGCTCGCCATACGGTGCCGCGAAAGTATATGCCCATTGGATCACCGTGAACTATCGTGAAGCCTATGGACTATTCGCGTGCAATGGCATTCTTTTCAATCACGAATCTCCGCTTCGGGGTGAAACATTTGTATCCCGAAAGATCACCCGCGCGCTGACGCGAATCCAAGTGGGCTTGCAGGACACTCTGCACCTGGGAAATCTAGCTTCATGCCGCGACTGGGGGCACGCTCGAGACTATGTGAGAGCGCAATGGCTGATGTTGCAGCAGCCGCAGGCTGAAGATTTCGTCATCGCGACGGGCGTACAACATTCAGTCAAGGATTTTGTCGTGGCGGCAGGAGCGCTGCTCGACATGAAAATAGAATGGCAGGGTAAGGATGCCGGTGAGGTGGGCATCGATTCTCAAACCGGGCGTACGCTTGTTAAGGTGGACCCGCGGTACTATCGTCCCACCGAAGTCGATACACTATTGGGCGATGCGACCAAGGCTCGCCTAAAGTTGGGTTGGACCGCGAACGTAAGTTTTTCTGAGCTGGTTGCTGAGATGGTGGAATCCGATCTGGAGATTGCAAAGCGAGATGCGCTGATTTCCAAAGAGGGTTTCAAGGTCTACAGACATCACGAGTAATTCGATGCAGCTTAGCAATTCCCCTCGAATTTATGTGGCTGGCCACCGAGGGCTGGTCGGTTCAGCGATTGTTCGGGCTCTGAAACTAGGTGGTTACGCATCGCCAATCGTGCGCACCCACACGGAATTGGACCTGACGAATCAGGCTGATGTTAAAAAATTCTTCGTGGAACAACGCCCCGATGCCGTAGTCATGGCTGCGGCCCGCGTGGGCGGCATCTTTGCAAACAATGCGCACCCCGCCTCGTTTATCGCTGAGAACCTGTCCATTCAGAGCAACGTTATCGATTCGGCGTACCGAGCTGGGGTTCAGAAATTCGTGTTCTTGGGTTCGAGTTGCATTTATCCCAAGCTCGCACCTCAACCCATCAAGGAAGAGTATTTGTTGACCGGATCCCTTGAGCCTACCAACGAGTGGTACGCCATCGCCAAGATTGCGGGATTGAAGATGTGCCAGGCCTATCGGCGTCAGTATGGCTTCAACGCGATTTCGCTTATGCCTACTAACCTCTACGGGCCGGGCGACAACTTTGACGCGCAAAGTTCGCATGTGCTGCCTGCCCTTATTCGGCGCTTTCACGAGGCCAAGCTGGCCAAGGTCCCGTCGGTCACGGTGTGGGGAACCGGTACGCCGCGCCGGGAGTTTCTGCATGTGGATGACCTCGCGGATGCGGTCTTGTACCTATTACAAAAATACAATGAAGAGCCCATCGTCAATGTGGGTTGGGGTGAGGATGTAACGATCCGCGAGCTCGCGGAGCAGGTGATGTCGGCGGTTGGCTACAGAGGCCACCTTGACTTCGATTCCAGCAAGCCGGATGGTACGCCGAGAAAGTTGCTGGACACCTCGCGCCTCACAGGCTTGGGCTGGCGGCCAAGAGTCTCGCTGAAAGAGGGAATTGTTTCGACTTACGCTTGGTTTGTGGAACATTTGGCTGACGCGAGACTCTAGTCATTATCTTGGTCAACGGCACTGACAGTAGTGCGTTACACATGGATTACAACTACGCAAGATATGGAAACAGAGCGCATCTATCTTGCCAATTGGTTACACTAACCGTAACGGAGTCAATGCTTTCCAGTTTGTGACGCTTTGGCGCTTCTAAGGGTCACGAACGGAGAGGTGAGCAGGGGTGGAGGGCTCGAGTGCGAGAGACGACAGTTAGAACAACACCGCGGGATTACGTCAGGGAAACGATAGACCTACCCCGGCCCGTCAAACGCACCATATCGATCTTTGCCGATGCCTGCATGATGGTGCTGGCATTGTGGGCTGCATCGGCCCTCAAGCGCGGTAACCCCGCAACCCTAACGCTCGATGACTGGCCGGCATTTCTAGCTGCGGTATGCGTCAGTATCCCTATTTTCGGCCGCTTAGGGCTCTATCGCGCCGTCATCCGCTTTCTCGGCCACAAGGCCGTGTTCGCCATCGCCTTCGCCATTGCCCTAAGCGCCTTGGTGCTCGGCGTGGTCGGTGCGCTACTGGCCATTCCACTGTTATCGCCCGCCATCGTGACGATTTTCTCCTGCCTGTCGCTGCTCTATGTGGCGGGTTCGCGCTTTATCGTCAGGTACTACCTGCTCACGCACCACTACCAGCCCACCGTAGCGCGAGTGGCGATATACGGTGCGGGCGAGGCGGGTGCGCGGCTCTCCTCGGTGCTACTGACTACTCGTGCCTTCGATCCGCTGGCTTTCATCGATGACAATAGGAGCCTCCATGGCCGAATGGTCAACGGGATAAAGGTTTATCCCGCGAATAACCTGGCCGAATTGATCAAGAGCCGCAATATCGATCGGGTTCTATTGGCTATTCCTACCCTGTCACGGCGCCGGCGCAACGAGATTTTGAACGAGCTCGAACCCTTGGGCGTGCACGTGCAGACCGTGCCCGAGTTCGAGCAATTGGTTACCGGCAACGCTACTTTGGATGATATTCGGGAAGTAGATGTCGGCGACTTGTTGGGCCGAGAATCCGTGCCGCCGAAACCCGCCCTGTTCAGCGCTAGCATCCGCGATCGAGTCGTCATGGTCACCGGTGCAGGTGGGTCGATCGGCTCTGAGTTATGTCGACAGATTGTGGGTTTAGGTCCTAAGAGGCTGATATTATTAGAGATGTCTGAGTTCGCCTTGTACAATATCGAGCGCGAATTGCGATCTCTCGCAGGGCACGGCAACCTTGAGGTGGACCTGGTGTGTCTGCTCGGTAACGCTCATCACAAGGCACGCATGAAGGACATCATGCAAGCCTACCGTGTACAGACGGTGTATCACGCCGCGGCGTACAAGCACGTGCCCATCGTGGAACAGAACATCATTGCCGGGGTGTACAACAACATCATCTCGACATGGAACGCGGCCGAGGCGGCGCATGAGTCCGAAGTGGATACTTTCGTGCTGGTGTCCACCGATAAGGCGGTCAATCCGACCAACGTGATGGGCGCCACCAAGCGGTTCGCGGAGATCGTTCTGCAAGGCCTGCACCGTCGCGGCAGCGCCACCCGGTTCTGTATGGTGCGCTTCGGTAACGTACTGGCCTCTTCCGGGTCCGTCGTGCCGCTATTTAGCGAACAAATCAAGCGCGGGGGTCCAGTAACAGTCACGCACCCCGATGTCATTCGCTACTTCATGACCATCCCCGAGGCCGCGCAATTGGTCATTCAGGCGAGCGCGATGGCCAAGGGCGGCGACGTGTTCGTACTCGACATGGGCAAGCCGGTGCGCATCGGTGATCTCGCGCGTCGGATGATCCATCTCATGGGGTTGACCGTGCGCGATGAGGCGCATCCGGACGGCGATATCGAGATCTCCTACACCGGGCTCCGCCCGGCAGAGAAGCTCTACGAAGAGCTGTTGATCGGCAACAATGTCACCGGCACCGAACATCCCATGATTTTGCGGGCCATCGAGCATTCTTTGCCCTGGGACAGCGTCCACGCGGAACTCATCGAAATACTCGCCGCCATGGACCGCTTCGATTGTCAAAAGGTGTTGCAGCTGCTTGCCCAGGTGGTGGTGGAATACCAACCCTCGGCGGAGTCGCACGATTTGGTTTGGCAGCGTCAAACCGCTGTCGGCGTGGATGACAGAAAGGTCACCAGCCTCAAAGCCCGCCGCATTGTCAGGAGCACCACGCCCATCGATACTGCACGCCCGTAAGCAGTTTCGAAGGGAGAGATTAGGTGTCTCAGGGGTCAATTCTGGTGACCGGCGGTGCCGGTTACATCGGCAGCCATGTCGTTCGCCAGCTGCTCGAAGCCAAAGAACGGGTCATCGTTCTCGATAACCTCATCAAGGGGTTTAGGCAAGCCGTTCCGCCGGAGTTGCTGATCGTCGGCGATGTAGGCGACTTTTCCCTGGTTTCGAAACTCCTGTCCGATCATGACGTCGACACCGTCATGCACTTCGCGGCCCATACCATCGTGCCGGAATCCGTCGCACTGCCACTGAAGTACTACGGCAACAACACCTGCGCCACGCGCAGCTTGTTGCAGGCCTGTCTGGACCGAGGCGTTGAGCGCCTGGTGTTCTCCTCCACCGCGGCCGTCTACGGCATGCTGAAGGACGGCTACGCGGATGAGACCTCGCCCACGCAGCCCATCAATGCCTACGGCACCTCCAAGCTCATGAGCGAGTGGATGTTGCGCGACGTTGCCGCGGTCAATCCCTTAAGCTACGTGGCCTTGCGGTATTTCAATGTCGCCGGCTCCCATCCCGGGGGCAGGATCGGCCAGTCCACGCCGGGTGCTACTTTGCTGACCAAAGTGGCCTGCGAGGCCATGGTGGGCAAAAGAACCCATGTCTCGGTATTCGGTAGCGACTATCCCACGCCCGACGGCACCGGCATTCGCGACTATCTGCATATTGAGGATCTCGCCGCAGCGCACTTGGATGCGCTTGGTTACCTGCGTCAGGGGGGAAAGCCGCTCACACTGAATGTGGGCTACGGGCATGGCTATTCCGTGCGCGAGGTATTGAAAATGGTGGAGCGGGTGGGGGGTAAGCCCTTGGTGGTGCGGGAGGAAGCTCGCCGCGAAGGCGATCCGGCCATTCTGGTGGGCCGTGCCGAGCGCATCCGCCAGGAATTGGGGTGGCGGCCGCGCTATGACGATTTGGAAGCCATCGTTTCAAGCTCGCTCGACTGGGAAAAGAAGCTGCAGGCGAACCCCTGGACGTAAAGGCCTAAAAACGCTACCCTTTCCGGCCATTTTCTCTGTCAAATCAGACCATTAGATGAAGATCACGATCTTTGGCTCCGGCTACGTGGGCTTGGTGACCGGTGCGTGCCTGGCCGACGCCGGTAACCACGTCATCTGCGTGGACGTGGATGAGCGCAAGATCGCGATGCTCAATCGGGGTGAGATCCCCATTCATGAGCCGGGACTCGATGCCGTGGTCCGGCGCAACACGCAAGCCGGCCGGCTGAAATTCACCCTGGATGCCGAGGAAGCGGTCAGTCATGGCCTCTACCAGTTGATTGCGGTGGGTACCCCACCCGATGAGGACGGTTCGGCCGATTTGCGCTATGTGCTGGCCGTGGCGCGCAGCATTGGCCGCTACATGAACGAGTACAAGGTGGTCATCACCAAATCCACGGTGCCGGTGGGCACCGCCGACAAGGTGCGCAGTGCGGTGCGCGAGACTTTGGCGGCGCGGCAATCAGCCCTCGAATTCGATACGGTCTCGAACCCTGAGTTCCTGAAGGAAGGCGCCGCCATTGCGGACTTCACCAAGCCCGATCGCGTGGTCATCGGCAGCGACAGCCAACGCGCCACGGACTTGATGCACACGCTGTACGAGCCCTTCACCCGCAATCGCGACCGCATGATTGTGATGGATGTGCGCTCGGCCGAGCTCACCAAGTACGCGGCCAACGCCATGCTCGCCACCAAGATCAGCTTCATGAACGAGCTTGCGAACCTGGCCGAGCATTTTGGGGCCGACATCGAATCGGTACGCATCGGGATTGGTTCCGACCCCCGCATCGGCTATGCCTTTATCTATCCCGGCGTGGGGTACGGCGGCTCGTGTTTCCCGAAAGACGTGCAGGCGCTGCAACGCTCCGCCCGCGAAGTGGGTTACGACGCCCGCATTTTGGAGGCGGTGGAGCAGGTCAACAACACCCAAAAGACCGTGCTGTTCCACAAGATTCACTCGCACTTCAAATCGCTCAAGGCCAAGACCTTTGCCTTGTGGGGTTTGGCATTCAAACCCAACACCGATGACATGCGGGAAGCGGCCAGCCGGGTGCTTATGGAAGCGCTGTGGGCGGCCGGCGCCAAAGTGCGCGCCTATGATCCGGTAGCCATGGACGAATGCCGCAGGATCTACGGCGAGCGCGCCGATCTGACCTTGTGCAAGAGCAGCGATGAGACCCTGCAGGGCGCCGACGCCCTCATCATCGTGACCGAATGGCGAGAATTTCGCAGTCCCGATTTCGAGGCTATCAAGAAGACCTTGAGTACGCCGGTGATATTCGATGGACGCAATCTCTACGACCCGGCGCAGATGGCCGCCGCGGGTTTCAACTACTATGCAATCGGACGGGGTGATCCTTCGAAATGACTGAGCAAAATCAGAAACTGATACCGGTGATCTTGTCGGGCGGAGCGGGCACCCGGCTCTGGCCGCTGTCGCGGGAAATGTACCCGAAGCAGCTGTTGGCGCTGACCAGCAAGCAAACCATGATTCAGGATACGGCCAAGCGCCTGGCGGGTATCGCCGGCGCCGCGAACCCCATCGTGGTCTGCAATGACGCGCATCGTTTT
>Ga0206926_1011_pt1 | contig 46081 bp, 40 predicted proteins | sample Alteio_BWOrgHeat_59_FD_152955 | JGI IMG/M metagenome (GOLD analysis project Ga0206926, IMG submission 152955) | Enriched cells from forest soil in Barre Woods Harvard Forest LTER site, Petersham, Massachusetts, United States -... | ecosystem: Environmental > Terrestrial > Soil > Temperate forest >... | reverse complement strand
ATGATTTGATCGGTAGATGGCAATACTGCCAATTGTGCGCCTTCGTGTCGCATGGAACAATGCCGGCCTTCGTCAAAAGGAAGGATGCTTTGCATGCCCAATTCCGTAACGCTGGTACCGGCCGCCTCTTCCGAGGTGGCGATACAACATTTCGAATCGGAACTGACCTTCGAGACAGACTGCTGGGATACGCACGAGGCGATGCGCAGTGCTGACCCAGAGTTCGTACTGCTCGACGTGCGCAGTCCAGCTCTATTTGAAAAAGGCCATGTACCCGGAGCAATCAATCTTCCGCACGGAAAAATCGTTGCTTCTAAGATGAGCGCTTACCCCCGTGAAACACTGTTCGTGACGTACTGTGCGGGTCCCCACTGCAACGGCGCCGCGCGCGGCGCGGTTAGACTTGCTCGTCTCGGCTTTGCGGTAAAGATCATGGCAGGCGGCATCACCGGGTGGATGGACGAAGGCTTCGAATTAGAGCGCGGCATGAACATTGCCTGACTGCCTACCGCACTGAAGCAGACGCACTTGGAGAACGCAGCTGATGCAGGAGGATTCATTATTCGGCAAGCGCTACCAGCCGATATGGTGGCGCTTGTCGATTTGTGCAGAGAACATGCGGAGTTTGAACGATCCGCTTACGAAATCGATGGCAGGCCTCTCGCTTGAGCGCGGCATTGTTTTCATCTGCACCTCTACTCCATGCGTGGGTCGCCGCCGTCAGCGGAATTTCTATCGGTTCCGCGACCGCGTCGCGCGAGTATTCGACTTGGGGGGCTCGCGAATATCTGCACATGGATTGCTTATTCGTTCGTGCACAGCACCGGGGGGGCAGGCGCAGTTTCTGGAAAGGCCCGTCGAAAGCCAGGAGCGCGGGTCGCTGTCTGCACTATTGGACAAGATGAACCGGCGACTTGGCGAGTCGCTGCCTATCGCAGAATTGGCTCGACTGGCCGCGATGAGCGAACGCACTTTCATGCGCCGGTTCCGCGAGACTACTGGGATGACCCCGGCCGATTGGATCACGCGAAGGCGGGTGGATCGCGCCCGGGAATTGCTAGAGAGTACGACGCTTTCTATCGATAGCATTGCGGCCCGGGCCGGTCTCGGTACGGCGACGACGTTGAGGCATCACTTTCGCAAGAAAGTGGGTGTGAGCCCAGTGGAGTACCGGAGACGGTTTTCTCAAACCGTGCGGCCGAGTTCACGCATCGTCACGCCAACAGGCCGCATGTGAGCGGCGGGCGATAGAAAGTCACAAATCGGCCAGGGTCCGGATATCAATGGTTGCTTTCACAGTAGTGACTTGGCGGTCTGATCCGACCGCGTCAGCTTCGATTGTGAGCCAATGACCTTGAAGAAACCGCCCGGGTAGTGCAATTAATGCATTGAGCGATCGCGACTCATCGGGCTTTACGGTGACTATGGCAGTACAAGCGGGCAGTCGCCAGCCCTTCGGAGCGGATTGCCCGAGGCCCTGTCTGAGAGGAGGTTTGCAGTCCAGCGCCAGCATGAGCGCCTCAGCGTCGTTGAGAGTCGAGCCGGTAGGAATGTATTTTTGCACCGCGTCCGATACGTCAGTGAATCTCTGCTTCGTTGGATCCCTCAACTTTGAATTGATATTGCGAATATCCGCCTGAAGTTGTTTGGCAGCCGCAACACTGGAGGACGAGACCTTGACAGAAGGGTCCGTCGGCAGCGTCTCCTCCTCGGTTGCCATTGCCAAACCGCCGTACAGGATAGCGAGCGCGACAAGCGTTCGTATGAATATCGTGACAACAGACTTTCTCTTTGTCATTAATAGATGGTAGGCGCCAATCAATATCTGCGCAATTGCTGATGCAAGTTCAGACATATCCTACACTCACCCGCGCTATTGTTGACAGACGTAAGGATCGACTGTGAAAACACGCGCTGTTTCCCGATTGTTGCTACTCACCGTGCTGGCAGTGTGGGCATCGGCTTCATCGCTTGGAGCGCGGGGCGCGGAGAGCCAGGCTGACCCTGTCGTCATCGGCAGCAAATTCCAAATCGAGTCGAAGATTCTCGCGGAGACCCGAACGTACTGGATCCATACGCCCCTCAAATATAAGTCCGGGAAAGACGCCTATCCCATCCTCGTACTGCAGGATCCGGAGTCTGAGTTCACGCTCGCGGCCGCAGCGGTAGATATGCTTTCCGAGAACGGTCGTATACCGCAGATGATCGTCGTTGGCATCAAGAACACGAATCGAACCCGCGATATGACGCCCTCTCGGCCGGCCAAGGCCTCTGGAGAGTCGGCGGGAGGAGTGGACAAGTTTCTCGCCTTCATCGCCGATGAGTTGTTGCCCACCATCGATCGCACCTATCGAACCTCTCCATATCGCGTGTTGGTTGGACATTCGTTAGGAGGTTTGTTCGCCGTGTATGCACTCATGAACCGCCCCGACGTATTCCAGGGGTATATCGCCATCAGTCCCTCTCTCTGGTGGGACGACCAAGCTTTGGTCAAGGCGTCTCCGCCGTACTTTGCCGCCCACAAGGATTTGCGCGCTGATCTTTATCTCTCCATGGGCAGCGAAGGTCAGGAGATGTTGGGTGGCGCCTGGAAACTCTCGGCGGTGCTCGAAGAGAGCAAGATCCCTGACCTCCGCTGGCAATTCAAGCGCTCACCGGATGAGGACCATGGCACCATCCCGTATGTGAGCATTTACGAAGGACTCCAGGCCATTTTCAAGGGCTATCGAATAGCGGATCCGATCGAGCTATTCGATCAAGCCGGATTGTCGGGCTTGGAGCGGCACTACGAGGAAGTCTCCAAGCGACTTGGGTACCCGGTGGAGGTGCCGTTGCCGACCTATGCCCGGATGGTCTGGGAGCTGTCGAGCAGAGACCGCTTTGCCGACGCAGAAGCCATCGGTCGAAAGATGCTGGAGCGTGATCCCAAGAATACCCAGATATTTTCCCAGCTCGCGCAGGTTGCAGGCATGCAGAAGGACGACGCGCGGGCAATCGGTTATCTGACTCAAGCGTTGCAAATCTATCCGGGCAATACCGGAGCGCGGGCTTTACTGGTCGACTACAAAGTGGATGTCGATACTGTCGTGCCAAGTCCACCGCTGCCCGCGCAGACATTGGCATCCTACGTGGGGCAGTATCGATATCAGGACGATCGGTTAAAGGTCACCTACGAGAAAGGCAAACTCGTGAGCACAGGCCCGTCCGGGCGATGCGAGCTTCGCTCTTTTACGCAATCCCAGTTCTATTGCGTCGGAGTTGACCTCGAATTCAACTTTCGGAAAGACAAAAGCGGCGGCGTGACCGGCGTCGTAGCCGAATATCCGGATCATTACAGCGACGATTACACGAAATTGAAATAGGTAGATTCCCTTCCACTATGCGGCGCAAAGGCTAGTAATACATTTCGACGATTTCGGCGTTTGTTTGAAGGACTATGCAGCATCAAAGAGTTGCTCGCGCCCCTTATCTGGGCGCCGTAGTCATCGCTGGCGGAATCGGCCGACGATGGGAGCCGTATCGCACAAATGTATGCCGCAGCTACTTCGACGCAGCATATCTTTCTCGCTGCTGCGGACGAGATTTCGGTTCGTTGGCTTGCACCAGAGTTGGATGAAGTCTGTTCGGAGTTACTTCATTGCGCGCGCGTGCAGTTCCATTCGAAGGGCGACGCTGTCTATCTCATCCCATCGATCGCAAATCTTTGTAATTACCAGCACCGGCGACTAATGTCGCGCTACGCCGCTGCGCCGAGCCACTTGCATTTTCATTCCGTGGCGAGGTCTTAACGTGATCAGCGCCCGGGGCTCGACGCGATGGCCGGGTGCCAGCGTGAGTCGATATCGACTGGCAATAGTTGCAATCAAAATAGTGGCTTCGGCCAACGCGAATGCTGCGCCGATGCAAATTCGCCTGCCGCCGCCAAATGGCAAGTACGAGAACCGCGGCCGATGCGCCGCGTTTTCCGTATCAAATCGCTCAGGTAGGAATCGGCCAGGGTCCTGCCATAGCTTGGTGTGCCGATGCAGCAGCCAGGGTGCGATGATGATGGTCGCTCCCTTGGGAATCCGGCGCCCGCATAGGGTATCTTCCGCAAGCGCTACCCTCACAATGGCAGCGGCCGGCGGATACATCCGCATCGACTCCTCGATAATCATGCGGGAATAGGGCAACCTCGGAAGGTCCTCGTAAGTAGGCGCGCGACCTTTCAGCGCCGCGTCCAATTCGGCATGCAATTTCGCTTCGACCGCCGGGTGCTGGGACAGCAGATACCAGGTCCAAGTCATCGTCATCGCCGTCGTTTCATGGCCTGCCATAAAAATCGTGATGATATTGTCGCGTACTTCTTGCGCAGTCATTCTGGTGCCGGTCTGTTCATCGCGCGCCGCGATCAGGCGGCCTAGCAAATCCTTGGGCGAACTCTCCGAATTGCGGGTTCGAGCCGCAATCACCCGATCGATTACGGCATCGAATTCCCGCAACGTGCGTTTTGCCACATTCATTCTGCCGAGGCCCGCAAGCCATGCCGGCATGCCAATGAAATCCAGGAGGTTGGGCCGCATCTGCGCCTGATACTCTCCAAAGCTGCGCTCCATGATGGCAGCCATGTCATCGGAATCGGAAGAGAACATGGTGCGTGAGATGATTTGCAAGGTCACTTCCGTCATAGCAACCGACACGTCGACCGTTGTATCTTGGCCTATGCTGTCCCATTTCCCCATCAGTTCCTCTGCAGCACCCGTCATCACTGCCGTGTAAGCTGCGACGCTGCGCTGATCGAACGCCGGCGTCATGGTTCGTCTGTGCACCTTCCAGGTTTCGCCTTCCGAGGTGAGTAAGCCCTTGCCGAGTCCGGGCTCCAGAATGCGCCGCATGATCTCGGTCTTCTCGTAGTTGGCAACGTTATCGAGCAGCACGTGCTTGACTGCGGCGGGGTCATTGACGATGAAGCGAGGCCGTCCAAGTATTTTTCTTTCGACGATATCCAGTTCGTAAGCTTCCTGTCCGAATCCGGCGATGGAGCTGTCGCGCATTAGGCGGATGTACTCTAGGAATGACACCTTGCCTTGAGGCGGTATCGGCGCGGGCAGGACGGGGGCCGGCTCGGCCTGAGGAATCGCAGGGTCATTGGCGTTCATTGGTGCTCCGTGAATCGACGCAATTCGGCCGCTCGCGTTGGATTATAGCCGCGCATGATATTTGACGGTTATCGTTCTCAATTGTGGAACGCAGGGGATCGCCAGTTCGTCTCCCATCGGGCCAATACCGGCACTGGACCGCTCGAAATAGTCGCCTTGAAGCAGCCGTTGGCGGCGTGCGGTAAGCTCAGGTCGATGATTTATGGAACTTAGCCCGATTCCAAGGAGCGCACCAGTGCATTTGGACAAGTACCTCCCGCCCAAACTATGTTTTCTTCGCCCAATTAATAGTTAGAGACCAATGGCAATCGACGGCGATATTGACTGCTCGAAGCATACCGATGAGGAACTACACGAGGCGCGACTACGAATTGACCAGAATCTGTCGCCTAATTTTCGGTTAGGGCGCATGCAAGTCACCTCGCTGGCTAAGTGCGCCACAGGGCTCATTGGGGTCCTCGCGTTTGTCGTATCGAGCTACGCGGCGGATCGACCGCAAATCGGTTCGGGACAGCCCGGCCTGAAGATTGCCACTCGCGCGCCGGGCTCGATTGTCATTTACGAAGACGAGCCGTCAACAGTCGGTGATGGACTAATGGGTGGAATGGCCACACGTAAGATTCGCGTCCTGATCGATCAGAATTACCACTTCTCGAAGGACAGGATGGAAATACCCGAACAGCTCTATCCGCTTGACCCCGACACAGTATTTACTAGCAGTGGCGGCACTTGGACTGAAAATTTCCACCGATGGGAGTATACGGCTCGTACCTACGTCGGATATCGAGCGCGCGGTAGCGAGGTCGATCTCATTCCCGACATACAAGCTGCGGCCCGCAGACTTTATAGCCTTCGCCCGGATGATGTGTTTCTGGGCGCATTCGACAATCTCGTATTCTTCTGGAGCGCCTTCGATCCTTCGCACGTGTATTGGCGGCGTTTGGGCGACGATGGCGTGTTTGAGGCATCACTGCCTCGGAATGTGATTGATATATATGGTGCCACGCGCGGAATTCGGAAAGATGTTGGATTCGTCGTATTCGCTAAAGCACGCGGGCTCGTTGTCTACGCGCCGTACGAAACGGAGTTCGTTGAGTTGTCTCTGTCGAAGGGCGTACGTGTACGTGCCCCCTAACAATTGTCTGATGCCGCGAAGCCGACACTGACCACCGACAGCCTGGGGTCGAACGCCGAGATGTTCGGCTGGATGCCTCGAGAGCCTATTTCGCGGACGCTTCACCAGTTGGCACTATTGAAAGTCTCCAACAGGTGATACAGAATCGTATCACTATGAGCACCACCGTCACCGTACGAGACCTCCGCAACCAGTTCCCCAAGGTTAGAAAGCTGGTAGAAACGCAAGGCGAGGTGGTATTGACGGAGAAGGGGCGGCCCCGTTACCGGTTGATAGCCTATACGCCAGCGGCTCGGAATAAAGCTCCCGCCCCCAAGGACTACATCGAAAGGATGAGTCGATTCCAACCACGGGCCCTCGGCGCTGCGCAGGTCGAAGCGCTCCACGATGACAATCGTGGCGACCGCTAAAGCTGCGCCGTACGTAGATCCCAGCGCGCTCACAAAGCTGTACATCCGCGAGCCCGAATCGGCTGCGATGAATGCCTGGCGCAGGCGCCATCCACTGGTTCTGACGGTGACCCATCACGGTAGAGCCGAAATCACAAACGCCATCGGGCTGGCGGCCTTCCGTCAACAGATCACCTCCGAAGCCTGGAGCGATACGATCGCCTCGTTCGAGGAGGACTTTTCCGACGGCCGCTATGTTCAAAGCGATATCCTTTGGCGCGCAACGCTTCAACGGGCGGTTCAACTGAGTCGTGAGCACACACCCGCGATCGGTTGTCGAACGCTCGATATTTTGCACATCGCCAGTGCGCTTGAGCTCGAATTCAAAAGCTTCCTCACGTTCGATGCGGGCCAGCAACGATTGGCACGCATTGTTGGGCTCAAACTCATTATTCCCAAAGGGTAAGAGTTCCGCATCGCGAAAGTGAAATGTATTCGGCTGAACGAATTGGCGACTTACGAGCGCCTGAAGGCCCTAGGGGTGACTGATCTTCCGCGACATCCGCGCGCGGGATTTAGGATCACCGGTCGTTTGCTACGAAGGGATACGTGGGATTAACGCCACACGTCAGAGAGTCTGTGTGAGTTTCCACCTCGGCACCGGGATGGGTGGAACACGTTGGGGGCCGATTCGCTGGTCGACTTGGTGCGCGACGTGCGTCCGCTCGCTGCAGGATCCAACGTTCCTTAGGGTGATCACCACGGAATCGTTTCGTTGTCGCCTGGTAGACGGCGAGAACTGCGAACACGTTGGTTTCCCATACCGCACGCATTTCATCGAGCGAGACGAAGCTGGGACGTGTGGTCTTCGAATATTCCTGGACGGACGGGCCGGGCTTCTTGTTCGTGTTCGAGATGGCCGCGTTTTGAATTAGCACATCGAGGCGACCAAACTCGCCCGCAGCACCGCCCGGAATTGACAGATTTCATCTGGCTCGTTCCGCGCCATTCCGGCAAACCCTCGTGCGTCGCATCACTACGCTACGGACCTGCTTACCCTCGAAACGAAACGCCGCGAGTTTCTTGGGGAAGGATGTAACGCCGGAGTCCCTACGATCACTATGACTTCGAATACGTTGGAAGCAGGGAAGTGCACTGGAATAGGTGGATTGACTATGCCTACGCATGAAGGGCTAGCGGTCCCATATCGCCACAGGACGTGGGTTGGTATTGAGGAGCGGTTTGCGCACAAAAGGCGCGTGATTCACTGGGCCCTGGACTGCTGGATCAGCATGTTCTCTTCAACGACAACCACAGCCATAGCACCACGCCACCTCAAAACTGCGCTGTGGGTACTGGAACCGTAGAAATTGTCAGTTACAAGGAGCTTACAAAATGCCTCGTCAGACAGATGCCCATCCTTTACCGGGCAGTGAACGTCCCCTGATTAAGGGATCGACGCTGCTTGGACCTGTGGAATCAAACGAACCCATCACCGTCGCGGTGATTGCTCGGCAGAAGCCGGGCAGTCCGGAAGTGCCTGATCTCGATTATTGGGAGAATACCCCGCCGGGCCAACGGGTTTACCTTTCGTCGGAAGAGTTCTTCGAGCGGCATGGCGCCGCGAAGGAAGAAGTCGACCGGGTTGCGGACTATTTGAAAGACCGCGGGCTGCGGATCGTGGAGCAGCACGCTGGACGGCGGCGCATTGTGGCGGAGGGTACGTCGAAGCAGATGAATGCCGCGTTCGGCGTGACGCTGCACCGGTATCGGGCGCCGGAGCGGAAGGCGCCCGCGCATCCGCCGCGCAAGAAAGGAGAAGGGCGTCCCTTTGGCGACCATCGGGAGATGGGCGCGCATGAGTACCGTGGGTTCGAGGGACGCGTGCATCTGCCGGCCAATTTGGCGGAGCTGGTGGAAGCGGTGATCGGCCTCGACAATCGCAAGTTGGGCAGGCCGGCGGCGAATGGCACGGGTGATCCTCCTGGAGCGGGTTATTTGACACCTTTGCAGATCGCGCAGGATTACAATTTTCCGACCAACAGTGCCGCGGGCCAGACCATTGGAATCTTCGAGGATGCGTCCGCCGGAGCGGCGTATCTACCGAGCGACGTCAATTCGTACGTGACGGCGTTAGGGTTGCCGGCACCGAAGCTCTCGGACATTCTCCTTTTGGGCTACTCCAACAACGGAGCGCTGGTGGTCAATCCCGCGCCCGGCGCGATCCTTGAATGCAACATCGACGTGTGTATCGCTGCGACCTCGGGTCAGGGCGCGAACATCAACGTTTACTTCACTGACGACAGCGAACTTGGATGGGACACGTTCTTCGATCGGGCGACCTTCCCGTTGCCGGGCGACAATCCGCCTTCGGTATTGACGGCGAGTTGGGTGCCCTCATTGCTCGACGACAAGGGGTCGATTGGCGACTACACCGTCGCGGGGACCTTTTCGAACAATTTACACGGGAAGCTGAAAACCGCGGCCGCTCGCGGCATCACGGTGTTCATGGCGATCGGCGACTGGGGCTCTGAGAATGACGTGGGAGACGGGAAGTGCCATATCAGCTATCCGAACGGAGATCCGTTCGTAACGGCGTGCGGCGGGACGATTCTGGGTGCGGCGAATCCAACGCCGCCCCCGGCGCTGTATGAATACACCTGGAGCGACGGCAATGATCTGGCCTCGCCGTTCCAGGGCTGGTCAGGCAGTTTCTACTATGAGGCGACGGGCGGCGGAGTGAGCGATCAATTTCCGCGGCCTCCGTATCAGGTCCACGCGGGGGTTCTGCCGATCTCAAAGAATGACGGCGGAATCCGGCGCGGCCTGCCGGACGTCGCCGGCATGGTGGCGATGACGGGGTTTGTCATCGCCGGCGCAGGCCCTCAGGGAGGGTACGGAACCAGTGCGGTCGCGCCGCTGTATGCGGGCCTGCTCGCGACCATCAATGCATATCTCGGCCGCAACACGGGATTCCTGAATCCAACGCTTTACAAGTACGGACCGCGGATCTGTAACGACATTCGCTTCGGCAACAACGATTCCAGCTACCCGCCGGATGCGCCATTCTACACGGCGGACGTGGGTTGGGATGCGGTCACCGGATGGGGCAGCATCAACGGGCTGCGGCTGCTGGCAGCGATTGCGCCGGGGCCGATCCTGGTGACGATGGTCGAGGATAACGGTCAATTCGGCGATGCGTGCGTCGGGAGTTCCCACAACCGCGTACTGACGATCAACAATTCCGGATTCGCGGCGCTGCTGATTTGGAGTATCACGTCATCGAACCCGGAATTTGTGATTCCCAATGTCGCGGCGTATCCGCTGGAGGTGGCTCCGGGCGAATCCATCGAGGTGCCAATCCAATTCAAACCCACTGTTGCGGCCCCTGCGGGCGCGAACATCACGATTTTCAGCAACGACTTGTTCAGTCCGGAGACGGTCACGGTCAGCGGGACTGGAGTGACGCCGCGGCTGGTGGTGGGAATCGCGGATTCGGGGAATTTCGGCGACGTTTGCCGGTACTCGTTCCGCGACGAGTTGTTGGTGGTGAACAATGGGGGGGCATGCACCCTGTTGATCCGGGCTATCACGTCATCCTCGCCGCAGTTCATTCCTCCACAAATCCTGGCCTACCCGATCGCGATCGCGGCGGGAGCGTCGGTGGACCTGCCCATACGCTTTCAGCCGACGGTGCTGGGACCGGCGGTGGGCCTTATCACGGTGCACAGTAACGCAGGTACCGAGTCCGTTCCGGTGTCCGGGAACGCGCCGGCGGGCAAGCTGGCGGTGACGGGGTCGAATTTCTTCGGGGCGGTGCAGGCGTGCTGCACCGAAGAGCTGACCCTTTCGGTCTGCAACGTTGGCGACTGCAAGCTGAAAGTCACCGACGTGTCGTTCCGGCGCAAGAACAAGCACTGGAAGCTGATCAACAATCCGTTCCCGGCGACGCTCCATCCTGGGTCGTGTCTTGGGTTGGTGATCCGCTACAAGGCGACCGAGCGATATCCGCGGGCGTGCGAGCTGATCATTACCTGCGACGATCCGACGGAGCCGGTGAAGATCATCGAGTTGCTGGCGGCGACGATCTGGAGCGATTGCGGCTGCAAGACGTGCTGCGACAAGTGCAAATCGGGCAATTGCGACACGCGGCATTGCGATCCTTGCTGCTGCCAGAAGTGCGGCGGTGACGGCGAGAATGACGACGGCGACGAGGGGTAACTGAATGACGCCCAAGCCGGGACCGCGGGTTAGAGTCGCGGTCCCGGCATTCTTGCGTGGGTTGGGAAGACTTAAGCAAACGACGCTAAAGTTCGACAGGTTTTGGGGGTTCCTCCGCCGTATGGGCAAATCCCGCGGTTAGGCAATGACGGACTGCCGAACTTGAGAAAGCAAATGACCCGGGGCAGTGTTGCCTTTGCCATCTAAATTGGTGCGTTAGCGGAAAGAGGGCGCGCGTCTAGGGCAACGATTTGGCGTGCACGTGACCGAAGGCAAAGAACAAGAATTATTGCGCGTGATAATTGACGGTTATCATTCCCAATTGTGAGGGTATGGAGCAGGCAGTCGGACGCATCAATCCGTCTCAAGTCGGCCACGACCGGTCACTCGGGATCTCAATGCAATCGGCTGATTCCTGTCGTTCGGCAACGTGCGCTAGACTCTAGATCGCTTGGATGAAAGAAGATGGTTCATGACGACGATTGCAGGAATGTCGCCGCGCTTCAAGGCCCGAATTGCTGGTCTCTTGTACTTGCTTATCTTCGTCACAGCCCCAAGCGGCGCTGCAACCGCAACGCCGGTGAAAATGTTCATGAATTTAGCGTCCGATACCGGCGTTGCTCTCATTTTCTATTACCTGTTCGAGCCGGTGAGCAGAAAGCTCTCGTTCGTAGCATCACTTTCTAGACTTATCTTTGTCGTTGTAATGGGCGTCAACTCACTGAACTATTTCGGCGCTACGGAATTCTTGCAGGTCTCTCACTCTTCGGCCTCCTTCAATAGAGGCTATGGCGTCGCCTTGATTCCTTTCGGGCTTCATTGTGTTCTGACGGGCTATCTAATTGTCAGATCGACATTCCTTCCCCGGATTCTTGGCATGCTTATGGTGCTGGCAGGCTTAGGCTACCTAATCTTCCTGTGGCCTCCACTCGGTGATCGCCTTTTCTTTCCTTACATCGTCGTTCCAGGCGGCATCGGAGAGGGGTCACTGACGCTGTGGCTCCTTGTGATGGGCGTGAACAACATACGATGGAGGGAACAGGATGAGCACGGCGCGAGTAGGTAGCCACACTGGCGAATATTCTGGTGTGGGTCGTGAAATGGATACCGCACTTGAGTCGCTCCGAAGCCGCCGGTCGCGACCGTCTCGTAGGGGTCGCGACGAGGCTCTGAGCGCTCGGCCTCGATTCTGGATCGCCTTGTTTAGTCAGGAGAGGATTGTCATCATGGAGGCATGCAAACTCTCTTCGACGCGGTGGGTGGCATTGACGGCCTGCGCCGGCTTGCCGACGCCTGGCACCGGCGCGTGATGGAGGACGAGGTTGTCGCCCATGCGTTCAGCCACGGTTTTCACCCGCAACATGTCGAGCGGCTCGCTGCTTACTGGGCTGAGGCATTTGGCGGTCCGACCCTGTATTCCGATTTGTATGGTAATGAGACGATTGTCGTCAAGATGCATAGCGGAAACGGAGAGCATGATGAAATGGATCGTCGTGCGATCGCCTGTTTCGACCAGGCGCTAGCCGACGCTGGACTAGCCAGCGATGGCGCGTTACGAAAAGTTGTGCATGACTACTTTGCATGGGCGACCACGACAACGATGTCTCGCTACCATCATTCCGCCGATGACGTGCCGAACGGCCTCAGCATCCCACGCTGGTCGTGGGACGGACTCCAGTCGTAAGACGCGGGGGTCGACAGGCTTCGGAGTTGCGCAGTATGGAGTGCGTTTGCACAGGAGAGCGGTGTGGACTTTTTATTTCGCGTTGCATTTGGCTGCGCCTGGGGAGCGCTGGTACTGGTGTGGGCCTGGGGATGGCGCAGCTCAAAGGCCACATCGCACAGGGCGGAGGGCTTGAACAGCCTGACCCCGTATCTGCCGGTCCTGATCGGAGCGGCGCTCCTCAAGATGCACGTGCTGCCGGAGAGCTGGATCAAAGAACCCCTTTGGCCGCACTCGTTTGCCCTTGATGCGGCCGGGTTGGCCATCACTGTGCTGGGTGTCTTTTTCGCCATCTGGTCGCGTGTGACGCTGGGTCGCAATTGGAGCAGCGTGCCGCAGGTGAAAGAGCAGCATGAGCTGGTGATGAAGGGACCCTACCGGATCGTCCGCCATCCCATCTACACCGGCCTGATTATGGCTGTCGCGGGCACTGGGCTGGCCCTAGACAAGGGGATCGGGGTATTCATGGCGGTGCTGGTTTTTGCCAGCTATTGGCTCAAGATCCGCGTGGAAGAAAAGTTGATGATGGAGACCTTCCCTGAGGAGTATCCCGAGTACCGACGTCGGGTGAAGGCGTTGATCCCGGGCATTCTGTAATTACAAACCGGGGCATTGCGATTTACTCCCAACCAACTCCCGACGTAGGTGACCGCAAGATCGTTGCCATAATCCGGTCATTCAGAGGACCACTATTCGCTATGACTGCAGCTCGGAACCCTCTGGGAGTTACAAAATCAATACAGTTTCGCAGACCAGGCGCCAGTACACTCGTTACTAAGATTGCTACCCAACGAACCTCGGAACCCAGCGAGGCATCGCATGCGCACCACGATCGATCCTGGCAGACTGCATCGACTGAGCGTTGTTTCTTTCGCGGCGATCCTCGCAACCAGCGGCTGTGGCTCAGGTCACGGCGGGTCGGGAGTCAACCAGAACAACCAATATCATTCCCCGGACAACTCGACCGACTTTGCCTATGTGGCCTCGGCTGGCCCGACTCCGGGTACCGCGGGGGCCGTCTATGAATATTCGGTCGGGGTCGATGGAACCCTGACTCCGCTGGCGCAGCCCTCGATTGTCGCCGGCATCAACCCGTCCTCATTGGCGATAGTGGGCAACGGCCTCTACGTCTACGTCGTCAACGCGGGTGACGGCACCATCTCGCAATTCGCCGTCGCGATTGACGCCACGCTGACGCCGTTGTCTCCGGCCACCGTAACGAACCCGGGCATGAAGACGCTCGGCGCCACGGGCGGCGCGGCGACTGTCGATCCGTTCGGCCGATATTTGTACGTCGCGAACACGGCGGACGACAACATCGCGCAATTCAGCATCGGAAGCGGCGGTCAATTGACGCCGCTCGCCCCGGCTACCGTGGCGACCGGCGTCGCACCCGTGTCCGTCGTCTCGTCCCAGGTCGCGAGTTCGGGCAGCCCGTCGTACTACGTCCTGAACTCCGGCGCAGTTGGTGCTGCCGGCAGCGTAGCGCAATACACGCAGAGACCGGACGGGACGCTCACGCCGGCGGACCTGACTCCGGTGGCAGCGGGTACGAATCCTTCGGTAATCGCCACCGGTGAGTTCGACACCTTCGCCTACGTGTTCAGTAACTGCGACGGTACCAATTGCCTAGGTTCGATCCGGCAATTCAGCGTGGGCACGAACGGTGCTTTGACCGATACCGGCAACGTCGTCACGACGGGCACCCACACGCTCGGCGTCGCCATAACGTTCGGCGATGAGGCCGACGGCAGCTCGGGTTATGTGCTGACCAACGCAATGGGCGTGGACACCGAAAGCAGCTCGCTGTTGTCTTATCAGATCGGCAGCTCGGGCGCTCTGGTCGCGACGAATCCGCCATCGCAGAACAACCCGGGAAGAGCGGTCGCGCTGGTAGAGAACGTACAGTTCGGCACGCTTTATGTGTTGACGAGCAATTCCGGCGCCGTTGCCAATACGCCGGCCATCGGTGGAAGCCTGTCCATCTTCGCTGGACAGAATGGGGGCGCACCCACGCTGCTGGGGACGACGGCGCTCGCGGCTCCCTATCCGACGGCGGTGGGCGTCTGGGTCCTGCTCCCACCGTAGAGCGTTCGCGCATCGCCACCCACTGTTTAGGACAATCCAGCCCCAGATGGTGATGTTTGCTTCGCGTGGACACTCCTCACGGTGACGGTCCACGCGGAGTGATTTTCGAAGAAGACATGACCCGATTGCGAAGTTCCTAGCGCTACTTGTCGGGATGGAGACGTTTGTAGGCGGGAAGTTGCTCGAACAAATCCCCGCGCGGCGTCTTCGAGCGGCGATTACAGTATGTCTGTATCTTCTTGCCGGTGTTGGTCTTGTTCTCAATGTAGGTGATTTCCTTTGAGAACTGATAGCAGTTTTCGGATACGAAAACCATCGATCTACCCTCTGCTGTTGGGATTTGTTCGCCTTTGTGGTGCGGGGCCGCTTGGCGAAAGGGCGAAATGGCTGTTGGCTCGGCGGCACTAGGCTCGTTCCTGATGTGTTCGGCATACCTTTTAGCGGCTTCATGTGCCTCTTGTGCCCAATCAATGGTCGTTCCGGAATCGTTACCATCCGCCGCATGGATCTCCGCAATGGCATCGGACAGGATCATAGGCGGAAGCAGTTGCGGTCCTACTTGGAGATCCGGAGTGACAAGTGAGGGCGGCGGAATGGGCTCTTGCCGGCGCATGCTTCTTGGTAGCGTCAACAATTCTGTCGGCGCCATCGAGGTGGGCGTTGCGATGCGCGTCTTGGGGGCCAGAAAAAGCGCCGTTAGCACCGCGCTGTGCAATGTGATCACAGCCGCCCAGGAGGCATGTCTGGATCGCTTCCGCTGCTGCCGATCGTCCATGGACCCGAGCCAGACCTGTTATTGTGGAAATATGTGAGTATGGGACATCGTTTTTAAGAATTGGTGCGGTGGGCTCAAGTTTTCTTCAATCGGCTCACTGCCACGGCCCGGGGTCAGTGGCATAGTTAGCGCTCCCATTGTAAAATTAAAGCTGCGAGAGAGATCGGCACTCTTCAGGCGTTGAAGAAGAAATGCAGAAAACCGCGATATTGTTTTTGTCCGCGTGTATCTATGCGAATTCGGCATTCGGTCAACTCCTCAAGTATGACAATGAGCAGGAGTTGATGGGCGCCGCGGTGTCATCGCCTTACTCTGCGGGCCAGATTGTGAAGCGCCTCGTGGATAAATGCGGAGCCTACAATGATTCGCTTAGAACCTCGGGGGATCGGGCGTTGCATTCCTGGGAGGCGCATCACCAGGCCTATCTTGAGGAGGGGCTTAGGGTAAAAGCGCAACTCGAGGCAAAACTTTCAACGCCGACCGATCGCAGCGCCTTCAAAAACATGCTGGAAAAGCAATTGCCGGAAGCGATACAAAAGCAATACGAGGCTCTGGCAGTGGTCATTGACAGTGCGCCCTCCCAGGCTGGCAAGGTGCGTATGTGCGAGGGCTACGTTCAAGCCATTGCGGATGGAAAATTTGACCTGAAGGTTAATGACCCAACTCTCTCAGCGTATTTCGACAAGCGTATTCGGGCGCGGTCTGATAAGAAATAGTCTCGTCTAGAGCGCCGGCGGAAGCCTGCGCTCGAGGCATTCAATGGTCCCCAAAGCTCGAATTCTATTGAGCCGTTGGGTCGAACGAAGACTTGCTTCGCGTCAATGTTACGCATGAGGTCACGGTATCCCGGAACTGGAGGCGAGAAGTTCCCACTCGCATTCACCGCGCCGGTAGTGCTGATCATTCTGAGTGTCCGATCTGATTCCAGCAGTGAGGCCGATAAGCCTCGAAGCCTCCGTGCCGACATCTTTAAACGTATGTTTGAGCCGGAAATTGTGCGGCGTTTTGCACTTCAAAGTACCGGCGAGTTGTGACTGTCGGTGTCAGTCGTGAATGTGTGACTTGGCTCAACCCCCTACGGCAAAATCCAACCTATTTTTAGATCGTTCTGAAGGAGCCAAGAGCAAAGGACGGCCAAATGAGCCTTAATAAGCGCGTGTCAGTAGCTTTGACGGCAGTACTGCTGCTTGCTGGGTGCGTGAACAGCCCATCATCCCCGGTGTTCAAGCAGCTATCCGAGGGTGTTCCAAGACAGAATGTTGGCTGGGTCATGTTCTCTCTCACAAAAACGGGTCCGTACTTGCGATACTGCGGTATTTGGCCGACGCTTTATCTGCGCAGTTTTTCAAGTGGAATTGACTCAAGCGTGACGGTCGAGAGGCGGAAGCTGCGCTCGGATACGCCCAGAATCCCAATTCCGGTGCCAGGGGACCTGGTTTTAGAAAGGGGAGACCCGCTAGGGTCGATCGTATTGATCGAACTGCCGGCCGGGCAATATGAGTTTTATAAATATTGGGCCTACGCGGAAAATGCTGGACTACTGATGTCAGCGTCGACGATCGTACAGTCGGCGCCGTCATTTCGGTACACGTTTCAAGTAGTCCCCGGAAAGCTCAATTATCTGGGCGACCTGAACTTTGTGTTCTCGCCGTCCGGTGTTCAGTTCCAAGTGAACGATGAGCGCTACCGTGACATGGGCCTGTTCGCCGCGCAGCTTCCCGCCTACCGCGGGAAAACGACGACTTTTTTCGCAAAACCATAGCGCTGGCCAACGGACGAGCGCGCGAATGAGAGGAGCTTAAGCCTGTGAATCGGCAAGCCGTGTCGCATTGCCTGATTAAAAATGCCTAAGCCATGCAGGTGGGCCCGGCAAGCTCCGGGACCCGTCTCGTACGGGCGCATCCCAGGTAAGAACTTACAATTGGCTGGCGACCGGCTTACTCTCATCACCCAACCTTCAAACGACCCGGCGGCGGGCAAGAAAACAGTGCGCACGCTTGTCTGGGCTAGAATAATGACAGGGTGTTGCGCGAAGTATTCACAAGGATAAAGACAATGCGACACGTGCTTATATCCCGATCAGGCATGCGACTGCGGTTAGTCCTGGCCTTCGCCCTTCTGTGCGCAAGCCTCGCCGGCTCTTTGGCTGCCGATGAAACACAAATCGCAGTGGCGTCGCACATCGATGCGGGGCGGCTGCAGGCGAACCTCGAACATCTGTCCGGGATCGGTAGTGATCCCGGCGGCGGCATTACCCGGCTCGGCTTTTCGCAGGCTGAGCTCGATGCGCACAAATACGCTGTTGATCTCATGAAGGACGCCGGGCTCAGTGTGCGTATCGACGCTGCCGGAAACGTTTTTGGCAGGCGCGAGGGCTCGGCGAAACTACCCGTATTACTGTTCGGTTCACATCTCGATTCGGTACCGCATGGCGGTGCGTACGACGGCCCACTCGGCACGATCGGTGCGATAGAGGTCATTCGAGCGCTCAACGCCGCACACGTCAAGACGCGGCATCCCCTCGAGGTCGTTGTGTGGACGAACGAAGAAGGTCCGCATTTCGGCGTCAGCGCATTCGGTTCCAGCGTCGCGGCCGGCAGCGTAGGCCCCGAGGTGCTGGACCGGAAGGACGATCAAGGCGAAACCGTGGCTGATTGGCTGCGGCGGTACGGTCAGGACCCCGCGCAGCTCGCGAGCGCGCGCATCGCGCCAGGGTCGCTAGCTGCGATCGTCGAGCTGCACATCGAGCAGGGCCCCAATCTCGAGGAGGCTAAAATTCCCATCGGCGTGGTCCAGGGCATTGTTGGACTGAGGCGCTGGAAGTGCGTTGCAACCGGCACCGCGAACCATGCCGGCACGACGCCGATGACTAGGCGCCACGACGCGCTCGCGTCGGCCGCTCGCGAACTCCTTGCGGTGCGCGACAGCGTTCGCGCCGAGGACGGTCGCCAGGTCGGCACGGTCGGCTATCTCAAGGCCGAGCCCGGAGCGCCAAACGTGATTGCGGGCCGGGTGGAGTTTCCGTTCGAGTTGCGCGATCTGGACGCCGCAAAGATCGAGCGTATGTATGCGGCAACGCAGAAGCGCTTCACCGACATCGACGGTGAAGAGGGCACGACAACCGATTGCAAGGAAGTTAATCACATCGAGCCGGCCCTCGGCGATCCACGCATTCAGGCCACCATTCGTGAGGCGGCGCGCGCGGCAGGGCTTGCGACTATGGATCTTCCGAGCGGAGCTGTGCACGACGCCGGGGAAATCTCGCGCTTGGCACCCATGGGAATGATTTTTGTTCCCAGCCATGCCGGGATCAGCCATGCGCCGCAGGAATTCACATCGCGCGGCGACATCGCCAATGGGGTCGAGGTCCTATATCGCACGATTCTCTTGCTGGACAAGAAGCTGGGCGTCAAGCCTACTGCTTGATTTCCACCAAAATTGCTTCCACATCATCTAGGGCTTCATCGGAATGCGTGACCGGTGGCCGTATCAGGGCGTCGCCGGTCTTCAATTCGGAAGTCTTCGTGCTGCCATCGGGCATAGTGTATTTAACCCTTCCTCCTTTGAGCACATACACCACCGCCGATGGGTGGGAATGGATGGGAGTCTTGTCCCCTCTGTGCGGCGCATAGCGCAACACCCGCACTTTTTGGTCCTCCGCGAGGACTGTTAAATGCTTCACGCCATATTGCATGGCGTCCTGCCCGAAAACGGCTGGGCAAGAAAGCAGGATAATCGAGACGGTTAGCGCTGCGACTCTATTCATTTTGAAGATCCTTCTAAAGGCTTGGAGCACCATGTTAGCCTACTGCATACATCGTCACGAGCCTGCCCAGCAGCGGCTATTCAGCGCCGGGCAATTCGATGGAAAAGATTGATCTTTTGAGATCATTGTTTCCGACGCGCTTGGTCCCGCAGCCCGCAAGACAAAAGGTGCTGGACCTCATCGCAGACAAGTTGATATTCAGTACGGGTCACTCACCGCGAAAATTAGCATGACGGTTTCGACTGCTAATTAAATTGAAACGTTATCCTTTTGAGGATATGAATTGATGATGTCTTATCCGAGATTGGGCGGAATCATCACGTTTGCCTACTTAGTAGTGCAAACAATCGTCTCCATTGTTTTGGCAAAATCTGTCGGATGGTTCTATATAATTTGGGTAGGCACGGCGATCCAATACTTGATGCCCTTGACCGCGGCGTTGTGGCTGATAATTGCATTGCATCGCTTGGGGGCGATCAGGCTAAACCAACTCGGACTAACAGTGGTTGGTGCAGCATTCCCACTTTTTTATATCCCTCTAGTTTGTAATTGCTCGGGCGAATGCCGATAGCCACGCATGGTGAGTGGTAGTGCAGCATTTCGGTCCGAAATCGATTTTGCGTGGCCGTGCCGGAAGCGACTCCATTGGGCAATTATTCGCGATGAGGCTTGCCGTTTTCGCAGCGATGTTGGGGGCGGCAGCCGGCCAACTCAGGAAGTTCGATGCATCGAAATAGCTCCTTCAAAGCGGTCATTCAAAGCCATCGGTGCGCCGACACTGCATTTGGAGGGCACGGTGCCAAGTTTTACCTCTGGGGGGAGATGCATTTCTTCGGCGACAGTTTCCTGCCCCTACAAAGATGAAGGTGTGTTCAGAGGTGTCGCGTTTCTGCAGGACTTGATCCCCAGTTGTTATTTCGACCGTCGTAGAAGACTACGGGTCCCTCGATCAATTCCTCTACGTCGATGCCTTCGAGACATGCAATATTGATATTGTAGTAAGGGGCGCCACTCATGTTCGGCATATCTACTCGCTGAAACGGCCGTACGCCACAATGCTTGCAAAAGAAGTGATGCGCTACAGGATTATTCCCGCGGTAGTCGGATAGATCTGCGTCGCCGGCAATCAGCCGGAACGACTCCGGCTTGGCTTCGACTGTCCACAATCTCGATTTGGAGCAAATCGAGCAATTGCACTTCCCTGTGCCGGCACTGATGTCCACGAAGACTTCAATGCGAATTGCGCCACAGTGACAACCGCCGACGTAGGTTTTTAACATGGGAAAAGCCCGCTTGAGGGATTGGTGCCGAAACGAACGTCCAGCACTATATCGGAAAGGCCACGGCCATGTATCGATGACGTCCCTTAATATACGCTTCGCGTCTGGCGCCAATCGACGCGCAGTCGGCCCGCTGCGGTGGTACCTGCCTAGTGAAGCTTGAAGACCAGCAGCGTTCCGGCCTTCGGGACCACCGTTTTCGTCCCGCGTATCTTGTCGATCCCGTTTTGGACGCCTTGGGCATCCAGCCCCCAGCCGGCGGTGACGGCAATGTACTGCTCACCGTCGACTTCAAAGGAGGTGGGAATCCCGATCACGCCGGCGGGTGCTGGGAAGCTCCAAAGCTGATCCCCCGTGCGCGCATCGAACGCTCGGAACTCCCGATCCGGAGTTCCGCCCGCAAATACGATGTCCCCGCCAGTCACCAACAGCGGCGCCCAAAGAATGGTCTTGAAGTTGTGCTGCCACACGCGCTTACCGGTGTTCAAGTCCCACGCTTGAAGCTCGCCTAGATGATCGGCGGCACCCGTGGAGATGCGGACAGACCCGAAGATGTCTTCCACTTGATAGCCGACATAGAATCCAGCGCTGTCCGACTTCGGCACCTCACCCTTGGGGAGAAAGGCACAGATATTGTTGTTCGCGGGGACATAAAGAAGTTTCGTCTGAGGGCTCCAGGCCTCAGGTGGCCAGTCCTTACCTCCGCCGATGCTCGGGCAGAATTCGCCGCCTTGACTCGCGCCGGGACGCTTGGATTCATCGATGACAGGTCTTCCCGTCTTGGCGTCAATCGATTTGAACACGTTGTTGTTCGAGAATGGAAAGGCGTGGAGAAACTTCAGCTGCCCCTGGTTGCGATCCAGAATCCAAAGATATCCATTGCGTCCCGCATGTGTGACGGTTTTGACCAGCTTTCCGTCGATCTCCGTGTCGATGAGCAAGGGTGCCGAAACCTCATCCCAGTCCCATGAATCATGCGGTGTGTATTGGTGATAGCTCTTCAATTCACCGGTGTCGATGTTGATCGCCAATGTGGAGTCCGTATACAGGTTGTCGCCCGGACGATTGTCGGCAATCCACGGAGACGGATTTCCGGTACCCCAGTAGGTAATGTTCGACGCAGGATCAAAAGTGCCGGTGATCCAGATAGAACCGCCTCCGCGCTTGTACCCATCGCCTTTCCAAGTCGCGCCGCCTCGCTCATTGGGCGCCGGCACCGTGTAGGTGCGCCAGACTCGCTTGCCGGTCTCGGCGTCGAAGGCACTTACCGAGCCGCGAACGCCAAATTCGCCACCGGAGTAACCCACAAGAATCTTGCCTCGCGCAGCGAGCGGTGCCAGCGTCGAGTAGCAGCCGGTCTTCCAGTCATCGATCGGAACGTTCCAGACTTCCTTGCCCGTGGCGGCTTCGAGCGCGACCAGTTCGCAGTCCGTGGTTGCCATGTAGACCCGGTCAACATATAAGGCGACGCCGCGATTGGTCGGGTGAAGTTGAAACAGGCCTTCGGGGTACTTTTTTGCATACCGCCAAAGCTCAACGCCGGTCTTGGCATTGTACGCAATGACGTTATTCTGCGGTGTGGTGACAAACATCCGCCCGTGATTCACGATTGGCGTTGTCTCATGGGCCTCCACAAAGTCCGTGTTGACAGACCAAGCGAGTGACAGCTTCCCAATGTTGGCTGCGGTGATCTGTTTCAAGGGGCTGAAGCCCGAGCCATCATAGGTCCGCCGATACATCAGCCAATCTCCCGCTTCCGGGTGCTGGAGCCGCTCGTCCGTTACCGCTGCGTACGGTATCGACTGCCCCTGCAGAATTTGCGTGACCAGGAGCGCGATCGGCAGGCTCCACCAAAACTTCAAATGCGACATGGCCGGTTCCCTTTCGAAAGTCACTGCGCTATTGCGAGAATCTCTGTAGTCGATGCGTGGCTAGATGGGTTCAATCCTTGGAGAAGGCCTTCGACGCTGCGAGGGTGTCGAGGGTCTCATGGAGCAATTTGATCTTGCCGTTCTCGGCATGCAGGACACCGGCGTAGGTCTGCTTGTATATTTTCCCGGTTGCGAGAACCTTGGCTTCGACGTGGTATTCCGCCGCCACTTTGTCGGCTGTTTGAATGAAGTAGGTCAGATTCTTGAAGCGAAAGTCGGGGACCTTAGCGAGCAGACCGGCGATGAGTTTTTCCACTGCGGCGGGCCCTTGCGCATGAGCGTTGACCCACGGGAGTTCTAGTACGCCATCTTCGGCAAACTGAGCCGCCGATACCTTGGGGGTGGCGACGTTGTTCAGATAGGCTTCAAGCAATTCGCTTGCCGACTTCATTGTTTTCCTCCACGAACGGGACTGGTTGCGCAGAGGGTAATGCTGCAACAGATCTTTATTTAGACCCGAATGTGGAGAAGACTTTTGCCGTGGTTAGGATAATGTCCCAGATCTCACACACCCGGCGGTTCCACCGAAATCACCCGTCAGACTCGATCCTTTGAGCAATCACCCACGCACCATGGATTGGCGGCAAAGCCCTCCGATAGGGTATCGAGCAGCAAGCGGACTGCGGGAACCATCCCGCGCCTTGATGGAAACACTGCGTGCACAACACCGGACTGGGAGCTCAACAATGGCAGTAGCCGAACCAGTGCTCCGCTCGACAAGTCATCTCTGGCAAGCAATGTGGGCAGCCGCGCTACGCCCAGTCCGCAAAGAGCTGCGCGACGCACGCTGTAAAAGTCGTTGGCGCTCAGACGGGGATTGTGAACCAGCTCGACTGATCCTGATTCGGCATCGACAAAATGCCACGTATGCTCTCTCCCGAGAGTCCCCGTCGAGAGCGTGGGCATTCGCGCGATGTCTGTGAGTGCTTTCGGCTCTCCATACTCGGCTACCAGCTCTGGACTTCCCACCAGGATCATGTCCGACGGACCGAATGACCGCATCGCCAAGTCGGAGTCGTCGAGCGGAGGCAGCCGCACCCGAATCGCGATATCGACGCCCTCGTCGACGACGTCGACTCGTCGGTTGGTCGCCTCAAGTGCGACCCGGACTTCGGGGTACGCGGCGAGATACCGCGCGAGGATATCAGCGACGCCGCCTTGAAGCAGGCCGGTCGGGCAGCTGAGCCGAACCAGCCCGCGCGGTGCGGACAACGTTTGGTTGATCGCATCCCTTGCGGCCTCGGCTTCGGCAATCAGCGCAACACAGTGACGGTGCAGCGTCTGGCCCGCTTCGGTGAGCGAAAGTTTGCGCGTAGTACGATTGAGCAGGCGCACGCCGAGCTCCTTCTCCAGCGCCCCGATCCGCCGACTGAGCTTCGAGGTCTGCATGCCGAGCGCTTCGGCAGCAGCGGTATAGCTGCCGCAATCGACAACCTTGGCAAAGAAATAGAGGTCGTTCAGGTCTTGGAAGGCATCCATGGGCATGAGCCTCGCGAAGGATTGGTCTCATTATTCTATGTACGGCAACAGTCTTCTCCAAATTGGGGTCTAAACAAAGGGCTGTTGCAACGTTAGCCTCTCCGGGCGTGGGCTTTGGGGAGCACCACGAACACGATTCGAAGAGGTGAGAACGATGCTGCAGCTGCGAGCTCTGGAAACCCTGGGAGGTGGAAATCGTGACTGGCTCAAAGCCAGACACCACTTCGCCGTCGAAGCCCAAGACAACCCCGCGCACACCCGGCTCGGAAACCTTGTCGTCTGGAACGACGACGAGATAGCCCCACACAGCGGCTTTCCGATGCACGCGCATCGTGACATGGAGATCGTCACGTACGTTCGCGAAGGCGTACTCCAACACGAAGATAGTTCCGGTGGTCGGGGCGAGATTGGCGCGCGAAACGTGCAGGTGATCACCGCCGGCCGGGGAGTGCGCCATGCAGAATACAACGACACCGACGCAACTCTAAGAATCTTTCAGATCTGGCTGTTGCCGCGTCAGCGGGGGCTCGATCCCCGGTGGGCCACTAAACCCTTTGGCGATACGCGGCGCCCGGGTCGGCTCATGCCGATCGCAAGCGGATTTCCCGAAGACCAGGATGCGCTGCGGATTGAGGCGGACGCCCGGGTACTTGGTGCCACGGTCGAAGCGGGGCAACGCATTGAATATCCCCTCGCCTCAACCCGATACGGCTATCTCGTCCCCACACGTGGAAGAGTCGTGGTGAATGACCAACAGGTCGGAGAGCGTGACGGCATCGCGATTGCGGACGAGCCCGGAATCGCCATCACAGCGATCGAGCCGGCTGAAATCATACTTGTAGATACGGCCTGACATACAGTGATTTTCTGGAGTGACCATGGACAAACTGAGTTGTGACATCCCTTTAAATGACGCAGAGAAAAGAACGGAAATAGCGCCGACCTTGAGCTCGCGCCGTGAGTTCCTGCGTGCGGCTGCGGCATCCAGTGCAGTCGCGATCTTGTCCGCTGAGGTTACCCCAGAAACGGTCCGTGCAAGCACCGACAACGTCGCGGCACCCGTGCTTCCCCCAGCGACAACATCTTTGTCACCGTTCAAGGTCTCTGTGCCGCAAAGCGCAATCGATGATCTCAGACATCGACTGGCCTCCACACGCTGGCCGGAGCGGGAAACCGTCGTCGACTGGTCGCAGGGTGTCCCGCTCCAGAAGGCGCAGGCGCTTATTGCCTACTGGCGCGATAAGTATGATTGGCGCCGCTTTGAGACCCGCATCAATGCCTTCCCGCAATACCGGACCCAGATCGACGGGCTGGGCATTCATTTCATCCACGTGCGCTCCCCTCAGAAGAACGCGCTGCCGATCATCCTCACGCACGGATGGCCGGGATCGGTGGTGGAGTTCATGGAGGTCATCGGCCCGCTCAGCGATCCCACGCGCTATGGGGGACGGGCGGAGGACGCATTCCATGTGGTCGTGCCGTCGCTCCCAGGCTTTGCCTTCTCCGACAAGCCGGCCGAGACGGGTTGGGACGTGAACAGGATCGCCCGCGCTTGGGCGACGCTCATGCCGCGCCTTGGCTACGAGCGCTGGGTGGCGCAGGGAGGCGATTGGGGGGCGGGCGTAACGCATGCACTGGCGCATCAGCAGCCCCCGGGTCTGATCGCGGCCCATGTGAACTGGCAGTTCGTCTTTCCGGAAAAGTTGCCGGAGCATCCGACGCCGGCCGAGCAAAAAGCCATCGACCGCGCGGCGTTGTTCGGCAATGACCAGAGCGGCTATTTCCGCGAACAGGGGACGCGTCCACAGACCATCGGTTATCCACTGACGGACTCGGCCGCAGGCCAGGCGCTGTGGATTTACGAGAAGTTCCAATCCTGGACCGATAACCACGGCAACCCTGAAGATGAGCTTGCCGTCGATGCGATGCTCGACGACATCAGTCTCTACTGGTTCACCGGCACCGCCGCGTCGTCGGCCCGCATCTACTGGGAGAACACGCGCTCCGGCAAGGCGGGTCTGTCCGGCGGACGGATCGAACTGCCGATGGCCGCGTCGGTGTTTCCGCACGAAATATTCTGCCCGCCAAAGGCCTGGGCTGAGGCGCTGTGGCCCAACCTGTTCTACTGGAATGAGCTCGACAAGGGCGGGCACTTCGCCGCGTTCGAGCAGCCCAAGATCTTCACCGAGGAGCTGCGGAAGGCCTTCAGGTCACGGCGAGGATAGGGGTCAGCATGTCGATGGTCAGTCCCTGCCCCTCATCCGTGTCGCGCTCCACACAAGCGGCGTTGGCCGGCGCGCTGTTCGCATCGGCCTTTTGGATGACGGCAGCTCAGGCCGGGCCGTTGTCTATCGCAGTTCCGGGAGAGCGGGCGTTTCCAGAGAGCATCACCTCGACGCGCGATGGGAGCCTGTTCGTCGGCCGGCTCGGTGAGGGCGGCATCGTCCGCGCCGATCCACGGACTGGGGCAACCGCGGTATTCGTCGCGCCGGGCGCTGCCGGCTCGCGTTCGATCACCGGCGTTTTCGCCGACGAGACCTCCGGGACCCTGTGGGCGTGCTCCAACGACCTGAGTGCCTTGGGAGGACCCACGAGTAGCGGCGACAGTCGTAGCGCTCTCAAGGGTTTCGATCTTAGAACCGGCGCGGCCAAGCGCAGCGTGCCGCTGCCGGGGCCGCACTCTTTCTGCAATGACATCGCCGTCGATGCGGCCGGTGCAGTTTATGTGACCGACAGCGCTCACCCGATTGTTCTGCGGCTCCCCGCGGGTGCGTCTGAGTTCGAGGTCTTCGCTACGAACCCGCAGTTCGCGCCGCCGCAGCCGAACAGCGCCGGGCTCGACGGGATCGCCTTCGGCGGCGACGGCGCGCTCTATGTGACGACCTACGCCGCGGGCGGCTTCTTTCGCATCTCGTTCGAAAAGGGGCGGGCCGGCCGCGTGGTCAAGTTGCAGGGGCGGGCTCTCGGCTTGCCGGACGGGCTTCGCCCGCTGGGTCGCAATGGTTTCCTGTTGGTCGAGGGCGCCGGAAACTTGGACCGCGTCGTTATCGACGGCGGCAGGTTCCGCGCTGAGCCACTGCGCGCCGAATTCCGCACGCCAACTTCGGTCACCCGGGTGGGGTCGGTCGCCTGGGTGAGCGAAGGCCAGATGCCGCTCTTTTTCGACCCCACCCGCAAGGGCGAGTTACCGGTCCTGCCGTTCCGGATCTACGCCGTCCCGTTGAACAAAGGACAGTCTCAGTGAAGCTTGATCGTATTGCGAGCCTGCGCTCTGACACGAGAGTGAGTTGCTGGAGTGACAATGGACAATCTGCAGAGTGACATCCCTGTGCATGACACACGGGAGAAGACGGAAGTTTCGGCGCAGCTCAGATCGCGTCGCGAGTTCCTGCATGCGGCTGCGGCAACTGGTGGTGCTGCGATCTTGTCCGCAGAGCTTGTCCCAGAGACTGCCCGCGCAAGCACCGACCAGGTCGCGCAACTCGTGCTTTCCCCAGCGACGACAGCCGTGACACCGTTCGAGGTCCGTGTACCTGAGGCTGCGTTGGAGGACCTCAAGCGGAGACTGGCCAATACCCGCTGGCCGAACAAGGAACCGGTAGCGGATTGGTCCCAGGGTGTACCGCTCGCAAAAGCACGGGCGCTCATCGAATACTGGCGCACTCGCTACGACTGGCGTCGAGTCGAGCGTTCACTGAATGCGCTGCCACAGTTTCGCACGCAACTTGACGGTCTCGGAGTTCACTTCATTCACGTCCGATCGAAACACCCCAACGCACTTCCCATCATTGTCACGCACGGCTGGCCTGGATCGATCATTGAGTTTCTGCAGGTCATCTCGCCTTTGGTCGATCCGACAGCCCACGGCGGTCAGCCAGATCAAGCCTTTCACGTCGTCATCCCCTCGCTTCCTGGGTTTGGGTTTTCAGACAAACCGAGGGAACCGGGTTGGCGCCTTCCGCGCATCGCGAAAGTCTGGGGGATTCTGATGCAGCGGCTCGGCTACACCCGTTACGTCGCGCAAGGTGGCGACTGGGGAGCCGGTGTGACGAGTTGGATGGCCAAGCAGCAACTCCAGGGGCTGGCCGCTATCCATCTGAATCTGCCGATTCTCTTTCCGCCGCCGCCGGCACCCCCCGGTGGATATACGGCCACGGAACAAGCAGCACTCGCTCAGCTCGGCAAGTATGCCAGCGACGGCTCGGCTTATGCCGCGATCCAGGGGACGCGTCCACAAACACTGGGTTACGGTCTTACCGACTCGCCCTCCGGACAGGCGGTGTGGATCTACGAGAAGTTTAAGGAGTGGACTGACAACCGCGGGAATCCCGAAGATGCGCTGACGCTGGATGCGATGCTCGATGACATCAGCCTCTATTGGTTCACCGGGACTGCTGCATCCTCAGCGCGGCTCTACTTCGAGAGCTTCCAGAAAGACTTCGGCCGAATGCCGCTCGACATCCCCGTTGCCGTGAGCATATTCAAAGGTGACATGTTCGGGCCCCCGAAGGTTTGGGGAGAGCGTACGTACTCGAAGCTATTCTATTGGAACGAGGTTCCTAAGGGCGGTCACTTCGCCGCGTTTGAGCAGCCCGAGCTCTTCGTTGCCGAGTTGCGCAAGTGCTTCGCTCAGCAGCGTTGGCCGGATTGAGTGCACGAGTTTCAAATAACTGACTCCGAGAAGGAATTGAAGGATGCAAGCATTTACAAAGGTCGGTCTCGAAGCGCTTCTCACGCCTGACAATTGCGTTGTTGTGCTGATTGACCATCAGCCATTCCAACTCGCGAATGTCAACAGCCACGAGCCGACCATGGTCATTAACAACACCATTGGTCTTGCTATGACGGCGAAGGCGTACGGCATCCCTACGATCCTGACAACAGTGAACGAAGAGCGCGGCGGCTTGATATTCAAAGGTATACAGGACGTCTTTCCAGATCAAAAGACAATTAACCGCACCTATATCAATGCCTGGGAAGACAAGCGCATTGCTGAAGCCGTAAAGAAGACAAGTCGGCAAAAGGTTGTTTTCGCCGCCCTCTGGACAGAGATGTGCTTGGCGATGCCGGCAATCCAAGCGATGGGCGAGGGGTACGACGTCTATGTCGTTACGGATGCGTCGGCCGGCGTGTCGGTGGAGGCACATGATATGGCCATCCGTCGCCTCGTCGCGGCGGGCGCCCAGCCGATTACCTGGCTGGGGATGGCGGGAGAACTTCAGCGCGATTGGGCCCGTACCCAGTACCTCGAAGATGTCGCCAAGATTTTTGCCGAGCGCGGAGGCGCCACCGGGGCTGCCCTCGCGTGGGAAATGCAGTTGCTTCACGCCGGCAGTACTAAGGACGGCGCGTAGGCCGCACATCGGAGGACGCTGATGAACTCCAAGACTCAAGTGCGCAACCACGGTTTGGCGCAATTCGCGGGAGCACGAACGCAAGCCGGTGTATCACCGGCAAGCCTCGTTTTCGAGGCGCCAGTCTGCCCTTGCAGAAAGGCCAAACGATGCATTTGAATGGGAACCCGAGAGTTGGCCTACTTCTTTGATCCTTCGAAGAAGGGCTGTTCGCCTTCCTTTCCCTTTCGAATCCTCTTTCAGTCACCGACGCGTCCCGTTCGGGCTCGCGGCCGGCTACTCGATCTCTCTCAACTTGCACAACTCGCCAGCGCGCTCGCGGTACTGAGCCTCACATCCATACGGGTCAGTGCTGACGCACTCCAGCGCCCGGCGATTGCTTTCAATCGGTGGTCAGAGGACTGGTCAGTGCTGGCAGATCCCACTATTCCACGCGAGCCGCTGGATGAGCTCAAATACATCCGCCTATCAAGTGAAGACGCGCGTACTTACTTGTCCCTTGGCGCCGATATCCGAGAGCGCTTTGAGGTCAATGACACCAATTTCGGTACTGCCGGCAACCGTCTAAATGAGTACGTCTTGAGTCGAGTAGAAACGCATGCGGATCTGCGGGTTGCCGGGCAGGTGCAGGTATTCATTCAATTGCAGAGCGACACGGCACCCGGAAAAGATCGCGTCACGCCAGTTGATCAGGACCGTCTCGGCATCGAGCAGGGGTTTGTGGCGGTGTCGGAACCCTGCGGGGATGGGGCGATCATTGTGCGGGCAGGGCGCTTGGAGGTCGGGTTTGACTTGCAGCGTTTCCTTTCCGCGCGCGATGGTCCAAATGTGCGCCAGTCGTACGACGGCGTTTCCGTCGCCTACACGCTCGGACCTTGGCGCGCCAACGGGCTCTACACCCATCCCGTCGAAAATCGGGACTCTTCGTCCTTTGATGACTATAGCGGCCCGCGTCTCTCATTTGACCTGCTTCGACTAGCAAGGGAAATCACCTCTTCGTCGTCACTGTCCACCTACGTGGCAGAGTTTCGACAGGACAACGTGCGATTTCCAAGCGCAAGCGGCGGCGAACGGCGTGACCTCGCGGAAGTGCGTTTTGCGGGAGTCAGTGGCCGCTTTGATTGGGACGCCGAGGCTATGTCCCAAACCGGACGGATCGGCTCGCAGGCAATCCGCGCCTGGGCGACAGGCGTTGTTGTCGGCGAAACCTTGGGATCAAGTACTTTGCAGCCGCGAATCACTCTTCAAGTCGATGCTGCCTCGGGAGACAAGAGTGCCGCTGATACTCAACTGAATACTTTCAATCCACTTTTTCCCAGCGGCTACTACTTCACAAACGCGGGGTATACGACCTACGCGAATCTAGTCCATGTCAAAGCGGGTGTCCTAATGACTGCTTTAGGCAACTTAAAGCTCACCACCGGAGTCGGTATCGAGTGGCGGGAGACGTTAGCCGACGCCATCTACACCATCCCGGACGTACCTGTACCGGGTACGGCCGGGCACGGCAGCCACTATGTGGGCACTTATGGTCAGTTCCGAGCGGATTACAACCTCACTCCTCACATTGCGTTGGCGCTCGAATACGTTCACTTTTCGGTCGGCGCGACTGTCGTTTCCGTGGGTGGTCATGACACCGACTACTTCGCCACCGAAGTACGGTATGGCTGGTGAGTCGCCAGTTGCTGTGCCGTGGAGTGCAAACTGGTCTTGCGCGGTCGGACTTGACCAGTCTTTCCGTCTTGGGATCTCACTTGCTATCTAACTTCTCGCGCAGTTTTTTCGGCATTTGAAACACAAACGCACGGCCATCTCGATGCTTTTCAAGTAGGCCCAATTCGACAAGGTCTAGCAGGTCAGTCCGTGCGGTCTCATAGGTCACTTGATTCGCGTTCTGATGTTCTTGAATTCGGTACACAGCGTCTGTTTGCTTTATAAAATGATCCATCGTCGCCAGTTGCCGATGATTCAATTTACCCTTCAGTCTGGGAGACGAGGCGATCAGTTGACGCGTGTCTGCGATCTCTTTTGACTTCCGCGCAAGGTAATTGTGCAGTGAATTTATGGCTGCGCGAATCACTTTGAGCTGGTGGTCAATGAAATAGGTGAGATCATTTTCATCGGTTTCTGTGTACAGGTAGGCTCGTGCATACTGAGCCGGCGCTTTCTTGATGACACGAGAGATGGATGTGAATTCAATCAGCCAGTAGCCGCTCCTTGCCATAGACCAATAAAATAGCGCTCGCGCTGTCCTTCCATTACCGTCGACAAATGGATGTATCCAACCCATCATGAAATGGATGGCAATGGCCTTAATCACAGGATGTATAAATGGTCTCTCGTCCGACGCATTGGCAAAGTTGCAAAGTTCAGCGATGCGCGCATCCACTTCCCGGGCCGGTGGAGGAACGTAAAGCACTTGCTGGTCACGCTCATCGACGACCCGAACGTCTTCCTCAGCGCTTCGCCAACGTCCTGCCGCGGTCGGATCGTCCAGTGTGGACTCAGTCATAATCTGCTGGAGCTGCAAGATCATTGCAGGGGTGAGTAACAGATGCTTGTGATTTCTGATGAATTGCATCGCCGCGTAATTGTTGTAGATCATCTGTTCGCCGCGGGTGCGGGGATTACGCCCCTGACGCAACATTTCCTTTGCCACTTTGTGTGTGGTGGCGGCCCCTTCGAGTTGACTCGAGGTGATCGACTCTTCAATTAATGAACTCACGAGATAGCGGTCGCGTGTCGGAGAATTCGTAACGAGCTCCGGCACTTCTATTCGGCCACTGGCATCGCGGTCAATCTCGTGCGTGAGCTTTAAGACATGATCTGGAACCGTAAAGGTAAAGCTTGTTTGCTGACTGTCGGCGAACGGAAGGCGGTGAGTCGCACCCCTCGAAATTTTTATCGCCAGCCACCATTGCCGGTGCGTAAAGCCTTGCGGTGCAGGTCGACGGCGGAGCTCGTCCCAGTGTATGTAGCTGCCCTCGGGCTGTTGCTTACCCAAATCGGACCTGAAGACCTCAGCAAGCTTGTCAGGACCTGCTTCGCCGAGTTCGCGGAGCAGCTCATCGTCCGGAGGTGGTTTTTGCGGCACTTTCATAGCGATCTACTAAATTGGTACTAATTAGTAGATGAATAGTAGCATCCCGTGAGAGGAAGTACTAATTTCTAAAATATTAGTATTTATTGGTAATTTGATCAGAACGCAAATGACGACACTGCTGCGACGCAGCAGGACGGAGCCGCCCAAGACAGGGGGCAGGTCACGCCGACTGAATTGAGGCGTGCGGGAGAGAACAGCCGCTTGAAGCGGATGTATGCGGATCTATCGCTCACGCACCAGGCGTTGCAGCGCCTCGGCGGCATCGCGCGTTTGTTGCAACCCCTACACATTGTGGCGATGAGATCAAAAAGCCGACATCAACCACGCATGACCGCTCAGTACGATTTGTGCCGGCCGCAATCGTACTACGGCGTGTTCAGGCCGCACGCTCCATTCGTTAGGAAAGTCCAATGAGCAATTGTCTCAGCGAGAATGTATCTCTATGTTCAACCATTCTGAATCATCGCCGATCCGATTCATCGAGGATACCCAGTGAGCATACCGGCATCCTCATGCGGCCGGGCTCGCAACGCGATCACCAAGCTCTCGTGAGGGGTGCTCGCATTGTCGGCGCTCTGGTTCTCATGCTTGGCTCCCATAGCCGTGCAGTGGCAGATTCGATGCCGGACTCGCCGGCGACTCAAATCGAGGAGGTGGATGTCACCAGTGTCAAACAAAGTGCGCTGGATGCGGAGGCGATCAGTCTGTCCGATACTCCGGACGCTGAGCCACTGGTCGGAGGAAAAACCTCGATCATCCTCGGCTTGGCACCTCGGGTGATGCCGGCGTACGAGGGCTCGAAGACCACCAAGGTGATCCCTTTCCCTTATATCGACGTTCACGGTTTGTTTCACGATCGCGTTTTTATATCTGACATCCGTGGCGTCGGGTTCAATATCGTCGATCAGGGGCCCTTCAGAGCGGGGATGTCGCTCAACTACGGTGGCGGACGCACCAGCAAAGATTCCCCGCGTCTAAATGGCCTGCCGGACATCAGCGCGGCCGCCTCGGCAGCGGCATTTGCAACATTTTCGATAAAGCCGTTTGCCTTCGAATTCAAGGTCAGCCGTGAATTTGGTTCCCAACCCGGCACTGAGGCGGAGTTGGGTGCTACCTATGCGATGGCACCGACACCGTGGTGGCATGTCTCCTTCGGGACCCAGCTCAATTGGCATGACGCCAAGTTCAACCAGAAATATTTCGGCGTGACGGCCGCAGAAGCCACGCAAGCGACCGCCGTAGGTAACCCGATGACTGCGTACGTCCCAGGTTCGGGGTTGGGCAACGTCGGGATTACCACGACGAGTGTCTTTGCGCTCAGCAAGCACTGGGGCATCATAACGCGCCTTGGGCTGCGGGAGATTATCGGTTCACCGGCCAAGGATAGTCCGTTGACCGAGCGGACTTCCAGCGTGGATTTTGCGGTTGGCGCGGCATACAAATTTTAAGCGACCGCATCAGTTCGGCGCCGTGCCGTCGGCGCCGGGCTATCCGCGCGTGACTTCTGTTGCGAACAGATATCCGCCATTTCGCACCGTTCTGATTAGTGCCGGGCTCTTGGGATCCGACTCCAGTTTATGCCTAATCCTACTCACCAAAACATCGATGCTGCGGTCGTAAACGAGGTGAGTCTCCCCGCGCGCGAAATCCAAGAGCTGATCGCGACTCAATATCCGTTGGGGGTGTTCGGCAAATGCCAGTAGCAATTCGAATTCTCCGCCGGACAACAAAACTAGCGTATTTTCCCTGGAGCGTAGCTCCCTCGTCGCGACGTTCAGTCGCCAGCCATCAAAACAGAGTATGGGCCTCGTCTCGCTGTCGGATGCTGCAACTCGTTCGGTCGATCTTCTTAACACTGCTTTTACACGGGCCAGCAATTCACGCTGATCGAAAGGTTTGGTAAGGTAATCATCGGCGCCCACTTCCAACCCGATCACTCGATCGGCAGGTTCGGCGACGGCCGTCAACATGATGACGGGAATGCGGGATCGCGTTCGCAATTCACGACAAAGAGCCAATCCGTCCTCATCCTTCAGCATCACATCTAGAATCACGATGTCGATTTTAGAGGTCTCAAGCACGCTGAGCATTCCCTTACGGTCGCCCGCTGCACTGACAGTGTGTCCATTCTTACGAAAGAATGTCGTCAAGAGCGAAACGATGTCCTCATCGTCGTCGACTACCAATAAATGCGCCATACTCTTTATCCCAGCAATGCCAAATTAGTCCATTTGTGCGGCACTTAATATGATTATCCAGCGCGCAGCAGCTCAATGGTAGCGCACGGCGGCAGATTCGCACTCGACAGGTGATTTTTGCCGATCATGTCAAAACCGACACAATGTTTCGAGGCGGCAACGAATGGGCTTCTGGATTTGGCTATCATCGCTCACCGGCCTTCCGACATCTTGAGAAAGCATGAAACTGCTCCTCTGGCCTCCCGATAGCATCGTCCGGCGCATCGTCGTTGCCGAGATTCTCGCCATCGCGGGTACCTTGTTGCTGCTCGGCGTATTCAGAATATTTGGCGGGGTGTGGTCGCATGATTCCTTGGACCGATCGGGGGTGCTCGCGGAGGCCCAAGATCTGGTTCGAACCATCGAAGCGGCGCCGCCGGATATTCGCCCCCGTCTATGCGTGGCCGCTACGCGACAAGCCTTTCGCGTCGACTGGTTCGCGGGTTCCACTGCGGTAGCTGCGGCGCTCGATCAAGCTAGCAACGAGGAGAAGGCGGATGCAGAGGTGCGCGCGCTATTTCCGACCGGCTCGAAGCTGTTGACCTTTGAGCCGAGCCGAAGCGCACTGATTCCCAATGAGCTGCCTTTCCATGTTCGTACGTCAGTAGGACCGTATGCACTCGGTGTGCAGCTCTCCGATGCCAGCTGGCTCTTGTTCTCGACTGAGCATCGGACCTGGGGGCTCTCCGAGATTGGCCGAGCGGTCATATGGGTGCTATTCGCCGCGATCTCGATCGGCGTAGTCTCGGCCGTCACGGCCCGCCAATTCGCCAGGCCTATCATGCAGTTTGCGGCAGCCGTCAGCCGCTTCGGGGTGGATCCCCAGTCTCCGCCGTTGGCAGAGACTGGACCAAAGGAATTGCGGCAGGTCATTTGTACCTTCAACGCCATGCAGGCACAGATTAGGAGGTTCGTTTCCTACCGCACCATGATGCTGGCGGCCATCTCACACGATCTTCGCACCCCGCTGACCCGCATCCGCTTGCGGGGCGAGTATATCGATGATGCCGATCAACAGAACAAGCTGTTTCGAGACGTCGATGAAATGCAAGCCATGATCGATGGCGCATTGGCATTGTTTCGCGACGATGCCATTGCCGAGGACTCCACGCAGTTTGACTTCGCACAGTTGTTGGCCACGATCGTGCACAACTTCGCAGATCAGGGAGCGACGGTCAGCTACCAAGGGCAAAGCCACGCCGACTTTCAGGGACGCCCCTTTGCGATCAAGCGCGCCATGACCAATCTCGTGGAAAACTCCGTGAAATACGCGACGGCGACCGAAATAGAGTTGCGTCAAGGAGCGCGGGACGTTGAAGTCACGGTAAGGGACCGCGGGCCTGGCATACCTGAAGACGCGCTACGAAGTGTATTTCGGCCCTATTATCGGCTGGAGCGCTCGCGCAGCCGCAGTACCGGTGGAGTGGGGCTAGGGCTCACCGTCGCGCAGGCCATCATCCAAGCTCACGGAGGTGAGATTGTGCTTAAGAATCGCGACGGCGGGGGGCTGGAGGCGATCGTGACGCTTCCCATCATCGCATCCGACAGCTAGGGGAGTTGGTTTCGCAGAGGCTGGACTCGTTCCGGGGGCGGCCCTGTTTTGAGGCGCAACCTTGTTGCAGCCCCGAAACAATGTATCAATCTCGATCTAAATCGATCACAGCGCCTACATGCATTCAGGCTAAAACGTCCTGACCTGCGACTTCGCTCGCAACGTCATCATAAAAAGCCCTGGAAAACCATGAATAAAACAATGCGAAATTTACTGAAGTGGACCGGAATCGTGATTGCCGTTCTGGCACTCATCGGCGCCGCGTATCTAGCCAAACTCGTCTACATCGCCACGCCGGCCTCCGTGATGAGCATGCAATTCGACGGATTCATCCCGCTGCCAAAAGGTTCTGCGCTCTCGGTGCTCGACTATCTGACATTGAGCGAACGCGATCTTTTCGTCACCAACGAAAGCACAGGTACGGTCTACAAAATTGAGCTCCCGCAAACGGGATTGCCACATACAACCGTTCTAACCTCCGAAGCGCCGCAGCCGGCGGCGGCGCATGGCGTGGCACTTGACGCCACCCATAAGTTGGCCTTCGTGACCCGAAGTGAGGCGAACCAGGTCGATGTCATTGATGCAAAAACCATGAAAGGCATTGCGCGCATTTCAGTGGGTGAGGACGCCGATGGGATTATGTATGAGGCAGATCACGATCTCATTTACGTTGCTAACGGCGATGCGCACGTGGCGACGCTCATTGACCCCCATAAACAACAAGTGGTAGGGACCATCGCGCTGGGCGGAAAACCGGAGTTTATGGCATCGGATTCACTCAATCACACGGTCTATCAAAATCTCCGGGACTTGAATGCGGTGGCCGAAGTGGATATCGGCGCGCGCAAAATAGTGGGGCAGTGGAGCCTCGCCGGATGCGTAGCTCCCTCTGGCATGGTCTTGGACTCGCCGACAAGGCGTCTGCTGATTGTTTGCGCCGGAAATGCCGCGTTGGTGGTGTTCGATTTGAATCAGCATAAAGTGGCCGCTACGCTGGCTATCGGGAGCGACCCTGACTCCGTCGCGCTCGATGCAGATCTGCACCGTATCTATGCGACCGGCAAAGCCGGAGTGTTCACCGTCGTGAGCCAGGATGGCCCCGATGCGTATCACGTGCTCGATAGCATTCAGTTGCATTACGGAGCGCACACCTTGGCCGTGGACCCGCGCACCCACTACGTCTATGTGGCTTACGCGGCCCTTTTTGTGGCACCGAGGGTAGCGGTATTCGAGCCGCGGGTGGCCGCGCTACCGGCTGCGCATTGACGCCTCGAGTCAATATTGACGCTGCGCGGAGAGTATTCGTACGCTGCGCCGCCTTCGAGGCCGACCCACTAAGACTCTAGACACATTTAGCCGGAGGATTGAGCAATGCAGAGACAGAAACCGATTGGTGCGAGGCTGTGCATGGGAATCGCAACAGCAACCACTGCCTTGATAGCGCTGACCGCTCAAGCGCAAACGACCGCGTCTGCGGCGGACTATGAACTGGTGGCGGACCACAAGTTGGGAGCCCCGACCTTCTGGGACTACCTGACCTACGACCCCCAGGGGAAAGTACTTTATGTCGCTCACATCGATAAGGTGGAAGCGCTTGACATCAAGAGCGGCAAATCTCTGGGTCATATCGGCCCGTTTCACGATACGCATGGCATCGCGATCGTAGCGGACATGGGCAAGGGATATGCGGACAGCGGCGATGACGGCGTGGTCAAGGTATTCAAACTCAGCGATCTCAGCGTTACGAAGACCATCAAGGTATCGCCGGATGCGGACGGCATGCTCTACGATGCGACATCGCGGACTGTTCTGGTGGTGGCGGGGGATAGCAAAAACCTGACTGTGATAAACGTCGCGGATGACACCGTGTCGAAGGTGATCACGCTGCCCGGCAAGCCGGAATTCATGGCGCTAAACGAGCATGGTGAAGTATTTGTGAACATTGCCGATCATCCCTCCATCGCGAAGGTGGACATCGCGGCCGGAAAGGTGATTGCCTCCTGGCCGCTGGAGGGCTGCAAGAATCCGCACGGCTTGGCGTTCGATTCGCGTGCCGACCGACTCTTCAGCAGCTGCGACAACGCGGTGATGATTGTGGTGGATGCCGCCAACGGCAAGAATGTGGCGTCCCTGCCTATAGGGCCAAAATGCGATGCGGTGGTGGTGGACTCGGTGCGCCGCAGAGCCATGAGCGCGAATGCGGACGGCACGCTCACCGTGGTTTCAATCGGCGATGGAGATCACTATACGGTGAAGCGTACGGTGCTCACCTATTTTGGCGGACGCAACGCGACCATCGATCCTACGACCGGCACCATATTTCTCGCGCATGGCGAGATGAAGCTCGTAAGCGACACAAAGGATCTGACCAAGCTGCGCTTCGGTTATGACGGGCTGAATGTGGCGGTGCTGAAACCCAATGATTGAGACAGGTCGAAGTGCGCGTCGCTTCGGGGGGCGCATTGAATTTTCTGAAAGCGGCCGGAATCGTTTCACGAAGCGGCGAAACGTTGATAGTTAGAATCAAGATTGACTCTGTTTCCGCCTGATCCCTAAATAGCGCCCACTCGGCATCGCAGAACTAGACCGAAGTGGGCGCTTCATCGTCAGGGGGATTGCATGATTCATCGGAGACTGTGGTTGTACGCATTCTCGCTTGTGGGGGCGCTGCTCACCGGCGCTCTCGACGCGGGGGCGCAACAAGCTAGGGCGGATGCAAAGTCGGAGGCCGACGAGATCGCGGAAATTGTGGTGACTGCGACGCGCCGACCCACCTACCTCGAGGAAACTCCCATTGCAATTACCGCTTTGAGCGGAGCTGCTCTCGATCATCAACACATTGAAGATTTCTCCAATATCGCCATCATTTCTCCGAGCCTGGTGTTCACTGCATTGAGCCGCCAGGAAGCCTATCCGTCGATTCGCGGGACCACCGTGGGCAACGACGCGCCGGGATCGGATTTGGGTGTATCGGTGTTCATTGATGATGTGCCGACCACCGGCGTCGGTGACAACGATCCAAATCTATTCGATTTGCAAAGCGTCGAGATTTTGCGCGGACCCCAGGGCACTCTGTTCGGCCGAAATGTCACCGGGGGCGCATTGGTCGTGCACACCCTGCCGCCGGATTTTACGCCGCATGAAAAGGCCGAACTCAGCTATGGTAATTACAATTTGGTTGAGGGACGGGGCTACGTTACCGGCCCCTTGATGGATAACACGCTCGCCGGCAAGGTGACCGTCGATTATCGTCGTCAGGACGGCATCATGGACAACACCTTCTTGCACGACAAGACCGACAGCACCAGCTTGTGGGGAGGTCGCGGACAGCTCTTGTGGACACCCAGCGACGAGCTGCGCGTGCTGGCCGGAGTGGACTACAACCGGGATGCCTCGCCTTACAAGGTGCAGCAGCTGCTCGGGAATTTTCAGCCTTCACTCTTCCCGCCGCTTTCCTACGGTCCCAACGATACCAACCAAGCCATTCAGTCGACGGGCGATGCTGCGAGCGGGGGCGGCCTGCTGCGCATCGACTATACTTTGCCCCAGGGAATCCTGACGTCGATTAGCGGCTATCGACATGCCAAATCGATCGATTTCTTCGACACCTCCGCCTCGCCATTCAGCGAAATCCTCCAGCGCTACACCGTCGGGGCCGATCAAATCACCGAGGAAGTGCACTGGGCATCGCCCACCGATCGGGCTTTCGGTTGGGTCACCGGGGTATTTCTCTTAAGTGCGTCCCGCGATGGGTTGAAGCGATATACCTTGAATGTGCCGCCCGATTCATTGGTGGGCATCGTGGCCCCGCCGTATACCGCCCTGAATTTCACCGCAGTCAACGATCAGCATGTCCGCTCGCACAGCTATGCCGTATTCGGCGACGTAAACTATGCATTGTCTTCCTCCTGGAAGCTCTACGTGGGGGCGCGTTTGACGAAGGAGGATAAGTCGGGGCACAGCGAAGTAAACGACACCAGTGGACTATCGCCAAACCTCGGGGCGGACTATTCGCACAGCTGGAGCGCGTTTAATCCCCGCGCAACTTTACAATTCGAGCCGAGCAAGAAATTGCTCGCCTATGCTACGGTCGCCAGCGGTTTTAAGAGCGGCGGCTTCGATACCGCAGCCACAACGGATGCGGGTCTCGCAACTCCGTTTCGTCCTGAAAGGGTGCTGAGCTATGAGATTGGCGGCAAATGGCTGGCGCTCGATGATCGGCTGATCATTAACGCCGCGACTTATTACGCCAAGTACAAGGATCTGCAAGTGCAGGAGTTTGAAAACCTGCAGTACGTTACCGGCAATGCAGGTATTGCCAACATTCCCGGGGTTGAACTGGAAGTAACTGCCAACCCCACGCCCTGGCTGACGCTGTTCGGCAACTATAGCTACATGAACGCCAAATACACGCACTACGTTCAGGGTGACGGCACGGACTTCACCGGGCATCAAATACCGTTCGACGCGAAGTTTCATTACACCGTTGGCGGGGATGTGCACTTTGCTGCGCCTCGTTTTGCCCCCGGACAGATCAAGCTAGGAGCGGATATCACATATCAAGGTAAGAAATACTTCGAAAACGAGAACAATGATTATTCGTTTGTCACCAACAACACCAAGATCAACGGTCTTGCCAACCTGCATTTAAGCTGGGCGTCCGAAAATGACCACTGGGAAGTGGCGTTGTGGGGCAACAACATCAACAACAAGAGATACATCATCAACGCAACAGATCTCACGGTGTTTTACGCCACGATTCCCGAATATCTCGCTTCGGACTCCGCCGGCAATGCGCTCAATAAGATGTATGTGATGAACTGGAATGCACCTCGTATGTACGGCGTATCGTTTACCTACAAGCACTAGCCGGACGCCGACACCGGCTGCAATGTATGCGGGTTGACACAATCGAGATATTTGCCGAGAACAATCGGCTGTCATTCTGGCGCCTAGTCAGGATTCGGAGCGATGCGATGATTTTGCAGAGTGAACGCCCGGGCGACCGTGCGCGCCAAGCGCAAAACGGATGATCTCCCCGGAGGCGGCTCTTATCTATGCGCGCTTGGACCGCCTGCCGTCCTGCCGCCCGCTATGGTCATGGATCGCCCGCATCTCTTTCGGCGCATTCTTCGAGATCTATGAAACCGCCTTGACCACACTGCTGCCGCCGCTGCTGGTGCGGGCGGGTATCTTTCACAAGGACAGTGGCGGTCTATTCGGACTGCCGGATCTCGCGACCTTCGGGTTTTCAACATTCTTGGGGTTGTTCTTGGGCGCCGGTCTCTTCTCGGTGCTGGCAGACCGGCAGGGCAGACGTCCCGTTTTCACCTATTCCTTGGTCTGGTACGCGCTGGCGACCGTGATTATGGCGTTCCAGCGCGATCCACTCTCCATTTGTCTGTGGCGACTGATCGCAACGGTGGGAGTCGGCGCGGAAATCGTCGCAGTCGATTCCTACATTTCCGACATCATGCCGAGGGCGATGCGCGGTAGGGGATTTGCGATCAGCAAATCCATCCAGTACACCGCGGTGCCGGTGGCGGCGGTTCTTGCCGCGGTCCTGTCGAAACGAAGCGTCGCGGGTCTTGCGGGATGGCAGTGGATGCTCCTCGTGCCCACGGTGGGGGCGATATTCATCTGGTGGGTGCGGCGCGGTTTGCCTGAATCACCGCGCTGGCTCGCGGAGCATGGACGGACCGCGGATGCAGCGCGAATTCTCGATGGGATAGAGGCGGATATTGGCGCCCGTGGGCATAGATTGTCGCCACCCGTGGCCGAGGTGGCGGGGCCGCTGCCGATGGAACTACCCGGGCTGTCCCTGTTTCGCGGCCTCCTGCTGCGAAGAACACTGATGCTGATGGTGGTCAGCAGTTCGATCACGATCGCCTATTTTGGATTTGGTACTTGGCTGCCTTCGCTGCTGGTGGCGCGCGGTGTGGAAGTGACCAGGAGCCTCATTTACACGGCTGCCATCGGGCTCTCCTATCCTGTGACGCCGCTGCTATTTAGTCTCGTGGCCGACCGGTTCGAACGAAAGTGGCAAATCGTGGCGGGATCCGCATTGGTCGTGGTTGCCGGCTTGCTATTTGCAGTCCAGACGAGCGCTGCGGGCTGGATAACGTTGGGATTGCTGGTGACGATTGGCGGGCACCTCACTTCCTGCGCAACGCACACTTACCGAAGCGAACTCTACCCCACCGCCCTACGGGCTCGCGGTATCGGCGTGGTGTATTCCATCGACCGCTTGGCGGCCGCCTTCAATAACTATCTGGTGGGTTTCATTTTGATTCAAGGCGGAGCCACCGGCGTGCTCATCTTTGTGGCCGCCATGGCATCCGTCGCCATGGTCGCGGTGGCGCTCTTCGGGCCCCGAGTTCGGAGTGTGGACCCGGCAGGCCTGCCGGCCTGAGCAACGCAGCGGTCGCGATGCATTCAGTTCGAGAATACCAACAGCTACAGGCAAATCTATCGATGGCGAGTTTCGTACTTCGATTCAAACCCTGGGTGGCGCTCGCCTGGATCGCCTTATCGATATGGTCGGTTGCGACGGTCAACAAAATCGGGCCCCGCTTGGACTATACCTACACGACACCAGGCGAGGTGGGCTACGAATCAAATCGCCACATTGAGCAGCGCTTCGGCATTGATCCGGAATTCGAGGCGATGCTTCCGGTTCTCGACCTGCCGCAGGGCCTGTCGATGTCGAGTGAGGGCGCGGCGTTGGCGGCCGGCGTATTCTCCGCACTGCCGAAGGCCGGCGTGCTGTGCTACGCGGATTACGCGAACACGCGGGACTCGAGCTTTCTCCTTGATGAGGGCCGCGCCACCTGGGCGCTGGTATCCATTGCGAATCCGGATTTTGGCGCAGGCCGGGGTGTGGAGGGGCGGATCGAGCCGACATTGAGCGCTGCCACGCCGGCGGGCGCTATGCTCACGATGACCGGGTTTGCAAAAATGCTGTCCAACGCCGGACCCAATCGCGCGAATCTCATGTACGGCATCCTCGCCGGCGCCGGGCTCGCGTTCATCGCGCTGTTCTTGGTGTATGGGTCGCCCATCGCCATCTTGCCCATCGTGATGGCGATCCCGGCGATCTGCGTCACGTTTTTCTGCGTACTCGCGCTCACATATTTGACTCACGTGAGCTATTTCATCGAGTACATGGTGGTGGTGTTGAGTCTCGGCTTGTCCATCGACTTCTCGCTGATTATTGTCGTGCGCTGGCGTGAAGAACGGGTACGCGGTCTGGAAAACGAGGCCGCCATCCTGGCGGCCCTGCAAAAGGCAGGCCGAGCAGTTGCCCTCAGCGGATTGACGGCGGCGAGTGGACTGCTATCCCTGATCGTGCTGCCGATTCCCTTTCTGCGCAGCGTCGGTTTCGGAAGTATGCTCATCCCATTCGTGGCCGTGTGCATTGCGCTCACGCTCCTGCCGGTGACGCTGGCGTGGTTTGGGCCGGCGCTCGATCGGTTCAGTCTTTGGCCGCGCGCGGCGACGATTTACTCGCGCGGCTGGGAAGGCTGGGCACGATTCGTGCTTCGCCATCGGGTGCTGGCTGCGGCCACGGGCCTGGTGCTGCTCGCTATCATGAGCGTTCCCGCCTGGTCGTTGAAGGCTGGTATGGCGCTCATCGGCTCGCTCTCCCAAGAGGGTCCGGCGGCAGCGGCATTTCATCGACTGCAGGACAGCGGCGTCCCCAGCGGCATTGCCTTTCCCATCTACCTGATGACGCACGGCGGGCAGGGCGCCGCGACAAAGGCCACTTCAATTGCCCGAAATACGCCGGGCGTTTGGTCGGTGCTTGCTCCGGACAATGCCTGCTATCGACGCGGCGAAGATGCTTTGCTCACCGTAATACCGCAAGCTGAGGGCAGCCTCGATGAGGGCAAGGCGGTGGTAACAACGTTGCGTCAGGAACTGGCCGCACTGCCCGGCGGACCCGCATGGGTGGGTGGGGCCACCGCCGGAGATGTATCGTTCTCGCATGCGGTCTACGGCAGTTTCCCGCTCATGCTCACGGTCGTGAGCCTCGCCACGCTCATCATTTTGACGCTGTCACTGCGCTCCCCGGTATTGGCCATCAAAGCGGTGCTGCTCAATATTGTTTCATTGGGCGCCGCATTCGGCTTTATGGTGTTCTTCTGGCAGCAGGGCCACGGCTCGGAGCTCATCTACGGCATGAGCGCTGCCGGCGCGATCCGTGCCTGGATACCCACCATTGTCTTTGCCTCCCTGTTTGGACTGTCCATGGACTACGAAGTGTTCGTGCTGTCGCGGATACGCGAGGAGTACGAGCGCACCGGCTCGACGGCGGATGCCATCATCGGGGGTATGGCTCGCAGCGGGCGGCTAGTTACGTGTGCGGCCCTGATCCTGATGATCACATTTTTGTCGGTCAGCATTGATCCGAATCAGATCGTGAAAATCATGGCGACGACGTTGGCAGTCGGTGTCCTGGTGGACGCCCTCATTATCCGATCGTTGATCGTGCCCGCCCTCGTTTCCTTGATGGGGCGGTGGAATTGGTGGGGACCGGGCTTTCTCCGGCGAACCGGCGGCACGCTGGAAAAATGAGCGAGCAACCACCAACGTTGATCCATCAAATCAATCTTTACACCCTATCGGGTATCTATCAGGCTTTCAGAGTCTTACAAAAATATGCGCACACCGAGCAGGCGTCTTTGAGGAGTGTTCAACATCGCTAGTCAGCGCCAGGATGGGATTGTCAGAGTGCTGGTGCCCGTCGGATCGCTCGGCGCGGGAGTGCGGGCGGATGAGGTTCGCTATGGGCTCGAACAGGGAGCCGATGTGATCGCCTCCGATGCGGGCTCCACCGACAGCGGGGCGGCGTATCTCGCCTTGGGCAAGTCCAAGAATGACCGCCGCTCCGTAAAGCGAGATTTGTCAATTCTGATGGCCGCGCAGGCGCAAGCCAAGATTCCATTGATGATTGGCTCGTGCGGACAGTCGGGAGGCGACGCTGGCCTTGATTGGACTCGGGACATCGCCATCGAGGTGGCCCGAGAGCTCAAGATCACGCCTCGAATCGCACTGCTGCGCTCGGAACAGGACAAGCAGCGACTCAAGACAAAGAATGCAGCGGGCCAGATTCGACCTCTTCCCCCACTGGGGCCCCTGACCGACGAGGCCCTCGATAAGTGCCAGCACATTGTGGCTGCCATGGGGCCCGAACCCTATGCGCAGGCGCTCAAGGGCGGGGCGGACATTGTGCTCGGGGGGCGTACCACGGACACGGCTGTGTTGGCGGCTTTGCCGCTGATGCGCGGCGCACCGGCGGCACTCGCCTGGCATGCCGGAAAGGTGGCCGAATGCGGCGGCCAGTGCACCGTGAACCCTAAGGGCAGTGCCGGCGTGTTGCTGCATATCGGCAAAGATGCCTTTGACGTGGAACCACTGTCAAAAACCAATCGCTGCTCGCCCGAGAGTGTCTCCGCACACATGCTGTACGAGAACAGTGATCCTTTCAGATTGGTCGAGCCGGGCGGGATACTGGATGTGAGTGACTCGCGCTACCTGCAATTGGACGAACGCACGGTGAGGGTGTCGGGCTCGCGCTGGGAGCCTATGCCTTACACCATGAAGCTTGAAGGCGCATCGGTGAATCGTTATCAGACGGTCATGCTCATTGGGATAGAGGATCCCGAGGTCCTGTCCCATCTCGACGAGTTTCACGACAAGATGCTGGCCGCGCTGCATGACCGCGTGTCGAACACCATCGGGGCGGAGGCGGGCGAGTACCACATTTCACTCCGGATGTATGGCTGGAATGCCGTATCGGGGCGCGCGGTACCGCGCGACGCGCCCCCGCCGCGAGAAGTCGGGGTGCTATTTGTCGCGACGGCGGCAAGCCAAGATATGGCGACGCAGATTGCGCGCGCCTGCAACG
>Ga0206926_1010_pt1 | contig 49363 bp, 30 predicted proteins | sample Alteio_BWOrgHeat_59_FD_152955 | JGI IMG/M metagenome (GOLD analysis project Ga0206926, IMG submission 152955) | Enriched cells from forest soil in Barre Woods Harvard Forest LTER site, Petersham, Massachusetts, United States -... | ecosystem: Environmental > Terrestrial > Soil > Temperate forest >... | reverse complement strand
TCGTATTGTCAGTAGCGCTCAGTGTCTTCGTCACCAGCGGCACCCCGCCATATCGTTTGGACAGCTCAAAGTAGAACCAGGCCCTCAGCACATGCGCTTCCGCCCGGTACCAGCCCATATTGGTGGTGTCCTGCGTATAGCTCACCTTCCCGGTGGCCGAAACGGTATCCCGGTTCATCGCCAGGATGGCACGATAGTTCGGCGACTGCTCTATAAAATAATTGGCAGCCCTGATCCCCTGGTAATAGCCGGAATAATAATCATCCGGGTTGGCGCTGGCGCTCCAGCTGCCGTTATCAAACAGCTTGACAGCCGTGCTCGCCAGGGTCTCCACCGTCTCATCCGTCACCGGTGAGAAAAGGTTATTGTCCATGATCGTGAACTCATTCCGCAACAGCGCATAAGGCGCATTGGCATAGGAGAAGAGACTGGTGTAATTGGAGTTTAGCGTTTGCGCCGTCTGAGACGTGTCCGCCTTCGTATCAAGAAAGCTTTTCGAACAGCCCGCCGCTCCCGCAACCACTCCTCCCATCAACATCCATTTATATATTCGTTGTATACGCATAGCAATCATTTTTAAAAGGTCAGTGAAATACCCGCATTATAAGATTTCAGCTCAGGATAGCCCGACGGTGTCTCCGGGTCCATATTATAGTGTTTGCCCAGGTAAGACCAGCTCACCGGGTTGATGGCATTCACATAGATCCGCAGCTTGTCAATATGCATATGCTGCAGCGCCGCAGCCGGCAGGTTATAGCCCAGCTCGATATTCCGCAGCCTCAGAAAAGCCCCCTTCTTCATCCAGAAGCTGGAATTAGCGTAGTTGTTGGCAACAGATTGCGTCGTCAGCCGCGGATAGTCCGCCGTCGCCCGCGTATCGATCCCCTGTCCCGGGTAATAAGCCCAGGCATTCCGAGCGATGGGATACACATTGATGTTACCTACAAAAGCAACGGTCTGGTAATAAGCAGCCGTCAGCAGGTTGATATTATTACCCGCCAACCCCTGGAACAACGCATTAAGATCCAGGCCTTTGTAGTTGACGCCGGCCGTGAAAGTATAGTTCAGCGTAGGCACATTGGGGTTGCCTATCTTCGTCACATCATTCGCATCTATCACGCCATTATGATCCAGGTCGGCATATTTGAGATCGCCCGGCTGCACCGCCCCTGTGGTAGGAACAGGCTCACCCGCCTTCAGACTGCCGTCCGGATTGAAATCCGTCAGCTGGTAGAAGCCATCCGCCTTGAACCCGATCACCGAATTGATCGGTCTGCCCGTCTTCGCGCTGAACGCATTCACGGGCGAGATCTCCGACATATAATTGATCTTGTTCTGCGCATAGGCCGCCATCGCACCCACGGTATATCCTACAGCTCCCGCCTTTCCGGCATAGGTCGCGCTCACCTCATACCCGCGATTCGTCACCTTCCCGATATTGGAGAAAGGCAACGCAGCTCCATAGGTAGCCATCAGGTTATTGTTCTGCGTTACAATTCCGCTGCGCTTGTCCTCAAAAACATCCAGCACAATGGATAAATGATCAAACAGTGTGGCATCCACACCCACATCGTACTTCGTGCTCTTCTCCGCAGAAATATTGGGATTAGCCGTATAATAGGGTACTACACCCGTATTCGCCGTCAGCGCCGTACCGGTATAGTAAGGCCCGATGCTCGAATAGTATTGCTGATAGAAATACCGGCCCAAAGAAGACTGATCATTCCCCGACTGACCGGCCGCCGCCCGCAGCTTCAGTGAGCTCACCACTTCATTTCCCTTAAGGAGATCCTCATTCGAGATCACCCATGCCGCCTGGATCGAAGGATAAAAACCCCAACGATGACCAGGCGCAAAATTGTCGGAACCGCTCAGCCCGAACCCCAGGTCAACCAGGTATTTTTCATCGTAAGCATACCGGATGAGACCAGCAGCATTCTCATTGTGATAGTAAATATTATTGATCGTGTTATACCCTATATTATTAAGGGTCGCATCCACCATATAGTTGCTGGTATAATAGTTAACAGCAGCAGAAACAGTATGCAGCCCGAACCGCCGGTCATAGCCGGCCGTAAAATTTGCCTGCTTCCAGTCATACTGATCCGTTGCGCTCGTACCGTTGGAAACAATATCCGTCGTCTTATCCGTCGTGGTCTGCACCCCGTTATAGAACCGCGCATAAGTGGCCGTCCTGCTCGCCGAGGTCCTGCTCCAGGTATTGAACGAAACAGCTTCGTTCAGGTACAAACCCGGTGTAACAAGATCCAGCTTCTCTTTCAGATTGAAATTAGCCTGCAGCGTCCGGTCATGGGTGGACACCCAGCCCAGACCCTTCAACGATGCAACAGGGTTCGCAGGGTACACCGTTGTCCCCGACCACGCGCCCGAAACATCTTTCACAGGATAGATATTGGAAGGATAAGCCGCCATATTCTGCCAAAGACCCGGGCCATTATAGTTGGGGTATCTGCGGTCTTCGATCCTGCCACCCAGGTCCACCTTCGCCTCGAAGATCTTAAAGAAATTAAAGTCGAGATTGCTCCGCGCCGTATAACGCTGTATAAAAGCATTGGAGGTGCTGGCCGTGTTCTTTACATCGTACAGCCCCCCCTGTTGCATATAGTCAAATACAAACCCATATTTGGTGGTCGTATCGCCGCCGGAGAACAGCACATTGGCGTCGGAATATAAACCGCTTTTCTTCAACACCTGGTCATGCCAGTCCACATTCGTCCCCGTACCATTCTTATAGGCCGTCAATTGCGCATCGGAATAGGTCGGCGTCCAGTTGAACTGATGCCCGTTCAACGCATAGTTATCATTGCTGACAGCTTCATTGTAGAGCCGCGCATAATCATAAGAACCATAAGGCTTGTCTATTTTCAAGGCCTGCTGGATGCCGCTCACAACATTCACCTGCACTTTCGGTTTGCTCACCATGCCCCGTTTCGTCACCACCCATAACACTCCGTTCGATCCCCTCATACCAAAGGTCGCCAGCGTAACCGGGTCTTTCAGCACCGTGACGCTCTCAATTTCTGCAGGAGACAGATATTGAAAATAAGTGCTGGTCGTCTGAAAGCCATCCACATAGATCGTCAGCGCCGCATTGTCGTAGGTGCCGACACCACGGATATAAAGATTGGCCGCATCATAGCCCGGCTGCCCCGAGGTCTGCTGTACCGTCAATCCCTGTAAGCCATAAAGCGTATTCGTAATATTGGGAACAGGCGTCTTCGCCAGGGTAGCCCCGCTCACCGTGCTCCCCTGTCGCCTGATCACGGAGGTATCCACCTGCTGGGCATACAGTGAATAGCAGCCCAGAACAGGCCCCAGCGCCGCAACAATATATTTAAAGAGTTTTTTCATATGCTGAAGAAGTTAGTTTGTTTAATGTTCCTAATAGCCGGGGTTTTGGATAAGATAGCCTTTGTTGATCTCGCTGGTTGGAAAAGGGTTCAGGTATTCCTTGGGCGCCCAGAAACCATTGTACAGCACATACTGATTGTAGTTGGTATTCCCCGTCTGCACCACCGCGCCCCCATTGTTATAGGCAAAAGTCCGGATCGCACCCCCGATGATCCCATTCCCGATATTCGGCAGCTTCCAGTGTTTCACATCATGCAGCCTGTATTGCTCGTCAAAAAATTCCACCGCCCACTCCCGCTGGATAATAGCCCGCAGCTGGGTTTGATCCGTCGTAGTAATAGCCGGTAAGCCCGCCCGCTGGTGGATGACGTTCAGCCGAAGCAACGCATTCGAGGATTGCCCCAGCTCATTATAGGCCTCTGCCGAGCTCAAATAAGCCGACGCCAGGCGGAACAAAGGAAACTCAAACCACGCACGACCGCTGGCCTTATAGTAGAATTTAGTCACCCGCGCACAGCCAAAACCCTGCCCGCCAAAAGTAGCCGCATTCGTCCAGTTGACATCCCCCGGATTGCTCTTGGCATCCTGCTCCCAGGGCTGACAGGTGATCTGGAACCTCGGCTCCATCTGGTTCATCCGCGTCGTATAGTCGGAGAAAGCCGTGACCGCGCCAATACTTGGCCAGGTCTGGTCCGTCCCATCGGATTTATAATAGTTCTCCAGCTGATTGCTCATCAGCACATTCCCCTGCGCTTCCCAGACCCGCGTATTGTAAAAGGCATTCATGGGCAGGTTATTCCAGTTGCCTGCATCAAATAAGGTATTGTTGATATTCTTCCAGGCCAGAATAACTTCCGGATTGCTCGGCACACCCGTAGCCGTACCATAATCATCCGATGGATTGCCCGTATTGATGATCGTCAGCCCGCCATTGGTCGTCGCCTCCGTGATCTCCGCCTCACTCGCATTCAACGCCGTCTGCCACCGGCTGGCATCGGCGCTCCCCAGACAGATCAGGTTATTGGAAGCCCCCAGGCCCAGGTAAGGTGTCGCAGAATTGAATAATGGACGCGCCGCATAAAGCAGGGCCTTCGCCTTGATCGCCAGGGCAGCCGTCTTCGTCATCCTGCCCGTCCACGCCGCAGGCCATGCAGAAGGCAGCACGGCAATAGCCTGGTCACACCAGGACACCACCGAATCCAATACTTCCGCCAACGGCGCCCTGCCAATGGTCAGCGAATCCGTAGGCAACAAGGCCCGGTTGACAATGGGCACCCCGCCATACATGATGAACATCTGCTCATAACGATACGCGATCAACGCCTGCATCTCACCCTTCACCGTGGCCTTATCCCCATCCGACATGTCTTTCACTTTGTCAATATTGTTGTACACCAGCCAGGCCTGCCGGATATAGGTAAAGTTCTGCCCATAGCCATCCATGTCCTCCGAGGTGTTGGCTGCGGCAAGCCCATTGAGCATGATCCCCTCCGCTATCGTCCAGGCATATCCATAGTTCATGCCGCCCGACAGGTTCTCCTGGATCTGGGCATTCCAGACATTGGTAAAGGGCAGCCCTTGCGATAGGCAATCGTAATAAGCATTTGCAATAGCCCCCTGCGCCTTCACCGTCGTCGAGAACACAGAGTCCACCGTCGTGGTATTGGAAATAGGCATCTGCAAAAAGTTCTTTTCACAGCCGGACAGCCCCGCCGCCAAAAGAAGTATGAGTATAAAATAAGATTGTCTCATTGGTATATAGATAAATGAATTAGAATTGAACATTCAGGCCCACGTTAAAGGTCTTGGTAAGCGGGTAGAGATAACCCATGTTATTCTTACCGGTATCAGACATTTCCGGGTCTACCCCTTTTAACAGATGGCTGCCCCAGGTATACAGGTTATTGCCATTGGCATAGATCCGCACCCCCCGTATGTTCGTACGCTTCAGGAAGGAGCTCCGCTGCTGAAGGGTATAGCCGATCTCCAGGTTCTTCAGCCGCTTGAAGTCATTCGACTTCAGCCAGAAATCACTCAGCACCGCATTGTTGGGTCCACCACCGCTCAGCGAGATCTCAGGATAGGAGATCTTCTGCCCCGCCGCATATTTCGCCGCCGTCCAGTGACCATCATAAGCGCTCTGCAATACTTCACCCACATTCTTGGCAAATGGCGTGCTCAGGATATAGCCATACTGCGGGAAAGACCCCTTGGCCGTCCCGATGAACAGCGCCGAGATATCAAAGCCTTTATAGGAAGCCCCGATCGTCAGGTTATAAGCCACCTGGGGTATATTGGAATAGCCAATGGGCACTTCATCCTGGTTATCGATAACACCATCCCCATTCACATCCTTGAAGTTGAGATCGCCCAGCCTGGCCGTGTTCCCGAATTTATTGTAGGGCCGGTTGTTGAGGTCTTTGTCGGTGTTGTAAAAGCCGTTGGTGAGTAACCCCTTGTACTGACCGATAGCATACCCCGTCGCATCCATCCACGGATAGGGATAGGGCGCTTCCGCCATATAGTCTATCTTGTTGCGGGCATAGGAATAGTTGCCCCGGATAAAGTAGGTGACCTTCCCTATCTGATCCTGCCAGCCCGCTTCTATCTCAAAGCCCTTGTTCGTCACACGCCCCGAGTTGATAGGAGGCGCAGCGCTGGCAGCCACCCCATAGTTCGCAGGGATGATGCCCGATGTAACAAGGATATCCACCCGCTTTTCCTCAAAAAGGGACCCCGTAACAGATAGCTTATTTTTGATGAACTTAAGGTCCGTTGAAAGATTGTATTTCTTGGCCCGCTCCCAGGTGACATTGGGATTGCCGATCGTGGACTCCGCAGCCCCCGTATAATAAGGATTGTTGACGGTGCCGCTGCTGTTACCAAAATAATAGCCCGTAGCGCTGGCATTCCAGGTATTCGGCAGATAGAGATACCGACGGCTGCCTATCTGGTCATTACCGACTTCACCATAGGAACCCCGGAATTTTACCCAGCTCACATAGTCGTTCTGCGGGAACCAGGATTCTTTGGAGAGGATCCAGCCCGCAGAAACCGCAGGGAAATAGCCGAACCGTTGGGACGGAGCGAAGTTCTCCGTTCCGTTAATACCCAGATCGCCTTCGATAAGGTATCGCTCCATATAATTATAGGTGACCCTGCCAACCAATCCCATCAGCCCGGAAGGCGTATTGTCCGTCTGGCCATTGGCCGTATAACGCTGCGCATTGCCCAGGATCAGCGCCGACACATTGTGATCCCCAAAGCTGTGGTTGTAGTTGATGGCCCCTTCCAAATAGATCTTGCGCCAGGCCCCATTCCCCTGGTTGTCCGCCGTCGTCGTCGGACTCAGCTGCCCACCCACAAAAACGATATTGGCCGGATCGGAAGGATCGCGCATCGCACTATAGGTGGGAACGCTGTTCGTTCGGGTAAATCCCTTCGAATAGCTGTCGTCATACGCAACAGTAAAATGAGCATCCAACCCCTTCACCAGGTAGTTCATCGTATGTTTCAAGGTCAGCGAAGTGCTCAACGTCGTCGTATAAAGGGTCATGGTCCCCCCCGTAATAAAGGCGCCGATAGGAGAATAACCACCGCCCCCCTTCAATCCCAATGGATTGGAGGCCGTTCCCCCCGTACCGAGAAAACCCGTTACCAGCTTGCCATCCACGATCCCCGGTCCGCTAAAAGGACTACCTTCTAAAATGCTCTGGATGATGGCCTGGTACCGGTTGCCGATATCCGTTTCATTGGTATTGGTGCCCGGCACCTTGTTTATAGAGGACTGACCGCCGATATTGACGCTCAGCTGAAAGTTCTTCGCCACATCAATATCAAAATTGCTTCTGAAGTTATAGCGTTGAAAAGAAGGATCGGTATTGGCGCCCCCATAATTTCCGTTCGTTAGGATACCGTTCTGGTGGAAATAGCCCAGCGAAGTAAAGTAACGTACCTTGGAAGTGCCACCCGAGACATTTAAATTATATTGCTGCTGCAGACCCGTTCCGCCAAACTGGTCCTGGTAATAATTATGACTGGTATAATATAAGGCAGGACTGTTCAGCAGTGCGGTCTTCTGATCCGCTGTCAGATTGCTCATGCCATTCACTTCCGCCGGCGTGTAGTCCCGGTTGTGCTGGAACTTCCAAAGCTCATCGCTCGAAAAGATCAGCGCATTAAAAGACTGATCTCCGCCAGCCTGCGCATTAGCGATCGCCTCATTCCGTAGTTCCGCAAAATCATAGGAGCCCACAGTCTGGAAAAGAGAGGTCGCTTTCGTAAAGCCCTGGTTGGCGGTAAAGCTGAACTGCGGATGGTTCGACCGGCCCCGCTTGGTAGTCACAATGACCACCCCATTGGCGCCCCTGATCCCGTACACCGCCGTGGCCGACGCGTCCTTCAGGATGCTGATACTTTCTATATCGTTGGCATCCATGGCATTCAATACAACATAAGGCTGCTCGGCCGGCTGCTGGATCCCATCGATGACTATCAGCGGGTCCTGTCCATTCAACGTGGCGATACCCCGGATCCGGATGGTGGCATTGTTCTGCCCGGGCTCGCCGCTGGCCTGCACAGCGCTGATCCCAGCCGTCCGCCCCACCAGCATATTGGTGATATTGGAAACAGGCGTCTGGATAAGATCATTGCCCGATATGACGCCCACCGCCCCCGTTACAGTAGGCAGTTTCTGCCGGCCATAACCGATGACGACAACGTCATTCTGATGCCCGCTATCCGCCTTCTCGGTCAGCACGACATCATATTCGCCGGGACCATTCACGGTCACGGACTTCGATAAATAACCTACATAAGAGATCTCCAACGTGGAACCGATGGAAGTGGTAAGACTATAGGCGCCCGCAGTATCGCAGGACCGCGCCATCCTGCCCCCTACTACTCGGACCGTAGCGCCCGGTAAAGGAACATTGGCCCTTCCCCTCACCGTCCCATGTACGATCACCTGACCCTGGGCACGGGATTGGAAGATAAAGCCCGCAAAGAATAAGATCACTCCATAAAGCAGTTGTTTCATACAGCAATGGTTTTTTTACGCAATCAATGCAGGTAAAATTAACAGCCGCTCAAAAGAATAAGGATGCGTTTTTCGATAAAATAAGGGGGGTAAACTGGTAAAAATGAGGATTTCCCCCCTATTTCTTGGTCATGTCCCGGTTTACATGGAGATTTTTGGAGAAGGTGGGCCTGAATTTCCTGATATATTCAGACGGCATCACCCCGAAGAGCTTATGAAATTGCTCCCGGAAATATTTGAGGTCGTTAAATCCCGCCTCCAGGGCTGCCTCATTGACATTCTTTTCTGTATTGATCAGCAGCTCCGCCACCCGCCGCAGCCGGATCCACCGGATGAAACTGTTGACAGACCCGCCCGAAACAGATTTTATCTTTTTATAGAGCCCCGAATGGCTCATCCCGATCCCCGCAGCCAGCGTCTTGATAGAGAACTCGTCGTCATCCAGGTGGCTCTCCACTATCTGGATGCAACGCTCAATAAACTGCTTGTCCTCCTCCGACACCTTCAACGTGTTCTTCTGCAAAGTGATCTCATTGTAAAAATACTTCTGCAGACTGTTACGGCTCTTCAACAGGCTGGCCACCCGCGCCAGCAGTATCTCCTTCTCAAAAGGTTTGGTGATATAGTCGTCAGCACCGCCTTCCACCCCCTGCAGCTTCGTCTCCGGACTCGGACTGCCCGTTAATAAAATGACAGGGATATGCCCCAGGGCCAGGTCCTCCTTGATGGTCCTGCAGAGTTCTATCCCTGTGATATCCTGCATGACAATATCGGTAATAATGATGTCAGGCTGATATTGCCGGGCCAGCTTTAACCCCTCTTCACCACTCCCAGCCTGGTAAATAGTATACTGATCCTTAAAGATCTGGCGGATATACTCCAGTATCTGCTCATTGTCATCTATGATAAGCACCGTCTCCTGCTCCGACACCCAGCCCTCCGCCGGCGCTTTGTTCTCCGGGACCGCCTTGCTTTTTACCACCGGCGTTTCATTGCCTGCCAGCTCTTCCAAAAAGACGGGACTGGCCGCCAGCTCCTCAAACACCTGTCTTCCCCCAAAATGGGCCTTGCCTTTTAAGAAGCTGACAAAGAAGCGCGTCCCCTTACCCGGCTCGCTTTCATAAGACACCTTCCCCTTATGACTTTCCACAAATTGCTTGACAAGATAAAGTCCGATGCCAAAACCCGTTTTAGCCGGTCTGCCATCCTCCATCACCTGGTAGAATTTTTCAAACAGCTTCTGACCCGTTTCTTTCGAAATACCCAGCCCCGTATCCTCGATGGTCACATCTACGCGCTCAGCAGTCTCCCTGATCCGAAAAGATATCTTCCCACCCGATGGCGTATATTTTAAGGCATTGGAAACAAGATTGTAAAAGACGATCTCCATTTTCTCCCGATCAGCATATAATTCCAGCCCCTCATTGTCACACTCGAACAGGTATTCAATTTCATCCGCCTTCGCCTTTTGCACAAAGGCCAGGTACACCTCCTTACACAGATCATAAAAGTTCAGCTTCGTGATCTTTAACCGGTCCCCTTCACTCTCGGCTTTTCTAAAAAGCAGCAGCTGGTCGACAAGACTCAGCAGCCGCCGCGCATTACGGTATACGATATTGATCTCCCCGTCCTGCCCCTCTCTGCCACTTTCCCCGCCCTCTCCCCTTTCCTTCTGGCTCCTCGTCAGCATGTCCTTCAGCGGATTGATGATCAATGTCAGCGGGGTCCTGAACTCATGAGAAATACTGGTAAAAAAAGATAGTCTTTTCTCACTGATCTCCTTTTCCTTCTCCGCATTCAGATGAGCTATCTTTATTTCATATTCCAGCTTCGTCTGCCGCACCTTGTAACGACGGTAATAGAAAACCACCGTCCCCAGCAGCCCTGTATATATAAGGTATGCCCACCAGCTCCGGAACCAGGGCGGCAGCACTACAATGTCCAGGGTCGTCTCCTGCGTATTCCAGACCCCTTCCGCATTGGTGGACTTCAGACGAAGTGTATAGCTGCCCTCGCTGAGATGGGTGTAATTGACAGTCCGTATATTTTTGGTGTAGTTCCAGCCCTTGTCCCAGCCATCCAGGAAATAGGCATAGGTGATATTGGAAGGAGAAGAATATTCCAGCGCGGCAAAGTCAAAAGAAAGGATGGCCTTATCATAGGGTATCCGCAGATCGCGCAGCTGCTCAGGGCTGTTGTCCACCCGAAGCCCCGTTAATAACAGCGGCGGCATAAATCTGCGGGACCGGATACTGTCCGGGTAAAAAAGGTTAAATCCATTGATCCCGCCAAAAGCCAGCTCGCCGGATCTTAACGGTAAGGCCGCGCTATAGATAAACTGGTTGCTCTGTAATCCATCCCCCTGGTAAAAGTTCTTAAAGGTCTTACTGGCCGGGTCCCAGCGGGACAATCCATTAAAAGTGCTGAGCCACAGGTCGCCCTCCCTGTCTTCCAGGATATTCAGCACCGCATTGTTACAAAGCCCATCGGCATCCGAATACCGCGCGATGATCTTACCGGCATTACGGTCAAAAAGTATAAGCCCGCCCCCCTCCGTCCCTATCCAGAAATTACCTTTATGATCTTCATAGATGGCACGCACCGGCTTGCCTATCTCATACCGGGAAGATCCTCTACCCGCCCTGTCGATGCGGAACAACGCATGCGAATCGCCCGCCCAAAGATCCCCGTTCCGGTCCTCCGTAATTGAAATGAGGTCCGTAAAGTCCTCGCTGAATACCTCAAATCTGTTCAGCGCCCTGTTCCATCTATAAAGCCGCCCCTCCGAAAAGGTCGAGGCCCATAAGATATGATCATGGTCCTCATAAAGCCGCCAGACATTTTTATTCTCATCCCCTGAGCTGTTGACACACCGGAAATGTTCAAAAACACCCGTCGCCTTATTCATCCGGTTGATCCCATTGCCAAAAGTGCTGATCCATATCTCCCCCATATGATCCTGCAGGATGCTGGTGATGGAATTGCCGCTCAGCGAAGTCGTCACCCCAGCCTGGTGCTGAAAATTGGTAAAGTGATTGGAACGCCGGTTCCAGATGCTCATGCCCCCGCCATCCGTACCAATCCACAGATCACCTTCCTTATCTTCAAAAAAAGTCGATACAAAATTATTGATAAGGCTGTTGGGGTCCATCGGATTCCGATTAACCAGCTGAAACTTGTTCTTCTCCCCATCCATTACATCGATGCCCCCTTTTAGCGTGCCTATCCATTTCCGCGACTCCTTGTCTTCGTAGATCGCAAACACAGATTCACTCGTCAGCCCGTTCATCCCCTCACCCGGTAACAGATAATCCATCCCCCCCTTCTTACCGCTTCCCCTGTGCAAAATATCAATGCCTCCTCCCTCCGTCCCGATCCATAGATCTCCCTGCTGATCAAAACACAGACTCGCTACACGGGCGGAGCTCAGCCCACCCGGCCCTTCATCATACGCCTTCACCATCGAATCCCGCGCTATCCCATACTGGTAAAGTCCCCTGGACGTTCCCAGCCAAAGCCGCTGCGTCCCGTCGGACAATACCTCCGTTCTTATACAGCTCACCCCTCCTTTTAAAGTATTGTTGACAACACGGATGCGGTGGGCGGAAGGGTCATACGCACACAGACCGACATCTCCTATGAACAGCCAGATGCGTTGCGCCCCGTCGATATCTATCGCTTCCACATTATACCCGGTGATGACAGCTGCGCCTCTTTGAAAAGGTATCTGGATAGCCACGTCACTGCCCGCTTCCCGCACCTGCAGCCCCCACCCATTGGTCCCTATCAATACATCCCCTTTCGCATCCGTTTTGATCGAAGTGACATTGGACCTGATCTTCATCCGCGATCTTGATCCATACGGATAAAACCAGGCAGGCGAGAATTGAAAACTAAGGTTATTATAAATACCGATCCCCTGCCCCGTACCTACCCAAAGGTTATAATGGTCGTCCTCATTGATGTCATAGATATAATTATGAGGCAGGGAGCTGGAATCGTTCAGCTTGTTACGGAACACCTTGAACTCATACCCGTCCCACCGGCTCAACCCGTCATAGGTGCCAAACCACATAAAACCATAATGATCCTGGAAGATACAACGCACCGAATTATTGGATAGACCCTGCCCGATACCTAAATGCGTTAAGGGAGGATGATCCATGGCCGATACCCGGCCGGCCAGCAGCACAAACAATAAGCAGAAGATCGGTCTATTAGCCATATGGCAGATTCATATCACTTCAAATGTAGATAAAACATTTAAAAAATTGAAAATGAATCAACGCCCTCCTACTGCAACGGCAGCGCCCGCAACGAATCCCACACCGCCAGCGCCGGCTTGGCTGTGAAATTACTGTCCACGACGCCCAGGAACGCAAAAGGAATGAGCCCCGCACTATCGCTGGCCGGCCATCCGGCAAGATCGAGATCAGTAAAGGTCAGCTGAAACAGACCGATCCCCTTCGCCTGCGCCAGCAGCTGTCCCTGCCACCGGATATAGGCCGCCTGCAAGGCAGGACTGCTCTGGATAACATACTGCCCCAGGCTCACGGACGTCCATCCTCCCTCCGATACAAAGACGGGTACGGCATGGCTGCCGGCCAGCCGCGCGTAATAGTCCGTGGGAATATCCGCAGGTGTACTAAAGCTGATATAAGGATAGGAAGAAATGCCCAGTTCCTGTATAAAGGGGAGGTCCTTAAAGTCCTGCTCCACGCCTATATAGCTGCCGCCGCTGACCTTCCCCCAGGCCACTTCCGCCTGCACGCTTACACTCAATGGCACGTGCGGATCGATAGCCCTGACGTCAGCCGCTGCCCCATTGGCAGCCTGCACCACGCCCTGGTAAAGGGCAGGCGCCGATTCCAGCCGGATCAGGTTCGTCTCCAGCGCCAGCCCCAGGTGATCAGGATGCAGCACGCTATCCATCACCACGACAAATCTCCGGTACACCTGCTGTATGTCCTGCTGCGTAATGCTCTTTCCCCTCGCCACCAGCGCCGCCGCATCCGATGATCTGTCCAGTCCGTTCGCCGGATCGATATAGACCCACAGCTTTATATTCAGCCCCCGGCAGTAATTGACAACCCCCACATAATCATCCACTACAAACCTAACCGGGTCCTCCCCATTGAGCAGCGAGTCCCAGGGTACTTCCACGCTGATGATCGTCGCATCGGAATGCGTGGTCCAGAGACTGAGGGATTGCAGGTAAAGGTTGAGGTCCGGTCTGGGTGCGCTGCTCATAAATCCCATCCGGTAGCTGCGCGAAGCCGCCGGAGAAGCGCCATGTTTACTACAGGCCGCCGCCAGCGCCACCATGACGCCGGTCAGACAGAAAGCCCTGATCTTATAAAAGGATGTCATACCCCTATCAAACGCTCTACTTATTCATTTATGATCGGCTTCACCATAAACCTTCAACCAAGACAGCTCAGGACAGCTAATCACTTGGAATTGCCAATATTTGTATCGTCAAACGCTTCGCATATGAAAAAGCTCGCCCTCCTGTCCGCACTCCTGCTCATTCAATTATCGCATGTCACAGCAAGTATTTTCTACGTAGCCGTAGATGGCAATGATAACAACCCCGGCACAAAGGACAAGCCCTTCGCCACCATCCAGCATGCGCAGTCCGTCGTCATGCCCTGCGATACGGTCTATCTCCGCGGCGGCGTTTATCATATGTCTGAAAACCAGGTAGCCCATACAGAACGGATCTACGCCTGCGTCACTTTCCTCGACAAAAGCGGTGAACCCGGAAAATATATTCACTATTGGGCCTATCCCGGAGAAAAACCCGTCTTCGATTATGCTCAGATCACCCCGCCCAATCTCCGCGTAGCCGCATTTTATGTCACCGGCTCCTGGCTGCATTTCAAAGGATTTGAGGTCACCGGCGTACAGGTCACCATCAAAACACATACCCAGTCGGAATGTTTCGAAAACCATGGCAGCAATAATATTTACGAGCAGCTCAGCATGCACGATGGCATGGCCATCGGCTTCTACCTCCTCTCCGGCGCCAATAATCTCATCCTCAACTGCGACGCCTATCGCAACTTTGACTATTTTTCAGAGAATGGCCGCGGAGGTAACACCGATGGCTTCGGCTGCCATCCCGCACCGGGCGGCAAGGGAAATGTATTCAGGGGATGCCGCTCCTGGTTCAACAGCGATGACGGATATGACGTCATTAACTCGCATGAATACACGACATTTGATCACTGCTGGGCTTTTTACAACGGTTTTACACCCGACTTTAAAAGTGAAGGGGATGGCAACGGCTTTAAAGGCGGCGGCTATGGCAAACGCCCCGCAGACCAGGTGCCCGATCCCGTTCCCCGCACCGTCGTACAATACTGCCTGGCAGTACGCAACAAAGCCAACGGCTTCTATTCTAATCACCACATAAACGGCAGCTTCTGGTATAACAATACCGCCTATCGGAACCACATCAATTTTAATATGCTGAACAGGCTGCCGGATAATGTTACGGACGTACCCGGTTATAAGCACGTGATGAGGAACAATCTCGGGTATAAAGGAAATGAAGAAGTGGCTAACCTGGACACCGCCCAATGTGACCTCGCCAACAATTATGGCCCCCTGAACCCAACACCTTCCCCTGCCATCGGCATCCCCACCGACGCAGATTTCATCAGCCTCGACGAAAGTCAGCTCACAGCCCCCCGCAAAGCCGATGGCAGCCTGCCCGACATCAGCTTTATGCATCTGAGACCCGCCAGCTCATTCATGGGCATGGGCGCATTCGGGTCTGATCTCACTTACAGCGACGATTTTACGACGCCGCCCGATCCCAATACATGGATCGCGGAAATAGAACAAAAACCCGGCAGCACATCCGCCGTCTATACACAAAAAGGAGCGCTGACGCTGGATACCCGCGGAGGCGTGACCGTATGGCTGAATAAGCCGCTCAAAGGAAATATCCAGATCGAGTTTGATCGGAAAATAATGGTGGATACCGGCAGGAACGATCGGTTGTCTGACTGTAATCTGTTCTGGATGGCCACCGATCCCAATAACCCCCGGCTCTTTACCCGCAACGGTAAGTTCGAGGCCTATGATAACCTGCAGCTCTATTACGCCGGCCTGGGCGGTAACACCAATAAGACCACCCGCTTTAGAAAATATTATAGCAATGGAACAAAACCAGTGATAAAGGAATATTTAGACAGCCCCCATCTCCTGCAGGCCAACAGGGCTTATCATATCCGCATCCTCGTATACAACGGGACCACCAGCTTATGGGTGAATAACGACCCCTGGTTCACCTATACTGATCCCCATCCCCTGACCACCGGCAACTTTGGTTTCCGCTCCACCTGGTCCAGACAGGAAATACGGGATTTTAGGGTATACTCACTTGACTAATATCACCACCCCCTTCCTTTGCAACACGGCGGATCTCCTATCCCAGCGCCTTATTCAACGCGACGATCGCGGCTTTAAAATGTTCCCGGGAAATTAAGAATTGTATATTCACCTTGCGCAGGGCGACTCCGGCGCTGATAATACTAATATCGTTCTTCGCCAGGGCCGTTGTACTCTTTGCCAGTAACCCGGGCTGATCCATATTGGTGCCCAGCAGACAAACCATCGCCACCGGCTCCACCGTCACCTTCATAAAACCAGCTTGCAGATCATCGATCAGCTCCTGCTTAAAATCAGATTCCCAGATGGCAATGGAAATGCTATTGGCGCTGGTCGTTTTAAAAGTATAGCTGACACCATGCTGGAAAAACAATTGCATGATCTGCAGATCACTGCCCACATTCCCCACCATCAGCGGATCATATACGTCTATCATGATCAGCTTATCCATCCCCGTTATCACTTCCACACGTTTTACGGAAGAGATATATTCCCGGGTGATCAGCGTACCAGGATGCCCCGGCTCGAATGTATTTTTTATACGCAGGTTGATCCCATTGATCTCCAGCGGCTTGGACGCTTTCGGGTGGATCGCTTCCATACCTACATCCGCCAGCTGATCAGCAATATCATAATTCGTATATCCCACCGGCTGCACATTATCAACGCCCACCAGGGCAGGATCAGCCGTAGAAAGATGGTATTCCTTATGGATGATGGCCTCCTCCGGTTTTAAGATCTCGGCGATCTTGCTGAACGTTACTTCGGAATACCCGCGGTCAAATTCCCGCATGATCCCCTCGGTCCCTTTGGCATAGCCTGTCACAATACAAATACAGCTTTTCAGATCTATCTGGGCAAAAGCATCCTTGATCCGCTGATCGATGGTAAAAGGCCGCTGATCATCAAAACCGCTCAGATCCACCAGGCGGGCATTCAGCCCCCGGCTCTTTAATATATTGGTCAGGTTAAAAGCAGAATGGGTCTCACCAATGGAAGCAAGGATCTCACGCGCCGCCTGCAGGATCCCTTCACGGCTCACATATCCCGAAGCCAGGATATTCACCAGGTTCTCCAGGTACTTTTGCGCTTTCGCTACATGCTCACTGATAAACGTATCAGCAATCACCAGATCAAGACCCAGATCAGCATATTGCTGATTAATGCTCTTTAATTTGGAGACCATCTCCCCTAATGACGTATGAAAATCTTCATGTTTTACGATATGATGGTAAACCCCGGGCGCCCCCGTTTTCTTGTTCTCCAGCAACAGGTTGGTAACCCCTGAAAAAGCAGAAACAACAAGGACCCGATTGTAAAGTTGCTCTCCGGACCGCTCAAAGTATACGATATTGTCGATTACCTCTTTAAGGGCGCTCATGGACGTGCCACCTATCTTCTCAACTGTTAACATTACAGAATAGCTTTAAAAAGCGCAAAGCTATTAAATTTTTGCCGGATCCCCCACCCGGATAATTACCTCTTTACAGATAATAACGGCTTTATATATCTTCAAACCCCTCACCGTTAACACGTAGCAGGCAAATTCTTAACAAATCTTAAACTAAATGCCTGCGGAAGTTTTTACATCTTGCCATCGCCTTGCTAACCTCCGCTACCCCACAGGAACATTGCTAAAAAACACCAATATGAATAAAGTTTTAACCCTTATCACCCTTTCCCTCTTTCTATGTATTGCCACCACCCGGGCCCAGGACCATCGGTCTTACGCACCGCCATCCGGCGACGGGCCTGACATCTTCTCCGTTGGATTCGGATTTGGCCAGGACTACGGCGGCATCGGGGCCAATCTGACCGTCTATCCACAAAAGAATATCGGTCTCTTTGGCGGAGCAGGCTTTGCCTTGGCAGGATTTGGTTATAATGTAGGTATGAAGCTCCGCCTGCTGCCCAACGATGGCGAGTCAAAGGTCCACCCGTTCGTAGAAGGCATGTATGGCTATAACGCTGCCATCTATATAGCCAACGCCACCCAGTATAATAAGATGTTCTATGGCACCACGGTCGGGGCCGGCATCGACGTCCTTGCCGGAGTCGACAGAAAAGGATGTTTCTCCCTGGCCTTGCTGGTCCCCATCCGCAACCCCGACGTCCAGAGCTATATAGACAATCTGAGGGATAACTATGGCGTATCTTTCAGAAGCAGCCTTTTACCCATCTCATTTTCCATCGGATATAAAATAATTATCGATTAATTCGCCCTGCCGTAATTTTGCAGCAACAAAATTATGGTCCGTTTAACTATACTAGGGTTCGTTGCATTTACATTCATCGGGTATTTCACCATAGGGCTGGCATTGGCGGTATTGCCGGTCTTCATACACCAGCAGCTGGGTTATAATGCGATGGTGGCAGGGGTTGTCATAAGCCTGCAGTACGTCACCACCTTCCTCTTTCGTGGTTATGCAGGTAACATCGTGGACAAAAGAGGTCCCAGACCGGCCGTGCTGCGCGGAATGGTAGGTTTCGCCGGCAGCGGGATCTTATTGTTCGTAGCTTACCTGCTAAGACATATTCCCGCCCTTAGCCTGGGTGTTCTTGTCGCCACCCGCCTGCTCACCGGCTTTGGAGAAGGTCTCCTTGGCGCCAGCCCCATCAACTGGGCGCTGTTGGCTACAGGCGACGAATACACCGCAAAAGCGATCTCTTATAATGGGATCGCCAGCTATGGAGCGCTTGCCGTCGGCGCACCCTGCGGAGTGATCATGGAACGTACGCTGGGACTTGGCAGCATCGGCATCCTGATCGTCGCCATTGGAGTGATGGGTTTCTTCTTCGCAAAAAACAAACGACCCCTAAAAGGAAAAGTCAACAAAGACAGACACTCTTTCCTGAGCGTGCTGAAAAAGGTAAGCCCATATGGCGTCTGCCTCGCGCTGGGCGGCCTGGGCTTTGGCTCGATCTCTACATTTATAACCCTCTATTACAACTATGCAGGCTGGCAGGGCGCCGTACTAAGCCTGTCTGCTTTTAGTATCCTGTTCATCATCGGCCGGCTGCTCTTTGAAAGCTTTATCAACACCTATGGCGGCCTGCCCACGGCGATAGTCTGTCTTGTTACCGAAGCCCTGGGCCTCTGTATTCTCTGGCTGGCAACCACCCCTCACATGGCCATGACAGGCGCCGGCATCGCTGGACTGGGGTTCTCACTGGTCTTCCCATCCCTGGGCGTCGAAGCGGTAAAACGGGTCCCGGCCTCAAATAAAGGAGCCGCCCTGGCCGGATACGGATTATTTATAGATCTTTCATTGTTCATTACCGGACCCTTGATCGGCGCCGTCGCCGGCAGCTTCGGCATGCGATATATCTACGCTTTTAGCATGGGAATAGTATTCCTGGGATTCCTCCTGGCCCTCGTAATACATAAACAGTCCGCATCCCCTCGCCCCGGATACATTTGATAAAAATCAGTAATAACCAGTTAAGATAAGTATACAAACGCAAAATGTATCGTACTATTTTAGCGTCCTCGTTAAAATACAGTCCCAATGGTACGTTCTATCCTGGCAACAGTCATCGCCTTCTTTATCATCTATACCCCGGCACAGGCAGCAACGCCATCCCGGGGCCGGCTTTCATTCACTGTTTCAATGGACCGACCGCAAACACATTATTTTCATGTACTATTCCGTTGTGAAGGCATTGGAAGAAAACTGCTGGAGGCAAAGATGCCCGTTTGGATGCCGGGTTATTATCAGCTGATGAACTATGCCGGAGCCGTCGAACATTTTCATGCCTTCGATGACAAAGGCAGAGAGCTCGACTGGAAAAAGACGGATGCGTCCACCTGGCAGGTCTCCAACAAAGACGCAGGTACCGTGACTTTGTCTTACGATGTCAAAGCCGCTACACAGTTTGTGGCAAATCCCTTTCTCGACGACACGCATGCATACATCGCCCCCGCCGGCCTTTTCCTGTATATCGAAGGGCTCATTGATCACCCCGTGACCGTAAAGCTTAAACCGGCTCCTAAATGGGATCGCATCGCGACAGGACTAGATCCCGTGACAGGACGAGAGCACACTTTCTATGCCCAGGACTTTGACATACTGTACGACTCCCCCATCCTCATCGGTCATCTCGAAGAGCTCCCCGGCTTTACTATAAAAGGAATACCCCACCGGTTCATCGGTTTTCAATTGGGCTCATTCGACAGACAACGGTTCATGGACGATCTCAAAAAGCTCGTAACAAAAAGCATCGCCGTCATCGGCGACATCCCTTATAAACACTATACTTTCCTGGCCATCGGTCCCGGACGCGGCGGCATCGAACACCTGAACTCCTGCACGCTCTCTTTCGAAGACAAAGAATTAAGTACGCCTGCCGGCTGGCGGAATATGATGAGCTTCATCACCCATGAATATTTCCATCATTATAATGTTAAGCGGATCAGACCCGTGGAGCTGGGACCTTTCGATTACAGCAAAGAAGCCCGTACTGATCTTTTATGGATCTCCGAAGGTCTCACCGTTTATTATGAGCACCTGCTGATGAAACGCGCGGGGCTGTTCACAAAAGAGGAATTGCTACAGGCTTTCCAGTCCGACATCGCAGCATTTGAAAATAAAAAAGGACGCCTGTTCCAGTCTCTGGCCCAGGCCAGCTACGAAACATGGAGCGATGGCCCCTTCGGCCGCACAGGCGCCGGAGCGGATAGCACGATCTCCTATTACGAAAAAGGACCCATCGTCGGCCTCCTCCTGGACCTTGCCATCAGGAACAGCACCCGGGATCAAAGATCACTGGACGATGTGATGCGGTTGTTATATACGACATACTATCAGCAGAAAAAACGGGGCTTCTCCGGCGCCGAATTTCAGCAGGCTTGTGAAACGGTGGCAGGAAGAAGCCTCACCGGGATCTTTGAATATGTCTACACCGTGAAACCCCTGGATTACCCCCTCACTCCGCCCGCAGGCTCCTGGCCGGATTCGCCAGCGCCGCACGGATGGTCTGATAACTAACTGTCAGCAGCGTTATCAGCATTGCGCCCGTTACTGCCCCGACATAGATCCACCAGGACACCGGCGTCCGGTAAGTATATCGCTGTAGCCAGCCATGAAGGAAATAAGCCGAAACAGGAATGGCGATCACACATGCGATAAGCACTAAAGTGAGAAAGTCTTTAGACAGTATGCTCCAGAGATCAAATACCGTGGCCCCAAGCACTTTGCGCACACCTATTTCACGGGTCCGCTGCTCTGCCACAAAAGAGGCCAGCCCGAATAATCCCAGGCAGGATATAAAAATAGCAAGGACGGTAAAAAAGACAGCGATATTACCGATGCGCTTCTCAGCAGCGAACTTCATAGCATAATCCTCATCCGTATTTTTAAAAGTAGCCAGCCCTTCCGGATCATATTGCTTAAAGACCTGGTGTACCCGGCTAAGCGCTTCCGAAGGAAGCATGTTCTTCTTTAAGCGGATCGTGATAAAGTTGATCCAGGAACAATCAATGAAAAATATCATAGGCGTAGCCGGATCATAGGGAGAATCAATGACCATATCCTTCACCACACCAATGACTGTCTGACGATGCCCATTTACCGTAAAGACCTGCCCGATGGGATGCTGTAAACCCGCAAGCTTCACGGCGGATTCAGTTAAAATAAGCGCACTGGAGTCCGTTGGGAGGTATTTGGAAAAATTGCGCCCCTGTACCAGTTGCCAGCGGGCCGTATTCCCATAATCAAAAGTGGTGGCAACAGAATTAAATATTGGGTTCGTATGTGGATCTTCCCCAACCCAGGAATATACAAACCCGCTCGCCCAGCTGTAAGTCTGGCTACCCGCCGACCCCGCTGCATCTTCGACAGCGCCTGAACGCAGCAGGTCATTACGAAGCGCATCAAAATGAGGTTTGAGACCGGGATTATTAAGGATGTTCACCGTAACCAGTCCCTCCTGGTCATATCCCAATGGCCGGCTACGGGCAAACTGGATCTGCCTGAACACGATCAAAGTGCCGATAATGAGGATCACCGAGACAGCAAATTGCACCACTACCAGTATTTTACGGGGTATAGTGGCAAAACGCCCGACGCGGAAGTTCCCCTTTAATACCCGTATAGGCTGAAAAGCGGAAAGATAAAAAGCAGGGTAGCTGCCCGAAAGCAATCCGGTAAAAACGGTAAAGACCAGGGCCGACAACCAGAACAGCGGCTGCCCCCAGGGCATGGCTAGTCGTTCGCCTGCCAGATAGTTGAAGAAAGGTAACAATGCCTGGGTCAGCACCAGGGCAACCACCAACGCGAAAAAGGCTGTCAGTATCGACTCTCCAAGAAATTGCCGGATCAGGTGCCCGCGGAGAGATCCCATTGTCTTGCGGATACCCACTTCCAGCGCGCGCCGTTCGCTACGCGCAGTGCTGAGGTTCATAAAATTGATACAGGCCAGCAGCAGTACAAAAAGCGCGATGGTGCCAAACAGCCAGACAAACTGGATGTTTCCACCAGCGACCTTGCCATCTTTAAATTCATTGTAAAGATGCCATTTGTCCATCGGATGCAGCATGATCTCCTCTTTAGAGCCAGTCATGTGTTCAGCAGGAATATGCCGGATCCGTTCGTTGATCTTCCCGAAGTCACTGTGATCGCCGATCTCCACATACAAAGCCACAAAGTTGCTCCCCCATTGGGTCTGCGTATTTTTCACCCATATATGGGTATCCAGGAACTTATCCCAGGGAAGAAAACAGTCGGCATTGTGAAAATAGGCATTCGAAGGAAGGTCCTCATAAACACCACCTACTTTTAATGCCCCCTTATCGTCTATTTGTATTGTTTTATTCAGCGGGTCCGCATCCCCGAAAAGCGCTTTTGCAAGAGAGGCCGTCACCAGCATCGACGATGGATCTTTCAGCGCGTCGGAACTACCTTCCAGCATATGAAGCGTGAGCATACCAGGGAGCTCCCCTTGCGCCCAGATCCCCACCTTCTCCATCTTCTTGTCGTTCACGGCCAGGATATGACGCTCCGTGCCACTGGCCATAGCAAGATGTTTGAAATCACTGCCATACCGCGTACGCAGCTCATCCGTCAGCGGCACATCGATCCCCCAGCCCGTGGTCGCCGTTCCATTCTGTATCTGCGTGTCATACATTCTTGCCAGACGGTCATGGTGAAGATGGACATGGTCAAAAGAAATTTCACCCCAGATCCAAAGACCTATCAGCAGCGCTACCGCCATACCAGTAGCAAGACCCGCAATATTGATGAAACTATAGACTTTGTTGCGGAAGAGGTTACGCAGGGCTATCTTAAAATAGTTTCTAAGCATGCCAAAAAAATAACCAACAAAATGCCATGTTTTCAAAACATTGACAATCAAAATCATAAATTTTCCCCTAAGAGGAAAATGTGCGCTTTTGATACGGAAACTGCCCGGTTTTACGCAGCCAGCGCCGACATGCTGATCAGTAAAATTTGGTTATTTCAAATTATTATTCTATGTTTGTAGAACAATATATCGATACGTAGAATGACAAACTTATCAAAGGCGGAAGAACAGTTAATGGAGATCATCTGGAAGATGGAAAAAGCATTTCTGAAAGATCTTATAGATGCCTCCCCGGATCCCAGGCCGGCGGCTACCACAGTCGCAACTTTATTAAAACGCATGAGCGATAAAGGCTTCATCGGTCATAAGCTCTATGGGAACTCCCGCGAGTATTACCCGCTGGTCACCAAGTCAGATTACTTTGCCAGGCATGTCAAAGGCATCATCAAAAACAACTTTAATAATTCTGCCTTACAATTTGCCTCCTTCTTTACCCGGTCCACCAATTTAACCGCTGTGGAATTGGAGGAGCTGCGAAAAATAATAGAGCAGGAAATTAAAAACAAGAAAAAATGACACTCTATCTCATCAGGTCAGGTCTCTGCCTCCTGGTACTCCTGGCTGCCTACCGATTCCTGCTGGAAAAAGAGAAAATGCTTCACTTTAACCGCGCCTGGCTCTTATTTAGTCTCATTTTCTCCTTCATTGTGCCCTTCATACCCCTGACCAATTATTTTCAGTCGGCACAACGCAACAATGAGATCCCGGGATTACTCGTCGAAATAGATCATTTGATCGCACCTCCGCATCCCGCAGCAGGGACGGTCTTACAGCCATCACACTCCATTCCCGTAAGCGCCATCCTGTTGATCGCTTATTGCCTGGTGACACTCGGCTTCCTCATCCGGTTTATACGTCATCTTTACCTCATCCGGTTAAGGATCCATACTAATCAGCGCATCCGCCTAAAAGAAGCATGGCTTGTCCTGGTACCCGAAGAAGTGGTAAGCCATACTTTCTATACAACCATTTTTATAAATGAAGCAGTCTATAAGGAGCAACGCCTGGAACAAGAGGTGCTCATGCACGAGCTGGCGCATGTAAAACAGCGTCATACGATAGATGTGCTGCTGGTGGAAGCGCTTCAGTCATTCTTTTGGTTTAATCCGTTGCTCATCCTCTATAAACGCGCCATCCAGCTCAACCATGAATTCCTGGCGGATGAAGCCGTAACAGCTGTCTGTGAAGACCCAAAAGAATATCAGTATCTCTTATTAAGTAAGATGCTGCCAACAGATCACTTAGCATTAAGCAGTCCCTTAAATTATAAGATCGCAAAAAAAAGATTGATCATGATAACAAAAACTTACAACAAAAAAAGCGCACTGGTCAAAAAATTGACCGTCGCTCCCCTGCTGCTCGCTGCTCTCTTTTTCTTCAGCACCAGCATCAACGCTCAACAGGAACAGTCAGACAGTAGTAAACACCCTGACCGCATGGTTTCAGGAACTGAAATACTGGGGAACAACCCCTATGTGGTCATCAATGGGAAACAATATCCCCCGGATATCCTGATGAAAATAAGCCCTGCCTGCATCAGCAGCACATCCGCATTTTCTAAACAAGAGTCTATCCGAAGATATGGACCAACGGCATCAGATGGCGCCGTGGAAATAACAACAGTAAAGGAAGGTATATCCTATGCAACACCTACGGAACGGGATAATCTGGCAAAGGAACGTGCAGTAAGAACAGGGTTCTATCACCGGATCTCATTAAAAAAAGAAGATGGAAGCAGCTTTGATGAGTTGATCATCAACTACCCGGAAAGCAAGGGCAGATTAGCATCCTGGGGTGAAACAGGCTGTAAAGTAGGTTTTTTGGTAGGCGATAAATTATACACAGAGGACCAGATAGGTGAGCTTGAAAAATTACTCAACTCAACAAAAAGACAGGGGCCATTCGGAGTGGGAGGAAATGATGTAAAAAAGGTCCCCGGATTGGATCTGTCCTCCTATAAAATAATATTTTACTTTTAGCGCTTCATTACATTATGGCTCTTCCCAAAGACCGTCCCGGCTTTCCCACCGGGACGGTCTTTTATTTTCCTTCATCTCATTTCCACCCCTTATTCGGCTCCGCCCCCATCTTAAACACCAGCTCCCTCCCATTCACAATGGCCTCATGCGTAATAAAAGGATGTTCGATGACCTTCCCATCCAGCATCACCCCCTGCACATATTTGTTCTCCGCCGAAAGCCCCTCCGCAAGAATGGTCAATGTCTTCGGCTGCTCGCCCACCTTATAATGTAAGACCAGCTTCGGGAACTGCGGAGCCCCGATGGCATAAACGCCGGATGCAGGTGTCACAGGATAAAAGCCCATCACTCCGAAGATATACCAGGCCGCCATCTGCCCGCAATCCTCATTCCCATTAATACCCAACGGCTGGTTACGATAATTCTCCGTCGTATGCTGACGCACCAGCTCCTGCGTCTTCCAGGGCTGACCACAATAATCATAGAGGTATACATAATGATGTCCAGGCTCATTGTCGTGATGATAATGGTTGCCCGAAAAATTCTCATCCAGCTTGGCCGCGAATTGCGCATCCCCGCCCATCAACACTATCATACCGGGTATATCCTGCATGGCGCCAAAAAGATAGGTCCACTGATCCCCTTCCGTAAAACCATCCTGCCTCCCTAATTTATCCTTTGGATTAAAATGCAGGAACACCCCATCCGCCTTCTTCGGAATAAAAAAACCCGACACAGGATCATAGAGGTTCCGGTAATTCTTACTCCACCTGAGCAACTTATCATAATCCTCCGTCTTCCCCAGCGCCTTCGCCATCTGCGCCACCGTATAATCATCCGATGAATACTCGATGGTCCTGGAAACAGATTCCGCAGTTTTCCCAAAAGGGACATACCCGATGCTGTTAAAGGCAGTCAGACCCGCCCTCGCCTCATACCCCGTCCATTTATCGCGATCCCCATAAGCAAGCGACGTATCATTATCCGGCGGCACCAGTGCGTCTTTCAACAAAGCCTCATAAGCCAGTCCCGCATCAAATCCCCGATACCCCTTTATATAAGCATCAGCGATCACCGCATCCGCATGCGTGCTGATCATAATATTCGTCTCCGCCGGATTGGGCCACATAGGCAATCGTCCCCCTTCCTTATACATCTGCAGAAGCGCTGTGATCAATCCATTCACCCGGTCCGGCTGTGTGAACAACAACAGCGGATGCAGCGCACGATAAGTATCCCAAAGCGAATAGTCCGTATAAGAAACCCCTTCATGCACTTTGTCATCAAAACCGCTGTAATACCTTCCGTACTCCGACATCTCACGGGGGAATTGCATAGTATGAAAAAGGGCCGTATAAAAAACAGCCTTCTGGTCTTCAGTGATACCCTCCGCTTTTATATGACTCAGATTCTCCTGCCAGATCTCACGCGTAGACTTCACCAGCTTATCAAAGTCCCAATCGGGTACCTCCTTCTCTAAATTAACTCTTGCCTGCTCCAGACTGATAAAAGAAGTGGCGATCCGCACCTTCACCTTCTCTCCCGCAATCTCTCCAAAATCAACATAAGCCCCCATCCGGCTCCCATATTGCTCCACCGCGGATGGATTGACCGTATCCTTATCCCAGGTGCCGAACGACACCACCGGCTTATCAAACTGAATAACAAAATATCCCTTAAAGTTCGGCAACGCCGGCCCCAGCTGCGCCGACATCCTGTCCGGATTATAACCCGTGATCTCGTTCTTCTCCTTGTCCACCTTTACATAACCTTTCAGTTGCGCGATCCGCTCCGTATAATCATTGGAAGGGTCCGTCAGTTCAGGATTCAGATCGATGCCCTGTATAATAAGATGCGCCTGATCGCTGGCAGGAAAAGTAAATTGGAAGATCGCCGCACGCGAAGCCGCCGCAATCTCAGCCTTTATCTGCTTCCCGCTCCCCGCCTCCAGCAGCACGGAATAATAATATGGTTTCGCAATTTCATTCGCATGACTAAAAGGCAAAGCACGCTCCTTTGGCAAAACCTTCAACGCTCCCACCTGTGGCATGACAGAGACATAGCCATAGTCCCCCATCCATACCGTAGGCTGATGCGAAGCCAAAAACCCCATGATGCGCTTGTCCTCATAGATATAGGCGTTCCGTCCCATCTTGTTCTCACCCGTCTGCGGCAGAAAATTCGTCATGGCGTAAGGCCTGCCTACTGCCGGCAGGGTCCCCCCGCCTTCCAGTCCCTCGGCAAACCCGGCGAAGGGCGTCCCGATGATCGTATTCACATAGTCTACTTCCTGAGCATTACCCTGTGCATTGCTAACATTAAACAGACCGGCGAACAACAAGAATAGCGGAGCGATTTTTTTCATCATTTATTAAAGGTCTCTCTTTCCCTAGTATTTTCCAACCTCTCCTTTTACAGAGCCAAATATTTTCTGCGCATTGAACCCGACCCCCTTTTTACTGGTTTATGCACTTAAATTACTAAATTACCTACACACTTTATGCAATACTGGCTCACCCGCTTCCTCATCCTTCGCATGCTGGGATTGGTCTACGCCGTGGCCTTTCTCGCAGCCATCAACCAGGTCCTTCCGCTGATCGGTGCGGATGGACTGACCCCTGTCGGCCCCTTCCTTCAAAATGTAAGCACTATCTACGGATCAGCAGGCGCCGGCTTCCGACACCTCCCCTCCATCTTTTGGTTCGGTCACTCCGATACGGCCCTCCTGGTGACAGCATGGACCGGCTTCCTGCTTTCCTGCGTCGTGCTGGCAGGTTTCGCCAACGCACCGCTGCTCACCGTGCTCTGGTTCATCTATATGTCCATCGCCAATGTCGGACAGGAATGGTATGGCTATGGGTGGGAAATCCAGCTCCTCGAAACCGGCTTCCTCGCCATCTTTCTATGCCCCCTGCTCGACATGCGCCCCTTTCCCCGGCACGCACCACCCTTCCTGGTCATCGTCCTGTTCCGCTGGCTCATCTTTCGCATCATGCTGGGCTCCGCCCTGATCAAGCTCCGTGGCGACGCCATCTGGCGCAACAGCACCGCGCTTTATTATCATTTCGAGACCCAGCCCCTGCCCGGACCGCTCAGCCGCTGGTTCCATTTCCTGCCCCGTACGGTTTTGCAGCTGGGGGTCTGGTATAACTGGCTGGCGGAGCTGCTCGCACCCTTTTTCGCCTTCTGGCCCCGCATCGGTCGTCATATCGCAGGCATCATCATCATCGGTCTGCAGTTCATACTTATCCTCAGCGGTAATCTCTCCTTCCTCAACTGGCTCACCATCATCCCCGCGCTGGCCTGCTTCGATGACGCTTTCTGGTCACGCATCCTCCCCGCCCCGCTCGTCCGCCGGGCCGCCGCCGCAAACGCCGCAGCAGAAGCCACCGAACCCTCCCGGCCCATGCATGTCACAGCCGTCGTGCTCACCATCCTCATCGGGCTCCTTAGCATCCAGCCCTTATTCAATATGCTCTCCCCCCAACCAGGTCATGAATACATCCTACGATCCGCTTAATCTCGTGAATACCTATGGCGCATTCGGAACCGTAGGACAGGAACGGCTGAATGTAGTATTCGAAGGAACCCAGGATCCGGTCCCCGATGACAAGGCCCACTGGAAAGCCTATCCTTATAAAGGCCTGCCCACCGATCCGGATAAACAGCCGCCCCAGATCGCCCCCTACCAGCTGCGCCTGGATTGGCAGATGTGGTTCGCCGCCATGGACTCAGCAGAAGACTACCCATGGACGTTCAGGCTCGCCGCAAAGCTCCTCCATAACGACCCCGGCGCAGTCAGTCTCTTCGCCCGCAATCCCTTCCCCGATAAGCCGCCCCGCTATATCCGCGCCGTCCTCTATCGCTATAAGTTTGCAAAGCCCGGGAACCCCGGCGGTCACTGGTGGGAACGGGAACAGCTAAACGACAGCTGGCTTCCTCCTCTCTCCGTGGACGACCCACGCCTGGCATCTCCCTAAAACGCACTCATAGCTGCCGTAGGCTCCCCATTGCTGCCAAAAGCGCCTAATGTATACCCCTGCCAATTATTGTAGGATTCCGGCTCCCAGTAAAACACACCCAGTCCGCCAGATACAGACTTGGTCTTGGCGATGATGTCCTTGAGAAAGGCTTCCGCCGTAGTCGGGTCATTCGCCGGCATACCCACTTCACAGATCATCACCTGCTTGCCATAACGGGATACCATATCCTTCATATTGGTAAGACATTCTGCATCGTAAGACGACCAGGTGGAAGCGCTTGGATACAGCGACATACCACAAATATCCCAGGACCCGCTGTTGGCCTTCAGCCCGTCGAACAGCCATCTGAAAACTGTATTGTCATAGCCGTTGGCAAGATGCACAATGACCTTACAGGAAGGGAACACCGCCTTGGTGGCATTGTAACCACAGTTGACCAGCCAGGCAAACTGCTTCATATTAAGAGAGGCTTCTCCGTCCGGCCAGAGCATGCCATTGCTTGTTTCATTACCCGTCTGCACCCAGGTCGGCGTGATGCCATTGGACTTCAGTGTGTTCAAGGCTCCCAGCGTATAATTGTAGGTGGTGGTCATCAGATCGGTAAAGGAGAGACTGGCCCAGGCGGCAGGCTTGGTTTGATGACCAGGGTCCGCCCAGGTATCACTATAATGAAAGTCTATCAGGATGCTCATGCCCGCGGCCTTTGCCCGCAGCGCTTTTGCAACCACATCGGAGATATTACACCAGCCACCGGAGGGATTCACCCACACCCGCAGCCGGATCGCGTTGATGCCCTTCCCCGCCAGGATCGTAAAAAGGTCCTGCTGTACTCCGCTGTTGTTATAGAATTTATACCCGGAAGCTTCCATCTGGGTCACCCAGCTTACATCCGATCCATAAGCAAAACCAGAGGCCGCTGCAGTAACGGCAGCAGTAACAGCGGTAGTGGTAGTAAGTTTTGGCGTATTGCCGGTTTCGGCAACAGTAGCGCTTTTTGTGCATCCACCAAGCCCATACAGGGCCAGCAGACAGGCAATCGTTTGCAATTTCATAATGGATAATTTTAATTGATAAAACTTAAAATTATCCATAGCGCTGCCCTTGCCTTTATCCAGGCGTGCATTTCTTTGCGCCGATCAGTTATTTTAATTTCCGGTCTGTCCCTTAGTCCTCTTTTAATAATTCCAATATCCCCTCATTCTGTATGATCATCATCCCCTGCCGGTCCTCTGTAATGCCCTCCCGCAGCTTATACGTGTAGCGAGGATGCACTCCTTCCATGATCGTCGGCATGTACACAAACCGGATATTCCCATTCCCCTTCAACGCCTCGCCTACCTCGATGATATGCGTCGACACGATAAAAAGGCAATTCCCATACTCGGCAAAAGCCTCCGTCACCGCCAGCGTACCATCATAGGCATCCTTTACGTTGGTTCCCTTGAACAATTCATCAAACATCAGCAACAGCCGCTTCCCGCTGGCCGCCGCTTCCGCCGCCTGCTTCACCCGCACCACCTCCGCATAGAAATGACTATAACCCAGGTTGATATTATCCGCTACGTTGATCGAGGAATACAACCCCTCCCGCAGGGACAGCTCCATGGAGGCCGCCGCTACCGGGAAACCCATATGCGCCAGGTAGAGACCGATGCCAACCGACTTCATCAGCGTGGACTTGCCCGCCATATTCGCCCCCGTCAGGAACAATACATTGCTCCCCCGCCGCAGGGTCAGGGAATTGCCCACGGCATGATCGATACAGGGATGATACAACCCCTCCGCCGCCAGTATGTTCGCTTCCGGCGGCAGGACATGGGCATAGTTGAACCCCTTTGCACGGGCCACTCCGCTCACGGCGATATAGACATCCACCTCGGCGATAAGATCCACCACTTCCTTCATCTCCTTCCGCATCCCCCGCTTTAGTAAAAAGTCATAATAAGCCAGCGTCTTCACCGGTAAGGCCCTGTAAATATCCGTCCTCCGCAGCTTCTCCAGCCGCCCGTCGGAGAGGATCGCCCGGATCGCACCTACCCGCGCGGCATAAGGTCCCGCCGCCCATGCCTTCTCCGAAACAAATGCATGACACCTGTTCAACGTCACAATAGTTGCCTGCAAACCCTGTACTATCTTCTTATACCGCTCATCCCGCGTCAGCACGGACAGCCAGCTCTTGACCATGATATTGCCCAGCGTCGCCAGCGCAGTCTTCCCCGTTTCCGTATCCAGGTAATCCCGCATCAATCCCACCTGCTGCACGTCAAAAGGAAAATCCAGTGCCGCATGCTGAAATGACCGCAGGATACTGCTCCGTTCATTGATCGCCGCAGCATTGTCCAGCGGCTGCATAAACAATTTGTTCAACAGCTGCTCCCCACCCCTGGTCCTTACTTTATTAAATAATCCATACACCGAGCCCTGCCGGAACTTGCCCAGCAGGTTCAGCTCATCCATCGTTTGTTTATCGATACTAATGCTCATAATTTCTGTCCGTTTTTCAGGATGTCCAGTACGCCCTCGTTCCGGATGATGACCATCCCATGCCGGTCATCCGTGATCCCCTCTTCCAGGGTATAAGTGTATTCAGGCACATGCCCGTTCATCCGCGTAGGAAGAAATCGGAACCCCACCGTCGGCGACCGTTGCAATTCCTCCCCCGCCTCCACGATATGCGATGAGATCACAAAGAGACTGCCCTTTCTCTTAGAAAAGGCCGCCGCTACCGCCACCGTCGCCTCATGCGCATCCTTCACATTCGTCCCCCGGAACAGCTCATCAAAAACGATGAACAGGGACTTGCGATGGCTCAGCTCCGTCGCCATCTTCTTCACCCGCAATACCTCGTTGTAAAAATGACTGGCCCCGATCCCGAGGTTGTCCGGCAGATTGATCGTCGTATAGATCCCATCCATCACCGAGAACTCCATCGACCGCGCCGCAATAGGGAACCCGATATGCGCGATATAAACAGCCGTGCTCATAGCCCGCAGGAACGTGGACTTACCAGCCATATTCGCGCCCGTCAGAAAGATGACACTCCGGGCCGCCTCCATCGTAAGATCATTCCCCACCGGGTTCTTCAGCTCAGGATGATAAACACCCTCCAGTCGCAAAAAAGGCCGCCCCTTATCAAGCGCCCGTGGAAAAACGAATTTCCGCTCCGACGCCAGCTTCGCCACGGACAGGTACACATCCAGGTAATACAGCTGCCCCAGCAGTCTCTTGATCTTACCATACTCACGCAATCTGAACAACGCATCATAAGCCGTCATCGCCGTATACGACAGCCGGCTCTTCGCCTTCTCCCGCAACACCGGCTCAAATACAGCATCCGACAAAAGCAGCGTCATGGCATTCCGCTCCTGCGCAAATGCCGTCATCCCGGCCACCTCCGCCGTCCCGACAAACTGCATGGTCCGCTGCATCAGCTCGATCACAGCCGTCACCCCCAGCTGCACCTCCTTTTCTCCCGGCACGCTCTGCTGCACTCCGTTCATCGACTGCGCATCCGCATGCAGAAGATATTTCTCCGCCATATCAAAAAGCGATCCGTCAAAAGGAAATTTCATCCCCAACGCCGCAAACCCCTCAATGATCCTGCTCCGTCGGTTGATCTCCTCCCGGTCCGATAAAGGATGAAGGAACAGCTCTTTCAGAACAGCCTCTCCTCCTCTCGTATGGGTACGGTTATACAGGTCATAGATCCCATTGCCATGCTGCTTGCCGAAAATGCCAAGGTCCGTTATCGTCTGTTCATCTGTAGTCAGGTACATAATCTTTTACTTTCTTTTACAATCGGCTATCGCTTATTTTCTTTTCCGTCTGATCAATAAAATAGCCCCCAGCACCAGCACGATCGCAGGGACGATCCAGACATACACCACCGACAGCAGCTCCGCCGTCGCCGGCTTGATCAGGAGCCGCGTATCCTTACTCTTGGCTTCATGTGTGTAAATGGGAAAATCACCATAGTCCAGCCAGCTGTAGAATGAGGTGCCGAAAAAGCTGCCGCCCCCCCCTGGTATTGCTCATAAAATCCGCATCACCGCAGACGATGATCCGCTGCTGCTTATTGCCCACCTGCCGTGTCAGTTCAACGGCCGTCGGGAAAGAGCCCCGTACATCCCCGCTCTTTTCGCTGTAGACGATCTCGGCGGAATCCGTCACAAAATGCCCCTGCTTCAGCCAGGTCCGCGATGGTACGGTCTTCATCACCGGTTTGATGGTGAACGGACTGGTCGGGTCGATGGAAATGCCCGTCACTCCGTCCATCAGCATCTTCAGCGAGTCATCCGTATCGCCTTCTTTCAGCAGCCTCCGCAGCCGCATCAGCATGCCATTATCCGCCATCTCGGTAGCCGGCTGTGTCACATAGGCCCGTACCATCTGCGGCATCTCATAGGCAGTTGGCTCTACAATGGTCCCCGGCATCAGCTGAACACCCAGCTGCCTGAGCACGGGATTTACCATTTCCTGCTTGCCCGGTTCTCCATATACGATCAAATTACCGCCGGTATCAATATAGTTCCTGAGCTTGCTCAGGGTTGTATCGCTGAGTCTGGTCTTGGGGTCCGCCAACGCCAATGCGATATTGTCTTTTGGAATATCCTGGTGGTCCAGCGAGACGGTATCTGAATTGATCCCCATGTTCAGCAGGCTGGACCGGTAGTGCTTTTCCAGGGTATGCACCCTGAACTCCCGCTCGCCGCCTTTATAGATCCCGCGTTCCAGGTTCCCGGTCAAAAAATACACCTTGGGGAAGCTGTCCCGCAGCAGATGCTTGATGGCCGCGGCTACCTGTGACTCATCCGGCCAGAACTCGGGATCATCAAAGGTGCGAAGCCAGGCGCTCCTGCCCTTGTAGGTCAGTCGCATCACCAGCCGGTAGTCCTCCGGTCCCAGGTCGATAGCCTTGCGGATCACCGACGGCGGCTCATAAAGATCGGCATCGGTCATTTTAACTACCGCCATCCGGTCCGCTATCTGCGCCAGCGTCTTATGAGGGAAACTCCGGTAATAGCTCTGATCGCCATCCGGCACATCGTAGTAATATACATAGTTGAAGTCTATGTCAGGCTTGAACCGTACGTACCGTTCCCAGAGAAAGGTCATATAATTGTTCCGGTTCTCCGGGGTCCCCTGCGTGACCCCCGGCCCCAAAAGATTGGCGTACATGGTCACCTCCAGCTTATCTTTCCCCAGCGCTTTGATCAATTCCTGTGTGGCAGGATGAATGGTATTGAATTTCGTGGCAGTCGTATCCCAATAGAGCGTCAGCATAGGACGTGAGCTGATATACCCGACCATCAACGCAATGACAAATACCGATACATACCGCGCCGTCTTGATATACCAGGGCTTCGTCTCCCGCCCGCTTCTCATCTTTATCAACGTAAAGCCAAGGAATATGGACACAATGGCAAGGAAATAGACAATATCCTTTGAGGTGATCAACCCCCGCATGAACTTCCCGGTCCTCCCTGCCAGGGAAAGAAAATAAGTCAGGTCCCGTACAAAATCATATTTCTGCCATAGCCCCCCCCGATCCGGCCCAGGACAAAGACAATAATGAACGAACCTATCGCCGACACGATCTGGTAATTGGTCAGGCTCGACATAAACATCCCGATCGCCGTATATGCGCAAACGAGAAGGTAAAAGCCCAATACCGCCGATAGCAGCAACCCATAGTCCAGCGATCGGATATTGAAAAAAGCTGTCACCATAAAAATACCCACTATCATCACCAGCATCATGTTATAGACCATAATGGCCAGGTATTTTCCCAGCACGATATGACGCACCTTCACCGGAGAGGAATATAGCAGCTTGATCGTGCCGTTGTTCGCCTCCCGGCTGATCAGTCCCATCGTCAGCAGAGGCACGAACAGGTAGAGGTTCTGCAGGGCGCTCGAGATGATGCTGTCCCCGCTCAGGAATAATACGGCGGTAAGGCTGGAGTCAAAATCCTTCCACTTGGGTGTACTATTGATATACACGTCCTGCCACTTGGCATAAGGTATCAGCGAATTGGTATAGAACACTGCACATTGGACCAAAAAAGCAATCGCCAAAAACCACGCCACAGGAGAATAGAACAGGTTACGAAGCTCCGTCCGGGCTATCTTGAATATGATTTTCACTTCTATTTTATTGTATAGGTTGAGTAGATAACTGTTTGAATACATCGTCGAGAAGCCCCTTGTCAAAGCTCACTTCACGCAGCCGCCAGCCATGCTGCATGCTGGCCGACGCCAGCCGCTCCGTGATGGCCTGATCCCCGTCAAAATAGATCCGCACCTGCCGCTCGGTCAAAAATTCCACCTTGCTGACACCGGGGACCTTCAGCAGCTCCGCACCCTGCGCGGGGATCTCCGTCCTCAAAAGCACGCTTTGCGGCTGCATATAGTTGTTGAAAGCATCCATCGTATCCGAGAACACGATCTTCCCTCCCTCGATCATGATGATCTCCTTACACAGCAATTGGATCTCGGTAAGGATATGAGAGGACAAAAGCACGGCATGATCCAGCGCGATCTCCTTTATCAGCTTCCGGGCCTCGATCAGCTGATTGGGGTCCAGCCCGTTAGTAGGTTCGTCAAAGACCACCAACTTTGGCTTATGGATGATAGCCTGCGCAATACCCACCCGCTGTTTATAGCCGCCGGACAGGTTGGCTATCAGCCGGGAGCTGATATGCGTAAGACCGCAACGCTCCTTTACTTCTTCCAATGCCCTTTTGATCGTTCGCGGCTCCATGAAACGCAGCTCCGCACTATAGGTTAGGAACTCATCGATGGTAAGGTCAGGGTACAAAGGCGGGTTCTGCGGCAAAAAGCCGATCTCCTTCTTGGCCCGCTCTGGCTCCGCCTGGAGATCGATCCCATTGATATATACTTTACCCGCTGTGGGGTTCAGGGCCCCGCAAATAATATTCATGGTCGTGGACTTGCCGGCGCCATTGGTGCCGAGCAAGCCTACAATACCATATTGTTCTATCTCGAGATTAATATCGCGGATGGCCCACGACGCATTGGCATACCGATGCGACAAGCCTTCTGTCTTTAAAATAATGCTCATATTGTTGTGAATGATGATCCGGCTAATAGTTGTTGATAACATCGGTCCGCTGCATGCTATAGAAGTCCGTTTGTCCCGGGATGCCTATAAGCGCGATCGTGTTGTTTTTGAATTGCCAGGTATTGGGCGCGAAGTCCATCCCCGGTTGCCCCACATTCCTGGCATTCCGCGTGGCGATCAGCGTGCCCGTCGCCGCATCCCTGAACTCGAAAAGATCATTGAAGACATTTGAAGTGGCCGGGAAACGTATAAAGCCCGTCATGCCTTTGTAAGGCAGGCTGCTGAACACACTGCCATAGGGCTGACCGGTGATATTGATGCTGATCGGTGCGCTGCCCGCAGAAAAATTAGCGAACCGTATCCCCGCAACACTGTCTGTTCCATAATAGGGTATATTCTCCTTTACGAACACCGTATCCGGATGGTCTATCGTCCCCATACAGAACAGGGAGTAATAGCTGCCTGACGCTACATTCAAGGCTACGTTGATCAAGGGCACGGAATGGTCCGTCGTATCCCCGTATTGGAATAATGCCACGTGCTGTATGCCGGGTAACACCGACATCTGATCCGTATATTGAAAAAAGCCATAAGAGATCATATTAGCCGTCCAGTTATAGGTCAGCGATTGGCCACCCTCGAAATTCGTGGTGATGGTCGCGCAGTTTGCAATGCAATTCTCGATTGTGAGGGAGACCGCTCCCGGCGGAGTGGCTGTTTTAACACAGGAGACAGCCGGCAGCGCGATGAACGCCAGCCATACCAGCCTGCTGCTAAATATCTTAGAATAGTTCATGCTTGGAAATATTTTGTTGTTAAAAAAGAGTATTCACCCATTAATGATAACCGGGGTTCTGTACCAGGAAATGATCATCCACGATCTCGGTCGTGGGAATAGGGTACAGGAACTGGTAATCACCCGCCCAGGGTTGCTTGACAGCCATAGCGGAGAGCACATCATGAGCCAATCCCATCCTCCTCAGATCGAACCAGCGATGTCCCCACTCACAGAACAGCTCCGCCTGTCGTTCATGCGCAACCGCCGACCACAACGAATCCGAGGTGATCCCGGAGCTGATCGGCCCCAGCCCCGCCCTGTTACGAAGCACATTCAGGTCCGCAATGGCCGCCGATGCGCCGCCATTCGAGCCCTTCGCCTCCGCTTCCGCCCGGATCAGGTACTGTTCCGCCAGCCGAAGCGCCATATAGTATTCCTTGTCTACTCCGCCCAAAATAAAATTGGGAGATCCAACCTTGTATTTATAAGCGAAATAATAATTCCCCGCCGGCAGACCATACACCGAACCATCCGTACTATCGACCCAGTCCGTCCGGCGCAGATCCCCCGACTCGAAACTGTTCACCAGTTCGGAGCTGAGATTCTCCGACAGTTGGCCATTGCCAAACGTGGGTGAAGGAAGGAACTGTATACCTTCAGGTGTAGCCGTTCCTTCCGCCAGGATGGCCGAGTCCTGCTTCAGCTGCCAGATGGCTTCCGCGCTGTTCTTCAAAAAGACATTGTTCAGGTTCTGCACCAGGCTGTATTGCGCAGTATTACTGATAACGGTGCTGGCCTGGGCAGCCGCATCATCATATTGGCCCAGGTAGAGGTATACTCTTGCCAGTAGGGCAGTAGCCGCATATTTGTTGGGGATGATCCGCTCGCCATACCCGTAGGTGAAATCCGCAGCAAGGTCAGCCTGGGCATCTTTCAGGTCCTGTACGATCTGTTTGTAGACATCCGCCGCCGGCGTCCTGGCCATATTGGCGGTCTTGTTAAAATCCACCGTCAGCGCCAGGGGCACATCGCCGAAAAAATTCACCAGGTAAGTATAAGCAAAGGCCCGGACGAACTTGGCCTCTGCCGTCAATTCCTTCCTGACACTATCATGCAGGTCGCCCGACGTGGAAGCCGCAATGCCCTCGATGACCCCATTGGCATTGTAAATGGTCTTATAGGCCGAGGTCCATATTACATTCACATAATAGAAACCGGTGCCCGTCAGCTGATTGGTCTCGAGAGGGTTGGTACCCCCAAAGACCTCCAGCTCATCCGACGAAAAACCACCCGTCATCGTCGAAAGCCCGGCGGCAAAACCAGTATAAACATTGTTGCTGCTCATTGTGGTTCCATTGATCATAGGGGCATATACGCCCGCCATGGCAGCCGTCGCCTGCGCATCCGTGCTAAAAGCTTCCTGTGTAGTAATGCTGCTGATCGGCTCATCCACCGTGACCAGCTTTTTACAGGCCGTCTGCAACAGGATCAAAGGAAGTGTGATGAAAACAATTATTTTTTTATAGTTCATGACAGTCAGCTTTAAAAGTTTAAGGAAACACCACCCGTGATGATCTTGGGCTGCGGCATAGCAAAACTTTGCAGATCCGGGTCTACACCTTTGTATTTAGTGAAAATAAAAGGGTTCTGGGTGTTGATATAAAAGTTGCACCCCTTCATGCCCATCCGTTTGGCCGTTTTTGCCGGCAGGTTATAAAAAAAGGAAAGATTGGAGAGCCGGATAAAAGAAGCGTCCGAATAAACCCCGTCCGATGCGCCAAAATTGATGGCGCCTGTGATAAATCCATAGTTAAAGCTATTACCCGACGCAAACTTGGCGAATTGTTTGTGGTCGCCTGGCTTTTGCCAGTGATTGTAATAGACCTCCAGCGGCACATTGTTCAACGCCTGTCCCGGCAGGCCGATTGAATAATAGGCATTCTTCCCCATCTGCCGGACAAAATCGAACAGCAGGCTCAACCCCATTCCCTTATAAGTAAAATTGGTCGTCATCCCCCCGGTGAACTTGGGCGCCAGGTTGATGGCGACCCGGTTATCATTGGCGGGCGACATGGGAGGATAGTTGCCTTGCCCCGAGCTGATAGCGCCATCATGGTTCATGTCCTCTACGGCATATTGCCCCGTGAGCGGGTCCACACCCAGGTAATGGTACAGGTAGGCCTCGCTGAGGGACTTACCGACCAGGTAGGTCGTATAGTAAGGCGTATTCTGAATATTGGGATAGGACGCCAGCTTATTCTTGTTGATAGAAATATTCATATTGGCCCCCCAGGTAAAGTCCTTTTGGTCGATGATCTTCCCATTAAGCGTGAGCTCCCATCCTTCGTTATGGACGTCCGCTGTCCAGTTGGCTGTTACTTTTGTAAATCCGGTGAAAGCAGCGGTGGGATAGCTGAGCAGCTGGTTGCTACAGCTGTTCAGGTAGTGCTCGAGCACCAGGGTGATGCGGCTCTCATCCAGGAAACCTATCTCCAGCCCTTCATTCAGCTGCTTGTTCGCCTGCCAGTGGAAGTTCTGGTTCACCGCATTCTGGCTTTCCAAAGGACGTGCAATGCCACCATATCCCGGGAACAGACCAGATATCGTACCCGATGCCCACTGGGTGAGATATTGGTAATCGGCAACCCCGTCACTGCCGGTGACCCCATAGCTGGCCCTCAGCTTAAAGAAACTGACATAAGACGGGAGAATACGCTGGAACCATTTCTCATCGGACAGGATCCAGGCGCCGCCTACCGAACCGAAATTACCAAATTGCTTCCCCGGGCCAAAACGGGAAGAACCATCCCGCCTGCCATTGATATTAAGGATATATTTATTGTCGATGTCGTAATTGACCCGTCCGAATACACCGGCATATTTATACTGTCCGTATGCATCGTAGGCCGCTATTATCGGCGCGTTGATGATCGATCGGAGTAATATATCATTCGTATAGCCGGTGCCGTTCTCCACGTTATAACGGGAAGTACTATACTGATCGGAGCCGCCCAGCAAAATGGTTAATCTACCGGGGCCCGCATGATCCAGCGCATAGTTCAGCTGGGGCTCGATGATCCAGCCGGTGGATTCCACACCGGTGAACGTAGCCGTACCCGTTGGAGGATTGTAGGAATTAAAGGGATTCTGTGCAGCAATGGGGTTTGTGCTCTGGGTAAGATTTTGCGAGCTCCTGTACCCGATGCTGACCTTCGCCTCTAATCCCTTGATAGGGCGATAGTTCAGCGTGAGGTTGGTATTCAGTGTATTGGTATTGGTCTTGGTGCGTTGCAGCAGGGATCCGAAAGGGAATTGTCCTTCCAGCTGCAGACCCGCCGCAGCCCAGGCCGCATAGTTCAACCCACCCTTGCTGTCATACATGGGCGGTGCATCCGGCGGCAGCGTCATGGGTTGACCACTCTGGGCCACTTCGCTGGTACTGCCATTGGTATAAACAGAGGAAAAAGAAGTGATGAACTTCCCATCGTTCGTATGATGATCCAGGCTCATCGCCAGGTTGATCGCCTGGCTGCCACCCGAAATGGTCAGGATCTCGGTCTGCCGCCCGAAGTTTCCATTCAGCCGGAAGCTCGTATTGCCACTGCCGGCGGAAATTCCTGTGGAAACATTCGTCACCTTTCCTGTCCCACCCCAGAGGGCTTTCTGCCAATCCACATTCCGGGTCGTATCCCATACCGTCAGGTCCGGCGCGAATTCCTCGTTCACCGGGTAACCATCATTCATAAGCGCTTCCCTGCGCATGGCCACATATTGATGTACATCCGTTAAAGCGTAATGCCGCAACACCTTGCTGATCCCTTCAGAGACATTAACATTGTAGTCCGTCGTGCGGGTCCTGCTCCTCTTCGTCGTGATAAGGATCACCCCATTGGCGCCCCTGGAACCATAAATAGCCGTTGCATCCGCATCCTTCAATACCGAGATGCTTTCTATATCTTTTGGATTGAGACCGAACAGAGGGCTTTCCCCGCCAGTCGGCGTATTGCCGATGCCATATCTCAACAGGTTTGGCAGGATATTGGCGCCATTGGATTGGTCGGTGCCATCCAGGTTCAACGTGGTAATAGGCATCCCGTCGATAAGGACCAGGGGGTCGGAGCTGACCAGCGTATTGATATTATTCCTTCCCCGGATCAGCATCTTCACCGGGCTGCTGGCATAACCGCTCGTCGGTGTGACCACCAAACCAGGTACCAGCCCACGCAGCGCCAGCAACACATTCATCACGGGCTGCTTTTCCAGGTCCGCTGCATCCACCGTGCTCACGGAACCCGTATTCAACCTTTTGGAAGTAGTGCCATAACCGATGACCACCGTCTTATCCAGCTCGTTCACAGCCGCCTTCATCCTGATCTCACCCAGCGAAGTTTCCTTGCCCACCGCGATCTCCTGCGTAGCAAAACCGATACAGCTGAACACGAGTATATCGCCCTGCTTCGCCGCAATGACAAAACTGCCATTCCTGTCTGTCGTCGTTCCCTTCTTCGTCTTTTTCACCATCACGCTTACACCCGCCTGCAATCGCCCGTCAGGTCCACGCACCGTCCCGCTGATCAATGCCAGCACGGGCCGGTCCTCCAGCACAATAGGAGGCGCTGTAACAGCAGGCGCATCAGCCGCCATCCTCCGCCACACCAGCGAGATCGTCTTGTTCGCGATCCTGTAGGTAAAAGGCTGGTCCCTTACTATCTCATCCAGGAAACGCTCCAGCGGCATGCCTTTCGCCTCCACAGATACGGGTTTTGCATCACTCAATAGCTCGGCATCATAGAACACAAAATAGCCGGTTTGCTTTTCCACGGAAGAGAGCACCTTTTTCATCGGTACGTTCTTGCCGGAGAGCGTGACGGATTGCCCCATGCCCGATGCATGAACGTTCAATAGAACGATGGTTGGCAGTACAGCGATCAATCTCATAATCAGCCTCGTTTTGGTAAGTGTCCGGCTCTCCGATGACAGCCCCGAAAGCGCCGCCATGAGCCAACCGGAACAATTAGCTTTTTTTTGCATAAATTGCAGTTGGTTTGGTTGTTAACAAAAAATGGTTCGTCAGACCGTTTATGATCAACTAAATCTTCCCGCCATGCCTGCCAGCGTGGCGGTTTTTTGTTGATACAATAGTTTCCCTGCAGCCCTGATGAGCCGCGGCATTTAGTTGTCCAGTGAATTGATAAGGCTAATTTTTTATTGCATAATGACCAGCTCCCGTCCTTTCTCCATCCGGAATTTCAGCTTCGTACCCGACAGCATCTGCAGCAGATCATCCAGGCTTACATCCCTGCCGATCTTACCACCAAAATGTACATCAGGCACGCCATGTTCATATCTTACTTTTATATCGTACCATCTTTCCAGCTGTCGCATCGCTTCCTCAAGGCTAAGCCCCTCGAAATTAAAGGCCCCGTTCTTCCAGGCCATCACCTTGTCAAGGTCCCTGTTATCCACGATCTTTATATCACTCCCCATCTGCGCCTGCTGACCCGGTTTCAACACATTATCTCCATTCTGCGCCCGCACCCTGATACTTCCCTCCAGTAACGTCGTATTCAGGCTCTGTTCATCCGCATAGGCATTCACGTTAAAGCTCGTTCCCAGCACCTCTATATCCTCCCGCCCATCGACATGCACCCGGAAAGGCATGGTCGCATGCTTCGCCACCTCGAAATATGCCTCGCCCTTCATCTCCACCGACCGCTCCGTTCCCGTAAACGCCGTCGGATATTTTATCGAGCTCTCCGCATTCAGCCACACCTTCGTGCCATCCGGCAGCGTCAGCTGGAACTGTCTTCCCCGCGGTGTCGTCATCGTATTATATACCGGCCCGCCACCCTGCTTCCCCGTGGGATCATAAGCCAGCCGCCCATCCTGTAAGATCACATTCGCGCCCTTCTGCGCCGCGATCACACCATTACGCATACTGTCCAACACCACTTGTATGCCGTTCGACAAGGTCAGGATCGCGCCATCATGCCCCGGCGCCACATTGATATGCTGCGCCACAGCCAACCCCGGTCCGTCCTTCTTCCCGTGCACAGCATGCCAGAGATAAAACCCTCCGACCAGCACACCCACAAAAGCAGCGGCCGCCCAGCCCCAACGCGATAAGGTCAACAGAACACCCGTCCTTCCCGTCCTCTTCTCTCCAGTGTCGTCCAGTGCCGCCTCCAGCCGCTTCATCATCCGCGCCGTCCGCGCCGTATGCTCAGGCAACAACGCCCCCGCCTCCGCCCGCTCATCGATCACACCGGCAAGCAATTCCCTGTTCTCACCCACCTGTGAAAAAAAATCTTCCACTTCGCTGGCAGGTAAAGTGCCGTCTAAATAATCCGACAAAAGCGCACTAAAAGGTCTTTTCATAATCATCTTATAACAGGTATTACTCCTTCGGCCATCTCCTCTCCCTCCGGCAATCCCCTCTTCTTCCCCCAATCCTCTCTTCCTCCGGCCGCACATCTTCTATAATAAGACAGACGCCAGCAGCATTCTTCCCGACGAAATCAGTTCTTTTTTTAAGAAATTGTAAAATTTAGCGCAAAACCAGGTGGGAAACGGTGACCCAGCCAACCAGGTACCCGTATTCATGGAGGTAGCTGCGCAGATGACGCAAGACCTGGGAAAGTATATTGGAGATGGTCTTCGGGGCCAGCTGCAGCTCCTCCGCGATCCTGGCAATGTCCATCCCCTGCTCCCTGCTCAGCCGGTAAACGGCCTGTTGCTGCGACGATAATTGAGCGAGCGCCTTCGTCACCAGCGCACGGAGGTTCGCCGCCTCCGCCTCATCTCCCGGCGTGGACGGAGAATACACCAGCAAATGCCCTTGCTGCTCATGGGCGGCCCTGCCTTTAATCTTCTCCAGTTCATTGATCAACATATTGCGCAGGCTGACCATAAGATAACCTCTGAAATTTTCGATGGATGACAATTGCTCTTTCCTGAGCCAGAGCCTGATAAACAGCTCCTGCACGACATCCTCCGCCGCCTGGGGAATATGCAGAAAAGTAAGCGCGAGTGAATAGGCATCATTCAGGTAATGCCGGTACAGCTCCTTAAAGGCATCCTTGTCTCCCGCCGTAATGCGGGTAAGCAGCTCTCTTTCCTCGTATGGTTGACTGACGGACAACTAGATATCGGTTACCTTAACCCATGCAAACTATAATAAAAAATTCACATGCAGAAGCGCCCAATTTTGACGTTCGTCGTGAGAACCCTACCAAACAGCGAAAAAACAAAGGTTTCACTTGCCTGATTCCTTAACTTTATCAGCCATTCACCGGTGTCCATTTTGGCAGATACGACCATTCATACGATCCCTCATACGCTGACGCCGTTCATCGCAGCAGAGATCCGAAAACCGGGCCTGCTGAAATGGCGCTGGCTTTACCACCTGCTTTTCTGGCTGGCCTATTATGGCCTCACCATTATCCTCTATCTCAGCCTGCACGAGAAACTGAACCTGAACTCCTATATCATGATCTTTCTCACACTCGTGATCCAGGCCCCTTTTGCTTATTTAAATCTCTATTTCCTCATCCCCCGCCTGCTCTTCACAAAGAAATATGTCTATTATATCCTGGCCTTGCTGCTGGTCGCCATCGCCTGTTCCGTCCTGAACCTGCTGATGGAGCATGGCTATGCCACCCTCATCGAAAAGAAACCGCCCGCAAAGCTCCACATCCTCACTTTTTCCAATGGCTGCATCGGGTTCGTACAGATCATATACATCCTCGGAATGGTGACAGGGATAAAATTTGTAAAAGACACCCTCCTGAACCAGGAGCAGCAAAAGGAACGTGAAAAGCAATATCTCGAAACAGAGCTGAAATTCCTGAAATCACAGATCCAGCCGCATTTCTTCTTCAACACCCTCAATAATCTCTATTCCCTAACGCTTAAAAAATCCGATCTGGCGCCCGACATCGTGCTCAAGCTCTCAGATCTCATGAGCTATATGCTCTACGAGTCCTCCGCACCCCTCGTACCCCTGAAAAAAGAAATAGACTATCTGCAGAACTACCTGGATGTCGAGCAGCTCCGTTTCGGCCAGCGCCTCTCCGTTGCCTTCACCATCGAAGGCCAGCCCGAAGAGGCCAGCATCCCCCCCATGATCCTCATCCTCTTCCTCGAAAATAGCTTCAAGCACGGTGTAAAGAATAATATCAGCCATATCCTGATGACCATCTCACTGAAGGTCACCGACGGATCCCTCTATTTCCATGTGGAGAATCCCCTTTCAGAAGAAGAAAAGGCTGGGGAGAACAATGGCATCGGGCTAAAGAACGTCCGCCGGAGACTGGACCTGCTCTATGGAAATGCATATACCCTGGATATCCGTGAACAGGATAAGATCTTTACTGTATCATTGAAAATGCCCCTATGCTGAAAGACTTCCACTATATGATCGTGGATGACGAACCCCTCGCCATCGATGTCATCGAGAACTACCTGCAAAGACTCGACGCTAAATGTATCACCCGCTGCGAGAACGCGGTGGAAGCCTTCCAGGCCCTCCAGCAAAAGTCCTGCGATCTCATCTTTCTCGATATAGAAATGCCCCTGCTTTCCGGCCTGGAATTGCTGAAGACCCTTAAAGACCCGCCGGCCATCATCATCACCACCGCCTATCGTGACTATGCCGTAGAAGGGTTCGAGCTGGAAGTCATGGACTATCTCGTCAAGCCCATCTCCTTTCCCCGCTTTATGAAGGCAGTGGAAAAGGTCCTGAAAGCCCATCGCCCGGCACCGCTAAAGGAAGAAGAACATAAAGGGACCGCCGTCAACGACTATCTTTTCATCAAGGTGGACAAAAAATTCGTTAAAGTCCTCATCAGCGAGATCCTTTATATCGAAAGCCTGAAAGATTATGTCCGGGTCAAGACCCGGGAAAATACCTGGATCACTTATCAATCGCTCACCGAGATCACGGATAAGCTCCCCCCCGAAAAGTTTGCACGGGTCCACCGCAGCTTCACCATCGCGCTTGATAAGGTCAGTCTCATCGATGGCAATTGCGTCGACATCGACGGTAAGCTCATCCCCATTTCCCGCGAACACCGCCAGGAAGTCTTCCGGAAGATCCATAAATGATCGGCCCTAAAAGTCATTCATCGCCCAAAAACAACCATTCAGCGAAGAATCGGTCATTCAGCTAAAACCCCTTCCACCCCCCTTTGGCGCCGGTTAGCTTTGTCTTTCTAAAAGCTAATGCTATGCGTAATTTCATCTGCTCATTCCTGCTTATCCTGCTTTCCGCCGCCGCCGGCGCACAAGTTCTTAAGGACTCTTCAGCCCATCTGCCTCCCGCCGTCGTCAATGGCCGCAAGCCCGTGATAGAGGTCAAGGCAGACAAGACCATCCTCAATGTAGAAGGAAGCATCAACGCCGTGGGCCAGGATGCCCTGGACCTGTTACGAAAATCCCCGGGCGTAATGGTCGATAAGGATAATAATATCAGTCTCAGCGGCAGGAACGGCGTCAAAATATACATCGACGGAAGAGAGCTCCCGCTCAACGGCACGGACCTGGGCGACTATCTCAAGACCCTCCAATCCTCGGATATCGCCTCCATCGAGATCATTTCCAATCCCTCCGCTAAATACGAGGCCGCCGGTAACGGCGGCATCATCAATATCCGGCTGAAAAAGAATAAATCTTTCGGCAACAACGGTTCCGTAACAGGCGGTTATTACATCGGGACCCATTCCAATTACAATGGCGGACTGGCGCTGAACCACCGGGACAGTCATATCAACTGGTTCGGCAACTACAATTATAATAACACGAATAACGATATGCGCCTTGGGCTCTACCGGGAACAGCTGGACACACTCTTCGATCAGCATTCTGTCATCCATCAACATACACAGGCCCACACATTCAAGACAGGTCTCGATTATTTCATCGATAAGAATAATACGCTCGGGGTAATGGTGGACGGCTCCCTCTCTCATTTCAACATCCCTACCACCAGCAAGACGAACATCTCCTACATACCGGATAACGTCACAAGCCGGATCCTGGAGGCCGACAACAGCAGCTCCGGCCATCGGAACAATGGTAACCTGAACCTGAATTACCACCACACCGACACCCTCGGCCATGAGCTGAGCGTGGACGCCGATTATGGGATCTACCGGATCAATAGTGATCAGCTACAGCCCAACCTCTATTTCGATCCCTCCGGCAGCGCCCTGCTCTACAGCGACATCTTCGATATGCTTGCCCCCACTAACATCGATATCTATAGTCTTAAAGCAGATTATGACCAGCCTTTCAAAAAAGGACAGCTGGGGCTGGGCTTTAAAACCTCCTATGTCACCAGCGGCAATAACTTTCAGCAATACGACGTCGTCGCCAATGCCAAGCTACCGGATACGCTCAACAGCAGCGGCTTTAACTATAAAGAGAATATCAATGCCGTCTATGCCAATTACAACAGGCCCTTTAAGGGCTGGGCGCTCCAGGCAGGTCTGCGGGTGGAGGATACCCATGCCAAAGGCGTCAGCAACGGCTTCCTGCCGGATAATGCAGGCTATGCCATCTATGACTCCGGCTTCAATCGTCATTATATCGACTTTTTCCCCAGCGGTTCCCTCACCTACAAAAGGAACCCCGCACAGCAATGGACCCTCGCCTACAGCCGCCGCATCGACCGGCCCGCCTACAAGGACCTGAACCCTTTTGAATTTAAGCTCGATGAATATACTTTCCAGAAAGGGAACACCGGCCTGCGTCCGCAATACACCAACAGCATCGGCCTTACCTATGTCTATAAGTCAACGCTGGTCGCCACCCTCAATTATAGTCATGTGAAAGATGTCTTTACCCAGCTGGTAGATACGACGGATAAGTCAAAAGCCTTTCTTACCAAACAGAACCTGGCCACGCAGGACATTACCAGCCTCAATATCAGCTATCCTCTTCAGTGGGGACATTACAGCCTCTTCACCAACATGAACTCCTATTATTCCCTCTACAACGCCAATTTCGGTCCGGGCCGCACCGTGGCACTGCATGTTCTTTCCATGAACCTCTTCGCCCAGCAAAGCCTGAGCATCGGCAAGGACTGGCTGGTGCAAATGTCCGGGTTTTATAATACGCCATCCATCTGGCAGGGCACGTTCAAGACCCATGCACTAGGCAATCTGGACGCGGGGATCCAGCGTACGATCCTGCAAAAGAAAGGGACCATCAAAGTTTCCGTCAGTGATGTGTTCCATACCATGCACTGGACAGCCACCAGCGATTTCGCCGGGCAATACCTGCGCTCCACTGGAAATACAGAAAGCAGACAGCTGAAGATCTATTTTACTTATAAATTCGGTAATACACAGATCAAAGCAGCCCGTGTACACAAGAGTGGCGCAGAAGATGAAAGTAAACGTGTCAGTACACAAGGAAGCGGACTAACCAATTAATGCCATCGCAGTCATAGGGCATATCCCCTGAGATATGCCCTTATTTTTACCCCCGACTCTTTTAGATCACTGTCTTTCCAATGACCAGTGGAACTTGCCGAAGCATTCAATACAGAACAAGTCTCATTTTTGTCGGATACCGACCACGTAATCCAGCTCAGGTTGTTTTTATTGATCCAGTCAATATACAGCTGCCATTCCTTGTAATCTATCGGGCCATCACCGCTGGCTTCCATCCCCGCCGATTCTGAAATGAATACAGGCAGACCTGTCCTGATAGCAGCATCCGTCCTGTCACGCAACCATTGTTTGTGCGTGCCCGCATAAAAGTGCATGGTATACATCAGATTCCTGTACCCCTTTATCGGATCGGCGGCAGGCAGCTGTATCTCCTGGTCCCATCTGGGACAGCCAACTAAAATAATATTGTCAGGGTCCTTTTCCCGGATCACTTTTATGACAGCCTCTGCATACGCTTTCACCTGCGGCCAGTCAGCTTCCGCCGGTTCATTAAAAAGCTCATAGATAATATTGGGATACCGGGCATATTTGGCCGCCATCTCACCAAAAAAAGCCTTCGCTTCTTCCAGGTTTACATGATGGCTGTGCCAGTCGATGATCACATAGATCCCGGACTTGATCGCACCATCCACCACCGCCTCGATCAACGCTTTAGAACCCGCCGGATCATCAATATAACCTCCCCGCGGCTCCACCCCCATGGCAGCCCTCACCACGGAACAATTCCAATCCTTATACAGCCAGTCTACCACACCGGCATTAAAAAAACGCGGCCAGAAACAGCTCCAGCCAAGGCTCATACCACGCAAGACATAAGGATGGTTATGCTCGTCCAGCAATTGGGTTCCTTCCACCTTCAAACGGCCGTGCACTTTTACAGGCTGACCGATAGCTGTAAATAAGACGGCCAT
>Ga0206926_1008_pt1 | contig 56355 bp, 46 predicted proteins | sample Alteio_BWOrgHeat_59_FD_152955 | JGI IMG/M metagenome (GOLD analysis project Ga0206926, IMG submission 152955) | Enriched cells from forest soil in Barre Woods Harvard Forest LTER site, Petersham, Massachusetts, United States -... | ecosystem: Environmental > Terrestrial > Soil > Temperate forest >... | reverse complement strand
ACGGGCAAAATTGTACTCGACGTAGTCTTTTTGGTCGGTAGCAATGGATTTTTTGAAAAATTCCATCGCACCAGCGAAGTCATTATGGAGCAGGCGCATTTCGCCTATATAAAAATAGGCTTCGCAGCGCTGGCCACTCACCGGCTCCTTATCCTCTTTTTCTGCGGCGGCGAGGAGTGTAGGTTCGTCTTTTTGTCCGAGGATAAATTGCCCGACGGTCTTGACCCAACTGTCTTTCCAGTCAGCAATAGTTTTGCCCAAGTCCGACGGGGGCTGTCCAGCGCGGAGCTGCGTCAAGTAGAGAAATAAGTGTTCGTATTCCGAGTCTTGGGGGAGCAGTTGAATGTATTGTGCATAGTCCTCGCCAGCCGCGGCAAAATTACCCAAATGCAGGTAGCACTGGGCGCGTTTAAGATAAATATCGCCAGATTTTGGGTTTAAATTGATGGCGAAGGTATATTCATGAACGGCCCCGGCCTCGTCATCTTTATCTTCCAGGAGCAGGCCACGGCTCATCGCGGCAAATGCCAGGATGTGCTTGTCGGACAAATGGACATTGGCATCCAGCGTCCAGTCCTGGGTTTTAACTTCGGCGGTGGTAGGGGGCTTGGGATGCAAATAGGCCCAGCCGTTTGGGCAGTCCACCACCATGTCCACGCGCTCAAAAGCATTGAGGCCAAGGGTACCGATATAATCATCGGCCATCTGTTTCCAGTCGGCTTTATTCAAGGCAACATTATTAAACTTGAGCGGCCCCAGCTCAAATTCGTCCGCCTGAGCGGTTTTGTAAATAGTCAGGTTCAGCAACAACAAATGATAGGTGTGCTCGTAGCCAGGGGCAGTAAGGTGGGCGTCACGCCACTTTTGCATAGCGGCAGGTGGCAGATCAATTTGGGTGGGGTCGCCCGTGTCCACAACCAGTATGCCCGTGCGGTTATCGGGCAGGGGCACTTCCAGATTGAGAGTGTCGGAGGGATGGATTTTTAATTTCGTCCAGCCGACGGTTTCCGGTGGCAGAGTTTCAACCCGGCGGACGGTATGCGTGGAGGAATCGAATACGAGAATGTTGTCCTGCACATCCGGCCAGCCAATGAGGCCGTCGAAATCCGCCCAGGGAAACTTGGTCACCGGTAATGAGGAGGTAAGGGAATCGGCATTGCGGACCAATTGCACCGGCTCGGACATGGCCATACTCAGAGTTGCGTCAAACCAGGAAAAAGCCATCTGCGGCGAACCGGGAGTGGATTTTATTTTTAGGCGGTTGGCCTCGGCATTTTCGAGCAGTGTAATGGATGACCCGGAATCCAGGACGAATTTAGCGGGCTGCCCGTTAATGGTCACGCCGGATACAAGGACCCGATCTTGGTGTCCAGGGTTGACGCAGCCAAGGAGAAAAGCGGCAGTCAGAACTGCAATAAATGATGCGCAGCGGAGGTGGTATCGATGGAGGATATTCACGGGGCGGGGTATAATGGCAGTAAGCTATTGCGAGACCGCATCCAGCCGCTGGAGTTCCGCGCGGGCGCAAAGTTGGTAGGGATTGAAGCCACGGATTTTGATGTCGGCGGCTTTCTGCCAATGTTCACGGGCTCCGGTCGCATCTCCATTTAGCAGCCGATGCATGCCGATAAAGTATTCGGTTTCACATTGCCTGGCTGGCACGATGGTGGCGCTGCCTTTGGCCATGGCAGTTTGCAGTTGCTCCTCATTCAAGGTTCCCGCCAAAAACTGGCCCAAGGTTTTGTCCCACTGATTATTCCATTTCGCGATGATTTGGGTAAGGTCTTCTGCGGGGTGATGTAGGCGCAGGAGAAGTACCTGGCGGCGGAGGTACACGACATCCAAAGTGGAATGCAAATCAACCGCCTTGGTATAGTCTGCCAGCGCGGCTTCAAAATTCCCCTGAAGTTCGTTTATAAATCCTCGGTCAGAATAAGCCTGCTCTGAGTGATGGGGGTCCAGCTCAATGCCACGGGTTAAATCAATCAGGGCTCCAGCAAAGTCATTTTGCGCCTCTTTGATGATACCACGACTGGAATAGGCCTCGGCATAATTCGGATCAATTTCAATGGCGTGATCAAGGTCGGCCAAAGCGGGCTGGAAGTCGTCGGGCTTAAACTCTAATTGGGCGGCAATGACGAAAAAGCCGGCAGGATTGGTTCGTACGTTCTGGTCCAGCTGCCAATTGCCATTGGCCGGTAATCCGGGAAGCGTTTCAGTCAATTCCCGTCGCTGATACGGTGGATACGGCGGGCCGGGCGGATCGCGCGGGTGCAGATAAGCCACATCGTTTTTAGCATCCACCACTAAATCCATTCGGGTCAGCCCATACAGTCCGATCATTCCGACAAGATTGTTATAGCCCTTATCCTCGCCCGGAGGAGCTTTGCGCACTGGCAGGTCGGTTAATAAAAGCGGCCCCAGCTGAATCTTATCGGCCCAAGCCTCTTCGGTGGTTCCATTCCCAATGGTTGGTCCTTTATATGGTCGGGTGGTGATAATGGCCTGGGGATGGGCTGCCCGCCAGGCATTCCACTGAGCCGGTGGCAGGTCAATTCCCAGTGGGCTCCCGGTGTCCACCAAAATGATGCCGGTGGTTCCATTCGGGAGCGGCACCTCTAACTCGAGTTCTTCTGCATTACGCACTTTTAATTTTAACCAGCCGGCGGTTGGTGACGGCAGTTGCGGCACGCTGCTGATAAGATGTCGGGCCGGATCGAAGACCAGAATGTTGTCACTTACAGCTGGCCAGCTGATGAATCCATCGGCGGTGTTGGAAGCGTAGTTCTCGGCAACAATTGGCGCCAGAAAGGTTCTTCCGCAAAGCGTTAAATAGACCGATTCGGAAATCCCGTCGATGGGATTGTTCCTGATCGGCGTCACTTTGAGCCCCAATCGATCCGCCTCCACTTTTGAAATTCGGGTCGCATTGCTGCCGGTATCCAAAGCGAGATGCACCACCTGTCCATTGATCCGGCAGTCTGTCGCCACCACTCGAGCGACGTAATAATGTATCGGCGCCACTTTGCGGGTCGGATTGAACTCCTGGTAGATTACCAGAAAAGATCCGGCTATCGCCACACAGGCTAACAATAGTCGTTGGTATGGGCGCATGGGGGAGTACCGAACCGACATCACAAACTATCCATTAATTCAACCAAGGCACAACCCTTTAGTCGACGCCATCGTCTCAGCGGCCTCCGGATCTTCGTTATTCCACCTTGCTAAAATAATTCTTCACACTCGCGACGAGATAATCGCGGTTCAGGTGCGCGATGTGGTCGAGGGAAATTTCCTTGGGGCAGACGGCGGAGCATTCGCCGATGTTCGTGCAACTGCCAAAGCCCAGGCCGTCCATCGTGCGCACCATGGCCAGCACGCGGCGGTCTTGTTCGGGTTTGCCCTGCGGCAGGGCATTGAGGTGCGAGGCTTTGGCCGCGACAAACAACATTGCCGAGGCGTTGGGGCACGCGGCCACGCACGCGCCGCAGCCGATGCACGCCGCGGCGTCCATCGCGTAGTCGGCCACTTGCTTGGGCACGGCGATTTCATTCGCATCCGGCGCGGAGCCGGTGCGCGCGGATATAAACCCACCCGCTTGAATAATCCGGTCAAAAGATTCCCGATTGACGACGAGATCACGCACGACGGGGAACGGACCTGCGCGCCAGGGTTCGATGACAATCGTGTCGCCATCTTTGAAATGCCGCATATGCAACTGGCAGGTCGTCGTCGCGCGCTCGGGGCCGTGGGGAATTCCATTGATGGTCATTGAGCACATTCCACAAATGCCTTCGCGGCAGTCGTGGTCAAACGCCACCGGCTCTTCACCCGCGTGGATGAGCTGCTCGTTCAACTGGTCAATCATTTCCAGGAACGACGCATCCGGCGAAACATTCGCCAGCGAATAATCCACCAGCTTGCCTGGCGCCGACGCATTCGGTTGGCGCCACACGCGAAGAGTGAGTTTCATGCCCGCAGATGATTCGTTTTGTGACATGACGAAATGGGGTTATTTGTAGGAACGTTTCGCGAGGTGAACTTCCTCGTAAACAAGCGGCTCGACGTGTTTGACCGGGGGCTTGTTCTCGCCCTGGCTCTCCCATACGGAAACGTTGTTGAAATGCTCGTCATCGCGGGCGGCTTCGCCTTCGGCGTCCTGGTGTTCGGAACGGAAGTGGCCGCCACAGGATTCGTCGCGGTCGAGTGCATCGCGGCAGAGTAGTTCGCCAAATTCCAAAAAGTCGGCCACGCGACCGGCCCGTTCGATCTCCATATTCAGGCTTTCGCCGGTGCCCGGCACGCGCAGGTTTTTCCAGAACTCCGCCCGTAATTCGGGAATCAGCTGCAGCGCTTTTTTCAAACCCGCCTCGGTGCGCGCCATGCCGCAGTATTCCCACATGATTTTGCCCAACTGCTGGTGGAAATGCCGAGCGGTTTTATCGCCTTGAATGGAAAGGAAACGATTCAACCGGTCATTAACCTGCGCCTGCGCAGACTTAAACGCCGGATGATCGGTCGACGGCGCGCCCGCACCTGTCCTGGCGAGATAATCGCTCAGCGTATACGGCGCCACAAAGTAGCCGTCGGCCAGGCCCTGCATCAGCGCGCTGGCGCCGAGGCGGTTCGCGCCGTGGTCGGAAAAATTCGCTTCACCGAGCACGAACAGCCCGGACAAATTGCTCATCAAATTATAATCCACCCACAAGCCGCCCATGGTGTAGTGGACGGCCGGGTAAATCATCATCGGCGAGCGGTACGCGCTGTCGCCGGTGATGCGTTCGTACATTTCGAACAAATTGCTGTAGCGCTCTTTGATTTTATCTTCACCGAGGCGCTTGATGGCGTCGCTGAAATCGAGGTAAACACCGAAGCCGCTGGAGGCCACACCGCGGCCGTCGTCGCACGCTTCCTTCGCTGCGCGGGAGGAAATATCGCGCGGGGCGAGGTTGCCGAAGCTTTTATATTTGCGCTCGAGGTAATAATCGCGGTCGGCCTCGGCGACATCGGAGGCCTTAATTTGCCGGGCGCGCAATTTCGCGGCGACTTCCTTGGACTTCGGCACCCACACGCGGCCGTCGTTGCGCAGCGATTCGCTCATCAGCGTCAGCTTGCTCTGCTCGTCGCCATGGACGGGAATGCAAGTCGGGTGAATTTGCGTGTAGCAGGGATTGGCCATGCCCGCGCCGCGGCGGTACGCGCGCCAGATGGCCGAAACATTGCAGCCCTGTGCATTCGTCGAAAGATAAAACACGTTGCCGTAACCGCCGGTGCACAGCAGCACGGCGTCGCCCGAGAAGGATTCAATCACGCCGGTGACGAGATTGCGCGCGATAATGCCCTTGGCGTGCGGTTCGCCGGAGGAATCCGGCACCATGACGAGGTCGAGCATCTCGTGGCGATTGTACATTTTCACCTGACCGAGGCCGATTTGCCGCGAGAGCGCCGAATACGCACCGAGTAATAATTGCTGGCCGGTTTGCCCACGTGCGTAAAATGTGCGCGAGACCTGCGCGCCGCCAAAGGAACGATTGTCGAGCAAGCCGCCGTATTCACGCGCAAACGGCACGCCCTGCGCCACGCATTGGTCAATGATGTCGACACTCACTTGCGCGAGGCGATAGACGTTGCCCTCGCGGGCGCGGAAATCGCCGCCCTTGATGGTGTCGTAGAAAAGCCGGTACACGCTGTCGCCGTCGTTCTGGTAATTCTTGGCCGCGTTGATGCCGCCTTGCGCCGCGATGGAGTGTGCACGCCGCGGACTGTCCTGATAACAAAAGCACGATACTTGATAACCCTGCTCGGCGAGACTGGCAGCAGCCGAGGCTCCGGCCAGACCGGAACCCACGACGAGCACACGATATTTGCGCCGGTTCGCCGGGTTGACGAGCTTGAGGTTCGCCTTGTGCAGGTCCCATTTCTGGGCCAGGGGCCCGGCGGGAATTTTGGCATCAAGTTTCATGCGGCGAAAAAATAATTTAGGAATTCTTCGTCGGAGCGGCGTCCGGCGAGGGCAAATTGTAATTCACGACGACCGGCGTCGGCTGATCCGGGTTCCAGGCTGCATTGGCTTGCTGGATTTGGTTGAGCACGGACTGCACTGGTAGCAATGGAGTGGGAGAGTGCAGCGACCATTGCACCGCGATAGGCACGATGGCGAAGCCAAGGAAAATTATCCAGGCATAGGCCAGTGCGATGGCGTCCAGCCGCCCGCGCCATTTGTCATTCCGCATGCCCAAACTTTGGAACAGGCTGCTCACGCCATGGGAGAGGTGGATGCACAGCAGGCCGATGGCGATGACATAAAACGCCACCACCGCCGGGTAGGAAAAGCCGACCAGCACCATCCCGTACACGTCGTGGATGCGGTGGCCGTCTTCCACGTATTCCATCGATTTGAAAATCGGGTGGATGATTTGCAGGGTATAGTGAGCCAGGTGAAAAATAATGAACGCCAAAACAATCAGGCCGCTCCAAATCATCGTGCGTGAGGCGTAACTGGCTTGCACGGTGGCTGCCTTGACGTAGCCGATGGGCCGGGCGCGGCGGTTCTCCAGAGTCAACAGCACCGCCATCCAAATGTGCACTACCACGCAGGCGAGGAGGAAAATCCGGACCAGCCAGAGCAATTCACCCAGTGACTGGAGGAAATGCGCATAACGGTTGAGCGGGCCGGGGTTGTCGGCAAAGACCTGCAAATTGCCCAGCATGTGACCAAGCACAAACAGCGCGAGCACCAGACCGGTGGCCGCCATCAGGAATTTTTTAACCAGCGAAGGTATCCGCGCCGTAGGGGTCTCACTCATGAACAAGTTAGAGGGCTGGCAGTGGGGAGCAAATCACAGCCATTCTCGTTATAGGTATTATACACCGCCTTCTCAATGCGAAATCCCCCCTCCCGCGCCTTATTAGCCTGCACTATATCGTTCATTACTCGCCGCTGACTGCTTTAATCATCCATGCCCAAAAACTTGCCCTTGGGGCCGACACTGAAATCGAAGGGCTTGCCGTCCTTTTCCGCCTGCACCTCAAAGGGGAATACCCCGCCGTCTTTTTCCGCAAACGAGTGGTCGATCCGCAGCAACTTGCCATTGCCGAGTTGTTGCTTGATGGTCGCCTGGACGGGAGCCGGCGCGCCGGCCAAGTCAACCTCCCGGCTGTTAATTTTGCCGTCCAGTCCAACGGTAAAGCGTCGTTCACGCCCACCCTTGGCATAATAGGACACTTCAAAGATGACGCCATCCGGATCCAGAATTTTATCCATGCTCTCGAACTGGCCTCCGCCCATTTCGGTGGTGATGGTTTTTTGGACCGGGGCAGGGGCATCGGCGAGATCAATTTCCATGCTTTCCAACTGACCGTCGGCGCCGTTGACCGTAAAGCTGAGCGTGGCGCCATCCTTGGTCGTTACGGCGACCTGGTAGGTGATGGAACTGTCCGCATCAAAAAGTTTTTCGACATCATCGATAGTGTTCGCGCCAGCCTGGGCCTTGATGGCATGTTCCAACGCGGCGGGCAGGTCAGTAAGGGCGACTTGCTGGCTGATGACCTTGCCATCTTCATCCAGCGTGAAGTCGCGGTCCTGGCCTTCTTTCGTCACGATGGCGATGTCATACGTGGGGTCTTCCGCATCGAGGTTTTTTTCAATACTGTCGAGCGTGCCGGTGCCCGTTTCGGTCTTAATAGATTTTTGCACCGCCGCCGGGGCGTCCACGAGGGCAATTTCCATGCTGAGGAGCGTGCCGTTGGCGGCCACGGTAAAGTCCCGATCCTTGTCGTCTTTACTCGTAAAATCGACTTCGTAAGTGACCCGGCCTTTTTCCTGCACCTGGTCAATGCTGTCGAGCGAGCCACCGGCCAGCCATAATAGCACGGCTTTTTGCACGGGTTTGGGCGTATCCTTCATTTCAACCGTCTTCGATTCCGTCTGAGCCAGGGCGCTGGCAGCCAGCAGCAGGCCCGTCCTAAGAATCATTTGCCGGTAATGCATAAAAACATCCTTTCCACTTACGTGGATAAGAATTTTAACGGCGGGCGCGAACCCGGCGTTGCCGGGCGCGAGTTTTGCGCAAACGGGCGCGCAGACGGGCGATGCGGGCCCGCAAGCGAGTGCGAACCCGGCGACGGGCGCGGCGGGCACGACGCCGTGCCTTGCGGGCAGCTTTTTCAGGGGGCGGGGTGGCGGCGCTGGCCAACGGGGTAATAAAACTCAAACTACACAGCAGGCACAAAAAATAGAGGGTCTTCTTCATGGGGTGAGTCCAATTTAAATCACGTTAGTATGATGTCAAACGCATTTGGGGGCAGGCAAGTTGCAATTATTCATTTTTGACATAATGAAAACATAATCCTAGGGGGCGAAACCCAACCCGTGCTGACGGATGCTTGCCTCGGGTGGCCTGCCTCGGCCAAGCTGCGGTTATGACTTCATCTTCTGTGGCCGGGTCGGGCGCGGTATTGCTCCTGGTCGTTGCCTTGCTCATGGCCGGCTGCCCCGCGCTGAATGGCGTTCCTGGCTCCGGCCATGCCGCGACTGAAACGCGCGCCGTCGGCGAGTTTTCACGCGTGGAACTCTCGGGTGCAGCCGATGTCGAGACTTCGATTGGCCCGGTCCAGTCCGTCGAGGTCACACTTGATGACAATCTGCTGCCGCTCATCGAAACCAAGGTTGACAGTGGCACGTTGCGCATTAATTCGACAAAAAATTACAACACTTCGCTGGGCTTAAAGGTCAAGATCGTCGCGCCCTCATTCGAGGGCTTTACGGTGTCTGGCGCAGCGAATCTCCATGCGGTTGGTTTGGCGGGTAAAACATTTTCCCTCAATATTTCCGGCGCCGGCAATGCGGATTTGCAAGGTAGCGTGGATGCGCTGGAGGTTCACGTGTCCGGCGCAGCAAAAATCCGGACCTTTGGCCTGACGGCCAAGCAAGTGAAGATCGACCTCTCTGGCGCCGGTAATGCGCAGGTTACGGCGACAGAGTCGCTCGATGCGACGGTATCCGGCGCGGGTTATGTGCAGTATCGTGGGCACCCGACGAAGGTCACGCAAAATGTCAGCGGGGCGGGTTCGGTTGAAGCGGAGTAAGCGGCGCCGTTTGCATTTTGAGGGCAAGTTTCCGCAACCGCCACCCGGCTTCAAATAAATCTGGCCGGACAGATTAGGTGCCAGTGGTAGTCGGCGCCGTCGAGGTTCCGGCCGGCGGTTCGCCACGCGGGCCGCGACCACCACGACCAAACTCTTCCGGATGGAGGCGGGCGTATTCGATGCCGGCTTTCACATCTTCAATCGCGCGGTCGACACTCGCGATGGCTTTTTCGCGATAGCCGCCTTTGTCATGCACCGCGTTATCCAACGCGTAGCGTGCTTCGCGCAGACTATTCAGGGCCAACTCCATACGGGGCTGGCCGCCGCGCATACCTCCACGGCCAACGCCGGGAGCGGGGGTGCTGGGCACGGTGGGCACCGTGGTTCCGGTAATGGTTTGGGCGGCGATAAAACTGCTGCCGGCCGCAGTGACCAGCAACAGGGCAGTCATAAATAACGGGATGTTTGCTTTCATGGGAAAACCTTTCAAGGGGGGTTGGGAAAACATCGAATCAGCGTCGGGCGGTTTCGACTCCGCCATTTCGCCCTAACTGGGCTGGATACGCTGTCCGATAAGTATAAATGATTAAACCCCGCTGCGCCACTTTGGGGTGCGTTAAAAAGGCGTAAATTCAGATAATTTTTTGACCTCACCGCTAGGGTATTTACTTAGGGTTCCGTCCAGATTCCAGTTGGAATTTCCACGCCGCCCTCGATGGCAATGCGCTCGGGGGTCATGACATAAATCCACGTTTCGCCCAACGAAGTTATCGCCAGGCCGTTGTTTGTTTCCGCAAAACAGGCGGTCCTGATTCGCTGATACTCATTTTTTTCAGCCGAGCGCCCGGCCACATAATTTTCCAGTTCATCAAATCCGTGCAAGGAGTCGGCATCGCGCAACACCAGCCGCCAGCCGTGGGCCCACTGCGTCTCGTCCAGCACCAGAGCCGGAAAGGGGTCGCGCAATCGGTACAACTTTCCTTTCACGCGGGCCCGTTGCTGGGCGACGACTTTGCCCTCGCAATAACGCGCCCAGTTGCGCCCGCCCGGTTGGAGCGAACCGTAAACAAAAACCACGAAATCTTCTTCTGGCTGCATCCGGCCATTGTGCCACTGGCCGGCGTTCTTCCCAAGCCGGATTTTTCCTTGGCCCATTCGCCCGATCAGCTATGCTGTTTAATTCCCAGTCTTCATTTCCGTGAACCGCGTCTACATCAAAACCTACGGCTGCCAGATGAACGAGCGCGACTCCGAAGCGGTCGCGTCGCTGCTGCGCGCGCGCGGTTATGCCATCGTGGAAGAAGCCGAGGCCGACATCATTTTGCTCAATACCTGCGCGGTGCGCGACCTGGCGGAGCAAAAAGCCATTGGCAAGGCCGCGCACCTCAACAAACGCAAGCGCCACCAGCCGAAGTTGGTCGTGGGCATTCTCGGTTGCATGGCCCAAAACCGCGGCACCGATTTGCTCGACCGCCTGCCCGACCTCGATCTACTGATCGGCACGCAGAAGTTTCACCGCGTGCCCGACCACTTGGATAACTTGCTCGCGACTTTTCGGGGTGAGGGTCCCCGTCCGGCCACCGTGGTGGACCTTGACCCCGAAGCCGGTTCGCAAAACGAAATTCGCGGCCACGACAGTCCGGGCGAAGAGGCGCAGATTTCCGCTTATGTTTCCATCATGCAGGGTTGCAATATGCACTGCACTTTCTGCATCGTGCCCAAAACGCGCGGGGAGGAACGTTCCCGCCCAATCGATGATATTCTGCGCGAAGCGGAGGAACTCGTCGCCCACGGCACACGCGAAATCACGCTCCTCGGCCAAATCGTCACCAGCTATGGCCGCCGCGAATTTCCGATGGTGGATGGCAAAACGCCTTTCGTGCAATTGCTCGAAAAGTTGCACGCCTTGCCGCAACTGCACCGCATCCGTTTTACCTCGCCGCACCCGAGTGGGTTCAAGTCCGACCTGATTGCCGCTTATCGCGACCTGCCCAAGCTCGGTGAATATGTCCATCTGCCAGTGCAGAGCGGTTCGGACCGCATCCTGCGCGCCATGAACCGCCCTTACACGCGCGATGTTTATCTGCGCTTGATTGAATGCCTGCGGGAGGCCCAGCCCAAGCTGTGGATTTCTACTGATATCATTGTCGGCTTCCCCGGCGAGACCGACGAGGATTTTGCCGCCACGCGCGATTTGTTCACCACGGTCGGTTTCGACATGGCCTACCTCTTTAAATATTCCACGCGCACCGGCACGCCTGCGGCGGAAATGCCCGACCAGGTGCCGGCTGAAGTCGCCGAAGCCCGCCACACCGAATTGATTGCTTTGCTCGAAAAACGCTCAATGGCCCGGCACCAGGAACTGGTCGGCACCACGCTGGAAGTGTTGGCGCAGGAGACTGCCCGACGTCCGGCGGGTCGGTTGCAAGGTCGCACACGCGGCTACCGTAAAGTGTTTTTCGACGCCCCGGCTCGGCTGCTGGGCGAGTTGGTCGATGTGCGCATCACCAGCGCCACGGTGGCGGCCCTGAACGGGGAAGTCGTGACAAGCGCTTAAAATTCCTCATGCTACGCGTTTTGCCTTCATGACTTTGTTCGCCGCCACGTTGCTCGTCTCCACCGTTTTGCTCGCCCTGGGCCTCGCGTTGCTATGGAGCAGTCCGGCCATCGAGCGCCTGTTTAAGGCCTTTCCCCGCTCGCAACCGGCGGCGGTGGTGTTTTTTGGCGGGTCGGCCGTGTGGTTTCTCTATTTGATCACCAAACTCGGCCCGGCGGATTTTGGCGACTATCGCAACTATCTGGTGCTGATTTTTGGAGTGGTGGGAGTCGCGGCTTTTTTTGTTACGCGGGATTTTCTGGCGGTGCGTGGCCTGGCCGTGCTGATGCTGTTGATGGCGCGGCTGTTGCTGGATGCTTCGCTGGTCTATTATCCGCCGCCGGGCACGCGTGACTGGCTGAATGCAGTTGTCTACATAGGTATTGGGCTGGCCATCTATTTTGGCAGCCTGCCCTACCAGGCGCGGGACTTTTTCCTCTGGCTGTTTGAGCGGCGGACGCGGGCGCGGACCCTTGGGTTTCTCTGCACGGCCTACGGCATAGGGCTTGCGGTTCTCGCGATATCTTATCATAACAAGTACTGAAATGCCGACGCTCCCGACCATGCCCGACGGCCCCGGGCTGATCTTTGTGTTCTCCGGCCCCTCCGGCAGTGGTAAAACCACGCTGTGTAACGCGCTCCTTTCCGCCGTACCCCGCGCCAAACGTCTCGTCACCTCCACCAGCCGCGCTCCACGTCCCGGTGAAGTGGACGGCGTGGACTACCGGTTTTTGCCCGTCGCGCAATTTGACTCTGCGCTCGCTACGGGGGAATTTTTTGAACACGCCCTGGTGCATGGCAACCACTACGGTTCGCGCCGCCGCGATGTCATCATGCTGCTCGACCAGCGCCAGGACGTGGTCTTCAACGTCGACGTGCAGGGCGCGGCGACCATTCGCAAAACGGCCGCAGCCGAACCCATGCTCGCCGGACGACTCGTCACCATTTTTGTTCTGCCACCTCCGGTCGAGGAATTACGCCGCCGGTTGCAGGGGCGCTCGCAGGATAATTCGGAAGATATTGAAAAGCGGCTGCAGGTCGCCGCCGAGGAAATCACCCACTGGAAGGAATTCGATTACGTTCTCCCCAGTGCCTCGCGGGAAGATGACTTGAACCGCCTGCTGACGATTTATCACGCCGAACGTCTACGGGTCCGCCCGGGGACCAAAGCAGCGGTGGATTGGATTTATACGCCGCCGAAATAGCCCGGCGGCGGAGGTATTGAGCATGTTACCCCACGAGAAATTTTTGCGCCTGGCCGGAATTTATTTGGCGCCCTGCGTGGTGCTGGCCGCCTGCTCGAGTCCCGCGGTTCCGGCGCCCATGCCGGTGGTATCAGCGCCCAGTTCGCCCACGCCCGCCGCACCGGTTGCACCACTGCCGGTCGCAGCCACCGTTCAGGCCACGGGCAAATTGGTTCCCTATAACGAGTTTGCCGACCTGCAATATTATCAGGTGAAAGACACGAACACCCTCGCGCTGGAGTTTTACGACGGCAGCGGCACCTTGATTGTGGACATACAAGGCGCGATGCAAGCGGGTGGCTCCATTCCGGAACTCCACGTCCGCATGCTAGGCAATAAAACCGGCCCGGAAACAAATAAGTTTATCTGGGATACCGAGGGCAATGCTGTTTACTACTTTGATGTCGGTGAGGTCGATAAATCCAAACTACGGGTAATCTTCGATGACGACCAGGGACCGCATGTCGTCCCGAACGCGGGAATTGTGGACAAACCGTTCGAGGTAGAGCACCGCACTCCGCTCAAAGCAACCGTGCAGGCCCCGCCCTAAATTTTAGCCCACGCTCAACGCCGCGCGCACGACGCGCTGCGGGTCGGGCAACTGCAGTTTCTCGAGCGGCATCGAATAAATCGCCGGGGCGTCGAGTGCCGACACGCGCTTGATGGGCGCATCGAGTTCGTCAAACGCTTCCGACTGGATGAGGTGCGAGATCTGTGCGCCCACGCCGCAGAAGGGTTTGTTTTCTTCGACCAACAATACGCGGTGCGTTTTCGCCACGGACTTTAAAATCGTGTCCACATCCAGCGGGCGAATCGAGCGCAGGTCCACCACTTCAGCCGAGACATCGTGCTCGGCTTGCAAAATCTCCGCGGCCTTCAGAGCCGTGAGCACCGCGCGTCCATGCGCAATGATGGTCAGGTCCGTGCCCTCGCGCTTCACGTCAGCTTTGCCGAGCGGAATGATGTAATCTTCGTCAGGCACTTCGCCCTTGTCGTTGTAGAGAATCGTATTCTCCATGACGTAGACCGGGTCGTTGTCGCGAATGGCTGCTTTCATCAACCCTTTCGCGTCATAGGGGGTGGCGGGGCAGACGACTTTAAGACCTGGGGTGTTCGCAATAAAATTTTCCGGCGAGTGTGAGTGCGTGGCGCCGACGGCGGTGCCGCCGTTGGCCGGTCCGCGGATGACGATGGGCAAATTAATCAGCCCGCCCGACATGTAGCGGATGCTCGCCGCGTTGTTGAAAATCTGGTCAAACGCCACATAACTGAACGACCAAAACATCAATTCCATCACCGGTCGCACGCCGAGCATGGAGGCGCCGATGCCCAAGCCCACAAAGCCTGCTTCGCTGATCGGTGTGTCAATGACGCGCTTGGGGCCGTATTTTTCCAGCAGGCCTTCCGTAACCTTGTAGGCGCCGTTGAATTGGGCGACTTCCTCGCCCATGATGACGACGTTCGGGTCGCGGTCGAGTTCCTCGGCCATCGCATGGCGCAACGCTTCACGGTAAGAAATGACGGGCATGGAGAAAAATTCAGATTTGCGTTTTTTGTGCAGCTTTTGCGGCTTAGCTTAAGAATCCAACCCCTCGAAAAACATCCGGCCTTCGGAATTGGTTTTGGGGGTGCGATTGTCTTCCTCCCAATAAATGTCCTGGAGAATGGATTCCGGGGTGGGGAAGGGCGATTCATCGGCAAATTTCGCGGAGGCGTCGGCCTCAGCCCGGGCTTCCTCGTCAATCTTGGCCAGAGTGGCTTCATCGAGGACATTTTCCGCCTGGAGGCACTTTTGGAAAAGGGTGATGGGATCCTTGTTTTCGCGGTAGTCGGCGATTTCCTGCTTGTCGCGGTAGGTTTGGTCGGGGTCGGACATCGAGTGCCCGCGGTACCGGTAGGTAAAGATTTCCAGCAAGGTGGGTTTGGATTCCTCGTGGGCGCGCTTGATGGCGGCGGCGGCTTTTTCGCGAACTTCGTACAAGATGTTGCCGTTGCACATGTCCCAGGCCATGTCGTAGCCCTCGGCGCGCTTGGCGAGCGGCTCACCCGCGCTGGACCGTTCCTGGCTCGTGCCCATCGAGTATTTGTTGTTCTCGATGATGAAAACGATCGGCAAATTCCACAGCGCCGCGAGGTTGTAGGCCTCATGCACCGCGCCCTGGTTGACGGCGCCATCGCCCATGAACGCCAGGCAGCAACCTTTGAGCCCCTTGAATTTCAATGCAAAGGCCAGACCGGTGCCGAGCGGGATTTGGCCGCCGACGATGCCGTGGCCGCCCCAGTAACGTTTGTCCGGCGCGAAAAAGTGCATGGAGCCGCCTTTACCCTTCGAGCAGCCGGTGACCTTGCCTTCGAGTTCCGCCATGCATTCATTCATGCTCATGCCGACCGCCAGCGCATGGCCGTGGTCGCGGTAGGCGGTGATGATATGGTCGTGCTCGCCCAGCAAGGAAACCGTGCCCATGGCGACGGCTTCCTGCCCAATATAAAGATGGAGAAAGCCGCCAATCTTGCCCTTTTGGTAGACTTGGACGCTACGCTCTTCAAAGCGACGGATGCGCACCATGTCGCGGTACATTCGCAGTTTGTCGGCGGCAGTCAGGCGCGCGTTGACCGGGTGCTTGGCCAAGGCGGCCATGGCACGTGGTTCCAGCTCAGGTTTAAGGGCGGTGGCCCGGGTGGCGGTTTTGCTCACAAGTCGAAGGGGTGGTTTCCCAAGTTCAGAGCAAAAACGATGCACAGTCCGCCCGCGTCCGGCAACGCTAAAAGGCGGGGCTGCTGACTCCACCCGGCCACGCGCGGTGTTGCGTTACGCGCTTGAAACGCAATAATCGCCCCCTCTTGCCAGCCGCGACCGAACCGCCCGCACCCCGCACCGACTACGATGTCCTCGTCGTGGGCAGCGGCATTGCGGGACTCAGCTTCGCGCTCAAGGTCGCCCAGCAGGGGCGTCGGGTGGCGATTCTGACTAAAAAAGACCGCGCTGAGTCGAATACGAATTACGCCCAGGGCGGCATCGCGGCGGTCACTTCGCGGACGGATGATTTCAATTCCCATGTGCGCGACACGCTCGAATGTGGCGACGGTCTCTGCCGCGAAGATGTCGTGCGCGCAATAGTTGAGGACGCTCCGCCACGCGTGCAGGAACTGGCGGAGTTGGGCGTTGCTTTTACCACTCAGGCCGGTGGTGGTTACGCCCTCGGGCGCGAAGGCGGACACTCCAACCGTCGCATCTTGCACGTCAAAGATGTCACTGGTCGCGCCATTGAGGAGGCTTTGCTGCACGCCACGGCGACATCGCCATATATTACGACGCTCGAACATTTTTTTGCCATCGACCTCATCACGCGCCAGTGGCTCGACCGGGGCCGGGCCGATGGCCCGAACCACGTCCTCGGCCTCTACGCACTCGATGTGTTGCGTGGCAAGGTTCGCACTTTTCGTGCGCCAGTCGTCATGCTCGCGACGGGCGGCGTCGGCCAGGTGTACCAATTTTCGACGAATCCCGATATCGCCACCGGTGACGGCCTCGCCATGGCCTACCGCGCCGGCGTCGCGGTGTCTGATCTCGAATTTATTCAGTTTCACCCCACGGCCCTTTACACACGCGAGAACGAACGCTTCCTGATTTCCGAGGCCGTGCGCGGCGAGGGCGCGGTGTTGCGCAATGCGGCCGGCGAGGCGTTCATGAAAAAATACCACCCGCGCGCTGACCTTGCCCCCCGCGATATCGTGGCCCGCGCTATCGACGCCGAGATGAAGCGCTCCGGTGCGCGGCATGTATGGCTCGACCTCACGCACTTTGCCACCGGGGCTGCCCGCGAACATTTTCCGAACATCGTGCAGACGTGCGCGCGCCATGGCATCGAGGTCGAAAAGCAGATGATTCCCGTCGTGCCCGCCGCGCATTACCTCTGCGGCGGTGTGCAGACCAATTTGCGTGCGGAAACAAGTTTGCCCGGACTGTATGCTTGCGGCGAAGTCGCCTGCACCGGATTGCATGGCGCCAACCGTCTTGCCAGCAATTCTCTCCTCGAAGCCGTGGTCCTGGCTCATCGCGGCGCGGAGGCCGTGGGCGAATACCTCGCCACCGCGCATCCGTTCGTCGCGGGTCTGCCGGATTGGGTGGATGGCTCCGCTCAAGACCCGGACGAGCGCGTCGTGCTCACCCACAATTCCGCCGAGTTAAAGCAGACGATGTGGGACTACGTCGGCATCGTGCGTACCACGAAGCGCCTGCAGCGCGCCCGCTCGCGCATCGAGGTGCTCGCGCGCGAAGTCGAAGAGTATTATTGGGATTTCAAAGTTGAGCCACGCCTACTCGAACTGCGTAACCTCGTGCTCATCGCTGGGCTGATTATCGAATGTGCTCTCCAGCGTCACGAGAGCCGCGGCCTGCATTATATCTTGGATTATCCGGAGAAATTGCCGGAGGCGAAGGATACGGTGGTTGGAAAATAAGGAACAAATGCATTGCTGAAATCAATCACACGGTTTGATCTGCGTTATTGGGTTAGGGTCCCAATACTCCCCGATAAGCATTATATGCCTCCAACTGCGAACCTGGAAACCATTCAGCATATATATCTTGAGCGGTCTTGGCCATGCCTGCGGCCTGAGGCGTAGACCAGTCGGGTCCTTCGATTATAATAAAGATGTGTTTGTAGATTTTGTCTACCGTGACAGTTAAATAAATGGCTTCGCCGGAATTTGGCTGCAAACGAATATTTTTATCCGCCATGGACTGATTGTCAGTTTGCGTTACATCAATGATTTTTAAATCGGCACGCTTGGCTAGCTCCTCAGAAAACCGGTCGGCAAACGAAAACTGTACTGAAGCATCGGGTAAAGGTGCGCGATAATGGAGGCCTGGTAGCGGGTCGCCATAGTAGCCTCCGGGAAATTGGCAGGCACTCGCAAGTAAGCCAACTAGGAGACACGCGTATACGATGAGGTTTTTAATTTTCATGCTGCTTTGTCTATCATGAGTTTAGACAATGGGTAATAGATGGATAAAACAAGCATTCAACGGGTCTTGTTCCCCCTCTGTCCATTTGCTTCTTTATCCCTCAGTCCCTCTCCGCCAGCACCCACTCCACCGCTTCCGCCAGATTCGCCACGACGCTCACACCGCGTCCGCTCAACCGCGTCGGGTGCATGTGCCCGTGGTGTAGCAATAAACAATCGGCGCCAATGGCTGCGGCGACTTCGTGGTCATGGGCGGTGTCGCCAATGAGGACGACGGTGTGCGGGGCTTCATGTAATTTCAATGCCCGCAAATGCGCCTTGCCGCGGTCGACTTTGCCGTCGGCGCGGATATTGTCGAGTCCGCTCAGGCGGGTAAAGAATTTCGTCAATCCATAATGCTCCACCGCCTCGCGCAGCGTGTCTTCGTGGTAGGCGGAGAGCACCGATTGCTCGAGCCCGGCCTCGCGCAATTGGGCGAGCATCGCAACCGTGCCGGGCTGGAGTTTGCACTCAAAGCGGCGGCGATTGTAGGCGCTGATGTATTGTTCGCTGACTTTATCGAAAGAATGAGTTTTGAAATCAAAACCGCGGCGCTCGTAAAATTTCACCACGGGAAAGGCGAAATCCGCGCGGTATTCGTCCACGGTTAGCGGGCGTAAATTCGCCTCCCGCATCAAACCGTTGAGAATTTCGACGCACAGCCAGGCATCATCCAGCAAGGTGCCATTCCAGTCCCAGATGACATGCCGGTAACGCATGGCCGCTTAATCCAGTTTTTCCGGATAGCGCGAGAAAAACACCACCGGCGCCTGCATCAGGGCGAGAAACACCAGCGCGCAGTTCAGCACCGGGAAGGGCAATTTTGGCCCGGTGTCGTCGTCGTAAACATAGAGCGATTTCTCCGCGCTCGCGGGCGCAGCCTGGGGATTGGCGTTTTCAACGTAGAGGTTGGCGATGTAGAGCACATCAAACACCAGCACGAACACGAACAGCACCGACACCGCTGTCAGCAAAATCATCAGCCGTTTCCAGAGTTTTTGCGAATGGATGCGCGCATAGGGCAGGATGAGCAGCATGCCAAAAAAAACATCAAATACGCCTTCAATGTGCGACCACGCCGGACCTGTGCCCAGCCAGCGCGAAAGACTGAGCGGTCCCCAGATAATCAGAAAAATTCCCGTGCCGATGCCCAGAGCGCGGGCGAACTTCAGCTCACGGCGGCGGTGGGCGACCGTCTCGGCCTTGGTCGGCATCAGGGGATTCGGAGTTGGAATGGCGGATGTCACGGAAGGGACAGATTAAACATCGAACACCCAACGTTCAACGCTGAACACCCAACTAGAAATACTGCTAATCGCCCCGGAAAGCCTTCACCATGGCCGCAGGATTTTGCGCTAATAACACTTCAGAAACAGCCACCAGCGCTCTCGCTCCCGCCACACGCACTTGCGGGGCATTTTGTAAATTAATCCCTCCGATGCAAAACCATGGCAGTGCAGGCTTGAGCGCTGCTACTGCTTGCACTAACTCCAGTCCCACTGGCGGGTAATCCGGTTTGGTACCGGTTTTGTAAATGGGTCCGACGGCGAAATAGGTTAGCACATCGCTCAACGCCAATGCTCCCTGCGCTTGGGCTAATGAATGCGTCGAGAGACCCAGCACGCGGTCTGGCCCGAGCAGTTTGCGGGCTTCGCGCGCAGGCAAGTCGTCCTGGCCGATATGCAGGCCCACGTCCGACACCGCGAGGGTGGCAGCCAAATCGTCATTGCACACTAACGGCACGCCCGCTGCCGCGCAGAGAGGCGCAACCGCTTTTAAGAGTTCAATGCGTTCTGCCGTCGTGGATTTTTTCGCACGCACCTGGATAATGTCGGCACCGCCCGCAAGTACTGCCCGCGCGAGTTCGCCGAAACGCGAAACTGGTGCATAGCCGGTGTCGAGAATAGCGTAGAAGCGGGCAGATGAAAGAGGGCGTGGCAAAAGAATGGGCAAGGAGGAGAAGAGAACGCTCAACTCTTAACGTTCAACGATTAACGCTCAAGCGGAAATCAGCGGCATCACTCTTTTTGCCAAATTGACTTACCTAGGCAGATTCATTTCTTGCGATCATAACTAACTGTGTAATCACCTTCATCAAAAATAAGTTTTCCGTTTTTAATGTACACAGGAGAGGGATCATCTTGTATAAGTCTTTCCAAGAAACCTGTATTCGGCTGATACATCCTATATGTACCATCAGCCTCTTTTTCCCAGATAAAAGGCCTTATCATGCCTACCTCGGTGTGATTAAGATTAACAAAGAAGTCTTTATCAAATCGCATTTGACAACTACCGTCTTGCTTAAACTCTACTTCAGTCTTCTCTGAGTCGATCCAGATGCCAATTATTGGGTCCTTGCTATCAATCGCCTGTTTACCGCTGGTGGTGCAAGAAACGGGAAGAATTGTAAGAGCAGCCAGGATTATTTGTATAATCCAGAGACTATTTAAGCCAAATATTTTGGTTTTGCGAAGCGGCATGGCCGTTGAGCGTTGGATGCTAAATGTTCGACGTTGGGCGTTGAAACACAAGGTCACACCAGTCGCCCATCACGCGCGAGTCCCCAAACTTTTCCAATTCGTCCGGCACATCATATTTCCACGCGGAGGTAAGCACGGGCTCAAACGCGGCGCGCACGTCGTCCACTTCGGCAGCGAGAATGCCGCTCATCGCCAGAGTGCCGCCGGGGGCGATGGCCGCCGCCAGATCGTCGGCATGAATCGAAAGCACGTCGGCCTGAATGTTGGCGAGCAGCAAATCAGCGCGGCGGTTTTTCAGGGCGGCCTCGATGCCGGCATTTACACATTCGATGGCGTTAGCGGACATTTCGTTGGCAATCAAATTTTCGCGTGAGACCGTCACGGCCTCCGGGTCGCGGTCGAAGGCAAAGACATCTTTACATCCCAGCAGTGCGGCGGACAGCGCAAGGATACCCGACCCGCAACCAGCATCGACTACGCGGGCCGCTGCAAAGTTTTTCGGCCCACGGGTGGTGCGGAAATCGAGCAACCGCATCGCCATTAGGCGCGTCGTTGGGTGGTCGCCCGTGCCAAAGGCCATGCCGGCATCAAACAACAAGCGCGTGTGGCCGGCGGGCAGCGGGTATTCATCACGCAGCCATACTGGCACCCAGTGCAAATCGCCCGCCGTCCAGGGCCGCAGGTGTGCCTTGTACGCCTCTTTCCAGTCGCGGTCGTCGAGCGAGGTTTCTGCCGGTTTTTCGGGCAGTTGCTTGAAGGCGGCCCGCAATTCCTTCCACGCCGCCTGCGCTGTTGCCGCATCGTCAAAGTAGCCGAACAGTTCAAACTTGGTGCCGGTCGGATCGGCGGTCAGACCCCACGAACAACGAATCAGCTCGTTAAACCACTCTTCGAGCGGATCAACGAGTTCGGCTTTAACCGGTGTGCGGAGTTCGATCATTTGAAAAATTGTTTAGCTGCGGCGCGACTCACTCAACTCCGCAATCACCGCAGGCAGTAGCAAATGTTCCGCCGCATGAATTTTCGCGGCGAGGGTTTCGAGTGTGTCGTTGGGCGCGAGGAGTACTTTTGCTTGCCGCAAAATCTTTCCTCCATCCACGGTGGCATTCACTTCGTGTACCGTGCAGCCGGTGACGGGCACACGGGCGTCGAAGGCTTGTTTGATTCCGTCCAGGCCCGGAAACGCCGGGAGCAGGCTCGGGTGTAAATTGATGATGTGCCCGGCGAAGGCGTCGAGAAAGCCCTTTTTAATCACGCGCATGAAGCCCGCCAGCACCACGAGGTCAGTGTTCCATTCGCGAATCTGCGCAATGTATTTTTCCTCCGCTGCACCTTCGAGTTTGGTCTTAAACGGCGCGGGATCGAGATACACCGCGGGCACGCCAAATTTCGGCCCAAGTTCCAGCATCCGGGCCTGCGGCTGGTCGCACAAAATCCCCGCGACGCGTGCCCGGCCCAGCTTCCCTGCGCGTTGCGCCAGCAGCACGGCCTCGGCATTGCTGCCGCGCCCGGAGCCGAGCAGGACGATGTTATAAGGCGAAGACACGCCCAACATTTACACCCAAAGTCCTACGGAGACGAAGCAAAATTTGCCGCTAGAACCCAATCGACGATTCCTTGCCCTGCTTGACGATCTGCTTATGCTCTTCCCACACTGCGGCCTGCGTGGTGACATCCGTCAGGGTCAGGTAAAAGGTGTATGCAGTTTGGTTCACATTGCCGGCCTGGGTTTTTTGCATCAGGATTTTTCCGGTCAAGGTGTAATCGGGAATCGGATTGGGCTGGCCTTGATTCTGCACAAAGGCGTTTTTCGCCGCTTCCTGCTGGGCCAGCGGGTCTTGTACCTGACCGAGGCCGACGGTCGACAAGGTTTGCACTTTGCCGCTATGGAGCAGCATGGTGCGCATGTTGCCAATCAACTGGTCGGTGTCGAACTGCTGGTCCGTGTCGTTGGTGATGCGTGAAATCGCGAACAGCGCCGGCTGGCCCGGGCGCCGTTGCTGGATGACGTTGCTGTTGAGCAGCGACTGGACGAGGTCGCTCGCCGCGCTGTTAAAATCCTGGAAATCGATTTTGCCCACGTCCACGATGGCGCGCTGGCCATTCGGGTCGATGTACTGGGCGCCAGTCGGCGGCGTACCGCAACCAGCCAGCGTGAGGACGCCCAGGAGTGAGGGAACAATCAGGAGAGATGATTTCATGGAAATTAAAATGATGGGGTTGTTATAAAGTTTTAGAGATTGCCCGGCGTGCGGCCGACGCTCTCCGCGAGGTCCAACTGCCAGGTCACCGCATTGGGCGAGGTGGCGGTTTCGCCAATCGGGACAATTTGGCCGCCTTCGAGGAAGGCCGTGTGCTGTACTGGTTCGCCAATGGCCATGCCGGCAGCGTCGTACCACTGGAAGCGGTAGTCCACATTTTTGCCTGCCGCGGTCAAGTTCTGCATCTTCGCCTGCACGTGCTTCAGATTCCCGGCCACGGTGCTCTCGGTGATTTCCGACACAAAGGCGATGCGCGACACATTGTTGTCCGTGATAATGCGTTTGTCCGCGATGCGGTTCGGAGTCGTCCGGTCTTCGGCGGGCGTGATGGTATTGACGGTGGCGCAACCGGCGACGGTCAATAACAGGCTGGCGGCCAACGCCACGCGCGGGAGAATCGAAAAATTCTTCATGGGTTTAACGGAGAGGGAAAACGGCGATGGCGAGACGGCTGCCGAGGGACGAACTTTTGACATAAACCATGTTAACGGGGCTGTTCGGGAGGTCAACCTCGACCGATTCCTGATGGCCTTCGCGAGCGATGTACAATTTATGATCAGTGGGGGTCGGCAACCGACAAACTTGGAACTGTTTGGGCAGGGTAACCCACGTGCGCGTGTCGGCTCGGTTGGTGCCGGCTTCATAGGCGAGTCCGGCCAGTTCGGTGAGCGATTGCAAAAGGTCATTTTGTTTGTTGGCCGCATGCACGCCTGCTTCCAGACCATAGACCGCAGCGGCCTTGGCCCCGGCGGAGATGAGCGTTTTGACAGTGATATCTGGCAATTCGTTCCGAAAATCTAATACGATGACGGAGTCCATGTCGCACACGAGTGAAGTACGGACAGGTACGCCGCCCGCTGATTGCGCCACCAAGCCATTGTCATACAAAGGGTTGAGTTTCAGCAAGGGAAACGCTACCCCAACGTAGGGGACATCGCGCGAAACTACAAAAAGCGGGATATCGATGCGGGTTTCCAGCCGGTCGGGTGCAGTGCCGGTCTCAAACACCACCCAAGTGGTCGCCGGCAAGGTGCCACCACTGGCAATCTGTCTGGCCAGGTCGCAGTCGGCGTCAATGGCCGGATTTGCGCCAATCATTGCCCTCACGCGTTCAAAATCAACCCGCGCGCTCTCCAGATCCGCAGGCGACTGTGGTCGCGCCAGCAGGCACAACCCCTGCAGGTAGGTTGTAAACGGGTTCACATAGTTTTCGTAAGCATGCATCGCCGATAAGGGGCCGTAGACTTGATCCATTTGCTGCTTAAAACGCGGGTCTTGTTGCGCGCGTTGGGCATTATAGCCGCCATCACTCGCCGATTGGGTCGAGGCCGCCTGGGCTTTGGCGAGGCGGTCGGCATTATTGCGCAAGGCCGTGCGCTGGCGTTCCAATCCACGGTTTAGTTCCACGCGGGCCTCGTCGAATTTCCCCAACTGCAAATAATTCAACGCCTGGTAGGTGCTCTCCATGATGCGGTCGTAGTCCGTCCCCCGGTAGGGCAGCACGGTGGGATTGATGAGGAGCGCTGCGGACTCGCGCGAAATGGAAATCTCGGGTTGGGTATCCCAGTAATCGAACAGCGCGTCCGCCCGGTTGAAGTTTGCCACGCTACCTGCGGCGTCACCGGCGGCGCGCGCGGCGGCTCCGGCTTCCAAATCCCACAACACCGAGTCGGTAGATGAGCTTTTGGTCGCGGCATCGCTGGCGATTTGCGCGGCCCCCGCGTAATTACCCCCGCTCCAGACGGCGCGCAAGTTTTGCGTCTGATTGGTATACGACGCACACCCGTTCAGTTGCAGCAATGCCAGCAACCCCAGGCAGCTTGTACGTATAAAACCCCAGTGTGGTGACATGGGTTGGTTCATGCAAAGCAAAGGGTCAGTCTGGCGAGCATACCTATTACTTACAAGACTATCGGCGTTAAAGTTCCGTGTCGTCGCTCAGCTTTCTGGCGTCCACGGCGTCAACCCATTGCGTAAAATGGACAATCGGTTGATGCGGTTGAGCGTCGGCGTCCAGCAAGGCTGGTCAAAGCGTTTGCTGCGTCCGAGCAAATCCTTCAATGGAACCAGCACAAACGAGCGTTCCCACATGCGCGGATGGGGGAGCAGCAAGCCCGGTTCGTTGCGTTCTTCATATTCATAGAGCAGCAAATCCAAATCCAGCGTCCGCGGGCCCCAGCGCGTTCCCTGGGTCCGGTCGCGCCCTGCTTTTCGTTCCAGCGCGAGCAAGACTGCGAGCAACTCTTCCGGCGTCAGGGTCGTCTCCACGCCGATGACGAGGTTCAAAAACACCGGCTGATCGGTAATGCCCACTGGGGCGGTTTCAAACACTGCGGACCGCTCCAGCGCCTCGATACCTGGTGTCTTCGCGAGTTCGTCCAGCGCATTTTTAATGGTCCCCCAGCGGTCGCCGAGATTGGAGCCGACGCCGATGATGGCCTGCCACAAAGGTCCGGGCATGACTTTACTTTCGCTCCCGGTGAATTTTCACGCCAAGTCCGCCGGACGAAAACGCCACCGGCGGCGCGGGCTTCATAATTTCGACTTCAACGGCGTCCACCAGCGGAAACCGGTTGAGCAATTCGGCGGCGACCAATTCCGCCAGCGTTTCGACCAGATTGTGTCGCGGGCCTTCAAGCACCGTGCGCACAGCGGTGAAAACATCCTGATAATCCACGGTCAGACTTAAGTCATCCGCCTGGGTGGAGGGTGCTAATGGCAGTTCCAGTCGCACGCTTACCTCAAAAAACTGTCCATGGGCGATTTCCGCGGGCAGCATGCCATGATGCGCGAAGAAACGCAGCCGTTGGAGGACGAGAAAATCAGGCATGAGAGCAGGACGATAAGGGATGAAGGATGAAAGATGAAGGATGAAAAGAGGAAATTCAGAATTTCGCATTTTCTCCTGCTTTGATTGCATCTGCCATTTGGATAAATTTTTTCATCGGCGCAAGGTCGTGCAACCGCACCATCGCCGCGCCTTGCTGGATGCCCCACACTACCGTGGCGGCGGTGCCTTCGAGTCGTTCGGTCGCCGGTGCGTTATCCAGCACCTTGCCGATGGTCGATTTGCGCGAAGTGCCCAGGAGCACGGGAAAACCCAGGGCGGTAATGCGCGATAAATTCTTCAGCACTTCCAGATTTTTGGGTGCGTCTTTGGCAAAACCAAAACCGGGGTCGAGCCAGATTTGTTCCCGCGCCACGCCCGCCCATTGCGCCAGCATCAGGCTCAGGCTTAAATCGTGCACGACGTCCTTCCAGAAATCTTCATAATTTTTATTCGGCCGGTTGTGCATCAAAATAATCGGGCATTTTAGTTTCGCCACCATTTGCGCCATCGGCGAAGGCCGCAGGTTGGCCGGTTTCCAGTGGTGGCGATCCTCCGCCGTCAATCCATGGGTGCAGCCCCAAATGTCATTCACGATATCCGCGCCGGCTTTCACGGCGGCCTCGGCCACTTCCGGCTTGTAGGTATCAATGGAAATTGGCGCGGCGGGAAACGCCTTGCGCAATGCCTCCAGCGCCGGCAGGACGCGCATCAGTTCAATGGTGGCATCCACCGGCTTTGCTTCGGGCCGGGTTGATTCTCCGCCCAGGTCGAGCACATCTGCGCCTTCTTTCAACATGGCTCCGGCGCGGCTCACTACTGCATCTGGCGTCGGCAATTCCCCGCCGTCGGAAAACGAGTCCGGCGTCACATTGAGCACGCCCATGACGAGCGTGCGCGCCCCGGGCGCGGGCAGCGCCCGACCATGCGGGCTGGTCCAGCAAGAAGTCACGGGTCTAACATTCACCATTCAACGGACGGCGCTCAATACTCAAGTGGCGGAACTTAATTACTCTGGTTTGGCGTGACGACAATGCGCAGGAAGATGGTGAGATGAGGGGGGATTTCGCTGGTGGCAGTTTCCACATTGCCATTCATGCTCACATTAAAGCCCGTCGTGCCCCAATGGATCGCATCCGTGCTCGTCTGGATTTGGTAGTGTATATCGGTTTGGGCGGCCGAGAATGAAACTGCGAGCATGCCGCTGCTGATTATCGCATGAGGCATCAAATGTTGATCGTTTTGCAGCGGAGGCAGCCCCAAGGCATATTTCAACAAGTTCGGAATACCATCGTGGGCCGGAGTGGAGGAGATACCGCTCACGGCCGGGTTGCCCAACTGAGTGGACGTGAAGTTGCTGTTCAACCAGGTCAGATAACTGCTCGAAATGCCAACTTGCAGTGAAACTGGCGTACTGGTGCTGGGTGAACCACCGGAGCTGCTCGCCACGGCGCGGTATTGGAAGCCCGAAAGGTCAGTAGACGGTGTAGCCAAGGTCAAGGTCGGGCTGGCCGAACCGCTGATGCCAGTGCCATCGGTCAGGTTGCTCCAGCTGCTGCCACCATTATTGGACACCTGCCATTGGATGGTGGGTGAAGGCGCGCCGCCGGCCGTGACGGTAAAGGTGGCGTTTGAACCCGTAACGATGGCGTTATTGTTCGGTTGCAAGGTGATTGACGGCGGGGTGGTCGGCAACGTCAGCTTGTAAATGACGCCCGCGCCGCTGTCGGTGATGTACAGGAAGCCGTTGAAATAGGCCAACCCCGTCACACTGATAAACGGTGCGCCCGGCAGCAGGGCCACCGGAGTGCCGCCGCTTTCGGGGATTTGCCAGATGGTGTTATTGGCGTCGGCATCGGCCACGTAAATAAACCCGCCGCCCGCCGCAATGCTCACCGGACGGACCAGCGGTGCACCACAGAATATCTTGGTGAACGAAGATGAGCCGTCGCCATTGGCCGCAATGCTGTCTATTTCCGGCGCAATGGAGGCCGAAGCATCGCCCGAGTCCGCCACGTACACAACGCCTTGGTCAACCGCGACGCTGTTAAAGTGCTCAGTGGAGAATCCGCCGGAATAGCGCGGGCTGCCCAATTCCGTCAGGCTGCTGCCGTCCGGATTCAAGCGCCATACGGTGCCATCGACTTCATCCGCCGCATACAGGCTGACGCCATCCGAGGCCAGGCCGCTGCCATCAACGATGGGCTCGCCAACATTTTCTCCCGTGTAAATCGCCGTGACGGAACCGCCCGAGGTGGTGGCCGCCGACAAAATCTGGGTGTCGGTGACGGGCCCGGAATTGGGGTCGATCCAATCCACGTTGCCGCCGATGAACGCCAACTGCTGCGGCTCAAAGGCCGGATGCAACAGCGTGGCCGCGCCGCCGGTCGTCGGCACACTGAATATTTCCGAGGAATTGTCTGCCGCACCGCCGGAGACATACAGGGTCGTGCCGTCGGTCGCCAGCTGGCCCGGGTGGACCAGGTTGGCGTCGTTTAACATCACCACGGTGAGGTTGGCATTGGAATAGGGCGGGACCGCCGTGAAAATAACCACGGCGTCGGCGCCATTGACCACCACGGTTTGCGGGCTGGGATTAAAACCGGCGCCGGTCACGTTGATTTGCCACGTGCCATCGGCAACTCCGAGCTCGTATTGGCCGTTGGCGTCCGTGAAAGTGTTCACCGTGTAAGCAATACCGTTGATGGTCGTGTTCGCGATAACCTCGGCCCCGATGGACGGCTGGCCATTGAGATCATGAACCGTACCGGAGATTTGCTCGTCAGCCAGCAGTCCGGGTACCAGGATATTGGTAATGTTCGTCCCGTCGGTGACCGCATAGGGTCCAAACGCAGAAGGCAGAATCAGTGTGTTGTCGTCGCTGCTGAAGTAGAGCGTCCAGTCTCCGCCAACGACCCCCAGGTTAAACGTGCCATCGCAGGTGGCGGTAAAGTCAAAGTCGTTGTTGTTATCATACCCATGGACGGTCACGCCGGACACCGGTACGCCATTTTCGGTCACCGTGCCATCGAGGAAGGCGGTCGCGTTCTCCGTGAAATTGGCTACCGCATTGGCGTTGTTAATCACCACATCTTGTGGTGCGGGATTAAATCCAGCACCAGAAACAGTAAGGTGCCACGTGCCATTGGCCACCCCGAGCGCGTAATGGCCGGTGCCATCAGTGAAAGTGTTGACGGCGTAGGAGACGTCATTGATGGTGGTCGTGGCGGTAATCTGTGCCCCGACCGATGCCTGGCCATTGAAGCCAAATACCGTGCCGGAGATTTGTTCGGTGGCCGCCAGCACCGGGACCATGATGTTGCTGACACCCGTATTGGTGACCGTATAAGGTCCAAACGCAATGGGTAGAATCAGATTGGGATTGCTGCTGCTAAAGGTGAGCGTCCAATCGCCGGAGATGACGCCGAGGCTGAACGTGCCATCCACTGCGCTAGTCGTGTTGTCGAAATCGTTGTTAAAGTCACCGCCATGGATGACCACATCGGACACTGGATTGCCATTCAGGGTCACGCTGCCGATGAGGGCGGCGGTGGCGGTCTCCGTGAAGTTAGCCGTCTGATTGCTGCCGCTGACCACCACTTGTCGCGAAGGCGGATTGAAGCCGGAGTCGCCCACGTTGATTTGCCAGGTGCCATTCGCCACGCCTAGTGAATAATGGCCGCTGCCATCGGTGAAGGTGTTGACGGAATAATTGATGCTGTTGATGGTGGTAGTGGCCGTCACCGTCGCTCCGACGGACGCCTGACCATTCAAGTCCAGGACCGTGCCGGAGATTTGTTCGGTGACCGCCAGCGCCGGGACGGCGATGTTGGTGATGTTCGTGCCATTCGTGACGTTGTAGGGCCCAAATGAATTTGGCAGAATCAGGTTCTCGTCGCTGCTGCTGAAATAAAGCGTCCAATCCCCGCCGATGACGCCCAGGCTGAATGTGCCGTCCGCCGCGCTATTGGTGAAGTCATAGTCGCCGTTTGCGTCATACCCATGGATGGTCACGCCCGAGACGGGGACACCGCCCTCGATCACTGTGCCGATGAGGTAGGCGGTGGCGGATTGCGCAAAATTGGCCACCGGTTCGGTGAAATTAGCCGCTTCACTGGCGCCGTTGACCACAATGTTCTGGGGATTGAGGTTGAGGCCGGTCTTCGTGATAATGCTGACCTGCCAGGTGCCGTCCGTGAGCGCCAGTGAATAATGGCCGCTGAGATCCGTGTAGGTAATGACGGAGTAGTTGACGCTATTGATCGTGGTGTTGGCCACCACCTCGGCGTCCGTTATCGGCTCATTGTTGGAGAAGAGCACGGTGCCAAAGATTTGTTCACTGCCCTTTAAGAGTGGGATGGCGATGTCGTTGACGTCCACGCCGTCCGTTACGCTGAAGGTATTGGTCGCAAGGGGGAAAATCACCGTTGGGTCGTTGTTGACGATATTGACGGTCCAAAATCCGCCAAAGACCGGCAGGTCGAACGTCCCGTCGGACGCGCTGGTCGTCTGGAACTGGTCGTTGTTCTCATCGTAGGCGTTGATAATGACACCAGACAAGCCGTTGCCATTTTCGGTCACGGTGCCGCGGAGGTGGGCCGTTATGCTATTGAAATTGGCGGTTTGGTTGGAGCCCGTGATCGTGACATTCTGCGGAGTCAGGTCGTGTCCAAACGTGAAATCATGGGCATTGACCACCCAGGTGCCGTTCGCCACCCCGATCGAGTATTCGCCGTTTTGGTCCGTCTGGCCGAAGACCGCGTAATCAATCTGGTTGAGCGTGATGCTGGCGGTAATGGAAACATCGGCGTTCGGCTGGTCGTTCGCATCGACCACGGTGCCGGAGATTTGCGCGCTGACGTGCAGCGCCGGGATAATGATGTTAGTGATATTTGTGCCGTCGGTGACGTTGTAGATGACGGATGACTCGGGCAGAATCAAAGTGGGATCGTCGCTGGTGGCAAAAACCGTCCAAGCCCCTCCAATTACCCCGAGGTCGAAGGTTCCATCGGCACCCGTGGTGGTAAAGACTTCGTCGCTGTTGTCATCCATGGCCGTAATATTTGCTCCTACGACTGGAATGGCGTTTTGGGTCACGGTGCCGAGGAGATGCGCCGTGGCGGGCGAGTTGAAATTGGCCACTTGCGCTGAGCCGCTTACGGTGGCGTTTTGGGGAACTGGAGTGAGGTAGCCTTGCGGGAAGGCATCGACGGTCCAGGTGCCATTGGTTACGTTGAGGGTATAGTTACCCGTGTCGTCGGTGAAGGTGTTGGTCGAAAAATCAACGCCGTTGATGCTAATGTTGGCGGAGACGCTGGTGCTGGTGGTGGCGATGGGCTGATTGTTAGAGTCAAAGACCCGGCCGGTAATCTGTTCATTGGCTGCGAGCACCGGGACGGCAATGCTGGTGATGTTCGTGCCATCGGTGACCGTGTAGGAAATCTGCGAACTGGGGAGAATAATATTTGGGCCGCTGCCATTGGGGAAAGTGATAGCCCAATTTCCGCCGATGACGCCCAGGCTGAAGGTTCCATCATTGGCGGTGGTCGTTTGGAGGGTGTTGCCATTTTCGTCAATGGCGCCGATGGACAAGCCCGCCACCGGCTGGCTGTGGTTGTCGGTCACCGTGCCCTGGAGGTAGGCGGTGACATTGATGGTGAAATTCGCCGTCAAATCGGAACCATTGACCACCAATACTTGCGCGTTGGGAATGAGGTAGCCGGAGCTGCTGATGAAGGCAAACCAAGTGCCATCAAGGACTCCGAGCGAGTAGTGACCGGTGTTGTCCGTCGAGCCGTTCACTTGATACGGCACGTTGTTGATGACCGTCGTGGCGGTCATGGAGAAATGTGCCGACAGCGGATTATTATGCTGGTCGAGCACCGTGCCGGTGATATGCGAAGTGGGGGTTAGCGCGACAATCGCGATGTTGTTGATGTTCACGCCAGCGGTGACCGTTAAAAACAATGCCGGATCTTCAGGACCGGGTTCGTTCGAGACTGAACCGCCACCCGGCTGGGGCAGAATCACATTCGGGTCATTACTGCTGGGCGTCAGCGTCCAGTTCCCCGCAGTTACTTGCAGGCTGAAGGTTCCGTCGGTCCCGGTAACCATCGTGACGTGGTTGCCATTTTCATCAGAGGCATCGAGGGTCACATTCGCCACCGGGTTGCCGTTTTGGGTCACGGTGCCGTTCAGGAACGTGGGCGTGGGGCCGCCGCCGGATTGCGTAAAGTTCGCCACCGCTGAACCGGTTACGCTGATGGTTTGGTTGGAATAGTTCTGTCCGTTGTTGGCATTGACTCCAATCGTCCACGAGCCGTTGATCACGGGGAGGGAGTAGCCGCCATTGCTGCCAATTTGCGCGCTGGTGTTGTAAAGCACTCCGCTGATGATCGCCGAGCCAAAGGCATTGCCGCCCGACGCGCCATTGCCCACGGTGCCGCTGATGGTGCCGGTCGCCGTTATCACCTGGTAGGCAATGCCGGAAATCGTATGGTTGCCCGTGACATTTTCGCTGAGGTTCGGGCCCACGACATTGAACGAGTCGTTGTTGTTGCTAAAGGAATCCAGCGCGAGGCTCCAATTGCCATTGGTCACGCCAAAATTAAACGTACCGTCATTGCCCGTGGTGATGGAGGTCACGAACTGCGGGGAGCCCACGCCGACCGAGAAGAGGTCGAGTTCAATTCCGGAAACCGGGGTGCCAGCGTTGGTTACCGTGCCTTGCAAGCGGGCCGTGGCGGGAACCACCGTGAAATTAGTCAGATACGACTGGCCGGAATTGACATCCACATTTTGGCCCGTGGGCGTGACAAAGTTCGCCAGCGCTGGATTATTATTGTCGGGGCTGACATTCCAGTTTTGTCCATCGCCACATTCCGGTCCATTGGCCAGCAGGTAGTAATTTCCGCTGCTGTCGGTCGTGGCGAAGTCAGCGTTTTGACCAAAGCTATCATCGGAGTCCAGGTTCACGCCCGCCAGCGGATTGCCCAGGTTGTCTTTGACGGTGCCGTAAATTAGCGCGTTGGCTTGAGTCAGCGAGATACTGGACAGTATCACGCTGCCGCCCGAGGTGTTGGCCGGTGTGTCGTTTTGCGGTTGCAGGTAGCCGAGCGCATGCAGGCCTTCGCCGGAAAGACTAAGGGTCCAATCATTCGCCGCCGTGACCGCAGCGATTAAATTACCATCGGGGTCCGAGTAGGCGAAGCTGAATTGGTTGCTGTTATTCGACTTGGTGGAAACTTCCACCCCGCCCAGGGAATTGCCATTCGGATCCCCGATATTGGCGGTAATTGTGCAGGTAGCGGGATCCAGGCTCAGGTTGACCCCGGACTGATTTTGAGTGCTGAGCACCGTAATATTGGGCGCCGATGAATTCGTCATTACATAGCCGGTCGCTACGGCGAACATCACGTAGGACCCGGTCGGTGCCGCCAAAGAGTAATGGCCAGTGGCATCCGCGTGAACCCCGGCGACAAACAGTTTATCATGGCCGGAGTTGGTCAGCAGCAAGACCGCGGCATAGGGCACGGGCGTGCCACCACTGGAAATCTGGCCGCTGATGGTCTGGCCATAGTTTGGTTGCGTGACGGTTACCGTCTGGGTGAGGGGTTTGAATTCACCCGTCGGGCTGGAGACTTTGACAATATAGGTCCCGGCCAGTTGGCCGCCCACCGCTGAACTGGCTAAATTAACGTGGGTCGTGATATTGCCGTCCATATTGCCGTCATCATCGCCGGGCAGGTCGGGGTCGGTAATGCCACCAATCTGCGGCCCCTGGCCATCCGTCACCGAGTAACTGTCCACAAGCGGCTCACCGATGTCAGTCTGGCTGTTGCCGTTGGCATCGGCAAAGATTTGTACTTGCACCGTGTCGCCGCTGGACAAGCCCGTAACGTGGAAGTCGACATTGTTCGTGCTGTTGGCCGCAATCGTGCCGGGACTGACGGAAAAATTCGGCGTGATGCTGGGCGCGCCATAAACTTTGAGCTGCGCTCCGATGCTGTTGACCGAGCCATTGCTGTTGGTGACGATGCAGCGGTAGCCGATGCCGTTTAGCGCCAGGGTCGGACTATTAATCATCAAGGTAGCCGTCGTGGCGCCCGCAAAGGTGCCGTTGTTCGTAATGTTGGAAACGCCCCCACCCGCATTGGTCTGCCACTGATAGGTCAAGGTCGTGTTGCTCGCGGCCAGCACAGTGAACTTGGCACTGGCGTCGCCTACAAAGGCGGTTTGGCTGGTGGCTCCGGCGAGCACCAGGGGGAACCCGAGGGGAATTGGCGGCGCCTCGACGGTAAAGTTGACCGAATTATTATTCTGGCCCGACAACACGTCCACGTTTTGGGAGTCCGGCAGGGTGTAGTTCGCCAGCGCGGGATTATTTGTGTCCACCGAAACCGACCAACTGTCCGGCGATCCGGAATTGGGGCCGTTGGCCAGCAGGAAGTAATTTCCGTTGTCGTCCGTAATCGCGGTATCGGTGAAATCGGTGTCGTTGGCCTCCACGCTCACGCCGGACAGCGAATTGCCCGAGGTGTCCTGGACTTTGCCAGTGATCAAGGTGTTCGCGCGCGTTAAGAGTATCGGTGCCGGGGTGGTGCTCCCGGCGCTCGTATCGGTCGTGGAGTCATTCTGCGGTTGCAGATAGCCGAGGGCGTGTACTTCACTGCCACTCGAGACTTGGATATCCCAGTCGCTGGCTGCGGTGACGGCGCCAATGAGATTCCCATTGGTGTCCGTGTAGCTAAAGCCAACCTGGCCGTTGTGGTTTGACTGCAGATTGAAATGCACGCCGGCCAGGGTTGGGTTACCCGACTCATCCTCAACCTTGGTGGTGATAGTGCAGGTCGCGGCGATTAAATCTACATTCACCCCGGTCTGATTCACGCCCGCCTGCACGGTAATGGAGGGCGCGGCTGATTCCGACTGCACAAACCCAAGGGCGGAGGCGAACACGGTGTACGAACCGGGAGGCGCCTGCATTGTGTAATTGCCGTTGACGTCAGTAATCATCCCGCCCGCGAAATTAAAATGCCCCTCAAATTGACTGAGCAGAACAATTTCCGCATAAGGTACTGGCACCCCGCCGCTGGTCACCTGGCCGCCAAAGGTCTGCCCGTAAATCGGCTGGGTAATCGTGAATGGCTGCGTGACGGGTTTGAATTCGCCCGTGGGGCTGACAATTTTGGCCACGTAGGTGCCCGCCGTAAATCCGCCCGGTCCCGCCTGGATATGCGTCGTAATGTTTCCGTCCACGGCCTGGTCATCGTCACCGGGCATATCGGGATCGGCCACACCGCCAATGAGGATGTTTTGTCCGTCGGTCACCGTAAAACTCTCCACCAACGGCTCGCCGATATCCCCTTTGCCATTGCCGTTGGAGTCCTGGAAGATTTGCACTTTTACGGTATCGCCGGAGGTCAAGTTCGCCACCTGGAGGTCAATCCTGCCGGTGTTGTTCGCCGCAAAAGCATCGGGAGTGATTGTCAGGATTGGCGTCACTAACGGCGTGGTGAAAACATTGAGCGTGCCGTTCGAGCTTTTCACGGTGCCGGTTGAATTGGTGACCAGGCAGCGGAAGATGGTTCCATTCAGGGACAAGACCGGGCTGTTGATGGTCAGGTTCGCGGTTGTGGCGCCGGCATAGGTGCCACTGTTGGTGATGTTGGCGAAAGAGTTGCTCCCGCTCTTGGACTGCCACTGATAAGTCAGCGAGGTGCTGCTCGTCGCCAGCACCTGAAGCGTGACGTTGGCATCGCCGACAAACGCGCTCTTGTTCGTCACCCCGGCCAAAATCAAGGGTGAGCCGAGCGGGGGTGGGGTATTGGACACGCTAAAATTGGCTGTCGCCGAACCGCTCACGGTCACATTTTGGCTGTTGTAGGTCTGGCCGTTGTTGCCCGTTACGACCAAATTCCAGAGGCCATTGAAGACCGGTAAAGAGTAGTCCCCGCTGCTGTTGAGATTCGCTTCGCTGTTGTAAATCACCCCGCTGACTGTGGTGGTGGCGCTGACACTGCCGCTGCTGTTGCCATTTTGCACGTTGCCGCTGATGGTTCCCGTCGTCGCCAGTACTGGGAACGCAATGCCGGTAATCGACTGGTTGCCGGTGACGTTTTCCGCCAAAATCGGGCCCACCACGTTGAACGACCCGTCGTTAAAGGTGTCCAGCGCCAGACTCCAGTTGCCGGTGGCCACGCCAAAACTAAAGTTCCCGCTCCCATCCGTGGTGACGGCGTCTTCAAACTGGCCGTTGTAAAAGAGGTCAATCTGGATGCCGGAGACCGGCGTGCCATTTTCTTTCACGGTGCCCTGCAAACTTGCCGCGGTCGGTTGCAAAACAAAATTGTTCGCGTAAGCCTGGCTGGAAAACACCCCGGCAAATAAATTTTGCGTTGAAAGATAATTGGTCAGCGTCGGATTGTTATTACTCAGATTGACATTCCACGGATCCGGTGTGCCGCTGGCCGGCCCGTTTGCCAGCAGGTAGTAGCTGCCATTTCCATAGGTGGTGGCGTTGTCCTGATTATTGGCGTCGTTGGCATTGACATTCACCCCGGCCAGCAAATTGTTTTCGTTATCTTTGACGACCCCGTAAATCAGGGCGTTGCCGGCAGTCAGCTCAATGGGGCCCGACTCCAGGACACTCCCGCCCGTAGTGTCGATAACCGGAGGGTTTTGCGGTTGCAAATAACCCAGCAAGTGCGCGCTGTTTTGAGATAGCTCGAGCTTCCAATCGCTGGCTGACGTGAGCGCCGCGATGAAATTACTGTCCGAGTCGGTAAACGCGATGGCCACTTCGCCCATGCTGTTCGACTGAATAAAATACTGCGCCCCATGCAATGGGTTGCCGCTGGTATCGTTGCCCGGCGCCGTTATCGTGCAGGTAGCTGGCGTGATGCTGACGTTGATGCCGGTTTGGTTCAGCCCGGAGGAAACGGTCGTCTGATTGGCCGTTGAAAACGGCTGCACATATCCCGGCGCGGTGCTGATCACCGTGTAATTAGCACCGATGGGGACTTGAAGAGTATAATTGCCGGTCGCGTTTGCCACGATGCCGGCGACGTACGATTGATTATTGCCGCCCGTGCTCATCAGGAAAATCACCGGCGCAAACGGCACCGGTGTGCCGCCGCTGGTCACCTGGCCGCTCACCGTCTGGCCATAATTGGGCTGCGTAACGACGAGTGTCTTCGTAATCGTTTTAAATTCACCCGTAGGGCTGGCCACTTTAATCAGGAAAGTGCCCGCATTCCGGCCCACTTCCGGCGAAGATGGCAAGGTAATATGCGTTGTTATCGTCCCATCGGCGACGCCGTCATCGTCACCCGGAATATCGGGATCAATAATACCACCAATCGTCGTCTGCTGTCCGTCCGTCACCACGAAACTTTGCGCCAGCGGTTCGCCGGGATCTGTTTTGCCGTTGCCATTCAAGTCAAGCGTGCGCTGGATGCGCACGGTGTCGCCGGGATTCAACCCGGAGACTTGAATCGTAATATTTGCCGTGCTGTTGGCGGCGATCGTCGGGTTGCTGTTGCCATCCACCCCGGTGCCGGTGACTGTCACCGTGGGCGTTTTCGACGGCGTTCCGAAAATATTGAGTTGCGCGCCCAGACTATTGGTCGAGCCGGCGGTGTCAGTGACCACGCAGCGATACTTGGTTCCGTTTAACGTCGTGTCCGTGAAATTGATGGTCAGCGTCGGAGTGGTTACGCCGGCAAACGTGGTATTGTTGGAGATATTGGAAAACGAGCCGCTTATTTTGGTTTGCCATTGATAACTCAACGTCGTCGTTCCGGTCGCCAGCACTTGCAGCGATACGTTGCCGTCGCCGACAAACGCGCTCTTTGTGTTTGGCACGGCGAGAATCAGTGGTTGGGCTAGTGCTCGCTCCGGCAGCAAGGCGGACAAACCAGTGATAATCGAGAGCAGGAGGAAGCGGTAATGTTTCATGTGTGAGTGCGTTGGGCAGACTGGAAGGGTGAGCGGGCCTAAGGCCCCGCCAGATCTAGGAAATTCACCTCCCGAAAATTAGATAGTAAACCGGTTGGATGGTATTGCCCCCGCCCGCAACCAGCAAATTAAAAACGGCCCTTAACCGCATTTTAACTTTGGGCCAACGGCGGTGTTCCCGAGATGGGCATTCCCAGCCATTTGCGCAAAAAATGGCTCCCTCCGCCTGTTCTACGCCTTCTTGTACATATAGCCCACGCCGTGCACGGTCGTAATCGCCGCCTCTTTGTCATCTTCGGGGTCGATTTTCTTGCGTAGTTGCGCGATGTGCTGGTCCAGGGTCCGCGTGGTGCCCAGGTAGTCGATGCCCCAGGCTTGATCCAGCAGGTATTGGCGCGAAAGCGCTTCGTTTGGTTTGTCCAAGAAAAGCTCGATCAGCTTCAACTCGCGCGGGGTCAGTGTAAAGGTTTGCCCGTCGCGTTTGGCCTCAAATTTTTTGGAAAAAATCGTGGCGCGACCAAACTTAAATTCCTCCGGCAATGGCTCGGGGGCGCCTTCACCGCCCACGTGTGCGCGCCGCAGCGCCGCTGCCACCCGCGCCAGCAGCTCCTTCACGCCAAATGGCTTGGTGATGTAGTCGTCCGCCCCCAGTTCCAAGCCCACCACTTTGTCGATTTCCTGGCTTTTGGCGGTCAGGATAAGCACTGGCACCAGTGCATCGCGTTTGCGAATCTCCTTGCACACGTCGTAGCCGCTCATTTCCGGCATCATCAAGTCCAGCATCACCAGGTCGTACTTGTTCTGCTTGAACATCTTCAGGCCTTCCGACCCGTTTTGCGCGGCGGACACTTCGTAGCCTTCGCTTTCCAATATGTCCACGACGCCGCGGCGGATGTTGGCATCGTCTTCAACAATGAGCAGATGGCGGTTCTTCACACCCCCACGATAAACACCGCCCAGGCGTTTGGAAAGGATGAAGCAGTGCGGCAGGAAACGGCATTTTTTCGTCACAAGACGCTGATGGCTAACGTACTCAAACATCGGTAAATCATCCGTAAAAATCCTCCCCCGGCGTGCCCGGAGTCCACAATGGGTATAGGTTACTGTAGACAAAAAATCGATCCATTCACCCTCAACCCATCACCCGCCATGTTACGCTACACCCTCGCTTTCTTACTGATAGCCATCCTCGCCGGTGCACTCGGCTTTTGGGGCATTTCCGGCATCGCGGCAGTCATCGCCCGAGTCCTCTTCCTGATCTTTCTCGTCCTCTTCGTGATTTCCCTGTTCACCCGGCGCGGTTCGCCGCCGCCGGTTTAAGCAGGTAACCCTTTGGCCGTACGGGTGGCAGCCTCAGACGGCCAGCGGTGGTGGTGAAAACTTCCACCGTCACCGAGCGGGGGCGGAATTAACCGCTCCCGCTCTCATTGTGGGCATTTTTCAAAATCCTTTAACCCATCCGCCGCAAAATAGTTGCTTGACGTGAACGTCCGTACCCTATACGAATGAGCACACTGCGCATTAACGCACTAATTCCATGAAAGACCTAACCATTCGCCAGCAGGAAATTTTAGGTTTCATCCAGTTGCATCAACGCGAGCAGGGCTACTGGCCCAGCATCCGCGACATCCAGACGCATTTTAAGTTCGCCAGCACCAACGCCGTCATGGGCCACCTCCGCGCCCTCGAGCACAAAGGCGCCATCTCCCGCGTCCTCGGCCAGGCCCGCTCCTTCCGCGTCACGCATGATCCAGACAGCACGCCGCCCGAACATTCTTTCGACGTCGTGGACATTCCCGTGTACGGCAACATTGCCGCCGGCTATCCCGATGGCGTCGAACCCGGTGGCGAAATCGGCCGCCTGCAAATCGACGTCCAGACCGCCGGCATCCGCCGCGCCCGCCAAAATTTTGCCCTCAAGGTTCGCGGTGACAGCATGATCGACGCCGCCATCAACGACGGCGACATCGTCATCTTCGAACGCTCCCCGGCCAAGGATGGCGACATCGTTGCCGCCCTCATTGATGGCGAGACCACCTTGAAGCGCTTTATTTCCAAGCCCGGCCGCCTGCCGTTTTTGCGAGCCGAGAACGCGAATTATCCCGACCTGCACCCTGTGGCCGATTTGATTATCCAGGGCATCGCCAAGGCTGTTGTGCGCAGTTTGTGAATAGATTCGGCTTCAATCCGGCGCATTCCTTGTTCATGGTGACCCGATGCCCAAAGTAGATCTCGATTTAGTCAAAGTCATTCTGCAACGCCACGAACTCGACGTCCGCCAGGTCGCGCAAATCCTGGAGGAAATCAACCAGGAGCTCGCCGCCCTGCTCGACGAGGAGAAAGTCCCGCCCGTCAAAAAGCAGTACGTCATGGTCGTGTCCGACCCGCGTGGCCACCTCGACGGCAAGGATTTCACCGGCTGGGTCGTGCAAATCCCCGAGGACGACAGCATGGCCACGACCGAGGAACGCCTCCACAAGGCCGCCTATGACTTCAATGCTTCGCCCAAGGGCCGGCGCTTGCCCGCGAAGACGATTGCGGAAGTCTGCGAGCACGTCCCTGCGCGCTTTTTAAAGGAACACCAAATCTGGGTCCGCACCAAGGAACCCGTCTACGTCATCGCCACCGCGAACAAATTACCGAAGCTGGCCCTCGAAAAAGTCGGCAAGAGCGCCGGGGATGAGTGAGGCGATGCGTTGATTGGAAATAATAGAGATGCAAAAGAAACAATCAGTACAAAAGAGCTCGCGTAGAGCACATATAACTTCAAAATTAAATGAAGATGCGGCACATTATGGCGCAAATGGTATAGTGAGCAGTTCTAAGTTCCGCTTTATTGATCTATTCTGTGGCATAGGAGGTTTTCGGATTGCCTTCGAGCGGGCGGGCGCTGAATGCGTTTTTTCTAGTGATTGGGATAAATACTCAAGACAGACTTATGCGGCTAATTTTGACGAAACTCCGCATGGTGACATTCACTCAATTGCTGTAGCTGACATACCAAAGTTTGACATACTGTGCGCCGGATTCGCGGTGCTGGGAATCGCGATACGGAGATTGCGCTCGCGAAAATATTGCGAAAGCACAGGATTATAGGCTGGCGCCGCCTTTCAAATATTTTCGGCAAACCCGACTTCATATTTCCCGAAAAGAATCTTGCCGTTTTTGTGGATGGCTGCTTCTGGCACTGCTGCCCAAAGCATTCAACTTATCCCCAAAATAATCGGCAATTTTGGAAAAAGAAACTTAGGCGAAATGTTGATCGAGACAAAGAGGTAAATCTAAAATTGAGACAAGACGGGTGGCGAGTCATTAGAATTTGGGAGCATGAGTTGCGGGATGGAAATCGAGTGATTCAACGCATAAAACGAGCATTATCAACTTAGGCAGGGATTGATACAGCATTTGGCCGCAACCCAACCCATCAAACCCACCCAACCTTCCCAATGCAGCCAACCTAGTCCTTCCGCTTTCTGGATGTACCTGCTAAACTGCCCCAAAACCCAATTGTTCTTTGCAGCACTTCGGAGCGAGCATGGCGAGCGCAGATGGGGACATGCCAGCCTGCAAGGCGGGACTTGTCTCCATATAGTCTAATCGAATCAAGTCCAACCAGGTCGCACCAAAAAAATATAAAAAAATCCCGCGAAGATGCAAACGACACCCCTAACCCCTGCCGATTAAAGGTAATTAAAGGGATTTAAAGGCATTAATCCCTTTAAAAACAATTATGTCTAATGGTTCGATTTGCACCTCCAGCCATGAAATTCAAACCTATTCAGGCCATTTCAGGGCAATTCAACCATGCAGCATCCGCTACTTGCCCTCCGTAGCCTTGGCGAAGCAGGGCGTGCCCTCCATAGCTTTAGCGAAGGAGGGTCACTTCGGCGGTCGGCGTCCGTGCCGGATAATCTCGTACAGCAGCCAGACTCCGAGCAGCAATGCGCCGATAAAGCCGAATTTCCCCAGGTTGTACAAAAAGGTGCCCATGGTGTCTTCACTCGCTCGGGAAATAATCAACGACGATGACAGCAGCGTCGCTGCGATGATGATGGCGAGTACGAGGCGGTTCACGCCGTGTTCAAACGATTCGCGCAAGCCATCCAGCCCGCGGTGGACAAAATTGATGCTCGCTTCGCCTTCCTCCAAATTGCGCAGCAGGCGCATCATGGTGCCGGGGATTTCCCGCGCATTGCGAATCGCCACGCGCCAGTCCCAATAAAATAAACTCGCGATGGTCTGCGGATGCCAGCGCTCGACGTTAAGTTTTTTCAGGAATGGCTCGGCGCACGGCCGAATATCAAATGCGGGGTCGAGCACCTTGCCCGATTCCTCGACGGCCAGCACGGCCTTGGCCAGCAACGTATAGTCGCGCGCGAGGCGAATGCCGTTCGTGCCAAAAATATACAACAGCTCGAGCATGATGTGGCCGAAGGCGCCGCTGTCCGCATCAAAGCGCGGGTACTTGCGCAGCATGATGCTGATCTCTTTTTCGAGCCGCACGCGGTCCACGCGTTTTTTGGTGAGCGCGTTGGCCAGCACCACCTGTACGACTTTCTCCGGATTCTGGTCGGCGATGCCGGCAAACAAATCCGCCAGAAAATAGCGCATATTGCGCGTGAGCTGCCCGGTCATGCCCCAGTCAATCAGGCACAGACGGTAGTCGGGCGTGACGAAGAGATTGCCCGTGTGCGGGTCGGCATGGAAAAACCCATCGAGCATGATTTGCTGGAAGGTGGAACGCCCGCCGACTTGCGCGAGTTTCGCGCCCACGCCCGGCGGCAATTTTTCCGCGCCCGGCGGCAAGCCCACAATCCATTCCAGCACCAGCAGTCGCTTGGTGGAAAGCTCCTCGTAAACCTTGGGCGAATAAATTTCCGTCGGCGAGGGATTCGTCGTGTTAAAGTACACGGTGTTGCGCGCCTCGATGGTGAAGTCGAGTTCGCGCAGCAGGTTTTCGCCGGCTTCATCCACAATATTGGGCAGGTCGTAGGCGCGCAGCTCCGGCAGATGCTGCTGCATTTTGACCGCGAACCAATGGATGATTTCCAGGTCGGCCTTGATTTCCTTGCGCAGTCCGGGCCGCTGGACCTTCAACGCCACCGCTTCGCCCGAACGCAGCCGCGCGCGATAAACTTGCGCGATGGAGCCGGCGGCGACCGGTGTTTGGTCAAATTCTGCCAGCACTTCCTCGACCGTGCCCTTGAGCTCGCGTTCGAGGAGCGGGCGCATGTGTTCCCACGGCGCGGGCTTCACCTGATCGCGCAGGCGCTTGAGTTCCTCAATCAACGGCTCCGGCAGCACGTCCGCGCGGGTGCTGACAATCTGCGCGAATTTGACGAAAACCGGGCCGAGTTCCTCCGCGGTGACACGCAGGCGCTGCCAGTGGTTCAGGCGTTCGGTGCGCGCCGGGACGAGGCGCGACAGCCACGACGATGGCACCTCGATCTGCTCGAGGAACTCCAAAAAACCATTGCGGCCCAGGACGGTGATGATCTTCGTCAGCCGGGCGGCATTCGCACTGAAACGAAGCGGGTTCAATTGTGGGTGTGGTGCGCTTCGGCTTCAGCGCCATGTTTGGCTTCGAGGGCAGCAAGGCGTTTTTCGAGTATCGTCAGTTCTTCGCGGGAGGCGAAGTTGGATTTCTTCAGCAGTTCGTTGAGGCGTTCGCCCAGGTCCTTTTTCGTCTGCTCGAATTCCTGGCGGCCGTCCGCAATGATGCGGTCGGCAAGGTTCTTGGCGTCGGTGGCGGAGAGGCGGCCCTTTTCCACGTAATCATGGAGGGCGCCCTCGATCTTTTCCTTGGTGACGGCCGTGGCCCCGAGGCCGGCCAGCATGGTTTTTTTGATGAGGTCGATCATGGCGATAAGCGGGTTAATCGTTGAAATTAATAATATAGCACCGTTAGGAATTAAAGTATACGCGGAATCAAATACCACGCCAGGATCCAATGGCCCAGCGGGCGGTTGCGGCCAGGTTCTTCGGCGCGCTCCAGGTGCAGCAGCCCGCATTTTTTGAAATCGATCAGAATCGGGTGGGTTGCCCCACTGAGTAGACACGAGGCGAGCGCCTCAAAATGGGGGTTGTGCCCGACCACCAACACGGATTTGCGTGAGCAGGCTAGGCGCAGGGCCATGGGCCGGGGGTCATCTTCGGGTTGTAGCCCGGGAGCTTCCATCAGCGGGGCATCGAGTTTGAGTTCCGCCTGGAACATCTCCGCTGTTTGCACGGCCCGCACGAGGGGGCTGTGCCAGATTTCCCGGATATCCAGCTCGACTTCGTGCTTGCGAAGGTAGGAAGCGAGGTTTTCGACCTGTTTTTCGCCCTTACGGGTAAGGCTACGGGTGGCGTCTGGCTCACCCGGTTCGGCCTCCGCATGACGCAACAAGTATAAGTTCACAGCAGAGAGACTATGCGCAGCCGCGCTGCGGGAGGCAATGGAGATTAATGCAACAAGCTGGTGAAACCGGTTTGGGTGGGTCTAGTGCCGGAACCGAAGGGGGTGATTTTTACCGTTGCACTGGGCGGACGGGGTTGGCAAGCTGGCGGGCTAACCTTTAAAAAATCATGCCCAGGGAAATCATTTGTTTGGAATGCTCGGAAGCCCGCAAGGAAGGGAAGCCACCCTCCCGGTACTTTTCCACGCGCAATAAGCGCACGAAGCAGGAGAAGATCGAGCTGAAAAAGTACAACAAGCATCTTCGCCGCCACACGCTGCACAAAGAAGTGAAGCTGTAAGCGCGGGCCCTTTGGCTAAGCTCAGTCCAAGGGCGGTCTAGTTACTACAGTTAAAGCCGGGCGAGGTGTTGCCCCGGCGGTTGGCCCGCCAATGGTCGCGGTGCTTGCGCACCCAGTCTTGCAGCGCCTGCTCAAAACCGATGTCGCGGCCGACTTTTTCGGACTCTATCCACTTGTGGCGAAGGATCTCTTCACGTTCGGCCAGATATTCCTGATAAACACTGGAGCGGGCGACAAAATCAGGACACGCCTCGGGGGTGGAATGAGTGGGGTCTTTCATCTTCGCGTCGAGCAAACGAGAAATGGGGGTGGTCGGGTTACGACCGGGAGGCAATGACATGAATCGGGTCACTGTCACCCAGTTTTAACAGTCCGTTAATCTGGATGCAACGTGAATATGATGATGCACTGGGTGTCAAGCGGGAGTTATTAGCAAAAGTGGGGGATGCCCTTCAGGCGGGATTAGCTAACGTTGGTGTAGATAGCTTTTCCAGCAGACGGTTGGCGATGCCGCGAAAGGCCTGGCTCGGGAGGCTGTCCGGGTGGCTGACCACCAGCGGGATGCCGCGGTCACCGCCGATGCGAATGCGGGTGTCGAGCGGTACCTGGCCGAGGAATTCAGTTTGCAAGTCCGCCGCTGCGCCCGGGCCGCCGCCTTCGCCAAAAATGTGTTGGCGGGTGCCGTCGGGGTTTTCCAGATAACTCATATTTTCGGCGACGCCGAGCAAGGGTACATTGACTTTTTCAAAAAGCATCGCGCCGCGCCGGGCCACAGAAACAGCGGCCAACTGCGGGGTGGTGACCACGACCACCCCGGAAAGCGGAATGGTTTGCGCGAGGGTGATTTGCGCGTCGCCCGTGCCGGGGGGCAGGTCGACAACCAGAATTTCCAGCGTGCCCCAGGCCACTTGCGTGGCAAACTGCTGGATGGTTTTCATGACCATCGGACCACGCCAGGCCACTGGGGTATTTTCTTCGATGAGCAGGCCCATCGACATCATGCGGACGCCGAAATTTTCCACCGGCTGGAGCAGTTCGCCCTCAATTTCCGGTCGGACATTGACCCCAAGCATGAGCGGAATGGAAGGACCATAGATGTCGCAGTCCATCAGGCCGACCGCCCGCGGATTGCCGCGTTGAGCGAATATTTGAGCGAAAGCGCAGGCGAGGTTGACCGCAAAAGTACTTTTGCCGACGCCGCCTTTGCCGCTGGCCACCGCGATGCGGTAGCGGACTTTTTGTAATTGGGAGGGCGTGGCGGCTTGGCCGCCCATGGCGGCGGGGCCGGCCGGCTTGGCGGGGGTTTTCACCGCGACTTCCACGTCAGCGCTTTTAATCCCGGGCACGGCGCGCAAGGCAGCGACCACGGCGTCATGCAGTTTTTTGGGAATTTCCGCGTCGGCGGTGGTGATTTCAATTCGCGCGCGGGCAACCCCGGCCGAGGCTTCCGCCAGGCGCACGAGTCCGAACGAAACGATATCCCGGCTGAAGCCGGGATATTTTACCCCGCGCAGGGCATTGAGCAAAACTTCCGAGGAAACATCCATTCCCTTAGTTTCGGGGTTTGGGTTTCGAGTTTCGAGTTTAAAAGCATTCGATCGAAGGATGAGAGCTGGGCCAGAGCCACCTTCAGGCTCGCCAATAGCAGGTGATAAGCGATACAAGATTCTGCCCCTCAGATGACCCCGGAAATGCCATCGGAACCTAGTCCGCCTGTTCGGCCGACACCAGAGGCGGCGCCTGAACCGTCGCCAGAGACTACGCCGGGGGTACCGCTGCCGAGTCCGGAGGGAGCGGTGACCGATGCGCCTGCGCCAGGTTTTGAGGCTGAGGGTGTGCCGATTTCGCTCGTGGGTGAAACGACTCCGCTGGCCTCCGATTTGGGGCCAGGTGAAGTTTCATCAGGTGAACTGCCAGTGGCATCTAGCTCCGCGCCGGAAACACCTGGCCCGGTACTGGCTTCACCGCAACCCGAGCAACCCAAGTCTTTTATTCAGCGTACTCTGCCTTGGTTCAAAAAAGTGGGGTCAGTTTTGGAGCGGTTGTCGGTGGCGGGAGTTTTTATTTTTTTGCTGCGGAAAAGTTGGATGCGCTGGCCGGATCCTTTCATTGATTTCCCGCGCGACTTGTACATTGCGTGGCGGATAAGCGTGGGCGATGCGCTCTACAATCTCAACAGTTACCATGGCACGGGCCATACGGTGGCGAGTTGGTATGGGCCGCTGGCGCATTTGGTGGAGGCGGCGGGTTTTCGGATTTTCGGCGTGGGAATGGACACGGTGGTGTGGATGAATGTGGCGTTGAGCGTGGTGGTATTGCTTTTCTTGCGGGGCATCTTTGGCGCCATTGGCAATCGTTTATCGGTGTGGTTGTGCTCGATGACCTTCCTGCTGGTGTTTTTTGTTGGCCATCTGGTAGGCATCGGCAATTATAATTTTATCACGCCGTACGTGGCGCAGACGACCTATGGATTTGCCGGACTATTGTTGTTATTGTGGGCATTGCTGGGGCATTTGCGCTCGGACTGGGGTTGGTGGCTATGGCTGGCTGGCGTGGGTTTGGGCGTCGCGTATCTCGACAAACCCGAGCCATTGCTGGCGGCGGGCGGCGCGTTGGGAGTTTATGGCGCATTGCGATTGCTGCAGCGTTTCCGGCAAGTGACTCCCGGCGGAGGTTGGCGGGGCGCGTTTAAACTTTTGTGGACGTCCACCACCTGGGTGGCCATTGGTTTTCTGGCCGCGTGGGTGCCGGTGTTCGTCTATTTCCTCATCAAAGGCGGAATGGGCTATGCGTTGCGGGCGACAAACTGGGTCATTTACACGATGATGGCGGGCACGTATCTCAAGACCGTGGCAAATTCGACATTGTACGCGTCGCTCTATGGGTTTGATCGTCCTTTGCAAAATTTCCTGATTCACTTGCAGGTAGGGGCGTTACTGCTGCTGATTTGCGGGTTGATGGTGGGCGCCTCGCGGGCGTGGGCCAGGGCGCAAAAATTTAGTTTCTGGTGGTGGTTCGGCCCGGTGGTACTTTTGATGGCCGGCGGCTTGGGCGCCTGGCTTGGGGAGCACTTGGATAACTGGATGGGCATCGGCATGGCCTTTAATTTCTCCCTGACGTTCTTGGTGGTCATCCTCGTGGGCTGGTGTGCTTGGGCGGCGTGGCGGGACGACGCAGATTTTGAGCGGGCCCTGGGCCTGACGGTTGTGGGGACGGCCGCGTTGTTAATGCTGGTGCGCATGATTTTATTCGGACGAATTTTTCAATACGGATTTTTCATGGCGCCGCTGGCGGCGTTATTTATCATCCACCTGGTGGTGTACGAGGGCGCGCGCACGGCGGAGGGCCAGCGCAGGCGCAACTGGCTGCTGCCTGTGGTGTTTGGGGCCATAACTTTGTATAGTGGTCTGGCGGTCACGGGAGTTTCATTGCAGCGCTATGCACAAAAAACCTACGCAGTGGGGACGGGCCGCGATCGTTTTTACACCTTTCAGCCCCAGCCCCCCAAGGCAGAGCCGGGGGTTATTTATGCGGAGCAAGGATTGATCCTTGAGACCATGCTGGAGGAGGCTCACAAGAATCTGCCTAAAGTCAGGACCTTGGTTGCCTTTCCCGAATCGGCGGCGGTCAATTACCATCTCCGGGTGCCGTCTCCGGTGCCGGAAGTTGAATTTCATCCCACCGGATTGGGTTTTGTCGGACCGCAACAAGTGGCGGATGCAATCAAAGCCAATCCGCCGGATGCGGTGTTCTTATATATGCGGGATATGCGGGAATTTGGAGTGCTCTATTTCGGGTATGACGAAGGGAGTGGCAAAGCCATATTGGATTGGCTGGCGGCCAACTATGTCGCAATGTGGAATGCCGGTCCTCATTCGCAATTCCTCAATAACGACAGCCGCTATCCGCTCACGCCGACCGGTGATGCCATTGACCTATTGGTGCCGAATCCCGCGCTAGCCCCGTCGGCCTCGGCGCCTCTGCCCACTCCCGATCAGTTGCTGAAAAACATCAATCTGAAATGAATCCCGGGTGCGTAATATTGTTCGCGACTTTCGTACAAGCTCTTTCGCTGGTGGCTAGGCAGAATCAAATTGTGCAATATTATCTGACATGAGTAAAAAGAAGCGCGCAAAGTCCCGTCGATCGGACCAGTCAATGGCTGGCGCAACCCCGGCTACTTTGGCCAGTCCGGTTCCGTCGACGGCATCGGATGGCCCGAATCCGATACCCTGGAAGAAGCTCCTTGCTGTACTCGAACCGATTTCAATTTTTTTGTTATATATATACATGTTGAATGTCAGCTGGCTGCGTTGGATGGACGCGCTCATTGACTTTCCGCGTTCATTATATACTGCTTGGCGATTGAGCGAAGGGGACCTGCTATACCGTCAGGTTATCACCTGGTATGGGCCGTTATCGCATCTAGTAGAGGGTGCCGCCTTCAAGATTTTTGGGGTTGGGATGGACACCATGGTAGGACTGAATGTCATGTTAACGGCCGCGGTGTTATTTTTGGTTCATGAGCTTTTTCGCACGCTTGGCAATCGCTGGTCGGCATGGCTGACGACAGTGGTGTTTTTAGGTGTGTTTGCGTTTGGGCATTACGTCCTGATGGCGAATTTTAATTTTCTCGCGCCTTATGCATCCCAGTCCGCCTACGGGTTTGCCGGATTAGTGCTGATGCTATGGGGCTTGGTGCAACAATTGCAATCAACCCGGTCTTTTTGGTTGGGCGTGGCAGGGCTGGGGCTGGCGGTGGCTTTCCTTGATAAACCGGAGCCTTTGCTCGCCACAATTGGTTCACTTGGCGTTTATTTTGTGGTGAATATTATTCGAGTTGTTCGAAAGCAGCCACCAACAGCCGACTGGCGCGGGGCGGTTCGCTGGGTGCAAACGGCGACGATGTGGCTAGCCGGCGGTTTTTTCAGCCTCTGGCTGCCGGTCTTTTTATACTTTTTGTTTCGTGGTGGACTGCGCTACGCCATCTTGGCGGCGGACTTTGTGCCTTACACGGTGTTGGCCAGCCGGTTTCGCACTGCCGTGGTAACGGCCCCAATGCAACTGGCGGTATTTGGTTTTGACCAGCCATGGTCGCATTTTGTCCATCAAATGTGGGCAGGTATATTGTTGCTGGTCGTTTGTGGCGTAATGGTGGTGGCCTCATGGATTTGGACTCGGGCACCGAAGTTTCACCTCGGCTGGTGGCTGGGGATTGTGCTGGCCGCCGGCGCAGGCGGATTGGGCGCCTGGTTGGCAGAATACCGTGCGGCACTTTGGTCGGAAATTGGCGCAGCAGTAGTATTTCCCGTGATTCTCGCCACAGGCGTCGTAGTGGGGTGGAGTATTCGTGCGGCCTGGATGGGGCGGGCCGACTGGGCCCGACCGCTTGGACTGGCAGTGGTGGGGGTGGCGGCCGCACTAATGCAGGCGCGGATGATATTGAATGGCCGCATTTATCAATTTGGATTTTTCATGATGCCCCTCGCGGTGCTCTGGTTGATCCATCTCATGGTGGTTGAGGCGGTTCAGCCACGCGCGGATGCCCGGCGCGCCAACCTGTTGTTGGCAGTCGTTTTTTCGGCCCTTGTATTGGTGGGAGTGGCGGCTTTGACCCAAATCAGCTTAAGCAATTATGCGAAAAAAAACTCCGAGATCGGCAAAGGTCGCGATCATTTTTACACTTTTGCCCCCGAGATATTAAAGAACGGAGCAGTTCTCCAAGTTTTGGAGGAAGCATTCCAGGAAACAACCCCGAACGCCCGGTCATTGGTGGTGTTCCCGGAGGGCATTGCGGTAAACTACCATTTGAGAGTGCCCACGACGTTAGCCGAACTGGAGTTTCATCCCGTGGCGCTGGCCTATGCCGGGCCAGAGCATGTGCTCGCGGAGTTGTCGGCGCATCCACCCGAAACCATTATTTTGCATAACCGCAATTTTGCGGAGTTTGGCAAACCCTATTTTGGCGCGGACGAAGCCAGCGGTCGCAACCTGATTCTCTGGATGAATGATCATTATTGGCTGGATGTAAGCGCGGGGCACACTCAAAGAACCGTCACTCGTCATGAAATTGATGTGCTCAGTCCACGGACTCCCGGTTCGAGCGGAATGGAGTTGTTGCACGATGCGAATGAAGCGCTGTCGCCTTCAAGCTCGCCTTAAGTGAAAGCTTATCGCAAAACTGGGCCGCCTTTGATGAGTAAAAAGAAACGAGCAAAATTTCGTGAGGTAAATGGCCCGAGCCCGGTCACCGCACGTGCAGCGGTCACCCTATCGGAGCCGGCCAAGTTGGGGCTGTTGAGTGGGACGATCGCGGTGGCTGAGCCGCTCTCCCTTGTTTTATTTTATGCTTTCCTGCTGAGTCGCAGCTGGCTGCGCTGGATGGATCCGATGATAGATTTCCCGCGTGATTTGTACCTAGCGTGGCGGGTGAGCGAGGGCGATTTGCTTTATGAAAAAGTGGCTAATTGGTATGGTCCGCTGGCGCAATTGGTTCAGGCCGCGGCATTCCGGCTGTTTGGGGTGGGCATTGATACCATCGTCTGGACCAACATCGTACTGACTGCCGTGGTTGTTATTTTGCTGCGCGATATTTTTCGCACACTGGGCAACCGGTTATCGGGCTGGCTGGCGGCGGTGGTATTTTTGGGGGTGTTTGCCTTTGGACATTACACGGCGATGGCCAATTACAATTTTCTCGCGCCCTATGTGGCGCAATCCACTTACTCGTTCGCGGGGTTGGTCGTGGTCTTGTGGGGTTTGGTTCATCACCTCAAGTCCGAGCGGCCGGTGTGGTTGGGCGTGGCCGGGCTGGGGCTGGCCGTGGCGTATTTGGACAAACCGGAAGCGTTACTGGCAGCGCTGGGCTCACTCGGTATTTATTTCGCCGTTCATTTCATCCGCGAGGCGCGGATGCCGGTGCCAGCGGTGGATTGGCCAGCCGCAGTGCGGTGGGTTCGGCCAGCGAGCAGTTGGCTGGCCGGTGGTTTTTTCAGCTTATGGTTGCCGGTGTTCATTTATTTTTTAGCCCGGGGAGGGTTGCGTTATGCAATCCTGGCCACCAATTATGCCCCCTATACGGTATTGGCCAGCCGGTTCCGGCACACGATAATTACCGAACATTCGCAGCTTGGTTTTTTCGGCTTTGACCAGCCCTGGCACAATTTTCTCCGGCAATTATGGGGAGGCTCGTTGTTTGTGCTGGTATGCGGGGTCATGATAATTGCCACGCGGGCGTGGACGCGGGCCCCAAAATCGAGCATCCGGCAGGGATTGCTGGTGGTAGCCATTGTGACCGGAGGCATGGGTGCGTGGCTGGCGGAATCCCAAGGCTGGCATTGGCTGGATATTGGGGCGGCATTCGTTTTTCCAGTGATTCTTGCCGCGATATTCACGGTGGTTGGGAGTTTTCGAGCGGCGTGGAAGGGTGAGGCCGACGGAAGGCGACTCTTGGGCCTGGCAGTCGTCGGGGTGGCGGCCGCATTGATGCTGGTCCGCATGGTGTTAAATGGGCGGATTTATCATTTCGGTTTTTTCATGATGCCCCTCGCGGTACTCTGGATGGTGCATCTCATGGTGGTCGAGGCCGCGCGGCCAGTGCCGAATGGCCTGCGCACCAACCGATTATTGCCAGCGGTATTTTCCGCGTTGGTGTTGGCGGGGGTCGTTGTCCTCTCGCGGGCCAATTTGCAAAAATACGACCAAAAAAACTTCGAAGTTGGTGAGGGTCGCGACCACTTTTATACGTTTGCGATACAGGTACTCTACAATGGCCAGTTGTTAAAAGACGCGATTAAGGCTTACAAGGCGGCGACCCCGCAGGCGCAGACCTTGGTCGTTTTTCCTGAGGGCATTGCGGTAAACTATCATTTGAAAATCCGATCGCCTCTGGCCGAAATGGATTTTTTACCGGCGGGCCTGGCGTACGCGAATCCGGCCCATGTGCTGGAAGAGCTGAAAGCGCACCCGCCGGAAAGCATCATAATTACGGCCAGGGATTACGCGGAGTTTGGGGTGCCTAATTTTGGATCGGATGAAGCCAGCGGCAGCCGGCTTTTAACCTGGGTGAACGAACACTACTGGCTGGCCGCAGTAGAAGGTCACTCCCTGCAAACCACCACCGCCATCACCCATGATCTCATCGATGTGGTGAAGCCGAGAGCCCCGGATTCGCAAGGCGTGACGCTCTTGCGCGATGCCAATGACGCCCCGCTGCCTTCCAGCTCGCCTTGAGCCAGGATTTTTCACAAGACTGTTGGACAATTCATGGGCAAAAAGAAGCGAACCAAGCCTTTTGGTCCTGGACCCTCTGGTGCGATGGCTGAACAAGCTACGAACGGGATAACCGGGGCGTCGAAGCCAATGTTCTGGCAAATGATGTTCATGGTGGCGGAGCCACTGTCACTTATCGTACTCTATATTTATCTATTGTCCCAAAGCTGGCTGCGTTGGATGGATCCATTGATTGATTTTCCGAAAGATTTGTACATGGCCTGGCGCGTTAGCGAAGGAGATTTGCCGTATCGTGATGTGACGACCTGGTATGGGCCGCTGCCGCAATTAACGGAAGGGGCGGGCTTTCATCTGTTTGGCGCGGGCCTCGACACAATTGTCTGGATGAACATAGTTTTGACGGTCGTTGTGGTGTTCTTGCTGCGCGATATTTTTCGTATGCTTGGCAATCAGTTGTCGGGCTGGTTGGCCGCAGTGGTTTTTTTAGGCGTGTTTGCGCTGGGGAACTATGACCATGTTGCGAATTACAATTTTATCGCGCCTTACGTGGCCCAGTCTACCTATTCATTTGCCGGATTAGTGGTGGTGTTATGGAGTCTGGTGCATCATCTGAAGTCGGGGCGAAAGTTCTGGTTGGGTGGGGCGGGACTGGGATTAGCCGTTGTTTATCTGGACAAACCGGAAGCGTTGTTGGCTGCACTGGGTTCATTGGGGCTTTATTTTTCGGTGCAAGTCATTCATGCCGCGAGGTTAGAGCCGCCACTGGTGGATTGGAGGGTAGCGGGTTGTTGGTTGGGTTCGGCGATAAGCTGGCTTGCGGGTGGATTTTGCAGTCTCTGGTTGCCAGTATTTTTATATTTCCTGTGGCGGGGTGGGCTGCGCTATTCTGTTTTGGCAACCAACTTTGTGCCCTACTCGGTGATGGCAAGTCGTTTTCGCCACGCGGTGGAGACGGCCCAACTACAGCAGGGTTTTTTTGGATTTGATCAGCCTTGGGTGCATTTTACCGAGCAATCGCTTGCAGGCCTGCTGCTGGTTCTAGTCTGTGCGGTGATGATCGGAGCGGCGTGGATGTGGCCTCGATCCTCCAAATTTAGTATTGGTTGGTGGGGGTGGCCAGCCTTGGTGGTCGTGACGGGTATCGTGGGCTTTTGGCTGGCGGAATATCGTGAGTCGAACTGGCGGTTAATTGGCCAGGCGATGGTATTTCCGGTGATACTGGCCGCGGTGGCCGCGGCGATAGGGAGCCTCTGGCAGGCTTGGACAGGTCGGGGCGGCTCGATGCGCCCATTGGGTATGGCTACAGTAGGGGTTGCGGCCGCATTGATGCTCGCAAGGATGATATTAAATGGGCGAGTTTTTCACTTTGGTTTTTTTATGATGCCGCTCGCCGCACTTTGGCTGGTGCATTTGCTGGTGGTGGAAGGTGCTAAGTTTGCCGCCGCTGGCCGGCGTGGGGACTTTTTGCTGCCGGTTATCTTTGCCGCGCTGGTGCTAACCGGAACCGTGTCGTTGACTCGCCTGAGTCTGCGTAACTATGTCCAAAAAAATTTCCAAATTGGCGAGGGGCGCGACCATTTTTTCACCTACGCCCCCGAGGTTTTTAGTAACGGCGCCTTTTTGAACAGTATGTTGGAGACCTATAAGCAGAAGACGCCCCGCGCCCGGACCCTGGTCGTTTTCCCAGAGGGGATCGCGGTAAATTATCTCTTGCGCGTGCCGACAACGATGGCGGAGCTGGAATTCCAGCCGGTTGCGCTGGCTTATTCCGGCCCGGCGCACATTTTGGACGAGTTGTCCGCCCATCCACCCGAAAGCATTATTTTCTACGAACGCGATTACACGGAATTCGGCTCACCTTATTTTGGCGCCGATGAAGCCAGTGGTAGGAACTTGGTCTTATGGGTTAATGACCACTACTGGCTGGTGGGCATTTATGGACAGACGGAAAAGACCGCATCACGTCACATCCTTGACATCCTCCGACCCCGGGATCCCGGGTCAAAGGGGATTGAGTTTTTGCGCGATGCCAATGGGTCGCTTTTGCCGACGAAAAATACCCGTTAATAAAATTAACGTCGCCTTCAGGCTCGCCAACCAGTCCAGCCTTAGGCCAAAGTCATGGGGAATTTTTGATGAGTAATCGCAAACCAGCCCGCCGCGCCGCCGAGGCACGCCCGCCTCCGCGTGCACCGGAACCGATTGCGGAGCCGACACCAATGGAAGTGTCCACGCCGAAAACGATATCTGCGGCGCAATTTTCTTTGCCGCGCTGGGCGGTTTGGGTGCTGGGGATTGCCGAAGGGCTGTCCATCACCGGCCTCTTTATTTTCATGCTGTCGAGGAGCTGGCTGAAATGGATGGATCCGCTGATTGATTTTCCCAAAGATTTATACATGGCCTGGCGGGTGAGCGAGGGCGACATGTTATACCGCGACGTGACGACCTGGTACGGACCGCTGCCGCAATTGACCGAAGGAGCGGGGTTTCATCTGTTTGGCGTGGGTATCGATACGATTGTCTGGATGAACATTGCGCTGACGGTCGGGGTATTACTGTTGGTTTGGGCAATTTTTGGCATATTGGGAAACCGCCTTTCGCGCTGGTTGTGCTTGGTGGTGTTTATTGTGGTGTTTGCCTTCGGCCATTTCACCTCGATAGCGAATTATAATTTCATCGCGCCCTACGTGGCGCAGTCCACCTACGGTTTTGCGGGGCTGGTTTTGTTGCTCTGGGCACTTTTGCGCCAGATCAAATCGCCGCGCCCGTTTTGGCTGGTACTGGCGGGATTCGGTTTAGCCGTCACGTATGTGGACAAGCCGGAGCCGTTGTTGGCGTCACTCGGGGCGCTGGCGGTGTATGTGGGAGCGGGTTTTTTGGGCGTAGCGCGCAAAGACCCGACCACGATGGATTGGCGCCGGGCATGGACGTGGGTCGGGCGAACGGCGATCTGGGGAGCAACTGGATTTTTTAGCCTCTGGCTGCCGCTGTTCATCTATTTTGCTTATCGCGGTGGATTTGCCTACGCCCTGCTCGCGGTTGACTATGTGCCGCATACGGTGCTGAACGCACGTTTTCAGGATACCATTGAGCATTCCGTGTTGATGCAGAAGTTTTTTGGCTTTGACCAACCATGGCCGCATTTTATGAACCATTTGGAAGCGGGGGGCGTGCTGCTGCTAATCGTGGGCGTTATGCTCGGCGCATCATGGGTGTGGTCGCGGGCGTCACGGTTCAGCCCGGAGTGGTGTTTTAGTCTGATGGTGATGCTGGCCACCGCCGGGGTCGGCGGCTGGCTGGGTACTCACACCAATTATTGGATGGATGTGGGGACGGCTTTTGTGTTTCCCGTCATTTTGGTTGCGGCCGTGGCAGTGGGGTGGGCTTGGCGGGACGCTTGGCGGGGCCGGACGGAGACCGCGCACTTGCAGAGCATGGCGGTGGTCGGCACGGCGTCGGCACTGATGCTGGCCCGCATGGTTCTGCATGGGCGCATATACCAGTTTGGTTTTTTCATGATGCCGCTGGCGGTGCTGTTTGTCATTCATCTCGTCGTAGGCGAGGTGCACCGGCTGCCATCAGTCCGCCCCCGGGCGCACTGGGTGATGTCGGCGGTTTTTACCGCTCTGGTCTTGTATGGCGTGACATCACTTGGAAATGTCAGCCTCAAGGTTTATGCCAGCAAAACCGCCAGCGTGGGCGAGGGTCGCGACCGGTTTTACACTTTCCCGACGAGAATACTGCAGGGCGGCAAAGTGCTTGATTTGTCGACCGGTTCGCTGCTCAACATGATGATTCACTTCTTTCGCGTTAAGACGCCGGACGCGAAGACGCTGGTAGCTTTCCCGGAAGGCATTGCCGCCAACTATCACCTGCGGGTGCGCAGCCCGCTGGCGGAAATGGAATTTCACCCGGTGGCCCTGGG
>Ga0206926_1007_pt1 | contig 61047 bp, 49 predicted proteins | sample Alteio_BWOrgHeat_59_FD_152955 | JGI IMG/M metagenome (GOLD analysis project Ga0206926, IMG submission 152955) | Enriched cells from forest soil in Barre Woods Harvard Forest LTER site, Petersham, Massachusetts, United States -... | ecosystem: Environmental > Terrestrial > Soil > Temperate forest >... | reverse complement strand
CGCCAATGTTGAGCGGAAGGCGCGCTTGGGCAGAAACGCAGGCATGGTTCAGCAGCACAATCTCGGAGAAAATGTCGCCAACGCGCGGAATTTTCGGCCCTTTGTGGAGAAACTATCTTGGCCGCGATGACCAGGCTGCGCAGGTCCGGCTTCACACAATCATGCAGTCCCCCGCGCGCCAGTTTCAACCGCATTCTGCGATGCGAATTGCGCCCGGCGTTTGCCACTTCCGCGATCAGGCCGCCCGCATCAAATCTGCGATCTGGAGAATCCTTGCCTCACCGCCGCGCGGGCCGACTATCTGCAGACTTGACGTCAAAGTTTCGTCGCCGTCGAGAAGCGGAAACGCGATTGCGGGGTGCCCCGTATGATCAAAGAGGCAGGTCAGGCGCACTAAGGCCATGATGTAGTCATGCGTCTGACCGGCAATCGTCAGGGTCTCGGCGAATTTTGGAGGACGAGCCACGCATATTGTCGGCGTAATGATCGCATCCACGTCATTCATCAAGCGATCAACAACGCGTGTCATCGCCACGCGCCGCGTAAAAGCCTCCACGTAAGCGTCGACCTTCATATCTCGCGCTATCTCAAACCAAGCGCGCGCAATGCCCGGATAGGTGTCGACCATTTCGGCGTGATGCCCACAGTGCCAAGCGGCTGCTTCCACGATGAAAATCTCGCCATGCGTCGCAACGACATCGTCAAGCTGCGGCAGTTCGATCTCGATGGCAGCGATGCCGCGATCCTTCAACCGGTCGAGTCCTTGCGAGAAAGCGATCCTGATCGCCGAGTCAGCGATCTCGACCCACCGCGGATCGTAACCGACACGCGTGAGACTGCCAGGCTCCTCAGGAGCGGTACCGGCCATGGCGTGCCAAAGCAGTTGGACATCCGCCACTGACCGCGCCATCGGCCCTACATGATCGAGCGAGGGCACAAGCGGGAAAACGCCCTCGATCGGCAATGCGCCGTATGTCGGTTTGAGGCCAACAGTGCCGCAGCACGCCGACGGGATCCGGATTGAGCCGCCGGTGTCCGTTCCGACCGCCCCGAGGCACAAACTAGCCGCCAGCGCCGCTGCCGAGCCGCCACTAGAGCCGCCCACCGTGAGATGGGTATCGTGCGGATGGGTCACATGCACCGTGCGCACGCCGAATGCGCCAGGATCGCTGACCGCCATTCCTAGTATTATGGCGCCGGCTTCCCGCAGACGACGGACAATCGCCGAGTCGAACTTGGGCACGTTATTTTTCCGAAATGACAGGCCGGCTGAGCACGGCAGGCTGTAGGTGTCGCAGTTTTCCTTCACGACAACAGGCAGGCCCGCGAGAAGCCCCAACTTTCCACCCGATCTAATGCCACGATCCGTTTCACGTGCCGCCTCGATCGCGGCGTCGGCCGAAACATGACGCAACGCACCGAGACCCGGGTTAAGGGTCTCGATGCGTTGAAGAAAGAGCGATGCCAGCTCTTGGGCACTGACATCGCCTTTGCGGATAGCGGCAAGCGCCGCAACCGCGTTTGTCTCGAATAAGTGCACTCTACTGCGCCGGCTTACAGCTTACAGCCGGGAACATCGGGATCGACTTGGCCGTAGCTCTTAACCGTTTCCCAATCCCCCTTGTCATTGCAGCGCGCGAGAACACTGTTGGAGCGTAGGACATTATTGGCGGCGAAATTGATCTTACCTTGCGGCGCATCGAATTCCACGGCGGTCAGCGCCTCGATGACTTCGCTGGTTTCTGTGCTTCCTGCTTTCTCCACCGCCAACTTATAGAGATAGACGGCGTCGTAGGCAGCTTCACCAATCGCATTGATCGGCTTGCCGGCTCCAAACATGTCCGCATAAGCCTTTTTGAAGGCCGTGTTCTTTTCGTTCTCGATGCCCATGAAATAGGCTTGGTTGGAGAGCGTATTAGCAGTCAGGTCCGGGTGGAATTTCGAGAAGACGTCGTCGAGTCCGTTCGAGAATAGCTGCTGCTTAAAGCCAAAGCTCTGGTACTGTTTCAAGCATGAGATAAGATCGCTTCCAGCGACCATGACCCACACAAAATCAGGATTGGCAGCCTTCACCTTATCAAAGATAGGGCCGAAATCCTGGGTGCCAAAAGGCGTGAACGCGGATCCGAGCACCTTGCCGCCCTTGGCTTCCAGCGCCGCAGCGACGGCATCCGCGCTCTTGCGCGGCCAGACGTAGTCCGAGCCAATGATGAAGGTCGATTTACCTTGGTTCGCTGTCAGCCAATCGACCGACGGAACGATCTGTTGGTTGGGGATTTGGCCGGTGGAGAAGAAATATTTATCGCAGATGCCACCTTCATAGTAGGTGGTATACATCAACAGCTTTTTGGCTGGCGTGGTCACAGTGCGCGCAGCCGATTCGGTCAGGCTCGTAATAAGGCCGACGATTGCATCAACCTTATCGGAATGAACCAGTTTGCGTGCCTTGTCGATGGCGCCCTTGGTCGTCGTCTGATCGTCTTCTACAAGGAAATCGATCTTGCGGCCGCCGACTCCGCCGGCGTTGTTAATCTCGCTGACTGCCAGCTTGAAGCAATTGAGCTGCGTTTCGCCGAGGATAGTTTCAAGGCCCGTCATGTCAGACAAGAAGCCGAGCTTGATCGTGTCGGATTTGGCGCTCACGATCGAAGGCATGGCTAGCGAGCCGATCGATGCGGCCGCTGCGCTGGCGCCAAAGACTTTCATAGCATCTCTACGTGTAAATCGATTGCTGGTCATTGCAGTATCCTTCCCCATTCAGTTGCTTGCTTGGTTGTAGATTAGACAGATAGATGCGTGGTCAGCAGCTCCTCGTCGTCGAGACCCGATTTGTCCCCGGAGTGGACGATCTGACCCTTAACCATGATGCAGAAGCGGTCGCAGGCCTGGCGCACAAGCTCCAAATTTTGCTCGACCACCACAACGGCCATCTCACGCTCGGCGACGAGTTCGCGGAGCAAGCGGCCGATGTCCTGAACGATGTTGGGCTGAATGCCCTCGGAAGGCTCATCGAGCAGAAGCACCTTCGGGTCGCTGCAAAGTGCACGCGAAATGGCGAGCTGCTGCTTCTGGCCGCCTGACATCGATCCTGCCTGCTGCTGACGCCGTTCGTGCAGGATAGGAAAGCGCTCGTAGATGAAATCGGGAATGCTGTCCGAGCGTTTGCGGCACGCGCGCAGTCCAATTTGAAGGTTCTCTTCCACGGACAGCTTGTCGAAGATGCCACGTCCTTGCGGCACGTAGCTTATGCCTCGCCTCGCTACGGCAAAGGTCGGCATGCGTTCGACCGGTTCGCCGTCGATAAGCACCTTGCCCCCTTTTGGTGGCAGGACGCCAATAATGGATTTCAACAGCGTCGTTTTACCGACGCCGTTCCGCCCCAACAACGCGACGACTTCCTTCGTGTTGACATTGAGATCGACACCGTTGAGGACTTGCGCGGAACCATATCCCCCCGTGAGTTGCTCTACTTTCAGCATCAGAGGCGCCCCAGATAGACATCGCGAACGAGTTCGTTCTCCTCGATGTCGGCGTAGTGGCCCGAAGCGATAACCGCTCCATGGTGAAGCACGATCGTACGGGCGCCAAGATCGCGAACGAAGGCCATGTCGTGCTCGATCACGATCACGGTAACCTGGCCCTTCAAGGTAGTCAGGAAGCGCGCCGTCGCCTTGGTCTCTTCCACGGAAAGACCCGCAGTCGGTTCGTCAAGAAGCAAGACCTTAGGTTTCATCGAGAGCGCCATGCCGATCTCAAGCCACTGCTTCTTACCGTGCGGTAGATCGGCTGACCTCACGTTGCGATCATTCGTCAACCCAACGATCTCAAGGGTCCGCTCGATGACATCAAGGTCTCCTCTAACGGCTGAAACCATGAGGTTTTCATGGACTGTCAAGCTGCCGAACACAGATGGCACTTGGAACTTGCGGGCAATACCTAGCCTAGCGATTTTATCGCCGCTCTGGCCGCTGACTGTCTTGCCGCCGAAAGTGATGGCGCCCGACGACAGCGGCAGAGTTCCGCAGATCATGTTAAGTAACGTGCTCTTGCCCGCGCCATTCGGCCCGATGATGGTAGCGATTTCGCCCGGGGCGAAATTCTCGGTCACGTCCCTGACCGCCTTGAAGGCCCCAAAATCGCGAGAGACGTTGACGAGGGAGAGGGTTGTCAAGGTCACGACTGCCTCCCCATTGCGCCACGCAGCTTTTGCGCGAGCCGGACGACATAGGCCGGAAGGCCGTCGGGAAAGACCAGAACGAGCAAGATGAAGAACAGGCCGATTGCTACTGGCCATGCCGCGTAGTTGATCGAACTAATCCGATCTTGCAGCTGCCACACGACAATGGTGCCGATCACAGGGCCGATAAGCGTTCCGCTTCCACCAACGGCAACCCATACTATCACCTCCGTCGACAGCAGAATTGCGATCAAGTCCGGCGCGACGAACCCGCTGCCTGTGGCATAGACCGCTCCAGCAAGCCCTGCTATCGCGGCGGAGATTACAAACGTCGCCAAGAGAATGAATTGCGTGCGATAACCGAGGGTACGCGCCTTGATCTCATCGTCGCGGATCGCGGCCAAGACAAGGCCGGTGCGCCCTCCAAGGATCCAGAGAGACAGGAATAGGAAAATTGCTAGAAAACCGAACGCCAGATAGAAGCCGTAGACCGGATCATCGAACGAAAGGCCAAAAGCCGCAAAGGGCGGTACGCCAATCAGGCCCGAATCTCCGCCAGTCACCTCTGACCAGCCGACTGCGATCTGGTTTGCGATGATCGTCAGCGCCAGCGTCACAATGGTGAAATAGGCGCCGCGAACGCCGCCGTAGAGTATGAAGAAGCCGACTATGGCGGCGACGACCGCCGCGCCGCCCACACCGACGGCCAGGCCGGCGAGGCTGGCCCATGCCGGATCTATGCCGAAACGGATCGTCGTGACCGCCATTCCATATGCGCCCAGCCCAAAGAAGGTCGCGTGGCCGAAAGAGAGAATTCCGGTTCGACCCCAGAAGATGTCCAGGCTGAGAGCGAAGAGGGCCAGCAGTAGCACGTCGCGATAGCTGGACAACGTGTAGCCATCGACGAACAGCGACATCGCGCTGATCGCGGCCATAACGACAAGCGACACGATCGTCACCGGCCGCAATCCACGAGGCCGAACTTTCGTGACTATTCTAGCAGGGCTTGAAGAGTTAAGGGCCTGGGTCATGCCGGCAAAATTCCCCGTGGCCGAAAGCGAAGGATGATGATCGCGACCGCAAGCACGGAAGCCTGCGCGACCGTCGGCGGGATCTGATAAGTCAACACGGTCTCGAGGCCGCCGATGATAGTGCTACCTGCAGCCACGCCGCCGATGCTTCCCGCTCCGCCAACCAAGACGACGAAGAACGAGCGCGCCAGGTAGTTGACCCCCATGAAGGCCGTTACGGCGGTCAAGGGGGCGATAAGCACGCCCGCCACCGATGCCAAGGCCGCGCCGAGTGCGAAAGCCCGTGCGTTTGTCCGGTTAGGATCCACACCCATGACCGAGGACATCTCCGCGCTCTGGATGGAAGCCCTCAGGTCAAGGCCGAATCTGCTCTTGCGCAGCGCGACAGTGACTATCGCGAAAGCGGCAAACGAGAAGGCGACAAGAAAGATGCGATATGCGGGATACTGGAAATCTCCGAGCGACATCGAGCCTGAAAAAGGCCCTGTGACGCGCTGCGGCTCAGGGCCGAAGGTGAGTTGCAAGACCTGCTGTATCAGCAGACTCAACCCCCAAGTGACGAGGATTGCGTGCAACGGATTCTTCGCCACCCGTGAAATAAGAAGTCTTTCGAGTACAAGACCAAAGACGTAACCAACGACCGGCGCAACCACCAACCCAAGCCAGAAGCTGCCGCCATGAGCCTGTACGGCGACGAGCGTAAAAGCACCGATGGTGACGAATTCGCCATGTGCAAGATTGATGATATTCATCAATCCGAAAATGATCGCCAGCCCCATCGAAACGATCAAAAGGATGCTGATCAGAGTGAGTGAATTAAGGAGCATGGAAAGCGCCATATGCATCATCGTGCTCCCCGGTCCGACGCCGGCCAGTTGCCGTCGGGCGTGAGGAAGCGCTCCGGATACATCTGCTGGTACGTCAGTGCCGCGCTAAGGGCAGCTGCGTCATCGCCCCGCGCCGCGATGATTTGGAGACCAATCGGCAATCCACCAGCGGTCAGGCCGCAGGGGACCGAGCACGCCGGCTGTTGGCTTAGATTGATCGGAAAACTGAAGGACGACCATTCGACCCAGCTTTCAAGGCCGCTGCCGTCGGGAACGTTGCGTCCAGCGCCGAAAGGCTGGACAGGAACCGTTGGCGACACCAGATAGTCGAACCGGTCGAGAAGCATGTCCATTCGGGCGCCGTACTGCACGCGCAGGAGTTCGGCTTGCATACGCTCGACCGCAGTATAACCTCGGCCCACTTCGGCGGCCCGAATGAACCCAGGATCAATGGAATCGTGATCGGCGCGATCGATTAAGGACAGACGATTGGCCGCGCCGACATACCAATGACGATAGAAGATTTCGAGCAGTGCGTCCTGATCGGGAAGCCCCATCTCGGTAATTTGAGCTCCCGCCAGCTCCAAATCCTTGAGAACTGCCTCGACCGCGTCAGCGATTTCTCGGTCTACCGAGCCGACACAAGGCATTTTCCAATAACCGACGCGTTTGCCGGACCAATTGACAGCTTTCACCGTGACGTTGCCAAAGGCAAGCGGCGGCTGGGTCCAGTCGCGCTGGTCGCGGCCGGCCATGACGTTGAGCATGGCAACTACATCTTCTACTGTGCGCGCTATCGGGCCGACATGGGCAACGGTGCCGAAGGAACTCGGCGGATAGGCCGCGACCCGTCCGAAGGTCGGCTTATGGCCTACGGTGCCGGTAAAAGACGCGGGAATACGGATCGATCCGCCCCCATCCGTTCCTAAGTGAAGGACGCCCGCCCCTATCGCTGCGGCGACAGCAGCGCCGCCGGAAGAGCCGCCCGGCGTCTTGGTTTTATCCCATGGATTGCGCGTGATACCATTCTTGCGGTTATCCGTTACGGCCTTCCAGCCGAATTCGGGCGTCACGGTCAGACCTATTATGATCGCGCCCGCTTCACGCAAGCGCTTGACAGCGGGCGCATCGGGCTCGCCAGACACATTCGGCATAACGGCGCTGCCGTAACGAACATCTAGCCCGTTGCAGTGGACTATGTCCTTGATGGTCGTTGGAACACCATCGACGGCGGACAGAGGACGACCCGCCTTCCACCGCGCCCGCGAAGCGCCAGCCGCCGTCAGGGCGCCTTCACGATCGATGACGGCGAAGGCGTTGAGGTCCGCATTGCGGGCTTCGGCGCGGGTCAAGGCGGCCTCGGCCGCGTCCACCGGAGTCAGATCGCCGGTTGCGAAGGCGCCCGTCAATTCATTGACGCCCTTGCGGCAAATCTCCTCCACATGGCCAGCCTTAGTCCGCACCAGCATCCTCCTCAGTTTCACGTTAGAGGATTTACAGCACGGGGATCTTCAGCCATAAAATGTATTTATTGAATATATAGAGACAAAAAATAGATATGCGGGTCACGCTTCGCCAGATCGAATATGTCGTCGAGGTCGCCAAGCTCGGCAGCATCGCGGCCGCGAGCAATTCATTGCATATTTCCCAGTCCTCAGTGCTTGCGGCTATCGAGACAGCCGAGGATGTGGCGGGCACTCGTGTCTTTGACCGGCGCAAGGGACACGGCGTCGTCGTCACGCCAGCGGGGCAGAAGTTCCTAGTATCCGCAAGACGATTCCTGTCCGCGGGGGCCGATTTCTTAACCTCGCTCGACGAATTGGCGCACTCGCGCGACCACGCTATCCGGGTCGGCTGCTTTTCTCCCCTCGGCGCGCTGCTGGTCCCGCCCGTCATCAAGCGCATGGCGATGGAATTCGGTGAAAGCGAATTCATTCTCTATGAAGGCGATCAGGTCGAGTTGCGGGCGTGGCTGACGGCAGGCATGCTAGACGTCGTCGTAACCTACGACATCGGCGAAGAGTACGGCAGCGGCATCACGCCGATCTGCAAGATTCCCGCTCACGCGCTAGTGCGCGCCGACGACGGCCTTGCCAATCAGGAAGCTGTGTCGATGGAGGAACTGTCGCAGCGGCCACTGGTGCTGCTCGATCTGCCGGAAACACGCACCTATCTGATGGCGCTGTTCGACTTCGCCGCGCATCGCCCGCGGCTCGGCTTGCGCACGCGCTCCTATGAGACCATCCGCGCGGCGGTCTCGAACGGGCTCGGCGTTTCCGTTCTCAACATCAAGCCCAATCGAGAGGCCAGCCCCGACGGCCCGGACCTCAGACGCATCCCGATCTCGGACGCGCTGCGGCAGCCTACGCTGTTGGTGGTCGATCCCTATGGCGACAACAAGCCCGCCTACGTGAAGGCGTTCATCCGCAATCTCTATGGCTACCTGGAAGAACTCGGCGCTGACAATTTCGCCGTGTTTCCCTCGGGCCGCGGTGCGGATCTCATGTTCCCGGCGCCCAGGCTCTGACACGGCCAAACCAGGCATGCTGGGATCCAGTCGTCCACTGACAGTATGCACCCAATCGAACAAACACACAGACGCACAACCTTACATATGATCAGGCGAACGAACGTTCTGATATACAAATATACAAGTGCACGAATTCTACACACCTATATATCTTGCAAAGAAAAATAGGACGATGACTAAGCAGAAAGATGATTAATCAGCACGCCAAAGAAAAAACTTGGCGCTGGCTTGGTTCAAGCTGACCTAAGCAAATCTCGGGTAAACCTCGGATAAAGGAAATTATGAGATAACCTGATAAGATAAGATCGAAAGGCTTGGCATCGGGTCACATTTTTATCCGTCGCCAGAGCTCGTTTGGGTCGAGACAGGTATCACGGGTTTTGGGACGGGAGCAGAATTTCCAACAACGCATAGGTGTCAATTTGAAGCTACATAGGACATTTACGAGCTAGCTAGGGCGGCGGACGCTACCACCAAAATTGAGTGCGCTGCCTACTGAGCGAGGCGCTTTTGCATCTTCCCAGCCCAGAAGAACGATAGCTTGAAGAGGGCTACGAAGAGCCAGAGGCTTCCTGCGAGCGCCAGTTCACCCTCGCCAAATCCTCCACCATAGAAGTTGTAGAGACCCCAATTGAAGAAGTGGAAAAGGCGTTCATACAGGAGCACGTCCTTCCCGACATAGTGCTTGCCAAAGACGACCAACGCTTGCTTGGCGTTGTCCGGGTAGCTTTGGCCCGGCGGCCCGACCACGAGCTTCCTTCCAATGCAAAGCTGCCCAATTCCGTTGAGAAATCCCGCAACGAAGAATGCGCCGAAATAGCCGAGGAACAGCCAGTACTTGACGATGCCAGGATTGTCGCCGGCGAGCGCAATTGCCGCGTGCACGCCAGCGTCGATGGACAACCCGCCCAAGAAGCCGGTGGTGATCATCTCGCTATGCTCGACAATGATGTTGACGTCGCCAACGAAGACGGGGGCAAGCTCGGCTCGGCCCAAGACATGGCGAAGCAGGCGTTGGAATTCCGGGATTTGAATGGCCATCAAAATGGCTGCAGCCATTTCGGTTCCGATCCTCTTCGGATCCTTGAATGACACGCCACCCAACTGGCGGATGATGTTCCAGAGGGCCACCTCCAGGCCGTAAAGAATGCCGAACTCCAGGGCATATAAGATGAAAAGCAGCGTCCACTTCCAGCGGCTGATCTGGGTGACAGCATCGTCATCAAGTTCAAAGTGAAGGGCCGGCTCTTCCATCGCGAGAACGCCAGACAGTTCAATCTCGTCGACCTCGGAATTCACTTGCGCGACAAACTCGTTCTCGGGTTTATTGCTCTTCAGGTTAACAAAAGGCATAAACCCCTTGAGCGCGGACTGGAGTTCACGGTCGACCTTGAGCCGGGCTCCAATTCCCTTGAACGCTTCGAAAGTCTCAAGGCATTCAATGACATCACGCCATAGACCAGCCTGACCGTCCGGCTTTGCATTTTTAGCTGGGTCGATTGCCTCGACCTGAGTGATCAGGCGCCACACGATGGCGAGCTTGAGGTCCTTGTCGGCATCCATGATGTTGCTCCGGTAGAAAAAGAAGTTCAAAATACTACGTTGATGGAGAAAACAGTATTGCGTTGGCGTTGCAGAATTTTTGCAGTACCAGAAGGTAGGAGAGTGCAGTTACTTCTTACTCTAATCAAAGGAGAGGAGAGGCCAATTGCTCCGCGCTGACAAATTCACTTTGTGACGTGGCTGAGTTGCATTGCAGCCAAGGTCTCGGATACGAACTTCTCCTTTTTTCGCCCTTGGCGTCACACTATTGAGAGGGACTGACAATAAATTGACCAACAATCGTTTGCCACGCACGCTTGTCTTGCACATCGCACTTTCCAAGCCCCTGAAAAATGCCTCAGCTGAAAACCCGCATTAGCTGAAAATCAGCCCATTCCTGCAGATCGCACCTGCTTTCAATTGCGCATTGATGCGCCAAGCCGCCCATCAATTGCTCCGCGCAGACAAATTTACTTTGTGACGTGGCTGTGCTGCATTGACGCCAAGGCCTCGGATACGAGCTGCCCCTTTTTTGCCGCCCTTGGCGTCACACTTTGGCGTCACACTATTGAGAGGCGCTGTCTCCAAGCCCCTGAAAAATGCCTCAGCTGAAAGCCGCATTGGCTCAAAATCAGTCCATTCCTGCAGATCGCACCTGCTTTCGATTGCGCATTGACGCGCCAAGCCGCCCACCAATTGCTCCGCGCAGACAAATTTACTTTGTGACGTGCCTGTGCTGCATTGACGCCAAGGCCTCGGATACGAGCTGCCCCTTTTTTGCCGCCCTTGGCGTCACACTTTGGCGTCACACTATTGAGAGGCGCTGTCTCCAAGCCCCTGAAAAATGCCTCAGCTGAAAGCCGCATTGGCTCAAAATCAGCCCATTCCTGCAGATCGCACCTGCTTTCGATTGCGCATTGACGCGCCAAGCCGCCCACCAATTTCGGGGTCGCCGAAAACTTGCTCAAACCTGCTCAGGGCTCATGCGCCGGATTGATTGCACTCTCACATCTCCCACCATATATACGGCCCGTTTCCCCCATCTTGTCTTTTCTTCCACCGCCAACCTTTAAGTACTCAGATCACAACCAAACCAAAGAATTTTTCAACCAAAAACCAAACCAGCACCAACCATCGCAATGGCCGACGTCGAAGTTAACGACATCAGCGACCATACCGTGTGTGGCGACGCCACAGTCCTTGTTCCTAATCAATTCAGGCGCGAGTTCGGCAAGCATCGCAACGTCAAGGCTCCCGTACTTGGCCTGGACATTGAAGCCTTCAAGGCCAACTTCCGCAGCATAAAGGCCGCCCTGCCCGAGGCCTCGTGGCAGTACGCCATGAAAGCCAACGACAACCCCGGTCTTCTTGCCATCATGATGCTCGAAGGCGAGGGCTTCGACTGCTCTTCCTTGGGCGAAATCCAAATCGTCCACGACGTCGCCACCGCCCTCGGTCTCAACGTCAACGATGTCATGCGTCGCTGCTCCTACGGCAATCCCAACAAATTCAGCCAGGACATCGCCGATGCCTTCAAGATGGGCGTCTATGTCTTCTCCGTCGACGACACAAAGGAGATCGACAAGGTCGCCGCCAATGCCAAAGGCGCGCATGTCTACCTACGTACCTACGTGGACACCACCCAAAAGACGGCCCTCAGCGTCTTCACCAACAAGTTCGGCGCCCCCTCCTCCCGTATTCCTCAACTTGCCGAATACGCCAAAAACAAGGGCCTGGTGCCTTACTCCGTCGGACTGTCTGTTGGCGGAGGCCAGATCGATGCTGGCGCATTCGCAATCGGCATCGACATCGCCGCTGGCATCAACGCCAAATGCCAGGAAATCAACGTCGAGACCATGGACGGCATTACTTTCTGCGGTGGCTTGCCCGCTCCAAGCGCTCCAGACGCTCCATCTTTCAAGACCATTGGAGATAGCATCCGTGCCGCATGCGAGATGCACGGCATGCAGCCTAAGAACGTCACCTTCGAGCCTGGCCGCAGCCTTGGAACGACATGCGGCGTCATCGAGGCCACCGTCGTCAACCTCAAGACGCCGCTCAAGGCTGGAGACCCATGGACCCTCGTTCTCAACATTGGACCCTTCAAGGGACTGTTCGAAATGGACCGCACCAACCTGACCTACAAGATGTCGGCCTATCTCACCCACGACGATGAAGGCAAAGACATGGTGCGCGCGCGTATCGCCGACGATACTTGCGACAGCAAGGGCATCTGCTTCCAAGGAAAGAATGTGATGGTGCCCAAGACGCTTGTCGAAGGCAGCAACGTCTACTTTCATAACACTGGAAGCTACACCACCGCCTACGTCATGGATCGCTTCAACCGAACGCCTGCCCTGACCAGCTTCTGCTTCCCCGATCCGCTCGCCAAGGTCGAACTTCCCGACTGGCTCAAAGGTGTTGACACACCCGGTGAAGCCGCCCACCCCAAGGCCGATTTCCCTGCCCTCTGGAGAATTCGCCAAACCTTGACCAACAAAGGAGCCGTGGAACAATCGATCGCCATGACCCCTGGCTCCGGCCGTCTTGGGCTGCCGCTGCTTCCCGCCCACCGGAAACTTGAGCTACGCCTACTCAACACCCAATGCATTGCATCCAACCCCAACCTTCCTGGCTCCCGGCTTCACATCGGCTACCAGCAACAAGACCTCTTCAACACAATCGAAGAAGGCTGGATCGCCAATTCCTCCTACCTCAGCCGTGCCAAATGTAACGAACACATCAATATCTTCACTATCAACGGCGCTGACGCCTACTTCTGCTTCCAGGACCAGTACCGCACCTCAGTCAGACATTGCACGCTCATGCATGGCACCCTTGCCGTGTATCCCAAGAACAAGACTGATGGTCCTCCCATGTTCATTGAGGTGAACTACGATCCCACCAAGCTCAACGGCCTAGACACGACCGTCGTCGAAAAAACTTTCCGCAACGCCCTGCGCAACCAGAAGTCGCGCAAGCCTGAAGGTGATTTCGAACTATTGCTGGCTGGAGTACAACTCGAGGCCACACTCGCCAACTCCGACCTCGTATGGGCCGGAGAGTTAGGCAAGCGCCCGACCTTGGCCGAATACTGGCCCGAAGCGACCAAGAAGGCCGGCGGCACGATGCGTCCAATTGACCTGGAAGGCACGCTCCATTTCGAATGGACCAAGGAGCAATTGTCCGTTTTCCTCTCACTATACGGACCGGTCGATGGCTCCTACAAGGCCGGCTACGCTGTCTCCAACCTCGCTCACGACGACCGTAACTCCTGCCTCAATACCATCATCCGGCTCATCACCACCGTCATGATGAACGGCAGAGACCACCATCTGGGAGACGGATGGTCTACCGACCGCAAGATCCACCATCTAGCAAAACTGGCAAAGGAGTGTCGCTGGACCAACAAGCCTGGACATAGCATTCGGGACATCGCCCATTTCAAGAATGCCAGCCTTAAAGTTTCACCCGAGGCGTTCATGGCCAACGTCCAGTCCATTCTTTGCCACCCGACGATGAGGCAACCCCACGGAGAGAACGCCTACAACACCATCTACTTCCCCAATCCCACCATCCCGCATCCTGACTATGCGGCACAAGAGCTCTACCGCAGGGACGCACAACTCGCGGTCAACCTACACCCACACCAAGCAGCAGCCTGATGGAACAGCGGCAACAAGCATTCGGGCAGGCGTTGACGGAATTGTTTTATTTTCCTTTGTCAAAAGTCAGTCGTTTTATCGTCAGTCGTTCAGGATGCGGATCGCAATTTAGCACAGATTGGAATTGGTTTTGTATTTGATTCATTGATATAAAAACCAAACCATAATGATAATGATAATGTTTAATATAAAAATCCTTGCTCGCCCTGTAATGTAAAATAAATGCGATCGTATCGAATTCATGAATAACACATACCGCCGGTACAGTGCCCACGCTCATACATTGCTTATCCTTGGCAACCACCCGGCCCGTCCCGCCTGACAAACGTTCACGCTAGTGCCACCCGCATTCTTGGCAGCTGCTCGGCCCGTCCCCGCCTTCGCGCTTTCTTTTTTACGGTTAGGGTTAGGGTTAGGGTTAGGGTTAGGGTTAGGGTTAGGGTTAGGAAAAAACTACATGTATATTATCCTGCCGCCGGCCGGGGGCGTTTCGCGATGAAAGCGAACCTCATGCAACTTCCCTCGCGAAGCTGCGGCTTTTCCTAAGAAACAGCAACGTCGGCCAGACCCACTCCATTCGAGGCGCAATGGGCGTGACTGAACAGATAGATGGCGACTGCGATCGATCACGCACATTCACCCGCGCCGTCAACGATCCCGCGCTTTGGCCAGTGACGAGAACCTACGCCTCAACCGCCAGGACGGCGTTGCCCCCTAAACAGTTGGCGAAGAAAGGGCCCGACTGTCCTGACCCTTGGGCTGAACCGCCGCGCATTCGGGCTGGCACGGATAGAAGCCGAGCGCTTGCCCAGGGTAGTGCTTACCAAGCGGCAAACACCGTGGCGATTTCCTGTCTCAACTCGGTTCAATGTAAGCCTGGTTGAGATCAAAGGCGAGGACGACCAGCCTATCCCGACGAAAACAAATAGATCCGTCCACGGCCCGCGCCGGGATTGATACTTAGCGCCTCGCCTTGCAGGTAGGTCCTGGAGACGTTGGGCTCCGCCAACCTCGCCGGCGTCGGGACCGTTTACGGCAATTGGACCCTGGTCGGCGATCGCAGCGACTACGACCCATCGGCGGTGATCCCTCCGTTCGCTGCTTAAAACCGTCGACCCGGAGCCATGCGACCAAAGACTCTGCAATGGTGTGATGTCCTTTGCGAGCGTTTCGCCCACACTAATCCCACCGCCACACCAAGTCAGGAAGACCCCATTGTCGATCCAGCTGTTGCAAATGAAACCCGATAAAAATTGCCAGAAGCACGATGCCGCGCGAATATCGACATTTGCCTAATTATGGAGCTGTTCAGTGCCGTTGAGAACGCCTGATAAATTGAAACCAACTGGCCCCCCTAAGAGTTTTCGATTTGGGGATTTACCCACAGATGCGGCGCGAAATGTCGTGGAACAGGTGGCTGCCAAGGTGCGGGAAAGCGGCTCACCCGATGCGGTGCGCGACTTCCTGAACCTAGCGAAGGCCAATAAATCGCTACGCAAGATCGCTGACACCGGGCCCTATCTGAAGGAATTGAACGATGACATGGAGCGGCTTCGAAATATCCCGAAGTTGGGCGAACAGGTGCACGATGTGGCACGCAACCTTGATCTGGGGAAGCGTCTCGATGCGGGAGCGCCGACGTTCCGGTTTCTGCCTGAGATCGAAAAGGACGCGTTTGTCGACGATGTAGCGCAAGCTGACGGTATGCATGTCGTGAAAATGGTTCGCAACCCGAACTATAGCAAATATCTAAGTGACAAAAATATTCGAAGCCTTACCGATGCGTCGGTCCGTCTCTTCTCCAGAAGCATGACGGCGCCAAATCACACGATGTCGTTTCAGGAGTTCACGGCTTCGGCTGCAGCGGTCAACGCGCTTCATAACCGTATGGACGCAAATCAGCAGTCTGCTGTTGCAAAAATAAGGGACGAAAATCCGGAAAAAAACAAACTGCTCCAGGATCTAGATAGTTTCGTCAGTCGAGAAGGGCTTGGTGGGAACCAGGCCCCAGGGTCAGTTCGGGATCCCAAACAGATCGGCGAGCTTATCGAGGGCGAGAAAACCTCCCGAGACTTCAGGACGGCGGCACGCCTCGCGGCGATAGGCAGAGATATCTCAAACACATATGATAACCCGCACAGAGCGCTTCAGCGAAGCCGGGATGATTCCGGCCGAGGATGAACTCTTCCTGACACTAAGGGTCTGATGCGAACAAGGGAATTGTTGATCTGAGTGGGGATATTTCCTGGGAGTGATGAGCCGACCGGACGCGTTGGCAAGTGTGTGATTGTGTCGGGGGATGGAATTGATTATTCTTGATGCCGCTGCGGTTAAAGGCTCGGCTTGAAACGCTTTCACCCTGTATGGACGAGTGCGCGCATCGCACTTTCGAACGAGGCCCAGGCTGCCGGTCGAGGCGGTTTGGTGGCGGTTGCAGGCCGAACTGGCTTGTAGAGTTGCGTGCCATCAATGCGCTCTTCGATATCGAACAGCACGCCGAAAATCCCGCGGTTCTCGGAAGGCGTACATCCTGCCATCAGAAGATCAACTTTATCCGGTTGGCGCGCTTGGCCCGGAAGACGCCCACGGAGTCGTCGACCGACGAGAGCTTGCCGGCGCTATTGCCAAAGGACATCCAATCGAGGAGACGCCGCGACTGCTCTAAGAGAACGTCGGCATTGGCAAGTTCCTTCGCAAGCGGATCGTCGCCCAGGAGTTTAGGTCCTGACGTTTGGCCGCACTTCGCCGCCCCCCTCCCCTGCCCCTGCGTGCTGCTTATCATCCCCATACCTGGTAAGCGCGCCCATGCCCCCATGGTTCATACCCCGCCGCCTTCGCTCCGCGATCCGTCGTCGAGCGCGAAGAACCGGCGCGATGCCCACGGTGGCCGAGTGTTGCCGCTCTGGCGATGTGCGCAGCGGCGCCGGCAATGGCGTGAAATCGGCCAGGGCGACACTGTTGCAGTTGCAACCGTTATCTCGATTGCGCAGGCCATCGTCTCCCGTAAAGCTGAACCGCCAAAGCGAGAATTGATCCGAACGCAAGAGCGTTTAGACTTCCCTCTTGCCGTAGGAGCGAAAGGATCCAGATGGTGGACGGTCCAGCCGCGGGGCCGGGGAAACGCAAGACTGACGAAGCAAATCTCGACGAACCGACCCCACCCGCACGGCACATCAAGAGACTAAGGCCGGCGGCCTCGAACCGCGACGGCAATGCTGCCGGGCAGATTGAAGACGGCGTTCTGGCCACGATCGAACGCGACACCCATACCGCCGCGTCTACGGAAATGGAGTTGGACAGCGACGCCGATGACGAGAGGGAAATAAGCTGGAGCCCGAGCCCGGATCGAGACCTTTCCATCCCTGGTGAGGCCAATCGCACCAAAACCAACCCGGAACGGCCCGACGCAGCACCCGAAAGCGAGCGCGCGCCCTCGCTATTTGTGCCGCTTCCGGCCCGCGAGCCGACGCCCATCAATACGCTGCACAATTATCACGGGGGCGTAGCGCCTGAGCGCCGGCCGAAGCAGCCGCAGCGGAAGAGCACGAAACGCAGAACCCAGCCGTCCGGCCCACGGCGCACCGTGCATAACTATTACGACGGCTCGAATGACCCGATGGTGCTCATCGCCGATCTTGAGCAGTTGAGCAAGATTGCGCGCCTAGGTACGGGAGCGAAGGAGGTTATATTTCGGACGAAGGCGCAATTCGAGAGGCATTTCGGCAGACCGCCCACTAAGGCGGAGATGGATGAAACCTGTACGATGACGAGCTTCGAACCGGGCGTTTTTCGGTCGAAGCCGAGAATCTGGAAAACAACCGACGTCGGCGAGAAGGACGATTGGAAGGACGAATACAACGAGCGCGATCAGGAGTTCGGCGCGCTCATGAGCAAAGTTGGCCAGAGCGAGAAGTCATTTCGAGATCGCATCGCCACCGGGCTTCTAAGCGAAGAGATGGGTAAATTCCAGACGCCAGCCGGAGAAAGGAGGCGCCACCAAGCCTACTTAGAAGCGCTAAAGGCCGGTCAGTATATTCCCGATGCGCTGATCCGCCTGGAGGACGGAAGCTATAAGGCAATCTATCTCAAGCTCTACAAAGGCACGCGCGATCTGACTTCCTTCAAGGCCGTAACGGAGAAATACGGTAAGGACAATGTCTGGCTGCGAACGGCCGATTTCGACTACATGACCCACGAGCAATTCGACCGGCATGGTACTACGGTCGACGCCGCGGAAAAGATGTTCTGCGAGTATACGGGCCGCACATATCGGCCGAACGTATTCGTCCGAGTTTCCGACGGGAAGTGGGTAAGCAAAGAACGATACGACGAACAAAACAGGAATAATTTCGATGAAGACCTTACAGAAATTGAAATACTGGCACTCGGCAAACACAACCAAGGATTTCTACAGCCCAAAACACTGAAGTGGATGGACCCCGATCTTTACCAGCAGCGAATGAGAGACGCCCACCTGACGGGATATGTTCCGTCACAACCGGTTTCGTCGCGGGGCGCCCTCAAGTTGGAACCAATCTGCGACATCCTTTCAGCCAAGCCAAATCGATCCAGCGCGGCCATTCTGATGCAGACTTCCAAGGACGAGATCGTATCGATTGCCACCATTCCTCCCGGGATCGAGCGCTATAAGATCTTCCCTCAAAACGTCAGCGTGAAAACGGGGGAATATACCGGCAATTATACACGAAACTGGCGGTCGATTAGGCGCGAAGAAAAATTCAGAGAGGCCGCGGCGGGTCGCGATGATCTTTATCCTCAACTAGTCGATGGACCCGAAAAACCGAAGCGACTGGTGACCGACGAACAACGCCGGATTCTCAGAACTCCATCGCCTTCGCTTGCGGGGTCAGATGTTTCCGAAGACGAATCTTCGACTAGACGCAATTCGGCTTCGCTCCCACCCGACTCGTCCGACGACGAAGTGCGCCCCCCCCCAGCGGCAAGGCGGCTCCGGCTTTCGCTGCCGCCCGACAGTTCTGATGACGATCTGTTTGTCAGGCAGCACTCCGCATCGATCCCGTCCGACACTTCGGGCAGCGACACCCCCGCACCCTCCAAGTCGACAAGACTACAGCTATCGTTGCCGCCCGACAGTTCCCACGACTATATAAGAACGTCCCGACACAACCGTTCGGCCGCCCTCCCCTCGCCCGCAGCAAAACGGCAAGGTTCCATGCAAGCAATCGCCTCAGAGGACGAACGCCGACCGAGCGACGGCGGCCAACGAACCGCCTTTGCTGCCGCTGCGCCGGCGTCGCCAGACGCCGAGAACCCTCGACGGTTCCACCCCGTTGCCTTACGCATACCGCCAACATTCGATTGGCCTTCGGACAGTTCAGACGATGACCTCCCTGTCAGCGTTCCTCAGACCGCTTCGCAGACGCGGAATTCGGCCGAACGGAACGTGGATCGCGCCTCTACGGCAGGTGGCCCGCAATCCTCGGACTTACTGCCCGAAGACCGAAATCGGCGCGACCGGTCGAGGGACATCGGCCGCAGCTGAAGAAATTCAAATACAAGGTAGTTTCGCCTGCGCGCAACGCTTATAACGCCGCGACATTACGGTTGTAACCGGCTTAACAGTTGATTGCCAGCGATGGATCATGCGAAAATAATATTCAGCTAGAAGTACTAGATTCGCGTATCCTAGGACACCAAACAAGATGCCTGATTGGGGCTTGCTGAAACGGTTCGGAGGGCTGGATAGATCCGCTAGTCTCAGTAAACCGTCGGTGGAGGCGCATGTCGACGAATTCGAACTCAGCGAGGACGAGGCCGGCTTCAAGGCAGCGTCACCGCCGGCGCCACAAAAATGGACCTCGTCAATCAAGCGTCTCGGCTCGACCCTGAGCAGGACGTCGACCGCCGCAACGTCTTCGACCGTCGAATTCGATGCAAGCGACTATGAATCTGATGACCAGACGCGTGATTTCAGCACACCCTCCTCACCAGCCGTGAGCACAACCTCATTGCACAAGAACGGTCTCAGCCCTTCTGGCTCCCGGCTCGAACTGCAACAGGCGCAGGTAAACCGTCCCTCGAAGTCTGCATTAACGTTCCTGACCAAGGTTTCCGAAATCGGCATTCATGCCGCGATCCGCCAGGAGGTCGCGGCAGTACAAACAGAAAAAATCAACGCGTTTGCGCGTAATTTGGCCGACGGCGGCATTCAAGCCGCGATCCGATCAGCTGAATTGGACATGACGGATCAGCCCGGCACCGGCCGAGCCAAGCAAATAGACCCTACCGATGTCATCGACAAGTACCGCGAAAATGTAGCGAAAAATGGGGCTCTCGACGCGGAGAAGTCCGCTTTCGAACAAATTCAAAGCCATCATCACCGCGGCATAAAAGCCGGGCACCTGAATACCGTCGAAATAGCTGCCAACTTCCAAAAGAATGGCTCGGGCTTCCAGGCCGCCGAACTCGCTCTGGCCTACATCGAAGCAAACCAGAGCCATATTCAAGTCAATGAATTGAACGTCGGAGCACCCGAGGCAAAAAGCGCCCCGGTCAAGCAGCGCGCCGAGGATTTGAGCGCCTCGAAAACGCAACGATCTCGCCCATCGGTCGGCGAGCTTTACGGCGACCGCAACCGCGACGTCTGCCGGTAGAGCTCCTGCCGCAGCAGTAATTGCTCACCGGCGCTTTTCTCCGGAGCGGAAAGAGGCCAGTTAAGATGCTGGCAAAAAGCCCGACGCCCTGAACACCAGAGACAAGACGCGAGCCAGCTCCTTCTGGCTTACCGGTTTTCTCACCAAAACCGGGTTACCTGTCGCCCCGTACCCTTTCGAAAGCGGCGCGCTCCTTGCGAGTATGTAGCCAAGGCGGAGGTCTTGCGGCTCGTCCATGGCGGCAGCAAAGTGTTTGGAGTCATCTTGAATGTCGATCAGAAGGAGATCTGGGGTCAGGCCCGTGCGGGAACGCCAGTCCGCGAGTTCGCCAAGAGACGCGAAAGCAACAGCTTCATAGCCTTCAATCGCCAACCTTTCTTCCCAGGCCAATCGGGAGGACAAGGCTTGATCCACCACCGCGATCAATTCGCCGTTGCCGACAGGCTCGTCAACATCTTCATCCAGGGCGTTCACGGGCAGCGCCGTGCCTTCATAGCGCGGCAAGAAGACATCAACGGTCGTGCCCGTGTCCGGCGTGCTGGCTATGTGCATCGCGCCGTTGAACAACTGAACGGTACCGTGCACGATAAAAAGCCCGAGTCCCTCCTTGCCGCCCGTTTTGGTCGTGTAGAAAGGCTCGGCGATTCTGCCGAAATGCTCCGGGCCTATTCCGCTCCCTCCATCCTCGACGGAGATCTTAACATAATTTCCCGGCGGCAATTGGCCATGGGAGAAGCGACACGACGTCGAGATGTCTACCAGGTCGACGGAGATGGTTAGTCTGCCTCCGTCGGGCATTGCTTCCGTCGCATTTCTGCAAAGGTTGACAAGGACTTCGCGAAGCGCCGGCCGATGTCCTTCCAGCGCGACGGCAGCATCTTTGGCCTTGACAATCAAATCAATCCCCGGATCCATGCGGGTATGGAGATCGGCTAGGATTTCATTCAGCGCGTCTTGGAGACCAAACAACTCGAATGGTTTGTCGCGGATTCTTGTAAACTGCAGGATCTGCTCGACCATGTGTTGGGTCTGGGCCGCGGTCTCCAAGATGATCTCGACGTATTCGCGTGGCGCCGATCTTTCGTCCAGCGCATCCCGTGCCATCTCGGCATAACCCATGACCGCGGCAAGGACGTTGTTAATCTCGTGAGCGATTCCGTCGGCAAAGACGCCAAAGGCTTCGAGCCTTGCATGGGCTTCCAACTGCTGCCTGTCTTGTTCGGTTGCGGCAACCCCGTTTTGTCTTGCAACGACGGCGGCAAGTATCCCAGTCGTATCTCGCAAAAATTGGGGGGCTTCCTTTATATCGCCAAACCCCGTTCCCCATTCACCAACGAGTACGACCGCCTGCTTTTCATCAAGCGCAGCCACGCAGGCGACAGCGCCCGGCTCCCTCGAGGAAGTGGTCAAGGAATTCCGCCATAGGACCAGGTCAGCGATCACACTTTCCTTCAGACGAAATTCCAGGATGAAATCGTCGACGAGCGCAGGCGATGGAAAGCGACTATCGTCGCCGTAGATCTTGCTGACAGCCCACGTCGAGACATCGAGACAAACGACACAAGCGGTGCGAAACCCGAGCAAATGTCCGACGCGTTGCACAAGATCGCACATGCCTTCATCGAAGCGTCCCGATTCGTGCGGTAGCCTTGCGACCGCGTCGGCAATTGCAAGCATCGCGTTGGACGTTCCGCTCATTGATGTCTCGTCTGAAGCTCTTCCACTGTTACATTGCTGTCAAATATGTAGCCGGCGCCGCGTTCGGTCTTGATGTATTTCGGGCTGGACGGGTCCAATTCCAGCTTTCGCCTTAGCCGAAGGATGAGAACGTCGATGCTGCGATCGAAAATTTCCTGATCGTGAAGTCGGGTCGAGAGCAAAAGCTGCTCACGAGACAGCGCCTGACGCGGGGCACTCAGGAATGCCAACAGCAGATTGAATTCACTAGCCGTTAACTTGACTTCGTTGCCGAGCGCGTCGCGCAGGCGTCGATGCTTCGTGCTGACCCGCCACTTGTCGAAAATAAAAATCTGATGCTGGCTCCCGTTCTTACGCTCCGGTCTTTCCCGCAAAGCTGCCCTGACCCTTGCGAGGAACTCGCGCAAACCAAATGGTTTGGTGATGTAATCCTTGGCGCCGATTTCCAGCCCCATAACCTTGTCGGATTCGCCCAGGCGATCTCCGCTGATGATGATGATCGGAATATCCGACCTTGAGTTTAGACTACGCACGATCTGCAGACCGTCCTCGCGCCCCAGGTTCATGTCCACTATGACCAGGTCCGTCGCTTCCGCCGTAAGATGACGGGCCATCTGCTGACTATTCGCCACGGCGCTGATTCGGTAAGAGTGCTGGGACAGATAGTCCACCAACAGGCTTCTCATCGCAGCGTCATCATCGACAACCAATATGTTCTGCACGGCTCACTCCTGTGGCTGATTCGGCCGGTTTGACCGTTCGAGGAAGACGCACCAAAGTATTTCGCAAAGCGGCCACGCGACAATCGCCATCCGAAGCATGGCATAATGCCAAAAGTGGTACCCAAGGCGGGACGTTCCCTGGTCCCCCGCCGTCGGCCAAGATGCGGCAGACGGCATGTTGATTGATTTTCCTATGAATTTTACCAACGAGAATGAGACGCAGGATTTTCGCGGCTTTGAAAAAGCGAAAAGCTGGATTTGTCTCGGTTGCAATTGTAACCATGGCGCCATCTTTCCCGGCTGTAACAGGCCGGGGCGACCGCCGGCAACTGGCGCGCCAATAGCAACCGCTCTTTAGCCCGGCATCCTTCTCAACAGACTGTTTTATAAGGTTTCTTAGAACGCCAGCACAAGCACGGCGATAGCTGGCCGAACGTGTTTTGCCCGCTCGTTCCACCTCCATCGCGCCCGCTCGACCAATTACATTTGAAATCGATGTAAACGTTGACTTTCCGACAGGCGAAGAGAAAATGTGAGGTATTGAAGAACAACGATTTTACCAAAAAGGCCACGATATTGGTCGTAAATTACATTATACTGAGGTATTAAAATGTTCTTGGGTGCAATTTATATTGGTGAAAATCATTATTTTAATAGAATGGCGACAGCCGGCTTTGTGTCTGCCGCTCTGTTGATCGGGCATGCTGATTTAGCTCTTTCTGCAGTATTTGAAGAACTTGATAATGGCTCAATAGTGAAAATGGATGGCGGCGCATCGACGGATGCGCCGCCCGCATATGCCCAGGAAGCTAGGCTTTCGCTATCGGGCGTCAACGCACTTGGCGAGAGTAACACCACCGAGTTCCTCCCCGCGGTTCTGGCCGGCTATTTGGGAAAGGAGGATGACGGTCCGGCCAGACCGACGGGAGCGGTCCTTTTTGACATGGCTGCTCCGCACCCGTCGCCGCTGACCAGAATGGTCGTCCGCGGCGACCGCTTGCCGATCCCTCGCGGGCTCGGTTCCCGGCTTTCAGAACAACAGCAGCACATGCGAATGCTCGCAGCCGAGGTCGGCTCGAAGTTCGCCCATCACCCCGGCGTGGTTCGCGCCCGGCTCGACGAAACATCCTTCGTCAACCTCTTTACGGCAATGATCAACCGCGAAAGCAACTTCAATCCGGCGGCTGTCTCGCCTGCCGGCGCCGGCGGGCTGGGTCAGCTCATGCCGACGACCGCGCGCCAGCTCGGCGTCTGCGACGTGTTTTCTGCGCTGGACAATCTGCAAGGAGCAGCCCTCTATCTGGCGCTCATGCTTGATCAGTTCGGCTCTCCCGAGCTTGCCCTGGCAGCATACAATGCCGGGCCGGGCGCGGTCAGGAGGTATGGCGGCATTCCACCTTATCCTGAAACACGACAATACGTGGCAGATATTTTTCAGGCCGTCGGGCAAACGCCGGATCGTCGCAGGGAGATTCTTGGAGCCGATGTTCCCGCCGATATGGACGACATAACCGGGGCGATAGTTCCAGCCGGCTATGACAGCGACCCCTTATTCGGAACGCCGTCGAAATGCACGGTCGCTCATGGCAGCAAAGACGAAAATCCTATTGCATACAAGTAATATCTTCCGATCATATTATCAGGAGTGTCATATTGTGAACTACGTAAAAAAGAAGAATATACCTCAAATCTGCATTGCGCTCTTGGCGATAACATTGGTCTCTACGAGCCCTAGCTTCGCGCAGGACTTTACCGGCGTTCAAACCTTTATTCAGGCCGTCGTTACGGCCATCACCGGCCCGATTGGCCGATCCGTCTCAGCGCTGGCCGTGATCGCCGTAGGCTTCTCGTTCATGACGGGACGCATGGACTGGACTTTCGCGGTCGCAGTCGTTGTCGGAATCGCGATCGTGTTCGGCGGCGCGAGCTTCGTTGCGAGTTTGAACGCTCAATGAGCAGCCAGCCGCTTGTTCTTGACAGCAATTTCCAACATTAGGGAAGCAATCGCCATGGATTTCGCGCGCACACCGCTATTCCTGGGCCTGACCCGTCAGGTGTCTTTCGCCGGCTTGCCTGTTAACTACCTGGTCGTGCTGATCAGCGTGGTCATGCTCGGCTTCATCTTCACCCGATCGTTCGTCTACCTCTTGGCCTCAGGGGGCGTGGGCTACATCGTACTAAGGGGTCTCGCCGCCTACGACCCCAAGATCATCGATGTTTTCATCGCCGCCATGCAGCGGACGCGTATGAGCCCCGCACTGCTTCGCGGCGAGGGGATGGTTTACCGTGCTTGAGGCGCCTCCCACCCGCGCCACCCGCGCCATTGCCGACAAGCACGCCGACAAGGGTGAATTGCTCGTCAGCGGGCTGCCTTATCTGAGTATCGTCAACGACGTCGCCTTGATGCTGCGCGACGGCGACTTGATGGCCTCGTTCACGGTCGAAGGCATTAACGCCGATACCATCGACAGCCGCCACACGATCGAACTGTGCAACGCCCTGTCGCGCTTCATCGCGCAGCAACGCAGCGACGTCGCCTACTACATTCACCGCATTTCTGTCGAAACGCGGCCGAGCCTGCCGGCTGTGGCGGGCCACCCATTCAACGAGGAGATCGATCGCCGCTGGCAGGATTATCTTCGAACAATCGGTCTCAGGGATCGGGTGACGATGGTCACTCTCGTCATCCGCCCACCGCGCAAAATCATGAAGTTCCTGTCCATGTTCGGCGGCAAGGACGTGCACACCCGCGAAGAAGTCATGGCTCGGGCGGCGCGACTCGACCAGATGGTGGACACGTGCATGGTCGCCGTCGGCGAAGCGAAGCCGGACCGTCTTTCTGTTTCGGCGGGCAGGTGGCTGAGCCTCCTGCGCACCGTTATAGACGGTTCGGGCGGCAGGCTCGTGCCCGGAACCAAATTCGTCCCCGTGGCCGATCTGCTGGCCAGCACCCATGTGACTTTCAGCGGAAATATCTTCGAATGCGAGACCATCGACGCCAGTCACCGGCGTTTCGGCACTATCATTTCGATCAAGGATTATCCGAATGAGACCTATCCCGGCATACTCGACAGGCTCAATCTGCCGTACGACACGGTCGTCACGCAGAGCTTCACGCCGATCGACCCGATAAGCGCGCAGGGCAAAATCGCGCGCGTCAGAAAACAGATGCGCGCGGCGGACGACGCGGCGATATCACTCATGGCGCAACTCGAGGAAGCAGAGGACGACGTGGCCTCCGGCCGCGTCATCTTCGGCGATCATCATTGCAGCATAGCCGTATTCTGCGAAAGCAGGCAGGAGTTGGAGATGGCGATGGCCTACGTGACCCGCGCCATGCAGGACGCGGGCGCGGCGATCGTGAGGGAAGGCTTTGCCGCCCGCGCCGTCTATTTTGCCCAGCATCCCGGCAATTTCGCCTATCGCACCCGCCCGGCGATGATCTCGTCGCAGAACTTCACTCAACTCTGCGCCATGCATGGGCTATCCAAGGGCAACCCTCCGGAGAAGTGTCCGTGGGGCGAAGCGATAACGATTATTCCCACCGCCCGCGGCGAAACGTTCCGCTTCAATTTCCACCTGCCCGGCAAGCGCGGGCAGCGCACCGTCGGCCATACGTTAGTCCTCGGCCAAACCGGGTCGGGCAAGACGCTCGGCACGGCCTTTCTTCTCAGCCAGGCGCAGCGGGTCGGCGTGCGGACCATCCTATTCGACAAGGACAGCGGCTTCGAAATGGCCGTCAGGGCAATGGGCGGCGACTACTCGGCTGTCCGGATGGGCGAGGATACGGGCTTCAATCCCATGCGCGCTGAATCCGACCCGCGCGGTGCCGCCTGGCTTACAGACTGGCTGACCGCGCTTGCGGAGCACGACGGTGGCCGGCTGAACTCCGTTCAGATGCAGGCCCTGAACGACGCGGTTCAGGCCAACACGATGGCCGATTCGCGATTGCAGAACTTCGAACAGTTCCGCGGCCAGCTCAGAGCGACCGACGACGATGGAGATCTATACAACCGTCTCGGCCGCTGGGACGAAACCGGCCAGTTCGGCTGGCTCTTTGGCGGCAAGGGGCAGGATCCGCTCGCCTTCAACAACGGGTTCACCGCGTTCGACCTGACGGAAATCTTCGACAACGATCTCATACGCACAGCTTGGCTCAGCTATGTCTTTCGACGGATAGAGAGGCTGGTCGAGGACGAAAATCCGACACTGCTCGTCCTGGACGAAGCGTGGAAGCTTATGGACGACGCCTACTTCCAGACGCGCTTGAAAGACTGGATGCTGACGATGCGCAAGAAGAACGTTGCTGTCGTTCTGCTAACCCAGCGCGTGTCGCATATTAAGGACAGCGCCGCCGGCGACGCCATTCTCGAAAGCGCTGTGACCAGGCTGGTCTATCCGAGCTCGTTCAATACCGCGGCGGAACTCTCCCCTCTGCATCTGACGCCCACCGAGAGCGCCTTCCTGCAGACCAGTAACGTCGACAATCATCTGGTCCTGCTGAAATCCGGAACGGACAGCGTGGTGCTGGACTTCGATCTCAGCGCCATCGGCAATGGTGTTGACGTACTCGGTGGCGGCCGCGGCGAGAAGGCGCCGGCCGGTTGGCGCGAGAGGACCGATTTTCAAATGGAGATGTTGCAATGAAGAAGGGCCTGATCGTGCTCGTGCTGATGCTCGCGGCACTCTCCGCATGCCAGTCCGTGCCCGCCGAGCGCAAGCCAAGCTGCGCCTGTCTTTGGATGCCAATGACAGGGCTTTCGAATGGAGCGACAGTATGAAATCTTATCTGCAGGCCGCGCTAACCTCGGCGGTCGTCATTGCGGTTGCCGTCACCACAGCCACTAGCGCATGGGCGCAAAGCCTGGTCGTACCCGCTCCCGACCCTGTCGTAGTGACGCCGTCCATTCCTTCCAACGCGCAAGAAACCTATGACGAGGTTGGCAATCAGCAGTTGGTCAAGCTTGTTGATCTCGCCAGGCTGATCGGCGGCGGCATCTCCCAGATCCTGGACTCGGCGCTGGATCAGAAGCAGGCTCTGGATCTGATCCAGGACGCACAGACCGGACCCAAGACTTTTCCCGTCCTCAACGGCCAAGCGGAAACCGACGGGCGTGATGGTGGGCCGGGGCTGAAGGAAATGGCTGACGCTGCCCTTGACGGCAGCGCGACGGGGCCGGCGGAAATGCTCAGCGCCCTGGACGCTTTTCGCGATACCTACGGCTTGGACAAAGCCTTTGCGCTAAAGGACGACACGTCGGCGGAAAAAGTTCTCATCGCTCACGCATCAGCCCAGGGCGCGATCGCGGCAGCCACCGCGGAGGACGCATACAAGCGGTCCAATGCCAGCATGACGCGCTTGAACACCTACATCACCGCGCTGCAGTCCAGCCCCGACCAGAAAACGAGCATCGATATCAATACCCGCGTGCTGGTGGAGGTTGCCCAGCAGATCAACGAGTCGCTGCGCACGCAGGCCGCGATCGCGCAGATCGGTGGAACCTACTTCATGATCATGGGGGCTGAAGCAAGCAAGTTAAACGCATTCGCCGGAATGCAAAATTTCAACAGGTGACACCATGGGCCTTATCTCCGATCTATCAACAAATATAGACAATACCCTTATGAATTATGCCAGTACAATATTCGAAGGAGTCGCCGAGCCAATTAAAACTCTACTAAATTCAATGGCATTGATAGCGCTTATATTTATGGCCGTTAACCAAGTTATACAATTTAAATCCGTAAACTATTCCCAATATTTTCACTGGTTTTTGCGATATATATTAATATATAGTTTCGCCACTATTTGGCAAAATTTCCACGGAATATACAATTTATTCATTGAAATACCTGGCGACTACGCCGGGCTTATGATACAATCAATTGCATTAAATATAACCCAAACTATAAATTCAAATATAATAGATCCAACACTTATTCACGACAATTATTCCGCAATGGATGAATATGGCCATGGAATTGTCTATATTGCATTGAGTTTTTTCGCGGAAATTTCGATAATAGACATACCAACATCGTTTTTAGACATAATATTTGGTATACTTATTCTAGTAGTCGGAGCAATTTTTTTGGCTGCGGGTGCCGTATTGGTAATATGTGCCAAGGTCGGATTCGCTGTAGCGATCGGTATGGCACCACTTGCAATAACCATGCTGATGACTGACCAGACAAAACACCATTTTGAAAGCTGGCTGAGATTTGCGACAGGATTTGCCATAATACCACTTTTGACATCGGCGTTGATGTCAATTGTTTTATATGTGGCTGCTCAAATTCTAATAACTTCCAATCCGTCCGGCGACGATAAGGGATCTTATGTTGCATTCATTTGTATCATGATCGCTGCTCTCCATCAACTTTTCGAACTTCCCACCATGGCGAGCACGCTTGCCTCTGCATCGGTGGCCGCCGTTGGCGCTGGGGCCGCGCGGGCCATGACGTCTATGGCGACCGGCGCGCCGGGGATGGCAATGCAAGGAGCAAAGAGTGCTTTTCGTGGCGGTCAATTCGTCCGTGACGCGGCCGGCGTTGCAAATGCCGCGCGAAAGGCCGGTGCCGGCCCGATCGGAATAGCCTCGGCCGCCTTGAGCGGCATGCGCCAGAGCAGCATGTTGCGCCGAGAACGACGCGACCGGCGGCTGGCCGACCGTATCCCCGGAAATGGTCACAACGCGCCCGCGCTTAGGCGTTACCAGCAAAGCCCGATGGGACAATCCGGCAGTTCAGGCGCCGGCTCGTCGGGCGGATCGAGCAGTGCGTCCGGCAACAAGAGCCCCTCGGGCAGCGGATCGTCGAGCGCCAAATCGTCAGGTGGCAGTTCCTCTGGTGGCAGTTCCTCAGGAGGTGGGACCAGCAGCAGTTCGGCGGGCCGACCATCGCCGCCACCGCACGGGACCGGCCACAGCCAAAACTTCTATCCGAGCCGCCGATATCGGCAGTCAGGCTCAGGCGGTTCGTCAGGAGACGGCGCGTCGGACGGTGTGTCGAGCAGCGAGCTTTCGCCCGAGCAACTGAACCTAAATCGCGAATGACCCGCCGCGTTGCCGGTCTTTCAACCGCAGAACGGATACATCCATGAACGACATCAGTTTTCGGCCAGGCAAATGGGTGAAAATCGCAGCGAGTTCTGTCGCCGCTCTTTCGCATTCGCGGCCAAAACTCAACAAATCCGACAGCTCCAGGCCGAAATCCGTGGCGGCAGAATTCAGTGTGCCGCACGCCTTCGAGGACGAGCTGTTCTTCACCTTGCGCCAGCAACGAAACAGCTGGGCAAAGGTTGCGGTCGGATCGATGTTCGCGGCCGTCCTGTCACTCGTCTGCCTCGCGACCATCGTGCCGCTCAAGGAAGTCAAACCCTTCGTGGTCATGGTCGACAAAACAACCGGTGAAGCAGAAAAATTAGTACAGATCCGGCCAATATCGCTCGATCAGCAGGACGCTGTCCAACAGGCCGAATTGGTGTCCTATGTCGTCGACCGCGAGACCTACGATCCCGCCGACAACCCGCAACGCATACCTGGGGTATTGGCCCGTTCGTCCGGCGACGCCGCCGACACGCTGACACAACTGTGGAGTTCGAGTTCGCCGCAATATCCGCCGACCGTCTATGGCGCTGACGTGCGGATTCGCGTCGTCGTAAAATCCATTTCGATAAGCCCATCAACGCAACACAATGCGCCAGAGCTGGCACGCATTCGCATCACCAAGTTCCGAGAGGAAAAGGGCCGCGATACCGCGGACCGAACTTTCACCGTCACAATCGGATACCTGTTCAAACCAAAAGACAACGCGAAACTCGAGGATGTTTGGCAAAACCCGCTTGGATTTGACGCCATCAGTTACAGAATTGATGCAGAAACACTCCAGTAAATTCAAATACGAAAGCTTTCATTATGTTTAAAATGGCAATTAATTTTTTTTTCATTTTGTCTCTGAGCGCGAACGTCGCCTTCGCTGACCCACCTCTGGCTTCGCCGGACCCGCGTATCAGGCGTCTGGTTTACAACGAGAACACCGTCTACCGACTGGATGTCTATCTGAAATCCGTCAACGCCGTGCAGTTCTCGGACGCCGAGGACGTGCAGTCGATCCTGATCGGCGACAGCGCCTCATGGGAAGTTGTCAAGCTCAAGAGCGGCAACGTGGTCAGCATCAAGCCGATCGTTGCATCGGCCGCGACCAATATGACCGTCTATACGAGCAAGCACGTATATACGTTCGAACTGCGTTCGCTCGGCGATTTCCAACCTGGATCGGGGGAAGCGCCGGTGTTCCGCTCGATATTCGCCTATCCCGGTGATGCCAAGCCGAAGCCTGTCGCGCACACCGTGCCCCGGGGGCCTGTCAACTCGGATTATCTGGCAGCCGGAGACGCCGAGTTCCGGCCCCTGTGGGTTCAGGACGACGGTCTTCAGACCTCATTCTTCATGCCCCGGGGAGCGCCACGTCCAGCTGTTTTCAAGGTCGGGCCGGACCACAACGAGCAACTTATCAACTCCCGCACCCAGGATAATAGAATCGTGGTCGACGGCACCAGCAGCTACTGGGTTCTGCGTATCGGCGACCAGAGTGTGTGCGTGGGGCGCTCCGCGATGATCCAGGCTGCGTCCGCTTCAAAATCCAAGGAGTTGATCCATGTCAACTAGAAGCAAAGCCAGACACGCCGCGCCCAATCCCGAGACGTCCGCCAGCCCGGAGGCTGAGCGCGAGCAGCTGGTCGACAAAAGGCGCGCACGCCAAGCTGACACATCGCGTCGCAAGGACACTAAGTTGGCCATGGCGCTGATGCTGCTGGCTGGGGGCCTGCTGCTCTTCACGGTCGTGGCCGGGCCGAGGGCCGCCCTGCGGATTTTGGGAGTCATCAAGGATCAGGAGACTCAACAGACTTCCCAGGTCGACATGAAGGTCGCTAACGTATCAGATCAACTCCCGCATCTTGATTTCGTCGTGCCCGGACAGCCACAGCCGGCCAGGGCCGATGGGGTCTCGGACCAGAAATTCAGCTCTCTGCAGGATCAACTGGATCGCCTGCGCAACAAACCATCCGGCCTGTCGATGGCGGACATTCAAAAGCTCCTAGAGAGTTACAACGACTCCATGAACCGCAAGCTGGAGAGCGAGCGCAAGGCGATGGCCGATCAGATTGCTCAGCTCAAGTCGGACACCGACGCAGCAAATTTGCGCGATGCCAAGCTGAAGGAGCAGCAAGATCTGGACCAGAAGCAACGCAAGTCCAACTCCGTCGTCGTGGACGAAGGCGTTGCCGCGTCCGACCCGGGTATGATCACCGGCGACATATCGAGGCAGGGGGGGACCCAGCAAGGGCTCGATTCGAACGGGCGTTTCCTGTCGTCAGCGGCGTCAAGCGTCGTCCAGACGTCGTTTGCGAAAAAACTGAGCGATCCGTCCCGAACCGTGATCCAGGGCACCATTATCTCCGCCGTACTGGAATCTGCCGTCGACACCGAACTGCCCGGCAGCATTCGGGCACAGGTCACGCAGCCTGTATATTCGTTCGATGGGACTCGCGTGCTTATGGCTCCCGGCACCGTTCTGATCGGGCAGTTCAACAACAACGTCGACGTCGCCCAAAAGCGCGTGCTGATTGCGTGGAACCGCGCCATAACACCGGACGGCAAATCCATCGGACTCGGCTCCATCGGCACCGACACGCTGGGCCGTTCGGGCACGCTCGGCAATGTGGACAACCGTTATCTGACCAAATTTGGAGCCGCCGTCCTCATCAGCGCAATCACGGCGACGCCCGATCTGATCGCCAATCGTACCGGAAACAACCAGTCTGGTTCCTCGGGAACCACGATAAACGTTGGGGGAAGCGGCAACAAGCTCGGTTCCAGCGTCACAAGCGCAGCCGGCGACCAGAGCAACGACATGCTACAGAAATATCTTTCCCTGCCACCCGTCATTCGCATACCGCAGGGCGAGGAAATCCGGGTCTTCGCGAGCAGGGATCTTGTATTCCCATGAACCATATCCAGCCCCATCGCGAGACCTCGTACGTCGAACAATATCTCAGCCCGTTGCAAGCATTCCTGGTCGACGACAATATCAACGAACTGGTCATCAACCCGGATGGTTCGATCTTCGTCGAAGCCGCAGGCGACGAGTACATGCACGAGATCGACGTGACCCTTTCACCCCATGCCATCAAGCGTCTCGGCGCCCAACTGGCCGGTGAGACGAAGAACACGCTCGGCGCCCTCCATCCGATTGTCTCTGGACGCGTGATCGTCTGGGGCAACCCCCAGCGCGTTCAGATCGTGGTAGAGCCCGCTATCGAGCACGGCGTTTCGCTTTCGATCCGCAAATACCTGAGAAGAACCCCTCCGACCACGGCGATCGGATTCATTGGCGGCGTGCAAACACGCGTGGACGACGAACGCAAGAGGCGTCATAAGGCCATCGCCGACATGGCCGCATCAGGCGATCTACAAGGCCTCTTCCACCAGGCCATCGAGGAGAGGTTCAATATTCTGATTTCAGGCGGCACCTCGTCGGGCAAAACCACGGCTGCGCGCTCCCTGATGTCCATGGTCAATGCGAACGAGCGCTTGATCACCATCGAAGACGCGCAGGAGCTTTTTCCTCCGCAGCGTAACCAGGTGGCATTGATCTCGGATCGAAAGGACAAGTCAGCGCGCATGCCTTCTAAACTGTTGGAAAGCTGTTTGCGTATGCGGCCGGACCGCATCATCGTGGGCGAAATCCGCGGCGTCGAGGCATATGACTTTCTCGAGGCCATAAACACCGGACATCCCGGCGCGATCACGACGATCCACGCCGACAGCCCCGCACTCGCCTTCGATCGGCTGGCGCTGATGGTCATGCGGTCTGGCGTGAGATTGTCGCATCGCGAGATCATCACCTATGCGAAGCGGACGATCGATCTGGTTATCCAGGTCGGACGGCGCAACGGCTCGCGCGGGGTTCTTGAAGTCTATCTGCCATCGCAAGACGAAGACTGATTTCCTGCCGTCGTCCAATTCCGTGGCTAGGGGCAGCACGATGGTTGCGACCTCGAAATCGGATAGGAGGCCAAGACGCCGCCCTATTTGCGCGGTCCTGGCCCTTCTCTGTATGTTCGTCTGGCTGTCATTCGCCGATTCCTGGCGGAGCGGCGGCGAGCCGATGATCCTCCCGCTGGATCCTACCCTGCTGACGGTCCTAGCCGCCCAAGGAGAGGTGCCTTTCAGGGTCGAAATCGCCAGCGATGAAGTCACGCGGGATGCCGGCCTGATGTTTCGGGAAGCAATGCCGGACGACCAGGGGATGTTGTTCGTCTATCAGGCGCAGAAGCCGCTGCGCTTCTGGATGAAAAACACGCCAATGGCGCTCGACCTGATTTTTATCGGCCAAGATGGACGCATCGGCTCGATTCAGCGCGGCCAACCGGAATCGGAGGCCATCATTTCGTCTGGCGGGCCGGCACGTTACGTGCTGGAACTGAAGGCCGGAATGGTCGCGCGTGACCATATCTGTCCGACGGATCTCGTCTTGCATCCCGCGATCAGTACAAGGTGAGTGGTGATCAACCCTTGGCAATCTGCCGTGCGCCAGAATGCGCCTGCGACGACCGCCAGCTTATGGCGACGATGTCTTCGAGACACCCGATTGCAGCGCGCGGGAACCTGCCAAAATAGCTCGACGCCGTGGAAATGCCGGACCGAAGTTCGAGTGGCTATGGGAAGGTGAGCTGTCCTGGGTTTGATGGGGGTCGGTTCTGTCTCCCACTGACGAGCCGAACGGCAGAGGGCGCAGTCACGGTTTTGTTGCACCGTCGGGGATTCTGACGAGGCGGACGTTGACCGAGCGACGCCGAAGCGCGCGCCGTCCGGAGGCCTTGATTCCATATTGGCGAAGGAGATTCGGCGATGGGATCAGCATTGAAGTTGCGGGGTGACTATTAGGCTGGCGAGCTTTGGCGGTTTGCGCGAATGTCGAAGGATGTGCGCCAGAGCAGCCGGCTGTTGTCGATCGCGGCGGTTTTGGACGGGATGAGCCGAGCCGATGCGGCGCGGATCGGCGGGATGGATCGTCAGACGCTCCGCGACTGGGTGCACCGGTTCAATGCGGCAGGTCCCGAAGGTCTTGTCGACCAATGGTCGCCTGGTCCGCCATCGCGTCTGTCGCCCGAGCAGCAAGCCGACCTGGCCGCGATCGTCGAAAAGGGTCCGGACCGTGCTGTTGACGGCGTCGCGCGCTGGCGACGCGTCGATCTGAAGTGCGTCATCAAGGATCGCTTCGGCGTGGACTACGACACGCGCTATGTCGGCAAACTGCTGCACAGGCTCGGTTTCTCGCACGTCAGCGCACGTCCGCAGCATCCGGCACAGGACGCCCACATCGTCGAGGAATTCAAAAACTGGCCGCGCACGCTGAAGGCGCATCTTTGCGACCTGCCACCGCGAACGAAAGTGGAGCTGTGGTTCCAGGACGAAGCCAGAATTGGCCAGAAGAACGGGATCGTGCGGCAATGGGCAAGGCGTGGAACGCGGCCTCGCCAACCGGCTGACCAGCGCTACAAGAGCGCCTACCCGTTCGGCGCAATTTGCCCGGCGCGCGGCATCGGCGCTGCTCTCGCGCTTCCCCTTTGCCGACACCGAGGCCATGCAACTCCATATCGACGAGATCAGCCGGCACGTCGAAAAGGGCGCACATGCCGTGCTCGTCATGGATCGCGCCGGATGGCACACCACCGCAAACCTCAGGGTACCTGATACCATCACGCCGATCTTCCTGCCGTCGCGGGCGCCGGAGTTGAACCCGGTCAACAACGTCTGGCAATACCTGCGTCAGAACTGGCTCTCCAACCGTGTCTTCGACAGCTACGAGGCTATCATCAACGCCGCATGCGAGGCTTGGCACAAACTCCTCGCCGTCCCCGATGCCATCACTTCAATAGGAATGCGGGAGTGGGCCCATATCGGTCAAATCCCATGACTCTTGGTATTAGTCTTGCCTTGAGCGCGCGTTGCGTTCTCTCGTCCGATCGCCGCGCGCGCGTCGCGCATCGGAACGGCCGCCGTCAATGCCGCCGCTGCCTCCGCTCCCCTGCTGACCCGCCGGTGGCGTCTGGCGGACTGGCGCGCTTTGGGGAGGGGCCGGTTGGTTCGCCGGAACATCGCGCCTTCTGTTGTCGGCTTCCGTCCGTAGTCGCGCGCGCTGTTGCGCCCTTGTTTCAACAACGCGCTCCAGGTCGTCGCCACGCCGATGCTGTCGTCTCGCCTCCGCCTCTGCCGCTAGGCGCGCGCGTTCCTGGCCGCGTGTTTCGATCGTCCAGTCGATGTGATCACCGCGGCGCCGGCGGCGGCGCTCTTCGCGTTCTTGCAGGAGACGACGGAGTTGCTGTCCGCGCGTTTCCACTCGGCTTCGAACCTGCGCTCCGCGATTGCCCCGACGACGATTTGCCTGTCCTCCCACCGCCTCTCCGTCCACATTGTCCTGGATTTCGACATCGCTTCTGTCTTCCTCATTGGCGAGATGATCACCGATATCGGAATTGTTCACTCCGCTTTCATCGCCACCGAAGAACTGGGCATCGTCATTAACAAGGGGGAGACGTTCGGGTGTAGAACGGTTGTTGCGCTCGGCAGCGGCCCGTAATTGCGTGTCGATCAACTCCTGATCGTTCGACGATCGCTCCGGCGTGCGCCGCCGATTCATATCTCGATCGTCCTGCTGCTCGTCGCGGCGCAGACGTTGTTCTTCAATCTGATCCTGGCGATACCGTGCCGCTTCACCGCGCAATTCCTCGTCGATTCGACTTTGGTCGTTTTCGGATTGACGCGCGGGCGTGCGCCGACGATCGAAGTCCCGGCCCCCGTCTTCCGTTTCGCGGCGCGTGCGCTCCTCGTCCGCGCGGTTCCGGTGAAACTGCACCGCCTCGCGCCTGAGCCGATCGTCGATTTGAGATTGTTCGTCGGCTGGGGGCCGTTCGGTCGGTGGCCGGCCCTGCCCATCATCGGAGGAAAGCGCCGTCGCGACGCCCTGTCGCCACTCTTCAATCCTGGTCGCGATCTGAGGATCGCCCTCGATCTGCCGGCGGGGCACGGGGGCAACGGGCCTTGCCTCCTGGTCCAGAGCGCCTTGCCCTCCCCCCTGCTGCGTTGCTCCTGGTTGCTGGCCGGCCCGAGGACCTTGGGCCGAGGGTCCGGCATTGGGCGCGGGCGCGGTGAAATCGAATTCGGCGTTTTGCGCATCGTCGGCGAAATTTCGCATAGCCGCACCTACCCGCATTTGCTGGCGAAATTGGCCGGTTGTCAGCGATCGGCCGGGGATGCCTCGTTCCGCTCGGGAAGAGGCCTCGAGTTGGATTAGATTGGCTCTAGCATCTCGCCGCAGTCGCCACTCTTCGTTTAAGCGATCGGTCACCTGAACGAGTACGTCGCGCATCCTATTGCAGTTGATGAGCTCGTTGTCCGGCGAAATGCTGAGCAGTGTGGTCCGCTCGGGATCCTGGAGGTTTGGGAAAGATTCCCGGTTGACGACGACATGCAGGTGCGGGTGCGGGCGATCGGTATGGAAGGCGGTGACATAGTCCCACCTGCCCCCGTGGTTTCGGCTATCGAACATCTCGGAAGCCCATTCGCGGGCGATGTGCTCGGCGGCGGCGACGTATGAAGCGTAATAGCGGTTGTAGTCCTCGCCCGGTAGCCCGGTCGCTGGTCGCGGAAATGGAACGACGAGATGGGTAGTGAGCTGTTGCTCGCTGTCTTCGTCCTGCTGGCCGCGATAGTATCTGCCCGTTTGCTCCAACCAGTTCCGAGCCCAATCAGGTAGCTGGTCGTGCGGCACCACGGCCTCTCCGTAGCGCTTGGAACGCTTCAGTTCCAGCTTCCCCTTGCGGCACAGATATTCCCATTGCGAGCAGAGTTCGGCGGGCGTGTGCCGGCCTCCATTCTCCACCATATGCACAACGGCTTGGGTAGGCATCGGTCGCGCTCCTCGAAAGAAATGTATCGGAGTCGGACTTAGGAATTCATCGCGCTCTGGAGCATGAGTCGCCCGTCGATCCGCCGGCGAGAAATATTCAAAATCGTGCGCAGCTCTCCATCGAGCTGGGCGAATAATCGCCCAAATGCCGCATGCTGAGCGGCAAACTCTTTCATGTCGACCTGTCCGCTGCGGGCGCAGTCTGTCTTCAGATCAAGGATTCGTTCGGAAACCACATCGATGGCCGAGCTGATGTCCAGGAGAAGCTGCCGCGTGTCGTCGTCGACCTCCAGGAACCCTCCGATCCTGCGGGCTGCGACACGCAAGGCCATATTGTTGGTAAGACCGAAAGCGCTCGCCTGCTCCGAAAATGCCTCGAACTCTGCTTCGCGCAATCGAACGCTTACGATCTTGTACCCATCCGCGCTCACAACCTGCTTGCGGCGGCGAATGGAGATGGGAGCAGATTCCAGATGAAATAGATCTTCACCACTATCCATTTAAAACAACCTCAGTCTTAAATTCAAAAAAAATAAACTTCCGGGAGACGTCAGGCAAATAGCGAGCGCAAACTGACAACTACTATGCCAATCGCAATCCGGCGCATCCACATGAATTAAGTTACATCTGAAATTTGAGCGAAAAAACACGCTTATACCGGGCCGTCGCCATGCTAGCACATCTCAAGGGCATACAAGTTTACAAATGCCTTTTCGTACACCTAAACAAAGCATATCGCGACCAATGGAGTTGACAATGAAGCTTATTACGTGCTGCTCGTTCAAAGGCGGCTCCGGTAAAACGACGGCGTTGATGGGCCTGTGCTCCGCGCTCGCGGCGGAAGGAAAGACCGTGGCCCTTTTCGAAGCCGACGAGAACCGCCCGCTGACGCGTTGGAAACAGAACGCGCTCAAGCGAAATGCCTGGGATCCGAATTGTGAGGTTTTCATGGCAGACGAACTGCCGCTTCTCGAAGCGGCTTACGAAGACGCCGAGGCCCACAAATTCGACTACGCGCTGGCCGATACGCATGGCGGATCGAGCGAGCTTAACAACACCATAATCGCCAGCTCCAATTTTCTTCTCGTACCGACCATGCTGACGCCGCTGGACGTCGACGAAGCCTTGGCGACCTACCGATACATCATTGAACTCCTGATGGGCGAGAACCTCGTCATCCCCACTGCAATACTGCGTCAGCGCGTGCCCGTCGGGCGGTTGACGACGTCGCAGACGGCCGTTTCCGAAATGCTGACAGCACTGCCGCTTACGGAGGAGCCCCTCCATGAAAGAGATGCGTTCGCAGCGATGAAGGATCGGGGACTGCTGCATCTGACGATGAGGAAAATCGACTCCGACCCGACCATGCGGCTCGGTTTGCGCAACTTGCAAACGGCAATGGAGGAACTCCAGCAACTATCCAGCTTTGTGTGCGGCGCCTTGGAGAGATGACATGGCCATCCGCAAACCGAAACTGTCGGCATCGGAGGCTCGCCGGCTTGCTGAGATCCGTTCGGCCGCATCGGAGCCAAGTCTGCCTGAGGACGGTTACATGCCCCCCGTAGACCTCCCTCGGGCGCCACCCAATACAGGGTCCACGCCATCCGCGAGCCAGGATAGGCAGGGCGGTGATAGCCCCGCAACCGTTTCGCTCGGAAGCGCCGCAACCGGGCAGGCCAGCCCTCTTCGTCCGAACCTTCGTCAGCCGCCGGCATCGGCGCACCCGGTCTTGCCTCCGCTTCCGTCCGCTTCGGGAAGCAATCATGCAGACGCACCAAATGCGGATCCGGCGAACCCGCATCCGATGAGACACCAGACCGACGGAGCCGTATTCTCCCGCTCCGCGGTGGTGGCACAAGTCGCCGCTCGCCCGGAGCGCGAGGCTTCGGCGGCCGGCTCTCCGCCGCCGGCCTCGAGAACTTCCACGAGGCCTGAACCCAGCCCAAAAAAGGAACAGGTGTTTCTCTTCGCGCCGCTCCCTGCCCCAGGCGTTTCGGCGATCTTTGAGACACTGTGCCGTCAGTACAGCACGCAGAAGGCTTTGCAAATGATTCTGCGGCGCGCGCTGGATAACTACGAGCGGATGCTGGAAAGTGGCGCCTTCCAAAAGACGCCCGTCAGTTATCCGTGCGAAGATACCGGAAAGGCTTCCGCTATTCAGACGTCGAGAATGATCCCGAATGCGCTGGTGGCCATCGCGCGCGCGCATTTCGATCCTCTCGGAATGGAAAGCGCACGTTCCTTTGGCCGAAAGCTAGCGACCGCGGCGTTGGCCGCGTTCTTTTTCAGTGAAGGCAAGCGAGATGCCTAAGCGTCCAACAAATCCTATCGGCTTCGCCGTGACTGCGGCATTGTCGCGTCAGGCTTACGCTATCTCGCATCGCAAAAATTGTGACAGATGTAACTCGATGAAAATTGACAGGAACGACGGAAGTCATAAGCTTACATGTAGTTTACGGTAGTTGTCGTTTTACGCCGGCAGTGCAGCCTCGATCAAGACAGGATAATTCTATGGTTAATAGAGAGATCGATCGGTCGATAAACTACTTGGACGCGTCAGCATGAAAAACATCCTTGTGTGAACACAAGTCAATTGTCTCAAGCATCGTATTTTTTAGCTCTTTCTACCAATGAGGATTATTTATGACTAATGACCCCCCAGATAAATTTCATAAGACAAACCTTAGAATTGTTCGTTCAAAGAAAGAATATCTAATCGATGAATATTATTATCCTTACGAATGCTACACAGAAGACTTTGATATCGAAGCAATAGAGACGATGAGCATTCTGAAAGAATTTAGACCAAAAAATATTGACAACTGAGCATTCAGCAAAGGTATTTTCCCATGCAGCAGGACGACATGCAATTAGATAGAACTGAGGGCACGGAAGCCGAGTTTTTGCGTGGCTTCCAGGCCCTTGGCGTCAAAGACAATGTCAAGCGCGACGCCTGGGTCCTTTATAAAGACGGTCCAAATCCGCAAGGGGTGACCCGCGGGCAATGGATGGACAAAAATAACGGGATCGGACCGACCAATGATCAGTTCGCAAGAAACAGCTATGCGATCCACGCTTCATTGACGGGCAACGAGAAACTGCAGACGAACGGCAAATTCGGACAACATGACTATATGCCCCCGCAGGTTTTCGTCCAGAACATCAAACTGCCGGATAGCCAGCAGAAGATCGTGGACTCGATCCCGGACAAGACCGAGAAAAACAAAAAAGAGTTTGGTTTCAAGGCGGCAAAATTTCGTGAGATCGCGGCCGAGATCGGCGTGCCGTCCGACCTACCGAAGTTTCAAAAGAAACTCGAGGGGAAGGAGCAGGTCTACGAGACAATCGGCGGCGGCGCGCAGCCCTGTACGATTCAATACGACAACCAAGTTCGTGCCGGCAACAACATCCCCAATATTCAAGTTTGGAAGGGAGAAGAGCTGGTCGAGGTCGCCTGGCGTGCAAAAGATGGCAAAGGCAAATATGATGGCAAGTCGCTGCCCGACGCCAAGGCCGCGGCAGCCACCGAGCATGGCGAGGGCGTGGAAATCGCGCTCAAGTCGGCCACCAACAGAACGATGGGGACCGCGCAGCTTGACCAATACGAAAAGGGCGCGGAACGACGGTGGGCAACGCAGATCGGAGAGCAGCGCGAGCGGAATAGCCACTTCAGCCATTTGACAGCGGTCGTCGGGGACTCGAACATCGATGTGAAATGGCTCGCGATATACGCGCCCGACCACGCTCTGACCGAAGGATTGCTTAAAGGCCAGTACGGCCAGCACCTACGCGTCATAGCCAGCGGCAATGGACGCACCAGCGTCCAGTTTGCGATGAAGAAGTTTCCGAATGAAACAAAGCGGCTTCTGGACGAGATCGAAATTCCCCACTCCATCGCGGAAGGCAGACCAGGCGACTATGAGCGGATTCAGAAAGTTGGACAAACCCTGCCCGCCGTGTCGGTGCCACACGCCGAGCATCGCGACGGTCCGCCTAACAAAAACGTGGACGTGATGGGCTCCTATACGCCTGACCAGATCATGATCGCCGGACGCGACAAGAATGGCGACCGCTCGGGAGGGCAGAGAACACTCAGCGAATATGCGGCGCAAAAACTGCGGCTGCCGGACGATGCCGCGAAGGCACTCAAACTCGAACCGAACGTGTATTCGAAGACGGCCGAGAAAACCGCAGGTCGCTATGAGGAGCGCTCGCAGGGCAACCGTCAAGCATCCATGGCGGATTGGTAGCTTCATTCTATACCTAATTTCTCAATTTCCACTGAAATCCGCAGTTTATATCCAATGTAAAGTCAGGAACCCACGCCGTGGCCGAAATCGAAAAAAAGCCAACCAAACGCCGCGATCCTAGCTATCGGAACGACCGCGCGGACAAACGGGAAGAAGACCAGCGTTTCCAGACGCGGGTTACCAAAGGCGACGCGAACCGGATAATCAGTCGTCTCGAACGGCCCGACAAGAAAAAGACATATGAGCGCGACATGGACCTACTGGCGCAGGCCGGGAAGGACTATCGAGGCGAGGTCGGCTACAATCCCCTGGGCAACAAAAAACTGAAGATTGAGAAGGAGGGAGAGCTAACCCGCGAGCGCGGCGTATTCAGGAAAACACGAAAGGTCCAGAAGCGCGATGGCGACGGAAATGTCTATATTGGTCGGCTTGAGAAAGAGAGCCGGCGAAAGCAAACCAGCTACGACTTCGATTCCAATGGGGAGCTGACGGGCAAGAGCGAGCAGCGCAAAGACGGCAGCTTCGAGGCGAAATGGGAGCGCGACGAAAACGGCGAGCTCATCCGCACCAAGTTTTCTACGAGCCGCTTCCGTGACGTGGGGCTCGGTTCGGCCGTCGCCGAGGAAATGAGCGCCTCCTTCGACAGGGCGGGCCGAAAATACCGCACCTTGACCCGGCAGAAGGGCTCGAAGAAAAAAGTCTTTGAGCGAGACGATAAAGGCAATCTGGAGCTGATCGGCCGCGAAAGCGGGGGCTTTTCGAAGTATACCCGCAAATCCAGAGACGGCAAAACTTCGCAAACCGATATCGTGCACCGCGGCAAGTTCAGCAAGTCCTACAAGTCCCTACTGGATGCGGACGGCAAGGAGCTCAGCAGGGATCTTACGTCGGTCCGGCGTCTCTGGAACAAGCGCTCGGCCAAATACGACGACGAAACCGGGAAGATGACCAGCGCCAAGCACACGTTTGGCAAATTGTACAAAAGCGAGACGACTTATGGCGAGACGCACAAATACAAGGCGCGCAAGGTCCTAGGGCTAAGGCTGTTGAAGGGCAAATTCGAGGCCTTGAACAACAAGGAACTAGCCGCCCAGCAACTTCGCGCAGACGAGGCGGTCGAGCATAAGGACGCGTGGAACGGCAAGATCGTTGTACATAAAACTCCGACACCAGGGACCATCAAGCAACTTGGACGCACAGCGACCCCGGCCGAACTCAGCCAGCCTAGCCGGCAAAATTCAATGACGGCGGATGCAGCCTCGGCAGTCGCATCGAATGACGAAGAAGCCTTCCTGAAAAGCTTCGGGACGGCAACGCCGGGCGAGACGGCATCGCTGGCGGTCGGCAAAGGCGCCGACCCCAAAACCGCCGCTCTTCTTTCCAGCTGGAAGCCTGTCGCGGACAAGGAGGCCGGAACGCCGAAGCTCCCAAGCCGCCAGAACTCAATCAAATCCACTGACGGTACCTCGGTCACGCCCGAAGACGACGAGGAAGCTTTCCTCAAGAACTTGGGGCCAGCTCCAAACAAGGAGTCGCCCGCGCTCGGCAAAGGCGCCGGCGCAAAGACAGACACCCTAGGCGCCGCAGACGCAGCCTTGCTCAGAACCTGGTCGCCCCTCGGCGAAGATACAAGCCGCCGCGCTCCAGAGAGCAGGAAAGAAGTCGATGCTGCTGCACGAAGAGGTTATCACCGGCCAGAGCGTGGAAGTTCATCGCTGGCTGATTTTGTATAATATTCGACCAATCTCAGGATTATAAAATGCTAAAATCCTCAAAGAAGCCAATTCCGGATTTATGCGCCTTGAAAATGGACGGGAGGGCAATCGCCCCCCAGCCGGTCAAGGCATCGATGCCGACTGCACGTCGTCCTCGCGGACAGAAACCGCGATCCAGATGAAAAAATTGCTGGAGCACTATGGCGAACTTGCCGATAACGAGGAGGTCGTAGGCTCCATTCCACAAACAATTGTGGGAAAGCGAGACACCAAGCTTTGATCGCGAAGTCCGATCGGCAAATTGGAGCCGTCTAATGGATGCAGGCCAGAAAACCGGAACATTTCTTTTTGGGGCGGTATTTTCACTGCTCTCGGGGCTATTTCTGGCAAGCGTCTACGCCAACTTTCAGCATGGCGTGACGCCCCAGGCGATCCAGGGCTTCGACATATTGGCGTTCTGGTATGAGACGCCCTTTTACGCGGGCTACGGAACCCCTACGTTCTACCGCGGGCTGATGATCGCCGGCTTCGCCGGCCTGATCGGTTGTGTTGTTATGGCGGCGATCCTCTTCAAGAAACAGCACCACGGCACGGCTCGCTGGGCGCGTTTCAGCGAACTAAAAAAGGCGGGCTACATCCTGCCCTACCAGAAGGTGGCGGGACCCATCTTCGGCAAGACGACCTCGCCACACTGGTTCGGCCAATATCTCACCAATGGCGATCAGCCGCATAGTCTCGTGGTAGCTCCGACCCGCGCCGGCAAGGGCGTCGGCGTTGTCATTCCCACCTTGCTCACCTTCAACGGTTCGGTGCTTGCACTCGACGTGAAAGGTGAACTCTTCGAATTGACGTCCCGTGCCCGCAAAGAGCGCGGCGACCGCATCTTCAAATTCGCCCCCATGGACCGAGAGGGCCGGACCCACAGCTACAATCCAGTACTCGACATCGTTGCGATGCCGCCGGACCGCCAATTCAGCGAGGCGCGCCGGCTCGCCTTCAATTTGATTACGCCGAAGGGCAAAGGTTCGGAAGGCTTTATCGATGGCGCGCGCGACCTGTTCGTCGGCGGCATCCTTGCGTGTATCGAACGCGGCACACCGACCATCGGTGCGGTCTACGACCTATTCACGCTTCCGGGCGAAAAATATAAACTTTTCGCGCAACTGGCGGAGGAATGCCAGAGCCCCGAGGCGCGCCGCATCTTTGACAACATGGCGGGCAACGACACCAAGATCCTGACCTCTTACACCTCGGTATTGGGGGACGGCGGACTGAATCTCTGGGCCGACCCGCTGATCAAGGCTGCAACCACCAGGTCCGACTTCTCGATCTACGACCTGCGCCGCGACCCAACCTCGATCTATCTTTGCGTGAGCCCGAACGATCTAGAGGTCATCGCTCCCCTTGTGCGCCTCTTCTTCCAGCAGGTAGTTGCGGTCATGCAGCGCGCCATGCCGGCCAAGGATGAAATTTTCGAAGTCCTGTTTCTGCTGGACGAGTTCAAGCATCTCGGGAAGCTGGAAGCCATCGAGACCGCGGTCACGACCATCGCCGGATATAAGGGCCGATTCATGTTTATCATCCAAAGCCTTTCGGCACTAACAGGCGCCTATGAGGCTTCGGGCAAAGAGAACTTTCTCTCCAACACCGGCATACAGATTTTCATGGCTACGGCGGATGACGAGACGCCGACCTACATCTCCAAGTCGATTGGCGATTACACGTTCCGTGCCAAGTCCAAGTCCTTCACGCAAAGCCATATGTTCGACACCAACATCCAGCTCTCCGACCAAGGTGCCAATCTCCTGCGTCCCGAGCAGGTTCGCCTCATAGACGAAGACAGCGAGATCGTCCTGATCAAAGGACGCCCGCCGCTTCTCCTCCCGAAGGTCAAATATTACTCCGACCGTTTCCTGAAGCGGATATTCGAGGGGCAGACTGGCCCGCTGCCGGAGCCCGAGCCGATCGTCCGGCCTGCGGCAACCCCTTTGCCCGTTCAGCAGACAGCGGAGGCCGGCGGCGGCGCGAGCACCGACAGCGCGGGGGGGGTAGACGGCGCCATTGCGGATGGCCCTGCGGTCAATCCCGGGCAGGAGACAAAGACATATTTCGATTCAGAACCCGACGAAGAATATCGTATCCTCAAGGCCGCCGATGAACGAGCGGTCGTGAACGAATACCAGCGTCGGCAGGTCGACGAGGCTGTAAGCAAGCAGTTGTGGGCGGAAGACGAATTGGACTCGTATGCACCCAATCGACCGGACTCTCAGGCATCTAAATCCGCGACGGCATCCGAACCCGAGAAGGACGAGGCTTTGACGGCCCAGCGCGCGCTTCTTGAGCGCATTATTGCTTTGCAGCAGCGTCAGCCCTCGAATGTCGCGGAGCGTTAGGCGCGTCCTACGATCGATGAATCGCTTGTGATGTGATGGCTGCCCTCGCCGGTGATCCAACACCTACCTCGACGGAGGTGGATGATGGGAAGGGCACTGAGCGGGGTTATCGGCGAACGGCGCCTAGTCCTCCACGCGCCGATCACAAAACCAAGCCGCTCCTAGCCGATCAGAGATGCGCCATTGACGCCCTCCATCTCAGAAAGTTCGATGGAGTCAGATATCAATGCAGTTATCTACGGATATCCACACACACGGCTCATAATTTCATTTGAAACTCAATATCCCAATTGAACGCTCCTTAATTTATTGATTAAGAATTTACTTTCTGTTGATTAAATATATACTTATTGTATAATTTCTATATCCTGTGCGTATGCAGTAGTACCCGTATAAATATTATTGTTTTGTACTTTTAATTTCATCATGGATATTGATTAAAGCTGTTTAATTTTATGGATCATTAAATGCTACCAACTAAGATAGATTTAGTAGATGCTTCAGTGGCGACAGACGCGGATGCGCAGGCTTCGAGTCAGGAAGTCAGCGCATCGCGCACTGGCCAATATTCTGATTGGGCTGCGCAGCAGGCCGAACGCGGAAAGCGTCTTGTTGCCGAGGCACGCATTGCAAGGTCCTCATCGGCCAACCCGGCTAGCGGTAGCAGCAGGGCCGTCGGCGTCAGATTGTAACTACCCTCTTATATCTGGGATACCCACTCGTTGAGTGTTTTGAGATTTACAAGCCCTTATCTTCTTTCGAAAGGACATGAAATTGGCTAACGGCATGGAAGTTTTTGGCTCATTAGCAGCAGTCTTTACAACCGTTGCATCTCTGCCGCAAATCTTGAAGATCCTTCGGGATCGCCAAACTCGAGATATCTCTCTTACGGCAAATAGCATGCTAGCAATCGGTCTATTGCTTTGGACCGTATATGGTCTGGGGATCGGCTCGCTTTCGCTTATTACCGCAAACTCTATCTCGCTGATTTTTGTAGCAGCAATCATAGCAATGAAGGTACGGTTCGGCTGAAACCGAGGGGGCCTTACGGAGCGAGTGGCTGGTTGTTTTCCGGCTCTTTTCACGGTGACAGGCCGGCTTGTCAAAGGAGGTCGGAATTACGTGCGTGCGCGGCGCAATCAAGGTGGCAGGCGCGGGCCTGCTCTACCTGCCAACCTACAGTCCCGACTTCAATCCGATCAGGAACGCGTTCGCCAGCTCAAAGCACTGCTGCGTGCCAAGACCGAGAGGACGACCGCCGCCGCCCTCTGGGACACGCTAGACTCGGTTCTCTCGACCTCTTCTCGCCGGCCGAATGCGCCAACTACTTCAATGCCACCGGATATGACGCAGATTAAACAGGACGTGGTCTGGTGCCGCTGATCAACTCCCTTCCAGCACATATGAGGCGATCATGCTGCGTACGCCGGCGTGGATACTGCTGCGATGCCAGCGCTCGTGCCAAATCATCGAGACCTGATAGGTGGGCAAAGGCGGACCCTTTTGCGGAGTGAAGGTCGCAAGCCGGTAACGCTCCGAGATAAATCGCGCGGATGGCGCCGGCAGCACCAGCACGGCGTCCGTACCCTGCAACAAACTTGCCGCCGTATGAATGTCCGGCACGGTCAGTGTTTCCTTTCCGCGAGGCCGCAATGCCTCAATCCCATCGCGAACTTCGCCGAAGCTGGCATTGTAGCTGGACCCGATCCGGATAGAGAGAAAGCGGCCGAGTTCGCCATAGGCGACGCGCCCGCCGGCGGCCACGTGGCCCTGGCGACTGAGGCACAGCGTGTGGATGGCAGGTAGGGTGCGGCAATAGAACCCGAGCGGGGCGTCGTCGGCAATGCCGAGCACGAGATCGATTTGTCCGGTTTCGAGTTGGGCGAGCGCGTCGGAGAAGCCAATAATGGGCAAAAAAACTGTCGTCGGGGAGACTTCACGAAAATAACCCGTCAGGTTCGCTATCAGCAGAAGAGCGAGATGATCTGGCATTGCTAGGGCGAAACGTTCAGGCGGGGGAACCCTGTTGCTAAAGATATTCCCAATGTTCTTAACCGCCACCTCTACCTTCGGCACCAACTTTTCAGCAAGAGGCGTCAGCTCGAACGAGCGGAGATGGCGCGTGAGCAATTGGTCGCTGAATATTTCGCGCAACCGCGTCAGCGCGCGGCTCGTCGCCGGCTGACTTAGCCTAAGTTCATTCCCCGCATGGGTAATGTTGCGCAGCCGGAGTAACGCGCTGAGAACCAGAAGCAGATTGAGATCGAATCCGCCAAGATCCAGCGCGCCCTCTAAATCCTCAGACAGCAAAGTGGAACTTATGGTCATGGATCGGACGAACAACACGCATAGAAGCTTGGTCCTCGGCGATGCCTTCCTTTGTGGCTAGGATCAAATTGTCAATAAGCCATCTCCAACCCTCATTTTGCGCATCCGCGAGCCAGGATATGGAAATCTCCTGATGGGGAATCGGAATAGGAGGAAGCAGCGGCGACAGCGGCAACGTTTTAATAAGCCATCCGGCGATCGAGCGCGGTACGCTGAGGGCCAATTTACCCTCGGACACCATCAGGGCGGCTGCGGTTATGTCTGGTACTTGGAACAGTTGCGGACGCCGGGAACCGTGGGCAATCAGGGCCTCCGAGAATTGCGGAAAAAGCTCGACGCCGTTTTCGACCAAACTGATATGGGTGAATTCGAGAAACGCCTCGGCTGTGGGCCGAATGCCACCAATACTATGATGTTTGAAAGCGACGAGCGTCACGAACTCCTCACTCATTATAGTCTCGCAACGAATATCGGGAGAGGCTTTGGGGGAACCTCCCAGCATGAACTGAGCGGTGCGAGCCCTCAGTTGCGCCACACCTTCGTCGTCTGATTTATGGGTGTTGATTTTGATGGATTCGTTGCTGCCGGAACTTCTCAGCAAAAGACGGGGCAACACGGCGGGCATAAGGTTCGATCGGACTGTCACCTTGGCGTCCGTGATCGCCAACCGAGAGGAAATGACGTCCCGTACGTTCTCCATCGCCGCCGGCACGATGCTGGCTAAGTATTCGGCCCGCGCCGTGAGCTTCAATCCGGTAGAAGTTCGCACCAGGAGGTCGTCGCCGAGAAGTTCGCGCAGACGGCCCAGTGCCCGGCTCATGGCCGGCTGCGTCTGACCGATCTTTCGGGCGGCGTGGGTAACGTTGCGACACGTGAGAAGCACTTCAAGCGCCACCAACAGATTCAGATCGATGCCGGCAAGCTTCCTGTCTAACGCAGTCACGGAAGACGCAGCATCGCTCTCTGAGTCCCGCGTTTTTTCCGAGCCGGTTTGAAAGTTCAAGGCCGTCCTCCTGCTCACTTGCTATCGGTCTTCGAAATTCCCTCTCAATCGAAATGACGCTATGATCACGATAGCGTCTTTGCTGATATGCGTAAAACGCTCGCGCGTAATTAATCTTTCGTTAACGCTAACGTGATCGTTTCAGATAGCCGCGTCAAGCTATCTGCACAGCGAGATTGGACGTAATCGGACGCAAATGACAAAACTCGCTCGCGTCCCAGCCCGGCAAAAGCTTTTGAAGGACGGTCCACACTGAACTCGACGATCATGCCACCGAATGCGATACCGTGGCCGACCGGCGCGTTGACTTCGGACAGATTACGCCATCACGACTTCCGCGGCCATGAGGGGGCGGGCGGATATCAAGAGGAGCGTACGAAGGTTGCTTGTCCGCGTAGAATTGCAACGGCTTACTCTACAGATTGTCGGCTTCACTGCGAAATCGTTACGTCGCCGATAGGTCTGCTGACACAGGTTAGTACGTGGTCTTCGCCAATTTCCGCCTCCGAAAGAAGCGCGCCGTCATCTAGTTTCACCTGGCCGGATACTTTTCGCATCTTGCACGAGCCGCACACGCCCGACCGACAGGAATGTTCCAAGGTAACGCCGGCCGCTTCGGCGGCTTCCAATATGGTTTGACCGGGCTTGGCGGGAAAACTAGCTCCACTGCCACGAACGGAAATTATTTTCGAAAACGGAACGTTCCCTGCCTTTTGAGACGGCATCGTCTCCATTTTAGGCGCGATCGCGCCGACCACCCAAGCGGCAGCCGGGGTGGCCGGCTTTGACTGCAAGGAAGCCATGGGGGCGGCGGCGATGCGCGGCGACGAAGCCGGTCTTGCAGCTGTTCGCGGCGACAAGGTTGATGCGATTGCCGCGCTGATCGGCAAGCTCTCAGGCGGAGAAGCGACCCTCGACGACTCCACCTGGGATCTCGAGAGCGCCACTTTGGGTTGAGCGACGACGGGTCGTGGATGCGGCGCCTGCAAGGGGGCGGGTGCGACCGGCGTCGGTTTGGACAGCGCCGTGCCCGAGCCGCCGAAGCTTTCGTCGTGGTAGCGGCTCGCTGACAGCCCTAAGGACATCAGCAACGCTTTCGCGGCTCCCATGTAGCCCGGCGGACCGCATACAAAGGTCTCGCGTTCGGCGAAGTCCGGCGCGAACAGGCGCAATAAGCCCTCGCTGAAATGCCCGACAGGTCCATGCCAGTGCGTACCGGCGGGGACACTCGACGGCACGATTGCAAGGCGCATCTTGTCTCCAAGCCGCGCATTCAAATGCAACAGTTCCTGATGGAAGATTACGTCGTTGGGCGTGCGGACATTGTTGATGAAGACAATGTCGGCTTTCGTCGCCGTATCGGCGAGCCAGCGCAACATGGACATGGTCGGCGTGATGCCGCTGCCCGCCGCCAAGAAGAGCAGTTTCTCCGCAGGATGATCGACGCACGTAAACTTTCCTGCCGGGCCAATGGCGGTGCATTCCAGGCCTTCGACCATGTGGTTGAATAGCCAGTTCGACATCCATCCCATCGGCACTTTCTTGACCGTGATCGAAAGCGTGTAGGGCCGCGACGGAGACGAAGAGATAGTATAGCTGCGCCGCAGAACGGCGCCGTCGACGGGTACTTCGAGGGTAACGAATTGTCCGGGCTTGTAGTGAAAGAGCGTCGGCGTGTCAGCAACGAAGACGTATGTCTTTGTGTCGTGGGTTTCGTTGATCACCGCAACGCACCGGACCTTTGCCCTACCCGCAGCCCAGATACCCGTATTGCTTAGCGACAGACGTGAGGCTGGCCACGACGCAACGGGGGTGGTCAGCACCTCCAGCGCAAGCACGTTCTCCAGCGCGGTTTCCAACTCCAGGTCTGGTTTTTCCATGGCCGCGGCCTGGCGCTCCTCACCACCGTCCAAAATAGATATCAGCTCACTTCGCGCCTGAGCACGTCCCTGGTCACCCGCGGCGGATTTCGATTGTGACAAACCACCCTCTAGCCGCCGGAGGAATCGGTGGAGATCGCGCAACAAATGGTCGCCGCGGTCCGATCCGAACCCCTGACGCAAACGCTTCACTTCTTCGTCAATGAAATTGCGGTCTATAATGAATTCTCCATCCTCATAACTTGCCCACAATGAAGAATATCTATCTTTTAGTTCCAGCATAGATCGACGGAAATCATCACTCCGCATCCAGTCAGTTTCGTTTATAATAGAATGAAAATTGTTTATATCCTGTCCTGTTAATTTTTTGTCCTTATCGGCAATGAATACGAAAAGCGAAAAAACTAGACGGCAGATGTCAACGCATGTATTTTTATCGATCGGATTCATCATTGTCATTTTAATATTCTCTTTCGTAAATTAGATTCGCGCATAAACCCTTCTGTAAACGGGCCTAATAGTCTGCAGAGTCGGATGATATTGCATAGTCAATTTTCGGTAGCGAACCTTCGCCCAACTCTTCAGCCGCCCTTATTTTTGATTCGGCTGGAATCCGCAGCAAGATGGCTGTGTCGCTGACAACTTCGGCGACGAAAGAAGGTCCGTTCAAGCCGGGGAATATCAGCTCGCCGGGCGCGAATATCCGGTTGCGCAGATGGCTATTTTGCTCGGGATCGAACAGTTGAAGCCGCCCCGTGTAGACCAACGTATTTCGTTCGCTTTCGGGATGGTTATCGATCTTGGCGCCTCGGATATGGCGTTCCGTGGTCGACCTTTGCGCGATGTCGGCCAGGGCTTCCAGCGGTAGGTCGTGGAACAGCCTGCTCTGCGCCAGCATGGCCAGGCGCAGAATAGCTTCATCAGGTCTTTCGCCGTGAGACGCGCCTCCCTTGGCCAGATTGAAAGCAATCCTGGGCGTCGTCTCTTCGGCGCCACCCAAAGCAATGTCGCTGCCTTTGTTGACCTCGATCGACTCATGCTGTAGTTGGCGCCCGTCGATGAAGACGATGCTCTTGTCCAGGCGGATCAGTCGCATCTCGTTTTTGTTTATTCTTATGGCCAAGTGATAGCTGGCAACGTGGGGATCCGGCACAACAATATCGTTGTCGACTGCCCTGCCGACGCTGATGAAATCCTTTTGCAACGCGATTTCCTTGTTCCCGTGCATTGCTGTTCGCACTGAGGCGTGAAGGACACGGTTTGTCCCCGAATTGCGAGCCGACGCCATATAGACTATGTATTCGGCCGTAGCTCCCAGGAAGGGGTGCTCCGAGACCGATCCGTCGACGGTCATACGTTCGGCTGCGTCTAGCGCGATCGTGGGATTGATGTAGCTCGAGACCGCCAAACCGATCGCGCGAAGCAACGGATCATCGATAGAAAGCAGTATTGCCAAATTGTGCGCGACGTTCATGCTTGCAAGCACGGCCTTGCCGTGCGTGCGTCTCTCTCCCGCGAAGCCGGCGACATCGGCGGGTTCGGCCGTATCCATGCGCGAAAGAATGGCAAAGATTTTGGGATGAAGAACTTGCCGCCAACGCATTGTCGGCGCGGACGGGACGATTTGACGGAGGGTCAGATCCAAGTCGTGACCGGCAAGTGAGGCCAAATCCTCAGCGTGCATCTGCACGTCCGATTCCGGGCGGCGATTGCGCAACGCGGATAGGGCGTCGATTTGTAGAGCCTGCAAACGAGCGTCCAGACCGCCGAGCAACAAGCCCGCAAGCGTGGCTCCCAGATTGTCGGAAATGGCCGCGCTTTCCACGCAAAGCCTGATCGACTTGCAATGTAATATCGCATCGAGCGCCTCGTCGATCTTGGCCGCGCCAAATCCGAATTGTGCCGAAAGCGCCTCGATCGCCGCCAGATGCTCGTTTTCGGCGATTTGAAGGCTTTGCCGCAGAACAGCGACCAGAGATCGCATTCCCGGGTCATCGAAAGCCTCCTTGATAGAGAATCCGCTTTGCACCTTTTCTGCCATCGGGGCGCTCAGCATGCTCTTGTAATAATCGAGGGAGGCTGCCTTTTCTTCCGCGGTGACGACAAGGTCGCCAGGGGCTACGCTTGCGAAACGGAGTTCATCGAGCAACTTGGCGTGCTCTTCCTCCGTGATGTTCATCTGCCCGCGGAAATCTTCGAGCAGATTGACGGCAGAGGTGCTGGCCGTATCGCCCTTCGTGACAGCCTCGTCCAAAATCCGCTTATAGGCATCCAGCTTTTGCTGCTGGGAAAATTCCGGAATGACTTTCGACAGCAAGTAAATCTCATTCGCCTTAAGGCTTTCGAGCGTACGCCCGTGCAGGATCTTGCTGACGTTGATCTTTAGCCTGCGCAGTTCCGCGAGCAGGCCCGATGCCATGCTTTCCTGCTGATAGCGCTCGGGACTCTGCTGCAATGCCCGACGAAGCCAAATCGTCGTTAGGAAGACAATCGCGATATCAAGAACGCGCGGCCCAAGAAGCGGAAGGAGCAAAATATTGGGACGGCCGCCGAAAATGTAGAACGCGTTGATCGACAACCATGCGCAAACGCTGAGACAGCGATGAATGACTACTTCGTCGGATATAGTTTCGTCGCGCGAAGCGATCTTTCGATAAAGCATTTCCAGTCCGCAGCCCACAGCCAGACTGAGCCCACATGCGAACGCCAGCGTGAGTGGGGCCGCCACAAGTTTCGGTAGGGGAATGGCTTTTCCAAATATAAAGAAGCCAGGAGCGAGAATTTTATGAGCGATCCCACTCTCGTGCGTCCAAATGCCCGAGAAATAGTAATCCCAACTTCCAGCATATAAATAGTAATATCCGTAGAATCCGATAATTAGTCCGAAAAACATGTAGTATACGTTGCGCCGCTGGGGTTGCAGCACGCCGCTCCAATAAGCCCTTTGCAAATCGATGTCCCCGCAATTCGCCGTGCAAGCGACGCACGCGCTCAGGTCGCCCTTGCTAGATGTCTTGCGGCACATCGACTGCGGCAGGGCGGTGCGAGAAAAGTGCGGCGCGCTCTCGAAAATGCCACCGGGCTCGGTATAGATTTTCTGAACGATATTGGCCGGGCAAAAATAGTTGCACCAGGTCTTGCCGCCCCATAGGACGCCGGTCAGCGCAGCCAAGCCGATCACGCCAAGCAATGCTATAGCCATGGCCGTTCTATCGGAGTTGATGATGAGCAACCGGGCGCTGATACCCGTGAACAGGAAGCCGAATTGGACATACCAGTTGTTACGGGCAACCCAGCTCTGCCGATCCAGCAGCGCTACCGCTCTCTTGCCCTGACCACGGCCCGGCCCCCTGTAGCGCCGAAGGCCGAGATACCCGGGAATCTGCGACGCCAGTGACAAGGGGCAGACCCTTCTCCATGCCTCGTGGCCAAAGACCATCAGGAAAAGCGGCACGATCGGCACCGCCATTGTCCAGAAAATGCGCGCGCCCATGGGATACGGCGATGCCAGGAGAGGCTGGTTCTGGACCAAGACGACATCACTTTTTAGCGCGAAGGGACTCAGAAGATTGCCCGGATCAGTCAGCGCCGCGGAGTAGGGATCCCAGAACAAAGAGGCAATGAGGGTGAACCAAGCCAGCAGTAGCAAGCCTCGAACGCTTAACATCCTCCGTTCTGCCACGCGTGAAAACATTGTAATTCCTCTTAGCCGAGCAGACGCCAAGCCGGCTTCACCGCTGGCCCCTTCCGAAGCGTCCGAAGCGAAGATGGTGGCTCCCCCTCACCTGTTGTTGGGAAGCTCGGGACGCAGTATACAGGCGTGACGATGCCGCCATATCGCCGCCACGTGTATGCCATCATAGCCGTTACGCATGATTGTGTTGGCCCGACTCTTGTGCATAAATCCTGCGACCGACGCTTGAGATGGCCAATCGTTCCATAGTTCAACCAGACCGGAAGGCCTCTGATCGAAATGGATTGACGCGGCAAGGGAACGTACGATGGGTCGCCTGGATCAAAATGCATCGACTTGCCTGACAAAAGTTAGGGGCGGGATGAAACCACTCTGGATTTTGTCGGCTCGTCAGTTTATTGGATTCTCTATCGCAGGCGGTCTGGCCGGTTGTTTTCTTCTGCCACCGGGCGATTTTGCCCGTACAGCTCTGGCCGACGAGACGAACTTGTCGCCCCCGATAGAGGCAACCGGCACGCAGCCCATCACCATCGAGCCGATCAGCCCGGTGCCGTTGCAGGTCGAGCTTGATACGAAGAAGGTCGACCTGGGCCATGCGTTGTTCAATGATAGCAGGCTCTCCTCGGGCAACGGCTTATCCTGTGCGAGCTGTCACATTCCTCAGCACGCGCTCGCGGATGGGCGGAAGGTCTCGACAGGCATTTCCGGCAATCTCATGGTCACGAACACGCTGACGCTCTTCAACGTAGCACTCAATCAAATGCTCGGCTGGAACGGACAAACAACGAGCCTACAAAAACAGGCTGAAGGCGTCGTCAAAGTGCGAATGGGCGGCAATTGGGACGAGATCGTATCGACGCTCAGAGCGGATAGCGGCATGAGTGCCGCTTTTGGCGAAATTTACAAAGACGGCCTGACGCGCGACAATGTCATCAATGCCCTGGTCGAGTACGAAAAGTCACTTGATACTCCCAACGCGCCTTTCGACCGCTATCTGCGCGGCGATCAGAACGCGATCAGCGCCGAAGCCAAGGCGGGCTACCAACTCTTCAAAGATTATGGATGCGCCTCTTGCCATCAGGGCGTCAACGTTGGCGGCAATATGCTCGAGGTTTTCGGCATTTTCGGCAAGCCGGCCGCAGCTGCGAATGGCTCGTCGACGCCAGGATCAGCCAAGGATACGGGAATTTCGGACGACCGGCCTGTTTTCCGCGTCCCTTCGCTGCGAAATGTGCAGTACACAGGCCCGTATTTTCACGATGGCTCGGTCAGCACTCTTCCAGAAGCCATCGGCTTTATGGCCGAATATCAGCTAGGCCGGGATATCTCGCAGGATGAGATTTCCAAGATAGAAGCTTTTTTGGACTCACTGACAGGGGAATATCAGGGAAAGCCCTTAGGGCATTTGTGAACATCATCGCGGTCGGTCAGAACCGCAAGGCAAACTGAGAGTCAAGACCTTGAGCAGCTTCTCAATCAAAGCCCTTGTTACTTCCAGGCGTACTTGGGTGGTGTGTGTCGCACTCATCGCGGCTTTGGCGGCGGGCTTGGGTTATCTGGGTTGGCTTATACAGTCCCCAAACCAGGCGTTGACCGAATTTCCCAATCGTCTAATCGAATTGCGAGACCTGGAAGCCAAATGGGATACCGAGATACTTTCGCTCCAGCTTGGCATCGCCCCGAACTACGATCAGGTCACGCGCGCTGGACACGATCTCAAAGCGAAACTGGATGAAATGGAGACCATCGCCGGTTCCAACCAGAGTCTGGCCCCATTGCAGCCGGCAATTCAGTCCTACAGACAGGCGTTGGAACAGAAGGCAAAGCTCGCCGAACAGATAAAGGCTAGCTACGCCATGTTGCGCAACGCGGCAACGATCTTGCCCAGCTCGATTTCCGATTCCCTTCGCTTTCCAGAATCCTTGCAGCCGATGCCTGGCCTCAACGAGCGCCCGTCCGACCTTATGACGGAAAACATATCGGCCATGATGAGTTTCACGATCTCGCCAAGCCCCATCCTTCAGAACGCCGTGCAGGATCGCATAGCGAGGATACGTTCATTGGGCGCGCAAATGTCGCCGGGCCTCGCGAATGTTCTCAGCCGGTTTCGAAGTCAAATCGAAGTCGTTACGAGAGAGCGCCTTCAGGGTAACAAGCTGATGCTGGCTTTGACGGCAATTCAGACCGGAGCGGCCGCCGACAAAATACAATCCGACTTGACTTCTCTAGAGCAATCCGAAGTCGAGTCGAAAAGAAGCTTGAGGGATGTGGGCCTTGTTCTCGGAGCTCTTCTTGTCATTTCAATAGTTGCCTTGGTGTCACTCCTTTCGCGACGTTTTGCCGAACTTTACAAAGACAACCGCGTCCTGAAGCAGGTCAATGAAAACGTTGAAGAACAGCTTATGCAGTCGTCCAAGCTATCCGCACTCGGCCAAATGGTCGCCGGCATAACGCACGAGATCAACACTCCGCTGGCCTACGTAAAGGCCGTTTTTGAGTTGATCAAAGAGCGAATGACGCCCGTATATCAGAATTCTGTGGCAGCGGATCAAGACGAAGAGGCAGAAGAGGCCAGACGCGAGGAGCTACAAATTTTGCTAGATGACGGTCTTCACGGCCTTGAAGAGATTTCCACTCTCATTCGGACGATGAAAAACTTCAGCAGAATCGACAAAGGGCAAATTGAGAGTTTTTCGATCGAGGAAGGCATCGAGAGCGCATTGCTCATCGCCCGGCCTCAGCTAAAGTACGTTGCCGACGTTAAATGCGAATTCGATTCCGTCCCGGAGATCATGGGGTCGGCTTCCCAGCTACGCCAAGTGCTTCTCAACCTGATCGTGAATGCTGGCCAAGCGATGAAGGTGATGGATCGGCGCGGGGTACTGACGATGCGCACGCGTCTAACCTCCTCGGATACCGTGCAGATCGACGTTTGTGACAACGGCCCCGGCATTCCGGAAGACATCGTTGGCAAGGTTTTCGACCCGTTCTTCACAACCAAGCCAGTTGGAGAAGGTACCGGAATGGGCCTGTCCATATGCTATCGTATTATCGAAAACCACGGCGGAACGATAGCGGTGAGCTCGAAGCCGGGTAAGGGCACGATATTCACCATAACCCTTCCGAGGAAAGGCGAACGAGGTCCAACGGGAGACGATGTACCGAGACCTAACGATGGCATACCGGCGGTTGCGGCCTAGCTGAAACGCGATTTCTCTTAGGAAATTCGCTAAGTTTTTCAATGAAATTAGGGAACAGGAAATGAGCGACAAACCGACACTTCTGTTCGTGGACGATGAAGAGCGAATCGTCAGGTTGCTCAAAATCATGTTTCGCGAGCAATATGAAGTGCATACTGCCGTGAGCGCGAGAGAGGCGCTGGGGATATTGGAGACGATCCCGATCCACGTCATCGCGAGCGACCAGCGGATGCCCGACGTCACAGGCATACAGCTCTTGGGCCAAGTCCGCGAGCGATGGCCGGAAACCGTCCGTCTTTTGCTTACCGGCTACAGCGATCTCGTGGCGATCATTGGTGCCGTTAACGAGGGCGAGGTCTATCGCTTTCTCAACAAGCCCTGGAATCAATCCGAACTACGCGCCGTGATTGCCGAAGCGGCGGATTTGGCGCTTAGTGCGCGCGCGACGCGAAAGCAAGTCGAGGCAGTTTGGGAAGGCAACAAGGACAGCAAACAGTTTAGCATCGCGTCGCAGCTTTTGGCCATCGAGGGCAGCGATCCCGAGCGCCAGGAGGTCGTAGAGATGTTCACCTACGACTACCGCGTGCACGCTGCGTCCAACATCAAGGCGGCAATCGATATTCTTTCGAGGGAACAGATCGGCGTCATCGTTTCCAATGCTGTTGTTGATGGTGTGGATGTAACCGATCTTCTGGCCGAGGTTTCGCGCATCGATCCGGCCATCGCCGTGGTTGTCACGACCGCCTCGCCGAAAAGCGACACCATCATCAAGCTGATCAACAGCGGCAGGATCTACCGTTTCGCGATCAAGCCTCTGAGCCCCAATCTCTTCCGTCTCGCCGTGAACGCGGCCATGCGGGAACACCATCGCCGGCTCGCCGACCCACGCGTAGTTCGTCAACGAATGCAGAACGACGCGCTAAGAGGACAGGGGGACGACCTTTATGCAAGCTTCATAACAAATTTGGGACGCTTCACGGAAGTGAATTAGGCCGGAGAAACAAGGTTGACCCCATCAACCCGGCTCATTTTCCATTGAGTCAAAAGCGCACTCTGCTGAGATTTGTGTAGATCACGCGCAATGTTTATTTTATCTCCATCTGGTTTTTACTTAATATTCTTTCTATTTAGGAATACAGAATTTGCGATTGATGATTGTGGAGAGTCCCACCAAGGCTCGGAAAATAGGCTCGATCCTTGGCTACGACTGGGTCGTCAAGGCGAGCATAGGGCACATTGTCAACCTGCCCAGCGATGAGCTTGGGGTCGACCCGCAGACTTACAGCTTGTCTTACGTCCTCAGTGCGCGCGGCAAGGACGTCGTCGCTTCGCTGCGCAGCTTCGTTCGCGAGGCGAAGGAAGTATACTTGGCTACTGATCCAGACCGGGAAGGCGAGGCAATCGCCGCGCACTTGGCGGCGCATCTCGACATCGACCGCTATCGGCGGATAACTTTCCGCGAAATCACAGAGCACGGCATCCGCGCAGCGTTGCTGAACCCTCGGCAGATAGATAAAAAATTGGTCAGCGCGCAGGAAGCAAGGCGCGCGCTCGATCGGCTGATCGGCTACCGGGTTTCCTATCCCCTGTCCGCAAGCGCCGGACTTAGTCTTTCGGCCGGTCGGTGCCAGTCACCGGCCGTCCGATTGGTGGTCGACCGTCAAATCGAAATCGACGGCTATCGGTCGACGGATCATTTTAGCGCATCGGTCGAGTTCGAAGGCGGTAGATGGACCGCCGAGTGGCAAACCAAGCCGCTTCTGTTGCCGGAACACGAGTATATCCTGGACAGGTCGTTGGCTGAACGGGCCGCTTCCTGCCGAGATTTTCAGGTGGTGAACTCGTCGGAAGCAGCCGTATGTAAGCCGCCGCCCGCCCCCTTCACCACCTCGTCTCTTTTACAAGCCGCGGGATCGACGCTTGGTTATTCACCAGCGCTCACGCAAACGCTGGCCCAGAAACTATTCGAATCCGGTCATATCACCTACCATCGGACGGACAATCCCAACCTCTCCGATCACGGGATCGCAGCCATCCAGGAGTTTGCGAAGAAGCAGGGATGGGCAGTTGCGGAGCTTCGAAGGCATTGGCCGTTGCCGGAAGGAGCGCAGGAGGCGCATGAGGCTATCCGACCGACACATATCGAGATCCATTTGACCGGCGAAGACCAGGAAGAAAGGGCGCTTTACGGACTAATATGGATGCGCGCCATGGCATCGCAGTTGGCTGACGCCGAATACAGTAGCCTGACTCTGGATTTGGCTTCACTGCAGGATGGGCGCAATTTCGAATTTCGGGCGCGGACGTTACGCCTGCTTTCAAAAGGTTGGCAGTTTCTAGGGACCGAAGAAGAACCCGGCGAGGAGCAGGCCGAAGAAACCAGCGGTGATCTCCCGAGACTTCAACCGGGCACCAAAATATCGGCAACCGACGGGAAGATACTAAGCCATTCGACGAAGCCTCCCAAACGCTACACTGAAACCAGTCTAATCCGGAAACTGGAAAGGTTGGGCATAGGCCGGCCTTCGACCTTCGCGACGATCGTAAAACATATCTGCGACAAGCAATACGTGACGGTCGACAAGCGCCAGCTCGCCCCTACTCCGGCGGGCGCTGCGGTCGTCGACCATCTGGTCGGCAGATTCTCTTTCATCGATTTCCAGTTCACCAAGGAATTAGAACAACGGTTGGATCTCATCGCAGAGGGTAAGACCGATTACCGTACGGTCGTGGCCGCGCTGGACACGAAATTGGAAGAAGAGCTTGACAACCTCCTACGGC
>Ga0206926_1006_pt1 | contig 62459 bp, 54 predicted proteins | sample Alteio_BWOrgHeat_59_FD_152955 | JGI IMG/M metagenome (GOLD analysis project Ga0206926, IMG submission 152955) | Enriched cells from forest soil in Barre Woods Harvard Forest LTER site, Petersham, Massachusetts, United States -... | ecosystem: Environmental > Terrestrial > Soil > Temperate forest >... | reverse complement strand
GATGCCCGCTTACAAATGTCCCTGGGCTTCGGCTTCGGCCTTGATGCGGTCCGCTTCGGCTTTGCGTTCGTCTTCCTTCTTGCTGACCCAGGCGTCCCATGATTTACCGTCCGCCGGGTCCTTGCCGGTGAAAGCGATGGCCGCGATATCGGCATACGGAATGACTTGGGCTTTATCCTGGCCCTTCACGAAAAACTGAACGCGAGGCGGCGCAGCCTTAGGCTCGCGGTTGGACATGAAGCCCTCGATCAACTCGCCATTGGCCATCGTAAGAGTCACATCGCCGCGATAGTCGAAGGCTTTGTCGATTCCTTCGACGCGATCCGCTTCCGATTGAAAGGTGAAGACAGACCCTTGCAGGGAAGTGGCACGAGTTTGGGGAGCGCTTTTGATATCAGCGGGCATAAATAGATACTATGTCGGGTGAGAAAAAATGGCCTAACCAGCCATTGTGGCCTTGGCCGTCTGGAGGAAGCCGGACATCGAACCAAAAGTGGCATCGACCGCAGAAGGCTCAAAACCGCAATGAACCATGCAATCCTGGCACTTGGGATTATCGCTCTTGTTGCCGTAATTGTCCCATTCGCTCAACTCAAGATATTCCTTGAAGGTGTTGACGTAGCCATCCTGAAGGAGATAGCACGGCTTCTGCCATCCAAAGATGTTGTAGGCTGGGCTGCCCCACGGGGTGCACTCGAAATCGAGGTCGCCTTGGAGGAATTTGAGGAAGAGAGGCGAGAGGTTGAACTTCCAAGTCTTCTTCGGGTTGGAAAGAATCTGCTTGAAGAGCGACTTGGTCTGGTCGCGGTGAAGGAAGTTGGCTTGATCCGGGGCCTTCTCGTAGGTGTAACCGGGCGAAAGCATCATGCCTTCCACGCCAAGAGCCATCATCTCGTCGAAGAACTCGCGAACGTGGGCCGGATTGGTGCCGTTGAAGAGGGTCGTGTTGGTGGTCACGCGGAAGCCACGCTTGACCGCTTCCTTGATCGCTTCCACGGCGATGTCAAAGGTACCGTCACGGCACACGGCGGTATCGTGATCTTCCTTCAAGCCGTCCATGTGGACTGAAAAGGTCAAATAGGTCGAAGGCTTAAAGAGATCGAGCTTGCGTTTGAGGAGCAAAGCGTTGGTGCAGAGATAGATATACTTCTTGCGAGCAACCAGGCCCTCGACGATTTCGCCAATCTCGGGGTGGATGAGAGGTTCGCCACCCGGAATGCTGACCATCGGCGCACCGCATTCTTCCACGGCATCGAAGCATTGTTGCGGCGTAAGGCGCTTATTGAGAATATGATCCGGATATTGGATCTTGCCGCAACCGGCGCAGGCCAAGTTGCAACGAAAGAGGGGTTCAAGCATCAAAACGAGAGGATAACGCTTGCGACCTTTGAGGTATTTTTGTGTAAGGACGTATGAGGCGACCGTCCAAGCTTGGGAGATAGGAACCATAGTTTTTTGTTAAGCGGGTGAGCCTACTTCAGGCGTCGGCGATGTCAAGACCGCTTTAGACAAAGGTGTAAGCAAGTACCGATCCCAGTTGACGCGCGGCTCGGAGTCTGGGAGGAGTGGTTGACGCATGACGAGCTTGATTTTTAACCTGTTAAGTGGAGATTTTGGCTGGGTAGGCGGAATCGTGGGTCTGGCCATGACGATATTCCATTTATGGATGTTCATCGATTCGATCCGGCGCGGCGAATATATCTGGTCTCTCTTCATCTTCTTTTTCCCGATCCTGAACGACATTCTTTATTTTTTCCTCGTTTACCGGCCTTCCGGCGGCGGCAATCCACTGACCGGATTTGAACTTCCCGGCGCAGCGGACCGGCGGCGGATCAAGAAACTTCAAGCCGACATCCATTATTTGGACCGCGCCAACCATCATCTGGAACTGGCCGATATCTATCTGAGCCAAGGCAAGCTCGACTTGGCCGAGACAAGCTACCGCGCCGCCTACGAGCGCGATCCCAAGGATGAGGACATCCGGGCGCATCTCGGCAATTGTCTGGCCCGGCGAAACAAAGCGCAGGAGGCGTTGCCGCTGCTGGAATCGGTCTGCGCGACGAATCCCAAGCACGATTACGGCTACACGCTGATGGCCCTGGCCGAAGCCCAAGGCGCAACGGGGCAAATCGACCGGGCGATCGCAACCTGGCAACAGGTGTTGAGCATGTATGCCTATTCCCGCGCCCGCGTGCAGTACGCCGAATTGCTCATCCAGAAAAAGGAATATCCCGAGGCGCGCAAACAATTGCAAGGCGTCATCGACGATTTTCCCTACACGCCCAAGTTCCAGCAAAAGAAAGAGAAAGTCTGGCTCCTACGCGCCGACGCGCTGATGGGGAAGATACCTGCTTAGGGGTGAACCCCTAAATAGAACTGTCCTCTCTTTCGCTCTGTGTCATTGCCTGCGCTTTAGCTAGATTTTTCTGCGCGTCCATATGGTCGGGGTAGAGTCGCAGGGCTTCCTTGAACTGGACAATCGCTTCGTCTGGTTTTTCTTTGCTTAAGCGAAGATTGCCTAAAATGTAATAGTAATGGGCAAAGTTCATATCGATTTCGCGGACCTTATTGTAGCTTTTCATGCGCTCGTATATCGAGGCATCTCTCGCCTCCATCGCGCGTTTATTGCGCTCGGCGATTTCAAAGGAGCACATTCTGTTTTTACGTCTCCAATCCTCTGCCCACTCAAACACAATAGTATGCAGATCACTCTCGGAGCCTGTTACTACGATAAAGTTCTTTTGCCCGAAACCCGTCGGTACGTAAGACTTGTCTGACCGTTCGACCGATTCAACTTTCAGTTTGGGAGATGCGGAGCGCAAGGCGGTTAGGAGTTCTTCAACAACCTGATCCATGACGTACATCGAAAAACCTCCGCCCGGAATTGGAACGATGGTTAATCGGTTGCAAGGATCCTCGTCGGCATAAGGCTGTACGAACCAACAGGATCGCATTTGGTGCTGAAACCTCCTATGTCGCCATTCCCGTTGCGCGATAATTGAAAGGACATGAAACGTGTGATACTAGGAAGCTTAACGCGATAGACAGCAGTATTGTACCCTGGAGGATCAGATGCTGCCGAAGAATGTGGGGCGCTACTAGGAGGGGTAATCGTGAAAACGAGACGATCAGGACGTCCCAGTATCTGCTTAATCTTCTCAAATGACAGCGACTGAGACTGCTCGTGTTGCAGCCAGCGCAGTCGGGCCAAAGCAAGTCTTCCCTCATGGTGATCTCTCGCAAGATCCAAGGATATGCCATCGATTGGAGTTCCATTGACCACATAGGGAAACGATACGCCGTTCATGCCTTCAAAATTATACCGCAACGAATATCTCGGGCGATCCTTCACGGAAGTTCGACCCTACGTTCTTTCACGGTTTCCGCGCCGCTAAAGAGTCTCAGATTCTCTTCGGTGTAAAAATCGTCCGCAGCAGGAGGTCATGGTCCATGAGCCATTTGATGTTGGCCAGCAGATCAGCCGGATTGACCGGCTTCTTCAAGTCTGCCAATAACTCTGCGGTGGAGCGGTTTTCGGCTGGTACTTCCATAAACCATCACTTGAGGTGAAGAGGTGAAGTATGTGTGTAACTCTTCGACTGCTTCCGGTAAAGGCATACGTTGTTGGTGACAAAAGGAAGGCACTTAAAATTAGGATTCAAAAGCGATTTTGACCGAGCTGGTTTATCGACATCCGTTGCGCATCCATTACGTTTTCCTTATGGCCACGATCACTCTGAAAAATGTTCCTAGGACTCTGTACGTCAAGCTAACGAAACGCGCGGCGGCCCATAAACGGTCGCTGAATCAAGTAGCCATTGCCTGCTTGGAGGAATCGCTCCAAACGACTGAACCGGTGCCGGGGCATATCTGGGAACAGCGATTTCAGAAAGTTCGCAACTCCATTCAGGCGCCTCCGCTCACCGATGATTTCCTGGAGTGGGCAGTTAATCACAGGCGCGTAAGAGCGCGGCAGAAGACGCAAATAAACGGCGCCAGACAAAGCTTCCTATCTCCTTACGATACGCGGTTCACCTTGTGGGCTCGAATCGTTTGATGTCCTTGAATTTGTCGAAGTCGCGGTCAAAGGAGGCCACTGGGTGGTGAAGAAGTGCCCCACGCGAAGCCAGCCAAGCGTCCGAAAAATCCACGTTAAAGGCTGCAAACCGCTGTAAGGCATCGGTCACGACATCCACGTTCATAGTCTCAATCCCGGCGTTCTGGATGATGGCGAGCAGGACATTGACCACCTCGGTCCGATTTCGCCCATACCGTCCCATCAGCACATACACGGTTTCGGCCACCACCAGTGCGTCCAGATGCAGTTTCACTTCGCGACGCTCGGCCTTCTCAAATAAAGCCGTTGCCGCCGCGCTCTGTTTCTGGTCATCCTGGACCAGAAACCGCACCAGCACATTGGCATCGAGGAGAAACTCCTTCACGGCTTCTGTTTGGCAATACGGTCATGGCGGGCGACGGCAGCTTGGGCAAATGCGCCCGGCAAATCCTTGCCCTTGGAGGCAGCGTCCGACTTCAGGCATCCTGCCAATTCGCTCATAGGACGGACCCGCCGTCCAACCAGCTTGTCGCCCTCGACTTCCCAAACGATACGTTGGCCGATCTTGAGCGGTATTTCCTTGCGAACGTCCTCCGGTATGGTCACTTGCCATTTGGAGGTTATGGTAGATACAACGCTACTCATGCTTGATAGCATACCATAAGAGCATCTCCTTACACAAGGCTTATCTCCTTTCCATCCGTTTTCCTGCGCTACCGTCTCCTACCGATAATTTTCTGGAATGGGCGATCAATCACGGGCGCGAACGATCGTGGCTAAGAGAGGAAGGAGGGATAGAATAATTCCATGGAATCCAGCACGCACTTAAAACTGAATCTCTCGCTCACGGGCACTTCAAGTTCGATACTGGCGGTGCCGGTGGCGCTTCCTTACGACAAACCTCTCGAAGGTCCGATCACCGATTACGCCTTGTTGACCTTTGGCAGCGTTGTAAATGCTGAGTATCCGGTCCGGTCCATGATGCTGCCGGCGGAGGGCTATCAGATCGAAGAAACGAGCGGGCGCAGCACTTCGCACAACAAACCCTGGTGGTTCCTCTATAATATCAAGACCCATCACGGCGTGGGCGTTGCCCTGGCCTATAGCGGCAATTGGAAATTCGAGATCAAACCGCGGGGCCAACAAGTTTCCATCCACCTCGACACCCTACCTGCCGGTCTGAGTGCTTTCGAGGAGATAGGCGGCATCCCGATCCCCGGAGCCTTGACCTCCGAATTCACGGGCGGATGGGACTATGGCGCACAGCCGATCGTGCGTTATATCCGCACCAAACTGCTGCGCGACCTTGGACCTGACTGGCCCTGGGTCCAATATAATACCTGGTACGGAACGCAAGACTTGGGTCTGACCGAAGAAATCATTCTGGCGGCCATCCCCAAGGCTGCCGCCGTGGGATGCGAGCTCTTTACCGTGGACGCCGGTTGGTATGGGATCAATAAACGGACCTCGTTTCACGACACGCTGGGCGATTGGAAGGTCAATCCGGAACGCCTCCCGCGTGGGCTGAAGGTCATTTCCGATGCGGTTCACCAGGCCGGAATGAAATTCGGGCTTTGGTTTGAAATCGAGTGTGCTTCCAAAGATTCCGAAGTGGCGAAAGACCATCCTGGTTGGTTTATTCACGATGCATCCGACCATAAACGGTACAGAATGATTTTTGATCTGACCCAACCCGAGGTCCTCAACTACTTGAAAGATAAGTTGGACGTTTGCATCACCGATTTTAGCCTCGACTACATCAAGATGGATTTAAATACGCCCCTCACGTTTGAAGGAGAAAAAAATTCGCGCGGCAATGATCTGGCCTATGATCACGTCAAGGGGCTGCTCTCGATTTGGAGGCATTTGCGGGAAAAGCATCCCCAACTGGCCATAGAAAACTGCGCAGGGGGTTCGCATCGGCAGGACGTCACGCAAGCCGGTTTTACCGATACCCATTGGGTCTCGGACAATGTCGACAATCATGCCAACCTCATGATGAATTACAGTTACAGCTATCTCTTTCCCCCGGAGATGTGCAGCCATTGGACGGTCAAGCCCGATGCGAACGATCCGTTCATGGATATCGAAACGCAATTCACTGTCAATATGCTGGGACACTTTGGAATCTCCGGCGCCATTTGGGAATGGGACGAGACGACGACCGGGATTCTGACGGAACGCATTGCCCTCTATAAGAAGATACGCCCGCTCATCCGCCGTGCCGATGTCTATCATCTCACTGAGCAGGTGAAAGTGGGCGGTTCGATCCAGGCGGTGCTTTATGTCGATTCCGTCAACCAGCAAGCGATCATCTTCGCTTTTCAAGCAGGGGCTCCTTCTCTTGCCACGACTTTGAAACTGCCGGGGCTGCAACCGGACACCACCTACCGGATTATTTTTCCGGTTCATTTTGGAGGTTCACAGGTTTCCACCGGACAGGAGCTTTTGGACAAGGGAATGGCCCTGACATTTCCGACGCCTGGTTCCTCAGCCATTATTCAGATACAGTCCGAGGGAAATTGCAACCTGTAGCGGCGGTCTATGACCGCCGACGATGAGACGAACATGTTGCTTCTGCGGTCGACGGTCATAGACCGTCGCTACAGGCTGCAGCCGGCTTATTGAAGAATCGTAAAGCCCCGGAAATTGCCTTGGGCGGTCTGCCACGTCTCGTGTTTTTTGGCGATGTAACCGGAAAGATCGCTTTCGTCGATGCCGGTCAGGAAGGCCTCCACTTCAGCGCGCGCGCCTTCAGCAATGAGTTCGACGCGGCCATCGGGAAGATTGCGCACAGTACCGGTCACTTCATAACCGCAAGCCAATTGCCGCACCGCCACACGAAAACCGACTCCCTGCACGCGACCTGAAAACAAAACCGTCACCCGTTGCATGCGATCACCTCAAGCCGATTCGGGCGCGGCTATGTTCAGCTTGATGCCTTCCGCCTCCAAGAGGGGATTCACCTGTTCCCATAGCCAATTCAGAACGGCGTCGTTGGTCGGAGAATCGAGGTAGGCCATGAAAATACCGGCCGCGCCCTCGCGAAACACCAGCGTCCGGTTGCCGAAGGCGACGATTCCCGTCTCGGCGGAGCGTTGCTCGGCACGGTTGGCGGAAAGGATGACACGGCACGTCTCCGAGACGAATTTGAGTGCATCCTGGGAAATAGCGCTATTGGAACACCAGCCCAAGAGCTTGCCTTCCTCCGAGACGAAGGCCGCCGCGATGATGCCCTCGATCAGGGCGATTTGTTCAAAAGCTTTGTTCACAAGCCCATTGTACGTATTGATTTCGCAAATTCTCGGTTGTCCATGCGGTTTCAAAAACAGCATGCCGGACTCCCATGTTATCGGCCACCAAAACCTGCTGAAGATGAGGCCCAAAGAGCGTCAAGTTAGTGAAATAATCGACCTCCAACGTCACGGCGACATCAGCCAGCTTGCGATAAATAAAATAGGTAATGAAGGCGCTGCGGGCCGGTTCCGCAATCTGGGAACCCTCCACCAGCTCGCCCATGAGATTGATCTTCCAGTGGGAATTGACCGCCGGAATGGGCGTCTCGTTTGCTACCGGAAGTTCGGACGTCCGGGCCACCTCCGGAACGTCAGCCTCTTCCTCCCCACGGGGCGGCGCCTCGAGGACAACACTGGGAACGGCGGTCTCCGAGGGCATATCGCCCGAGACGACCAAAAGCTCACCGGTCGGCGGACGCAAACCGGCATCCAGCGCACCCGATTTTTCCGCGGCGTCCAAAAGCTCGCGATAGGGAATCTCAATCGTACGGGGCGGCGTATGGCTCAACTTAAGCTCCCTGATGCGCAAGTGGCCACCGTCCCAATGCATCATATCGTAGAAGGCAGCCTCGCCGCTCTTGCCGGGATATTGGGCGTGATGCACTTCACCGCGAAAAATGAAAATGTCGCCGCTTTGCGATTTGCTGCGCACAAGAAGCAAAACGGAATCGCCGGAAAGACAGCGCGTTTGCACGATGTCGGCCAGCGACGAGGTCGCACCATTCTGGCCATCGGGCGATGCTTTGCCGTCGAGATGCCGGACGAGAAGACCGCGAATCGCGTCAAAGGCGGTCCTGAATACCTCAGGCATACGCGGGCGCTCAAGGAAAAAATCGGCCCCATTTTGATAAGCGTGCGCCCGTGAGGTTTCATCGGGCGAGTCGCTGACGATGATGAACTTCGTGGCGGGGGCCTGCTGCTTCAGAAGCAACAGCAGTTGCAGGCCGTCCATGGAATCGAGCAGCGTATCGAGTAAAATCAGGTCGTATTGCTGCGGGACAAGCTGCATCGCACGCAGGGCATCCATTTCGACATCGACCCGGGTCTCCTCATTTCCCAAGCCGAGCAAGCCAAGACGCATGGCCTGCGCGTATTCCCGCTGCGAGGTAAGGATAAGACCCTGGTGCAACATTTTGTTCAAATTGGCAACCTCAACAGATTAAGCCGATCATGGAACCGGTTCACCTGAAGAAGAGATAGGTAACCGTAAATCGTAGAAGCAGTTACTCAAGATTTTTCGAGAGCGGTTTGTTGACCCGGATGGGCCAAGTTTAATCCGTTACCGTGCTTTAGGGATTGCCAGCGCCTGCGGACTTGTCCTTAATTTCAACTCTTCATGTCGTTGATCCACCGAATCCTGCAGCGCATTATGGGCCTCGTCGCCCGGTTGGTCTGCGCCCAACCCGCGCTTCTGCTCGGTCTCGGCCTGCTTTTAGCGGGGGCCAGCACCTGGGTCGTGGCCACGCGCTTCACTGTCATCAACAACACGAGCGATCTCCTCAGCGACAAGTTTCCCTCGAAGAAAAATTACAACGAAGTGGTCAAGGAGTTCGGCAGCGACTATCGCCTGATCGTCCTGATCCAGTCGCCTGACCCAGCAAAAAACCGGCAGGCTGCGGATGTAATTGGGCGCTATCTGAGGTCACTCAAGCCTCAGATCACGACAGTCCTCTCCAAGATCGATTTTTCCAACGTCAAACCGCGCCTGCTTTTCACCCGCGATACGGATGACCTGAAGAAAATCGCCGACCAGGTGGAAGGCCAGGAAAAGGCCGAGAAAGCCAGCCAGAAAAATTCGCAACAGATCGCGCTCGATCTTAATTCGATCCTCGATGAAGCGAATCAGAAGATGAACGACAAGTATCTGCGGGACAAAAACAATTGGACGGACTTCGGCGCCTTCGTCAAACAGTTCGTCTCGGTCCTTAACAAGGTGGCCGCCCAGGCGGATGGCAAAACGCTGGCGCAGGAAGAGTCGAAGCTCTCCGAGAACGATGGCGCGCTCGACGATTTCGATGCCAACGAGATGATCGCGGAGCACGAGTATTTCAGCCTGCAGGGCGGCAAGGCGCTTCTTGTCTTTGCCTATACTGGCGTTGACGATCCAGACGGACAGGCCCCGTTCAGTGATACAGTGGCCCATATTCGCGAACTCCTCCAAGTATTACATTCAGGTCCCACCTATAAAAATGTCGATATGAGGCTGACAGGCGAACCGGCCCTGGACGCAGATCAGATCATCACGTCCACTTCGGACAGTATCAAAGCGGGAATCATCACAGCCTTGCTGATCGTTGGGCTCTTCTTCCTGAGCTACCGTACCTTTTTGCGCCCGGCCTGCACCTTTCTGGTGCTGATCATGGCGGTGCTCTGGTCGCTCGGTTTCGCCTTGGTGACCGTGGGCCACTTCAACGTTCTTTCCGTTGCCGTGATCCCGATGGTCCTTGGCATCGGCATCGATTTTGGCATTCAGATTCTCGGACGCTACGAGGAGGAACTGGGGCACGGACGCTCCGTCGATCAAGCCGTCATGGCGACGCTCCAACATACCGGGATTGCCATTATCACGGGAGGCAGCACCACCGCCGCCGCCTTTTTCAGCCTCTGTTTCAACGATTTCATCGGCCTGTCGGAACTCGGCATCATCGCCGGTTTCAGCATGATTTTCTGCATCGCGGCCAGCCTGGTTGTGCTCCCCGCCATCTTCGTTCTGCGGGACCGCCACCGCAGCGTGGAAGCCCTCCAGACCCAGTCCAATAATTCGGCCTGGAATTTTATCCACAACTGGGACCAGTCCATGGTCCGTGCTCCGCGGTTTTGGATCGGAGTAGCCGCAGTTATTTCCATCGCCTCGATTCTCAGTCTCCGGCACCTGGCGTTCGATTACAACCTGCTCCATCTGCAAAACCCATCGACCGATTCGGTCAAGACGCTTTACGACGTGATGAAGGCATCCCAGAACGACAGCGGCGACCAGGTTTCCACCATCTACGCTTCCGTCGTGGCGGACAATATCGATCAGGCCCGGGACCTCGACAAAAGGCTCAAGGCGCTCAAAGAAGTCAGCCGGGTCGATTCGATGCTTGAACTCGTCCCGGAACATCAGGACGAAAAAATTCCCATCATCAAACGGATCATTACCGCAGCAGACGCGCTCAACGTGAAGCCATCGACTGGCAAGCCGGTGGACATTCCCCGCGCCCGCCGCGATGTGGCGAGCCTGCTAAGCCAGACGCGACAAGGCCTCACCCAGGCCGAGGGTTACATGAATGTTTCCAAGGTCGCCAAGCAGGCTGTAGCCGCGTTCAAGACGATGATTCCCGCGTTGGAACGGGCGGACAAGGCGCTGAACTCCGCACCGTTGGCGACCATCCAGCAACGCTTCGACGCCTCCTCGTCCGGCGCCTTCAACCGCTTACAAACAAACATGGAATTGCTCAAGGGACAAAAAGATGACCGGGGCCTGACCCTTGCCGACATCCCTCCTCAACTGCAAAAACTGTTCCTCGCGCCCAGTGGAAAAATTCTGCTTCAAGTCTACGGTAAAGAGGACCTGTGGGAACGAGCACCGGATGAAAAATTCACCCTGGCGGTACTCTCCGTCGCGCAGAATGCCACGGGTACTCCTGTGCTGAATTATTTCGCCACCGACTTGTTACGGACAAGTTATCTCTGGGCGGCCCTCTGGGCCTTTCTCACCATCGCGGTTCTCATCTTCCTCCATTTTCAGAGCTTCAAATATCTTCTGCTCACGCTTACGCCTTTGGTGCTCGCCGTCCTTTGGCGGACAGGCGCGATGGTCTGGTTCGGCATCGAGTTCAATCCTGCTAATATCGTCACATTGCCGCTCATCATCGGCATCGACGTCGCCTTCGGGGTCTACATCATCGACCGTTATCGCGAGGATGGCCGATTAAAGATATTTTCGGAGAGCACGGGCAAGGCGATCATCATGTCGTCCCTCACCTCGCTTTTCGGCTTTAGCTCGCTGCTGGTCTCCCAATTTGCGGGCATGTATTCGATCGGCCAGTTGATGTCGCTCGGCATCGCCATCGGCCTGGTAACCGCCATCTTTTTCCTACCGCAGATTCTCGTCCTGCTCAAGCCACGGGTGCCGGAAGACGAGTCCCTGCCCTCGGATAAATAGATCAGGGTGCGGTTGCAGACCAATCCGACTCATCCTGAACATCCTGCTCATCCCCTCGAATGGCCGATTCAAGCAAAAGGATCTCCCATCCCGTGGAGATCGTGACCGGCACCGGGGCCGCCCAGTCGTTGACTTTAAGCAAGGGTTGGGAAATCTGCATCATGGTGTGGAAAGCATCGTCGCCCGTTTCCCCGAGAAAATCGGCGTGAATAAGACGACCGCGCTGGATATAGATTTCGCCTGCAGGCGCTCTTATTTCCGAGGCCACGGTGATCACGACGTTTTTGCCATTGAGACAAAAAAGCTGCACCAAGTCCTGAAGCTTGAAATGAATTAGCGCGCTCGAATCATCCGCACCAGCCGGAATAGCCTCCTCTTCAGGATCGGGCTCGGGTTGTTCGCGTTGCTGGAAAAAATATTCAACCGCTTCCATCAGCTTGGGAACTTGGAATGGCTTTTCCAAAAATAAAATGACCCCGAGGTCCGCCGCCTGTTGGCGATTGCTGGCGGAACGATAGGCCGACATCAGGATGCTGCCCACATCCGGATGGGCCTGATTGATTTCACGGATGAGATCGAAGCCCGAGTCGCGTCCGATCCGCACATCGCTGATCACGAGTTCGATTTGCTTGGAGGCCACAAGAGCCAAGGCCTCGGCATATTTGCTTGTGGTCGTCAGCGCGATGCCCTCGAAGCGGCGGAATTCCCGCTCCAGAATAAGCAGCATGTCTTCCTGATCGTCAACGATCAAAATTTTTCGAGCCATGATCTCGCCGTAACAGCAGGATTTGATCCAATTTTCATTATTCACCGATACAGATGAAAGTCGGGCATGGACTCTGCTTGGCAAGGTGACGTGATCGCTCTCAAACACTGCATTCTCACAATTGCCCTGCTGGTGATTGGAATTTTCGCTGCTCAAGCGCAGTACGCGCCAACAGCCCAAACTCCAGCTACTCCGTCACCAGCGACAACGATCTATGGCCAGCCGGGTACATCCACCGTCGATGTCCAGCAACTACAGGCGCAGATCCAGGAAATGCAAGCCAAGCTGAATGCGGTCTCCAATAATGTAAATCAGGAAGCTGGCCAACTAGCCCCGATGAAAGACAAGCTGGATAAAACAGTACAGGAGACAACAACACTGGCGGATTCGCTGAAGGCGGCCCAAACCACCTCCGATAAAAAATATAGCGACGTCAAGAATGCGACCGATTTATCGATCAATATCTCATGGACCTTGATCACAGGCTTTCTCGTCATGTTCATGCAAGCCGGTTTTGCCATGGTTGAAACAGGCTTCACCCGCGCGAAGAACGTCTCCCACACCATGATGATGAACTTCATGGTCTATTCCTTGGGCATGCTCGGCTTTTGGGTCTGCGGATTCGCTTTCCAATTTGGTGGCACCGGGGGTGATTTGTCGGTGAGCACGGTTTCATCACTTGGCCCCAACGTGGCCACCGTGTTGAATTCGGAGCTCGGCTTCAAGATAGGCGACATGCAATTCGGTCTCTTGGGAAATTCGGGTTATTTCCTTTTTGGCGGTTCGTATGATGCGGGTATCTTTACGCTCTTCCTCTTCCAGATGGTGTTCATGGACACCGCTGCGACCATCCCGACCGGCGCGATGGCTGAACGTTGGAAGTTCCTTCCCTTTTCGATCTTCAGCTTCTGTGTGGGTGCCTTCATCTATCCGATTTTTGGAAACTGGGTGTGGGGCGGCGGCTGGTTGGCTGCAATGGGAAAGAATTTTCACTTGGGCCACGGCCATGTCGATTTCGCCGGTTCCTCGGTGGTGCATATGGTCGGTGGCGTCATGGCGCTGGTCGGTGCCTGGTGGCTCGGCCCCCGCATTGGAAAATTCAATGCGGACGGCACACCCAATCCCATTCCTGGCCACAACATTCCGATGGCCATTGTCGGTACTTTCATTCTTGCCTTCGGGTGGTTCGGATTTAATCCCGGATCAACACTGGCCTCAACCGACACCCAGATTGGCATCATCGCAACCAATACCATGCTAGCCTCGGCGGCCGGTGCGACCGCGGCGATGATCATGGCCTGGGTCCGCATCGGCAAACCCGATCCTTCTCTTTCGTGCAACGGCATGCTTGCCGGGTTGGTGGCCATCACTGCTCCTTGCGCCTTTGTCGATGCTTGGGCGGCCGTAACCTTGGGTGCCATCGCGGGAATTATCATGTATTTCAGCGTCTTCTTTGTGGAGGAGAAGCTCAAGATTGATGATCCAGTCGGGGCCATCTCGGTGCATGGCGCCTGCGGAGCGTGGGGTGTCCTTTCCCTGGGTATCTTTGCCAATGGAAAGTACGGGGACGGGTGGAACGGGGTGGCTGGCAACGTGAAGGGAGTCATTTCTGGCGACCCGATGCAGCTTGTGGCCGAGGCGATTGGCATGACAACCAACATCATCTATGTGGGATCGATCACTCTTCTGGTTCTCTTCATTCTCGAAAAAGCGTTCGGCAATCGCACCTCGTCGGAAACGGAAATAGAAGGTCTCGATGGCCCTGAAATGGGAGCGCTCGGTTACAATAACGCGCCATAATTCCTTTGCGAGGTGCTTCGGAGACGCGGCATTGGAACCAATGGCCCACCCGGGACTTTGGTTCATGCTTTTGCCTTCGAAAGAAATAGGCTAAAATTTACCGTTTGGAATTACCGTCATGGCTGCTTTTCAACTTTCTGGCTCATTGGAAGAAATTCCATTGCCCGATATTGCGCGTCTCTTTCAGTCCACGCGCAAGACCGGGCGGCTGGCCTTGGTCTCCGGGAAATCCACCGGCTTTATTTACTTTGATCGCGGCGATATCGTCGATTGTCAGGCCACCAACATGGCGGGAATTGACGCTCTAAAGCATGTCGCCCTTTTCAATCGCGGCACTTTTGAATTCAACGACGGACTGGCTCCCACCAGCCAGACCTTGAATTCAGTCGCAACCACCGAACTGATCGATGTCCTGGAAATGCGGATGATGGAATCTCGCCAGTTGCAGGAACTCGTCCCGGCGGAAAATGAAATTCCGCGCTATCTTGGAGGCACCCTTCCCGCCGATCTCGAATTGAGCGCTGCCGACCTCGCCATCGCCATGAAGTCCTCGACTGGCACATCATCGGCCCGCCAACTCGCCCGTGAGTTGAGCCTGGATGAGACCATGGTCCGTTACGCCATTGCCCGTTTCCGGGCTGCGGGATTGATGGAAATCGTCGGTGCCACGGAGAGCGAGGAACCGTTGCCTCCCGCTCCGTCTCCCACGGCTCCTCCTCCCACCATCGCACCCCCACCCAGGAGCGGCGATACCGGTTCACTCGGCACAGGCCCCCGCTATTGGCGCGGACGAAAAATCGAAGGATAGTCACCCGCAAGAGGCCAACTTGACATTCCGATCATAACGTACACCTCGTACATTATGCAGAACGTGTCCGTCGCCGAGACCCGCCAGCATCTCGCAGAAATGCTGGGCAAAGTGGCCTATGGTGGAGAAACTTTTATCATCAGTAAAAAAGGACGCCCCATGGCTCGCCTCGTCCCACTCCTCCAGCGGAAAACATCGGATAAAAAACCTGCTACTTTGGGTGACATACGAGGCTGGTTGGATGACGATGATCCCTTTTTCAAACACTTGGAAATGATCCGGGAGGAAAGTCGGCGAGAAAAACCAGTAAATCCTTTCCACCGCAAAAAGCACTCCAAGTAGCTTTAGCCATGCTTTTGCTCGATACTAATATTCTGAGCGAGCCGCTGCGTAAAACCCCACATCGAAAGTTTACGCGCGCCTGGATGTGCAAACGGGAAATTTTGCCGCCAGCATGATCAGCCTGAATGAACTCCGCTTTGGGGCCATGCTTCTTCCCCAATCGGAGAGCTTTTTGGTCTAAAATCGAGGCGACGGTATTACCCTTGGTCCAATGGATACAGGTCGATCATGCCATTGCGCTTCAAGCAGCGGATTTTAAAGCCTTATTGCATCGAAAGGGGCCGACCGCAAGCACAAGTGACTGCCTAATTGCCGCGACCGCGCTTGTCCATGATTGGGTGCTTGTCACCCGCAATACAGAGCATTTCAAGCAGATGCCCGGCCTTCAATTGGAAAATTGGTTCAAGTAACTCTTATATTCCTGACTTGCCGGGGATGCCGCGCTCGGGGAAACTCCGCCCGTGCATGATATGGCTTCCGTGACGCCGACTGTCGCGACTGATCTCCCCCGTCTTCAGGTGAAGGCGAAGTTTTTTTTCGAGGGCGATACCAAGTTTTATCTCCAAGGCGTGACCTATGGCCCTTTCCGCCCCACGACTAAGGATGGCCCGAATCTTCCGCCGCCGGAACGCGTCTCGCTCGACTTCGGATTGATGCGCGATCTCGGTGTGAATGTCATCCGGGTCTACCACACGCCGCCGCGCTGGTTCCTCGACCTCGCGCAAAACTTCCGCATGCGAGTCATGGTGACGATTCCCTGGCATAAGCGCGTTCTCTTCCTCGACGAAAGCGAAGCTGTGGAAGCCATCCGGGAAAATGTCGCCAAGGCGGCCCAGGCCAACGCGGGTCATCCGGCGATGCTTGGCTTCTTCATCGATAACGAAATTCCGCCCGACTTGGTACGCTGGTACGGCGCGCGACGGATGGAGGAATTTCTCAACTCGCTCGTGCGTATCGTCAAAAAGAACGATCCTCAAGCGCTCGCCGCCTACGCCAATTTTCCTCCCACCGAATATCTGCTCCCCAGCGAGGTCGATTTCTACAGTTACAACGTCTATCTCCATCGCCGAAAGGACTTGGTCAATTATCTCGGTCGCCTCCAAAATCTCGCCGGGGACAAGCCGCTTATCCTGAGCGAATTCGGAATGGACACGATCCGTCATCCCGAAGAAGAGCAAGCGCATTTGCTGACTGAGCACGTGACCACCGTATTTGAAGCCGGGCTGGCGGGTACGTTCATTTTTTCATGGACCGACGAATGGTTTACCGATGGCGTCGATGTGACCGACTGGGCCTTCGGCATCGTCACTACCGATCGTCGGCCCAAATTAAGTTATCAGGCCCTGCAACCGCTGCTCAAAAATCCGGAACGCCCGCTCTATGAGCGTTTCAAGCCAGAAACGGAATTGCCGATGGTCTCGATCGTTGTCTGCTCCTACAACGGTGCCCGTACTCTGCGCGACTGCCTGAACTCGCTTCAGCATCTCCATTATCCCAACTACGAAGTTGTCTTCATCGACGACGGATCGAAGGACAACACGCAGGAAATCATGAAGGATTTTCCAAGCGTGCGGAATATCGTCCAGGTCAACAAGGGGCTCAGCGTCGCGCGCAATGTCGGCATCGCAGCCTCCAAGGGCGAGGTCGTCGCCTTCACCGATTCGGACTGCATGGTCGATCGTGACTGGCTCTACTTCCTCGTGCATAGCCTGCTCTCCGGCGATTTCGCCGCAGTCGGCGGCCCCAATATTTCGCCACCCGCCACTGACTGGATTCAGGCCACGGTCGGCGCGGCGCCCGGCTCGCCCAGCCACGTTCTCTTGACCGATACGATTGCCGAACACGTCCCCGGTTGCAACATGGCCTATTTTAAATGGGCACTCGACGAAATCGGTGGCTTCGATCCCGAATACCGCAAGGCTGGCGACGACGTCGATGTCTGCTGGCGGCTGATGCAGCGCGGTTACCAGATCGGTTTCAGCCCCGCTGCCGTGGTCTGGCATTACCGGCGTTTTGAGGTGCGCACCTATTTCAGCCAACAGACCGGCTATGGTGAAGCCGAGGCAATGTTGCGCTACAAACATCTCCAGTATTTTGGCGCGACCGGCTCGGCCATCTGGCACGGCAACGTCTATTCGCAGGTGCGGATGGACTCGTTTTTTTCCAAGCCCATCATTTACCACGGAATTTTCGGCACGGGACTTTTCCAGTGCATCTATCCCAAGCGTTACTCACCGTTCGCAGCCTTGTTGAGCAGCCTCGAATGGCTGGCCGTGACTCTCTTCGTCTTTTTCCTCTCCATTCCCCTTCCCTGGCTGCGGCTCATTCCGCTGATCATGTTCGGATCAACCCTCATTGTCGGCCTCGGCTATATGGCGCAGGCCCGGATCGAAACGAAATTTGACAGCATCCACGCGCGACTTCTGCTTCTTTATCTCGCCATCATGCAACCGTGGCGACGGGCCTGGGCACGCTACTTCACTTGGCTGCGCGGCAAGCGAACACCCACCGCCGTCATCGCGACAAAAGAAGACGCGCCGCATCTTGCCGTGAGTTGGCGCGAGGCCGGTAGTCTGGCCTTCTGGAGCGAAACAGGCCTGGAACGCACCCATCTCCTGACCAAGATCGAGCAACTGCTCGATGAGGAAGGCTGGAAATTTTCGCTCGATACGGGCTGGACGAATTGGGACATGCATGTCTTCGCCAGTCGCTGGTGGAACCTGCGTCTGCTCTCAATGTCCGAAATTTATCCGCAGGGCCGACGCTTGACGCGGGTCGGAAATTTCCTCAACGTGAGCACGTTTTCATCTTTGGTCGGGGGAATTCTGCTCACCTTTTCTCTCGTAACATTGGCCTCCCTCCTGACGCATCCGACTGCCACACCAACCGTTTTCAGAATCGCGCTGGGCGTCATGGCCGTTGACTCCGTACTGGCCGCCCTCTGGTTTGTCCATGGCCTGCGCTTGCGCCATCGTCTCGCGGAATTGGTCGAAGTCGCCGCCATTCGCGCCGGCCTGCAGCCGTTGGGGAAGACGAAAAAGCAATGACCCTCTACCGTCGCGTCATCGGCTATTACCGGCCCTATCTGGGCACGATCACCGGCAGCTTGATCCTGATGGTGATCGGCGTGAATTTCAGTCTGCTCAAATACTGGCCGATCCAGTGGGTGATCGATCATGTGCTGCTGGCCCCCAGGCCGGATGGGCGTGTTCACTACGACAATCTCAATTTTAGCACGGGTGAAGCCGCATTGCTCGCCGGGCTGGCGATTGTCGTCATCTATCTCCTGGCCGGGCTGCTGGGCTTCTGGAGAAATTATGTCTCCATCGAAGTCGGGCTGAAGGCACTGCTGCAACTCCGGACCGATCTCTATTCGTACCTGCAACATCTGCCGCTCCATTTCCATGATCGGCGGCGCAGCGGCGATTCAACCTTCCGCGTCGCCTATGATTCGCAAGCGATCCAGACCTTCTTCAATCGTGGTTTCGACACGATCTTTGGTTCCGTCATCACCCTCCTGATGACCTTCATCTATATGTGGGGGATGGATCCGGTGCTCGCCTGTCTTTCGCTGCTAATTCTGCCCCTGCTGTGGTTGACCATCACTTTTTTCTCCAGCCGCGTGCGACGTCAAACGACCACTTTACAACAAGAGGAAAGCGACGTGCTGGCGCGCGCCAGCGAGGGGCTGACCAGCATTCGCATCGTCCACGCCTTCGGCCAGGAGGAATACGAGGTGCGCGAATTCGCAAATGAAGCGCGCCAAAGTTACACTGCCAATCTCAACCTGACGGTAACCAATGCCATTTCCAGCCTAGCCGTTTCCACGGTGATGTCGCTGGGGCTGGCCCTGGTCCTCTACGTCGCGACACTGCATATCCTGCAACATAAACTGACCGTCGGCCAACTCACGCTTTTCCTCGCATACGTGAACATGCTCTATCAGCCGCTGGAACAGTTGAGCTACACGGCTTGGGCCCTTGAGGGTGCAGCCGCAGGCATGCAGCGGGTCTTTGAAATTCTCGATGCGGAAGATTCAGTGCCGGAAAAAGTGGGCGCCAAACCGATGCCACGCGCGCATGGCGAAATCACCTTCGAGAATGTTGGCTTCGGCTATGATGCGGAGCATCCGATTCTGCGCGGTATCAGCCTCAACGTGAAGCCGGGGCAGACCGTGGCGCTGGTTGGTGGTACAGGCGCGGGCAAGACAACACTGTTGTCGCTCGTGCCCCGTTTTTACGACCCGAACTCGGGCCGTGTCCTGATCGACGGTGGCGATGCGCGGGATTTTACGAAGCAGTCGTTGCGCGCCAATATCTCGGTGGTCCTGCAGGATACGCTGCTGCTCTCAGGCACGGTGCTGGAAAATATCGCCTATGGACGACCGGGAGCCAGCCGCGCCGAAATTGAGGCCGCAGCCGAGGCGGCCCAGGCGCACGCCTTCATCGGAAAGCTACCTCGCGGTTACGACACGCCCGTCGGCGAACGCGGTGTGCGGCTCAGTGGCGGTCAAAAGCAACGGATCGGCCTGGCGCGCGCTTTCCTGAAGAATGCTCCCATCCTCTTGCTCGACGAACCGACCAGCGCGCTTGATCTCGAAACGGAAGCGGAGATCATGGAGACGCTGAATGTGCTCATGCGCCGTTTCACCACGCTGATCGTGACGCATCGGCTCACCACCATCCATCACGTTGACTGCATACATGTGCTCGAAGAAGGACGATTGATCGAGTCAGGCACCGGCCTGGAACTTCTGGCCCGGAATGGTGTCTATGCCCGCCTTTGGAACTCGGCCCATCAGGACCGGTCAGCGGTCCTGAAATCTTAATCGATTGGGCCCTCGCTCAACACTCGCTTTTTTCCGGGGTTTGCCCTTAACTTGTCCCTTCTATGAAAATGTTACCCACCCTCCGTTATCGCCGTTTGGTTTTTGCTGGTATGCTCGTCCTGGCCTTTTCGTTCGGAACCATGGACCAACTTTTCCTCGGTGCTTCGCTTCATGCGCAAACAAATGCGCCCGCATCTTCCAGCGCCTCTAGCGCCAGCACTGAAAAGGACAAGGACACCGGCAAGCCCATCGTCACTACGCCCTCCGGCCTGAAGTATGTGGACTTGGTCGTCGGCACGGGAGCAGCCGTAAAGACCGGTGATCATGTGGTGGTGAAGTATCTCGGCAAACTGGTCGATGGCACCAAATTCGACGCCTCGGCCGATCATGGCGACGGCACTTTCCCCTATGTACAAGGCGTTACCAGCCTGATTCCCGGTTGGACGGAAGGCACCTCGACCATGAAGGTCGGCGGCAAGCGCAAGCTGATCATTCCGCCTCAACTCGGCTATGGCCAGCAGGGAGCGGGCGATGCGGTTCCGCCAAACGCGACGCTGATTTTTGAAATCGAGCTCGTTTCCGCCGGACCACAATAATCGGCCATCGCCGATGTTGGTTTAATGGCTTCTATGGGGACTCAATCGCGCCTTTTCGGGACGGACGGCATTCGTGGCCATGCCAACGAAGAACCGTTGACCCCCGAAATGGCCGTGGCCTTTGGCCGCGCCGTCGCGGCTAAATTCGGCAAGCCCGGAAAACCGCTGGTGATCGGTCGCGATACCCGGCTATCGGGCCCGATGCTCGAACAAGCGGTCGCCGCTGGCGCGGCAGCCATGGGTGTTAATGTCATGCTGGCTGGCGTAATCCCAACTCCCGCCGTAGCATTTTTGACACGCTATCTTGACGGTTGCGCAGGCGTGGTTATCAGCGCCTCGCATAATCCTTTTGAAGACAATGGCCTAAAGATTTTCAAGAGCGATGGCATGAAATGCGATGATGCCCTGGAGTCGGAAATCGAAGCCCTGATGCTCGGCGATACCTTGCTCAAGCATGGCGTGACAGGAACAAAAATCGGCCGCATCGAAACCTGGCCAAATGGCGCAGCCCGTTACGCCGAACTGGCCGTGAAGGCCTATGGCCAAGGCCTCGATCTCCATGGCATTCGCGTGGTGGTCGATGCCGGACATGGCGCTGCTTACGAAACAACACCCCTGGTCCTCCGCGCGCTCGGAGCTCATGTATTGACGCTGAACGTCGATCCCAATGGAACCAACATTAATGCAAAATGTGGAAGCACCCATCCCGAATTAATCCAGAAAGCGACGACGGATTTCGGTGCACAAATCGGTCTCGCGCACGATGGCGATGCGGACCGCCTGATTTGTTGCGATGAAACAGGCTCGCTGTTGGACGGCGACGAGATGCTGTCGGTGATTGGACTCGATCTCCTTCTGCGTGGAAAGCTGGCCAAGAAAACACTGGTGGCCACCGTAATGAGTAACCTTGGCCTTGATGAGTGCTTTGCTGCCGCAGGCGGAAAAATTATCCGTGCTGGCGTGGGAGACCGTTACGTGCTCGAACAGATGCTCGCCCACAATTTGAATGTCGGCGGCGAGCAATCGGGCCATGTCATTCTTCGCGATCACAACACAACGGGCGATGGGCTGGTGACGGCCCTTGAATTGCTCCGCATCATCAAGACAAGTGGCCAGCCGCTTAGCAAGTTACGGCTCGGCATGAAGAAATACCCTCAACTTCTGGTCAACGTGAAAGTCCGGGAACGGATTCCGCTCGATCAACTGCCGGAACTGACCGGGATCGTAAAAGCCATCGAAAAAGAACTCGGCGCAAGCGGACGCATCCTACTCCGCTACTCCGGCACCGAACCAAAAATCCGTCTCCTCGTGGAAACCCGCGACGAGTCTCTTTTGCAGCCAACCGCCGACCGCATTCTCGCCTTAATCAATAAACATCTCGGTTAAAGCTTACTACTTGGCAGGAGGGGCCTGAAGAAGATACGCCTGCAGCTTCATCAGATTTTGGCGAGCGCTGGCATTATCCGGATCGATTTGGAGCACCTGCTGAAATTGCTCAATCGCCTCGGGAATATGCCCGGTTTGGGCAAGGGCCAACCCGAGGTTATTCCGCGCGACCACATAGCTGGGGTTGATCTGAATGGCGGCCTCAAATTGCTGGATCGCTGCGGGAAGCGCGCCCGATTGAGCCAGGACGGTTCCGAAGTTTTCATGGGCCTGTGTAATACTGGGATCGAGTTTCACAGCGATCCCAAATTGCTCGGTGGCTTCCGGAAGATTTCCAGCCTGCAGCAGCGCATTCCCCAGGTTGTAGTGGAGTTGCGGCAAATCCGGCACCAGGGTCAACGCTCTTCTATATAATTCAATCGCCTCGGCAGAACGCCCCTCCTGAAACATGCTATCGGCCAGATTGATATACGTTTTCTCATCCTTCGGATTGAGCTTCAAGGCCTGTCGATATTCACTTTGGGCCTCGGCTGTCCTCCCGATTTTGTAGAGAGCCAGTCCTAAATTATAATGCCCATCGCTGAAGTTTGGGTTGAGACGCACGACCTCCTCCAGATGCGGAACCGCCTCCGCATAATGCCCCCTGTCGATTAGATTGCTCCCAAGATCATGATGCGCCAACCAGACATGCGGATTGCGTTGGAGAATATAAATCCAAAGCGTCTCTTCGTTGATAAACAGGTTCGCAAAAGCACGGCTCTCCAACACCATCACCGCAAGAATAATTATGAACGCTCCTCTCAGATAAGGACGGTCCATGGGGAAACGCGTCTCAACATCGCCAAGAGCCGCGATCACCAAGCCAATCAGGCCAATGATGGGCAGGTACAAAAGATGGTCCATCACCCAGGTGAAACTCATGTACGAAACCGGGACAAAGCCCAGAAAAGGAGCCAGATAGAGAAGAAAAAATCCCAGCCCCAGCAAGACATGTCTCCCCCAACTTTGCCGCTTTTTCCAGAGGTACCAGGCTCCTCCGAAAAAGAGAAGCCATGGCACATACTGGATTACGGAATGAGGATCCACTCGCCATTGGGGATAAACAAGCAGGACATCCAACGGCAAAAAAAAGCGGGATAAATAAACCAACGTGATGAGCCCTACTCCGTCAATCCGGGACAAAATCCCACCGATCGGAATAATCTCCGGCTGTTCGTGCCCCACAGACCGGTAAATTTCTCCCACCCAAACGGTCGTAAAGCCCAGCACCAATGAAATGACCAGAAAGGGCGCGGCTGCCTTGAAGTCCTTCCCTTCAACCCGTCCCCGCTTCCACCAAGCGTAAAGAACAATGACAAAGGGAAACGGGGCCATCGTGATCTTGCAAAGCATTCCAACGAAAAACAGACCGAAGGCCCGGAAATAATCCTTACTTCGTTTTTTCTCTTCGTAATCAATCCAATGGCACATCGCCAGCAGGAAAAAAGGGAGGGAAAGCGTGTTCTTTAACTCGCAGATATAGGCCACCGATTCCACCTGTATGGGATGGACCGCGAAAAGGAGTCCACCCAGCCAGGCAAGCTTCAGACCAAATTTGCCCAGAAGACGCCAGACCAGCAAAGCATTGACGACGTGGAGGGCGATATTTGTGAGATGGTAGCCCAGCGTGTTATCGCCCCAAAGTTGCCACTGCACCCACTGGACAGTCTCCTGGAGGGGATAATATTCGACCCAGCTTCCGGGTTGGAACCAGAATTTCCACAATCCAATCCAGCCGTGCATCAAGGGATTGGTCGTGACGTACCAGCCGTCGTCCCAGACAAAACCACCGTTAAGCGCGGGCCAATAGATGAAGAGAGTGACTCCGACAATGAGCAAAACTCGCGGCAGCCAAGATGGCCATGTTGGCTCCTTTGTCCGCACCGCTGGGGCCGTAGCCGGCGGCCTCTTCTTCTTGGGGAAGCTTTTCGCCATGGATTCGTCGTTCAAACCTAAGCCAGATGCTTCTTCAACCAGCGAACGCTCTCCGCGATGACGCAACGGCGATGTTCCCATGTCGAAAAGATATGATCGGCGCCAGGCACAATCAGATGTCGGACAAGCGGATCGTTTTTGGGACAAAAGGCGGCAAAGCGCTCGGGAAATTCCGGTAAGTCCCGGTCACCCTGAATTTGCATGCGGGGGATGTCTAGCGCGACGTAAGCCTCGGAAATATCCACCTTGGGACGGTCCTTAAAAAACCGCAGACCGGGAACAAGAGGACTGCTCAGGGGGGCACCTCCCCTTTCCTTCTGGATGTCGGAACGCCACCATCGGAAATTGGGAACAGCAGACCAAGTAAGCAACGCGTCCGGACGGCGCCGCGTCTGGTAGGCAGCGCATATGGAGGCGCCACCCCCGAAACTAAACCCCAAGAGCGCAACCTTCTTGTAGCGACGCTGGCCCCATGCAAGGACATCCAGAGCGTCGCGAATCTCGGTATTCGGCGTCATCTGGTTGAAATCACCGCTGCTGTCGCCCGAACCCCAAAAATCGAACCGGAGGGCATTAAGCCCGGCCTTGCGCAACGCACGGGCAGTATGCACAAAGAACCTTCCATTTTCCGCCTTGGTCCCGGTGAATCCGTGACAAAGAATGACAAGCCGTTTCCCCGGGGCACGATGCAAGACTGCAGACAGATGCGCGTGACGTGTACGGATGATCAGCGGCGTTTCAGGAAAAGCGGAATCCATCCAACTGCTTTACCCGATGCCCGTTCGATTTAGAACTCAAATCAAAAATCATCCACACCGACAGCTATCAATAGACATCCTTGAGATACCGCTTCTCCGTCTTCGAGAGTGTGACCTCAATGTATTCCTTGGCCGCTTCGGGCGAAAGACCGCCGTGTTCCTGCGCGATGTCGATCAGCTTCTGATGAACGTCCCGCGCCATGCGCTTGGCATCGCCGCAGACATAGAAATAGGCGCCTTCCTTAAGCCACTTCCACAACTCTGCGCCATTTTCATGCATCCGGTCCTGGACGTAAACTTTGTGGGCCTGATCGCGCGAGAAAGCCGTGTCGAGCCGGGTCAGCGTGCCTTTTTCCAGCATGGCGGCGAATTCCTTTTCATAGAGGAAATCGGTCGCCTTCTTTTGATCGCCAAAAAAGAGCCAATTCTTGCCCGTGGCGCCTTCCACATCCCGATGCTCCAGGAACGCGCGGAACGGCGCGATACCAGTGCCCGGTCCAACCATGATGATATTGGCATCATGCGCTGGCATGTGAAAATGCTTCGTGGGCTGGATGTAAACAGGCATCTCGTCTTTGTGCATTTCCTGGCCGTGACCAAGGAAGCCCGAGGCAAGACCGTATTTCTTGCGGCCATGCGTGGTGTAGACGACCACGGCAACTGTCAGGTGCACTTCGCCGGGATGCGCCTTGGGTGATGACGCAATCGAATAGAGTCGCGGCGCGATCTTGTTCGCCAGCGGAAGGAATTCCTGCGCAGTAAACTTCACCGGATATTCGATTAGTACGTCGGTGTAGTCCCGCGTGAAGACGTAATCGTCGAAAGCCTCGTCATTGCCGACGATCTCCGCCAGTTGCGTCTTTTTTTCGCCCTCGGGCAATCTTTCCAGGACGGCCTTGACGAATTTCTTGCTGACCCGGTTCAGGCTATACTGGGTGATGAGCAGATCGCGTAAAGCCACAGGCCCCGTGGGCTGTTCCACCATGGCTGCCGGATCCAGACCCGATGCGGCAAGCAGGTCATCGACCGTCTGCGGAAAATTGCGCGGGATGACAGCGAGCGAATCGCCCGGGTGGTACGTGATGCCGCTCTCCCCCAAATGGACGACGATATGGCGCGTATCTTTCGCGGAACCTTCAGAGGTTAGCGAATAATTTTCGGTGATCCGGGCCTTGAACGGATTGGCGCGGTTGTGAACGGAGGGAGTAGTGGGTGTGCTCAAAAGTATGGGGATTTCAGGTTAAACCTTGATGATTTAACCGCAGTCTCTCTTCTTGTCGAGAGACAGTTTTAACGCAAATGCCCTTTTCGCCGCGCAGGTTCGTGCCTTGCGCGGCTTGGAGGGTAAAACTAGATGACGGCTACTTGACGGCGGAGTTTCGCCTTGCGGCTTTTCTCGCGCGAACCCTTGACCAGCTTGCTCTTGCGGTGACGCAATTGTTCCGCAAGGCGCTCGGAAACGATATCGATCGCCTGATAAAGATCATGACCGTGGTCCTCGGCATGGAGATCGGGCCCGCGCAGGGCCAGATGGATTTTGACGACGAAGGCGTGCTTGGACGTCCGCGTGCTGTCATGCCAAAGAGCGATGTGTGCCCCGATTAAATTCAACCCAAAATGTTCAAGACCTTCGATTTTTTGAGCTACATAAGAATGAAGAGATGGGGTTAGTTTAACATCTCGTGGACTGATGTGAATTTGCATACCTCAAGTTACCTTCGGGTTAAGCCGATGTCCAACGCTGAAAACGTCTTCTTCCCTGCAATTTACGGGGCTTTCAACAGCTTTTTTACCTCGGCTTTGAGGTCATCGCCGACATTCGTGCTCACCACCATGCCCTTTTGATCGATCAACCACATGGTCGGAATCGAAGTAACGCCGAAACTACTGCTGATCCGGTTATTCTTCCCGAGCCCATCAAAGTATTGCGGCCAGTACATCCCATAGTTTTGAATCAGCGTCAGCAAAGCGCTTTTGTCGGTATCGAGCGAAATGCCGATGATATCAAAATCTTGGGAGTGATACTTCTTGTAGGCCGAGACCACTTGAAATTCATTCTGACGGCAAGCCGGATTCGAGCTCGCCCAGAAATCGAGCAGCACGACTTTCCCGCGTAGATTGGTCAAATCGATCTGTTGTCCTCCGAGTGCCGTGAACCTCAAGTTCAGCGGTTTGGTCGTATCAAATGAAGGGGCCGCAAATACAAGCGGAGCGAATGCAAAAAGGAAAAGATAGGGAAGGAATGTGCGCATAAGATGTGGCTGCAAAGAATGGGTTGATTTGCAGTCAGCAACGTTGCGCGTTTCCGCTCCTCTTGACAATCCACAAGGCCCGCCGCAAGCAGGTAGCTGCCGATGTCCCTATCGGGAGTGCCTTCCTCCGTGGTAGCCGCCGCTGTCCCTAGCGGCGGATGCCTTCCTCCGTGGCAGCCATCGTACCTCCGGGCGACGGTCAGACAAACCCCGCGCTCAGAGATCGCAGGCTACCAACTGCACGCCGCAAGCGCCGAGGAATTAGACCCGATAAGATTAAGGCGCCTTCAACAGCTTTTCCACCTGCCCCGCAAGATCGGCCTGTCCTTCCGTATTCACCAACATTCCTTTTTTATCGACCAGCCACATCGTGGGAATCGCATCGATGCCAAAACTTTTGCTCACTGCGTTGTCTTCGAAGCCACCGCCATCAAAGTATTGCGGCCAGACCATTCCGTTTTTCTTGGTGAAAGCCAGCATGGCGTCCTTGTCCTGATCGAGCGAGACTCCAACGATTTCAAAACCCTGGCTGTGATATTTCTGATAAGCCGCCACAACCTCGGGCACTTCAGCCACACACGGACCGCACCATGTTGCCCAGAAATCGATCAGCACAACCTTTCCGCGCAGTTGGGCCAGATCGACCTTCGTGCCATCGACCGCTGTGTACGTCAGCACAAGGGGCTTGGTCTTGAGCTCGGCGATTTTCTTTACTTGGGCAATCCCCTCCTTGGCGTACTCGGCCAGCTCCGGGTTGGTGCCTGCGGCCAGTGTTTTCAATAAGACCAGATAGCAGGCATCGTTTCCGGTCAGCTTTAATATTTGCAACTCTTGCGCTCTCAACCTGAGGTAGGCCGGTTGAGAGTCATCGAGAGAAAAAGCGGGAAACTCCTTTTGGAAAGCGGCGATCCTGGCATCCATCGCATCGAAGTCCACCGGGGCATCCAGCCGACGGGGAAAGGAATGCATGATAATTTCAAGGCTCGCCTGCGCGCGAATATCCTTCGGTGCGGTCTTGTCCGCGACAATGGCGTCCAGTTGTTGCGTAGCTTTTTCTGGTGGCAGCGCACCGGGCAATCCCATTTGTCCGGCAACGATATCAAGCTGGCCCAACATCATTTTCGCGCCCCACACCCGGTCATCCTGCGGGTAATTCGCCTCAAATGCTTTGAGCGCAACCTGCATCTGCGGAACCAGGCTCTTCGCGGAAACATCTCCTTGCTGGACCGCATCCGCAAACTTGCCTTTCAATGTTTCAATATGCGTCCACAACTCATCCGCTGTTTTGTCCTTCGATAAATCGACGTCCGCATCCGGCGCAGGATCGGGCGCCGATTGCAAAGAACCGACCGCTATTAGAAAGAAACCGAAGAAGATAAGTTTTCGCATAAAAAATTTTCTCTGTAGTGGCGGTCTATGACCGTCTCTCTTGAGTGCACCTGACAACCCACCTGCTCGGCTGCTCTAAGCAAGTTTTTTGTTGTCACAAAGTCATAGCCCTTTGCGATCCCAAAATGTGATTCTCCTTCTTCGCCGTCTCATCATTTTCATCGTCATCGCAGGTTTTCTCGTTCTGTTGATTGGCTCACTCGCGATCACTATCGCTGGATTGCACGACAATACACATCAAGCCGACTTGGCTGTGGTCCTCGGCAATATGGTAAAGACCGACGGCACTCCATCGATAATACTACAGGCACGCCTGGATCATACTGTTGACCTCTATCGGCAGGGCTACTGCAAACTCATTTTGGTTAGCGGCGGCCATGGAAAGGAAGGTTATGACGAACCAGTCGTCATGCAACATTATTTGGAAGAGAGGGGCATACCCCATGAAGCGATCCTTGAGGATAATGACGGCTACACCACGTGGAAGATCGCCCAAAATACCGCTCGAATATTGAAAGAACGTCATATCGAGAGCGTCCTGATTGTTTCACAGTATTTCCATATGCCACGTTGCCAACTTGCCTTTTCCAAGTTCGGCATCAAGACAATCTATACAAGCCATGCGCCATTGGAGCGCTTTCGTGATCTCTACATTGACGCATTGCCTCACGAAGTTATCGGCTATGCCGTCTACTCCTGTCGTGACGCTGGCCGATTTGATTCCACGTTGACGAAATAACACGGTTTACTTCTCCATGTCGCCTCCGCTCTAGTCTTGGGTGCCAAAAAATTCGCGGGATTCGATCTTCGACAGCGCAAGCTGGCTGCAACGGTCAATCTGGCTCTTCTTCCATCGCACATTCGCTAAATAGCCTTGGCTTTCGCACTCCACCTGTTAACTCCTACTCAACCCCCATGAAAAAACTCACCTTCGCTGTCTTTGCCGCGGTCAACCTCGCTACAGCCCGAGCCGATATCGTCTCCAACGACGATTTCCACGACGGCAAAGCCCATTGGAAAGGCGATCTGCGGGCAGCATCGGCCAGCGACACCAACGATTCCACGTCCCTTGAGCACCCGAACACCTCGTCTGGCGTAATCGTCGACTTGAAGTCCTCTTGGACACAGCTCTCCCAGATCTTCAATTCCCACGAGACCTCCTTCACCTACAAGATCTCGTACCAGCTCTCGAACGACTATGCCGCGATGTCCTCGCCCAACTCTCCCGGCAACTCGCCTTTTCCCAATCGGCCCGTCATGCCACAAGGCCAGGCGCCGAATCCCAGTGGGCCGCCAAATGTCTTCTTGTCAAAGCTTCTGAACACGGAGGTGGTTGGAAACGTCGCCCCGCCCAGTGGAAACAATATGCTCCTGCTCGTCGTCGACATGACCAACTTCACGTTCCAGCAAGTTCATCTTCAAATAGACCCCTCGTCGAAGGATGTGCAAACGGCCACAGGGACTCTGAATGAAATCGGCGCGCACGACGACAAGACCTTGTTCCTGGTCCTTCCTGCCGGCAAGGGCAGCGTGACCTTGACTGCCGTGTCGCTGACCCCGGCCAGCGAGCAAAAAGGTTCACCGTCGGATAGTCCGTTCCACTAAACACGTCTCCTACGCTTCACGCGCGCGCGGCCGGGACAATTCTTCGACAAATTCCGCATTAGGCCTTTCACTTCGTAAATAGCCTTGGCTTTCGCTCTCCGTCTGTTAACACCTGTACACAATCCCATGAAAAAACTGTGCCTCGCTTTTCTTCTCGTCGCTTCGTTGCAACTGGTTCACGCCGACAACGTGCTGAAAAACAGCGACTTCACCGATGGCGCTCTCAGCTGGCATGGCGATGGCCGCACGCCTGCGGACATGAAACCACAGGATTCCCTCGATACAAATAACAACTATGGCGACCAAGGCCTGATCATTCCGCTCAGGGGCCATACGTGGACCAAGATTGTCCAGGAATTCAAGACCAGAAATTCATCGTTAACGCTCAACATCACCTATAAACTTGCCCCCAACACGACGTTCTCGACCGTCAGCGAAGATTACGTGAACGTCCCCCATAGCATTGGCTTTGATGCGTGGCCACCTTTTAACGGCAAAAAAGGTAGTTGGATGACCATGGTCTCCGACTTCAGTAAAGCCACGCTTTTCTACTCCAACATTACACCCAAACCCGGTTCAACCGATCAGCAAACCGAAAGCGAACCGATCGTCTCCCTGATCCCCGAGAACGAGAAAACAATCTGCCTCGCCTTTCCTCCCGGAACAGGCGCGGTCATCCTTCTGCACGTCTCGCTGGACACGAAGTAACGCCTGCTTTCAATTCCATCGCGGATTGGAAATCAGGACGACGAGGAAAAAGAGCAGGCTCAAGATCGCCGGAATACCCAGGACCAAAAGCAAGCCGATTGCTGGCCAGATGTGCTTCGCGTGCTTCAGCCAAAGGGCACCTCCCAGAATCGCTGCTAATCCTCCCAGGATGCCCAGCCATAGCACGATGTTGAATGACGAGACCGATCCGTCGCCGATGCCGACCATGAAAAAATAGACGAAGCCCAACGCTACCAGTGCGTCGAGTATCCATAAGATCCAGAATTTCATGACAGGTACATGTCGGTGTTATTTCGCATGATTTTTTCCGGCACGGTTCAATGCGCTGATCACCGCCTTCAACGAAGCGATTTCGATATTCGTATCGGTCGCCGCGCCAAATGTCGTCGGACCCGAACCCGATTTAATCTCGAAGTAGGCCACCGCTTTCGCCTCCGCGCCCTTCCCAAGAGAGTGCTCGGAATAGGAAACCACCTCGAACGAATCGATGATTCCGCTGTCGTTCAGTCCATGGACAAACGCGGCCACCGGGCCATTTCCGTGCCCACGAATCTGGTGCACTTCATTGCCCCGTTTAACGCGGATAATGCACTCAACTCCTTCACCGGTGGGAGTCATCTTGCTCACCCCTTGAAATGAGAGCGGTTGCTCACGGTCCAAGTATTCGCTTTTGAACAAGGCCAGGATGTCCTCCGGCGGCAACTCCTCGCCCCGTTCGTCCGCCACGCGATTGACGATCTTGCCGAAATCGCGGTGCATTGCCTTCGGCAACACGTAGCCAAATTCCTGCTCCATGACGTAGGCCACACCGCCCTTGCCCGACTGGCTGTTGATGCGAATAATCGCCCGGTAATTGCGCCCGATATCGTGCGGGTCAATCGTCAGGTAAGGTACTTCCCAACTGTTCTCGGGATGTGCCGCGCGGTCCTTGAGCCCCTTGTTGATCGCGTCCTGATGGGACCCCGAAAACGCGGTAAAGACCAGGTCGCCGCCATAAGGCCAGCGGGAGGGCACTTCCAGCTTGGTCCAGGTTTCATAGGCATCGCGCACCGCAGGCAAATCGCGGAAGTCGAGCTTGGAATCGACGCCTTGTGTCAGCAAATTCAACGCGACCGTGACGATATCGAGATTGCCGGTTCGCTCGCCGTTGCCAAAGAGCGTCCCTTCCACACGCGTCGCACCGGCCAGCAAACCCATCTCCGTCGCCGCGACGCCCGTGCCACGATCATTATGCGTATGCAGGCTGATGATCGCCTTCTCCGGATGTTTCTGGTGCGTAATGAACCATTCGATCATGTCCGCGTATTGGTTCGGCATCATCAGCTCCACCGTGTTCGGCAAATTCAAGATGATCGGTTCGGTCGCTGTCGCGCCCCATTCGTTCACCACCGCCTCGCAAATCTCCAGCGCAAAATCGACCTCCGTTCCGCTGAAACTCTCCGGCGAATATTGGAACCGAATCTTCGTTTCCGGCACGGTCTTCACCAGCGATTTGATCTGCCTCGTGCCCCTCACCGCGATGTCCACGATGCCCTGCTTATCCAGTCCGAAGACGATCCGTCGCTGCGCCACCGACGTCGAATTATAGAGATGCACGATGGCCCGCGGCGCGCCCTTCAGCGACTCAAACGTCCGCGCAATCAGTTCCTCCTTCGACTGCACCAATACCTGCACCCAGACGTCGTCCGGAATGCGTTTCTCCTCGATCAGGCGGCGGGTGAAATCGAATTCGATCTGTGATGCCGATGGAAATCCGATCTCGATTTCCTTGAAGCCGAGCTTCACCAGCAACGCGAAATATTCGAGCTTTTCCTCCACGCTCATCGGCACGGCCAGCGCTTGGTTGCCGTCGCGGAGATCGACGCTGCACCAGATGGGCGCACGGTCGATCACGCGGGAAGGCCATTCGCGTTGAGTCATCTTCACCGCCGGAAACGGGCGATACTTGGGGTTCTGCGTTGTCATAATTTTCTCTCTATTCACTTCCGTCATCCTGAGCTTGTCGCACACTCGTGTGGCAGGATCAGTTCCGTGGTAGCCGCCGCTGTCCCTAGCGGCGGATGCCTTTTTGAATTGCTCAGGATGTTGTCTAGTTATTGTTATGTGTATTACGGTTTGCTGTCAGTGACGAAACGCCAAAATAAGAAACCCCGAGAGGCCGCTCATGTTGGCGGGGCCGTCGGGGTTTGGGGGTTAAAGCGAAGTAACTACGTCAGATCGCTTCCACCAAGCCGATGCGGCCCGGAAGAAGTAGCGTAAGTCGAAGCGACAGCGCGTTGATCTGCATGCGGCCACCCTAACATTACCTTTTTAAAATGCAATCCACTCTTTCTTGGCTGTGGCTTGCATCCCACTAGACTGGTCGCATGAAACAACTCCTCCTCACTCCTACCTTAGCGCAAATGCAATAGACAAGCGATCTATGACCGCCGACCGCCTGTGCGATACGCTTGGCGGCATCGACTAAGCTCGCGCTTTCTTGACAAACCGCAAGACCCCGTGTTTAGTGAGAGGCACATGCACTCGAATTATTCCCCACTTCCTTCCGCCGCCCTCGCGTTGCGGAGCCCGTTGGTGCATGTCGTCCGAATTAGCTGACGCGCGGCGTTGCTTCGCTGCGCCGTCTTGGGCTAGACTCCCGCCTTGCGCGTTGATCTGCCCGAGTCGAAATTTCCCCGTTTCTCCACTCAGGCTAATTCAACTTAATTTTAATTCCATGTCCACTTCATCCAACATCACTCTCTACGACACCACGCTCCGCGACGGCGCGCAGGGGGAAGGCATCCACTTTTCGCTCGCCGACAAGCTCCGCATCGCCCAGCGCCTCGACACCTTCGGCATGCACTACATCGAGGGCGGCTGGCCCGGCTCCAACGAAAAGGACATCGAGTTCTTCCGCGAAGCGAAGAAACTGAAATTCAAGCACGCGCGCCTCGCCGCCTTTGGCAGCACGCGCCGAGCGAACACGCCAGTCGAAAAGGATCCGCAGGTCGCGCTCCTGCTCGAAGCCGATACGCCCGTCGTCACGCTCGTCTGCAAATCCTCCAAGCTGCACGTCACCGAAATCCTGCGCACCACGCTCGATGAAAATCTCGCCATGATCCGCGACACGATCCGCTATCTGGTCGAGAATGGACGCGAAGTCATCTTCGACGGCGAACATACCTTTGACGGCTATAAGGATGACCCCGCCTACACCACGGCCTGCTACCAGGCAGCGGATGAAGCGGGCGCGGCCTATCTCGTCATGTGCGATACCAATGGCGGTTCCCTGCCCGCCGAGATCGCGAAGATCGCGAGCGAACTCGGCTCCAAGATAAAGAAGGCCAAGATGGGCATCCACACGCATGACGACTGTGGACTCGCGGTCGCCAACGCCCTCGCGGCAGTCGAAGTGGGCGCGTTGCAGGTCCAAGGCACCGTCAATGGCTATGGCGAGCGCACGGGCAATTGCAATCTCGTTACCAGCATCGCCAATCTCCAGCTCAAGATGAACCAGCGCGTTCTCCCCGATGACAAGCTCGCCGAGTTGCGCGATCTCTCGCTCTTCGTGGATGAGGTGGCCAATCAGCGCCCGAGCGGTCGCGCGCCATTCATCGGCGCCTCCGCCTTTGCGCATAAGGGCGGCATCCACGTCAACGCTATCAACAAGTTTTCAGCCAGCTACGAGCATATCAAGCCCGAACTCGTCGGCAACAGCCAGCGCGTCCTCGTCGGCGAACTGGCCGGTCGCGCCAATGTCATGCTCAAGGCGAAGACGCTCGGCTTGAAGCTCGAGGAAAAAAGCCCCGAAGCGCTGAAGGTTCTCGAGCAGATCAAGCATCTCGAAAATGAGGGCTACGAATTCGAGGCCGCAGATGCCTCGTTCCAACTCCTCGTGCGCAAGGCGCTCGGGCAGTACAAATCCTTCTTCGAACTGGACGAGTACCACGTCTCGATCCGCAAAAACAGCGTCCACGGTTTCGATGCTTGCGAGGCGACTATCAAACTCACCGTCAACGGCGAAAAAGTCTACACCGTATCGGAAGGCGACGGCCCCGTGAACGCGCTCGATGCCGCGCTGCGCACCGCCCTCATCCGCTTCTACCCGCGCCTCGAGCAGATGAAACTCGTCGATTACAAAGTACGTATCATCGACTCGAAAAGCGGCACCGCCGCCAAGACCCGCGTCTTTATCGAATCCAGTGACGGCGACTCCACCTGGGCCACCGTCGGCGTCTCCTACGACATCATCGAAGCCTCCTGGCTCGCGCTGCGAGATAGCGTGGACTACTTGCTTTCTCGAAAAAGTCTTTTGGAGCTTCTAGATGATGTCGCAAAAGTTAAAACCAAAATCAAAGAAGTAGAAAAGAAGGCGGTTGAAAAAATGTCCATCCCCCCTTCTACACAGTCTGTCTAAAAATTCCCCTTCCCCCTGTAGCGGCGGTCTATGACCGTCGCCTGCTCCCATGCATCCTCCGCGTCTTTCCCGTCTCGATCGAATTCATACCGACCAACTTTTCTACTTCATCACCTTCTGTACCCACAACCGCGTGCCTATCCTCGCCCAACCTCTTATCCATCAAGCCTTCCGTACCTTTACCGAAGAATCCGCTAACCATGGCGTTTTCGTCGGTCGCTACGTCATCATGCCTGACCATATCCATCTCTTCGCCGCCTTCGAGGAACATGCCTCCCTGTCCGCTTGGATAAAATCCTTGAAAAATTATTTATCCAAAACCCTTCGGGAATCAAAAATCGACGCTCCCCATTGGCAAAAAGGTTATTTCGATCACCTCCTGCGTGGCGGAGAATCTTATGGCTCCAAATGGGAATATGTTTCTCATAATCCAGTTCGCCACCAATTAGCTTCCGAACCCTCTCTCTGGCCTTTCCAAGGTCAGATAAACACGCTTACTTTCACATAAACCCACCGACGACGGTCATAGACCGCCGCTACAGACTGACATGCCCGAACTCGCCAAAGCCTACGAACCGCAACAAGTTGAAGATCGCCTCTACAAAAAGTGGCAGGACTCCGGCCTGTTTAGAGCCAATCCCAAGTCGTCGAAGAAGCCCTACTCCATCGTCATGCCGCCGCCCAACATCACGGGCAAGCTGACCCTCGGCCACGTCCTCAACAACACCATCCAGGACATCCTCGCCCGCAAGGCCCGCATGGAAGGCAAGGAAGTCCTCTGGCTCCCCGGCACCGACCACGCCGGACTCGCCACCCAGACCGCCGTCGAGAAGCACATCCGCGCCACTGAAAAGAAGACCCGCCACGATTTCACCCGCGACGAATTCGTCGAGCGCATCTGGAAATGGAAAGAGGAATTCGGCGGCATCATCACGCAGCAACTCCGCAAGATCGGCTGCTCCTGCGATTGGTCCCGCGAACGCTTCACCCTCGACCAGGACTACGCCCGCGCCGTGCAGGAAGTCTTCGTGAAGCTCCACCAGGAAGGCCTCATCTATCGCGGCACCCGCATGGTCAACTGGTGCCCCGGTTCCCTCACTGCCATCTCCGATGAAGAGGTCATCCCCACCAAGCAAAAGGGCTTTCTCTATTACGTGAAGTATGAATTGGTTCCTCTTTCGGGTGGCCCGGACTACTTGTTGTCCGGGTCGCCGAAGGCGACAGGAGGTGACCCAATGACTTCCACTTTAGAGGTAACCGCCGCCGCTCTCGGAGGCGCCTTCATCTCCACCGATGCCCCGCTCGGCGCATCTGACCTCGGCTTGGAAAACTTCCTCGTCGTCGCCACGACGCGCCCCGAGACCATCATGGCCGACGTCGCCCTCGCCGTGAAACCCGGCGGCAAGTGGGCCCATCTCATCGGACGCAAAGTCATCCGTCCCCTGCATCGCACCGAAATCCCCATCATCGCCGACGAAGCGGTGGAAGAAGGCTTCGGCACCGGCGTGCTTAAGGTCACCCCCGCCCACGACAAAACCGACTACGAAATCGGCAAACGCCACAAACTCGAATTCCGCGATATCCTCACGCCCAACGGTAAAATCAATGATCCGGACGAGCATGATGCCGCCGAACTTCATGGCACGGATCGCTTCGATGCCCGCAAGCGCTCAGCCGAACTTCTCAGCGAACGCGGCCTGCTGCTCAAGGAAGAACCCTACGAAAACACCGTCGGCTTCAGCGAGCGCGCCAACGTTCCCATCGAACCACGCCTCAGCGAACAGTGGTTCATGAAGTACCCCAACATCCCGGAAGCCCTCGCTTTGCTCCGCGATGGCCACGTCAAATTTCATCCCGCCCATTGGACTAAGACCTACGAACATTGGCTTGGCAACATTCAGGACTGGTGCATTTCCCGGCAAGTCTGGTGGGGCCATCGAATTCCCGTTTGGTATCGCATTGTTTGGACTGACGACAAAAAAGTTTACGGTGAAGAACGTCTCTGCCAAATCGAATCCCCCGGCGAAGGCTGGACACAAGACCCCGATTCTCTCGACACTTGGTTCTCCTCCTGGCTCTGGGCCTACGAAACCATGCGCACCGAGGACGGCACGCGCCAGAAATTTTATCCCACCAGCGCGCTCGTCACCGGTCCCGACATCATCTTCCTCTGGGTGGCCCGAATGCTCATCGCCGGACTTCACTTCAAGCCAAATGGCGACAAATCCGAGTCGGGTGGCCCGGGCTACTTGTTGCCCGGGTCGTCCCGCTTTAGCGGGACGACAGGAAGCGATCAGCCCTCCGAGATTTCCAACGCGAAAACCCTCGAAGCCAACCTCGCCTTTAAAGACGTCTATTTCACCGGCCTGATCCGCGACAAACAGGGCCGCAAGCTCTCAAAGTCGCTCGGAAACTCCCCCGACCCACTCGACCTCATCGCCAAGTACGGCGCTGACGGCCTGCGCTTCGGCCTCGTCCGCATCGCACCGCAGGGCGCCGACATCCGCTTCGACGAAAAGCAAATCGAGGAGGGCCGCAACTTCTGCAACAAGCTCTGGAATATTTGCCGCTTCCGCACCATGCAAGGCCCGGTCGATCCGAACGCCGAGCCCTTCAAGCACAAGCGTTCGATCTTCGCCGATGAGTTGCTCGACCGCCTCCACTATCTGCTCGAAGGCGACCGCAACGCCCTCACCGCACTGGACCAGTTCAATTTCAGCGAAGGCGCGTCGCAGCTTTACGATTTCGTCTGGAACGAGTTCGCCTCCCGCTATGTGGAAGCCGCCAAAAGCGATTTCGCCCAGGCCGACTCCGCTACCCGCGAGGGAACCCTCGCCACGTTCGACTACGTCCTGAGCCACGTCCTGCGCCTGTTGCATCCCTTCGCACCGTTTGTAACTGAGGAACTCTGGTGCGAACTCGGCTTCCGTCCCAACTCGCTCCAACTCGCGTTGTGGCCAACCAAATCGCCCCGCTCAAAAATGTGGTCGCCGCGCGCCCGTGAAATTTACAGCACGGCGGATACCGGCCGCCAACTTCGCGGCGAGGTGAAGCTGCCCTCCAACCAAAAAGTCCCGTTCTTCCTCGTCGCAAAAGGTGATCCCCTCACCGACGATCAAAAAGCCGTACTCGCGGCCTTCCTAAATGCCTCCGAGATTCAAGTCCTGGCTGTGCCCCCAACAAATCCCGGCCCCAAGACCTTCACGCAACTCGGCGATCTCTACCTGCCCTCCACCGGCCTCGTCGATCCCGCCGTAGAAAAAGACCGCCTGACCAAAGACCTCGCCAAAGTCGAAAAGGACCTCGATCAAACGCGCAAGAAACTCGGCGATGCCAACATGCTCGCCAAGGCCCCGCCCGCGAAAATCGAAGAATGGCGCAAGCTGGAAGTTTCCTTGGCGGAGAAGGAGAAGTCGTTGCGAGAGAGCCTCGGAAAACTGGGTTAGCCTCTCTCTCCATCATCCGTCATCCTGAGCTTGTCAAAGGATCAGCTTCCGGTGACGACCGATTTTATCAGTGACTTCCATTTATAAACTTGGAAGTTGGCTGGAGGCTGATCCCTCGACAAGCTCAGGATGACGGAAGTTTTTTAGCGTAAGTTTTATTTCCAAAATCAAATGTCCGCCATCGCAGTAAACAAACTGACCAAGATCTACCGCACCTACCAAAAGGAAGCGGGCTTCTGGGGCGCGTTCAAGGGCTTGGCGCAACGCAAGTACAAGGAAACAGCGGCGGCAAAGGAAGTCAGCTTCACCGTCCAGGAAGGCGAACTCGTCGGCTTCCTCGGCCCAAACGGCGCGGGTAAAACAACCGTGCTGAAAATGCTTTCCGGCCTGCTCCAACCGACCAGCGGCGAGGCGACCGTGCTCGGGTTCAACCCAGCGCGCCGCGAGAATGCGTTCAAGCGTCAGTTCGCGCTCGTGCTGGGACAGAAAAACCAACTCTGGTGGGACCTGCCCGCCGCAGAATCGCTGGAACTCAACCGGGTCATCTACGGCCTCGATCCCGCCTCGGCACAGCGCACCATCGACGAATTAACTGAACTCCTCGACGTCCGCGAAAAGCTCGACGTCATGGTGCGCGAACTTTCCCTCGGTGAACGAATGAAGATGGAACTAATCGCCGCGCTGCTCCATCGCCCCAAGGTCCTTTTCCTCGACGAACCGACCATCGGACTCGACGTCGTCTCCCAAAAGAAAGTCCGCGAATTTCTGCATGAGTACACCGCGCGCAATCGGATCACCACGCTGCTCACCTCGCACTACATGCAGGACATCGAGGAACTCTGTGATCGCGTCATCATCATCGATCACGGCCAGGTCTTCTTCGACGGCGCGCTCCAGGACATCATCGACCGACTGGCGACGCATAAGATCATGACGCTCTCGCGGCGCAAACCACTTCCCGCAATCGACTTCGCGCCCTACGGCGAAGTGCTGGAAAAAAGCGCGTCGGAGGTGCGGTTGAAGATTCCGCGCAAACAAATTGTGGCCGCGAGCCGGGACTTGATCGCCGCGCTGGAGGTGGACGACTTCACCGTGGAGGACGTCCCCATCGAGGACATCATCCGCGAGGTGTTTTTAACGCGGCGCGGATAACTACTCGGTCTTGCGCGGGAAAAGTTCGCGGACAAGTTTTTGCATGTCCGCCGTCGTCACCTGGCAGCGTTCCGAGGATGTTTGAATGCTCGTGGCAAATTTTCTCTGACGCGACTCCTCGGGAAATTCATTCGCCAGGAGATAAGCATACCCGAGCAGCGGCGTGAGATGATTGTTCATGTCGTGGAGATATTTTCGGAGCACCATGCCGGGGCCGGATTCGGCATCGCCAAGTCGCAGGAAAGCTTCCGCCAGTTTCCAGTCGGCCGGCGTCGTGACCTTGAGATTGATGCCGTTATAGAGAACGATGCGGACGGGATGCCCTATCTTCTCGACCACCGCCGTATCGTCCGTAAACGTGGCGCCTGATTTCAGGGCAACCTCGTAGGCCTCGCGCAAAAGACTGGTCCGAAAGATTTGCGGAGTCTGCACCGTCCACAGCTTGGAGCGGTCGATGGTCTGCGTAACGAGACCGTCCTCCGCAACTTCCTTGAGACTATCGCTGCAAGGGGCGCCACAGACCGCCGCATCCGAAAGCTTGGCCGCAGCCAGAACGACATCGACGAGTTCCCGGGTGACAAAAGGACGCGCGGCATCATGCACCAGCACAAACTCGGAGGAATCCGAAACCGCCTGAAGACCCGCCTGCACCGAATCCTGACGTTGCGCCCCGCCGGGAACGAGCCGGATCTGCCCCTTTTCGTTCAGCGGCGCGACCACCGCCTGCATCTCCGCCTCGCTGCCGGGACGGACGACCAGGATGATTTCCGACGGCAACTCAGTCCGCAGCAAACGATCGAGCGTGTGGAACAAGAGGGGGCGTCCGCTGAGCGGCGTGAGAAGCTTGTCGAAACCCATGCGTTGACTGCGCCCTGCAGCCACGACAATCGCGCTTAAAGATTCACTCATTTATTTTTTCTTATCGGCGGCTGGGGCCGTATCATCTTTATAGAAAATCGGGCCGTGCGCCTTGAGATTGGCGATAAAGGCGGCCAGATTATCTCCCACTTTTTTGTCGTTTAAGAATCTTCCCAGAGCGCCCTTGCTGTCCTTGGCCTGGCCCAGGATATCATTGGCATTTTTGACCATGCTGTCGCCGTTATCGACCATTTCGCGAAGCTTGGCGATGGTCTCCTTCAAGTCATCCGTGCTGGTACCAGTCAAGACCTGGTCATTCAATTTTGTCATCATGTCGTCGAGTTTGTCCGCAATGTCATTGGCCTTCTTCAGAAGGGGCTGCGCACCTTGGGCCAATTCATCAAGCCCAACCGTTGCCGCACCGTCGATTCTCGCGCCATCCTTAATGTAGGGATGCTTTTCCGTGTCGGGTGTGCCCTCCGGATATTCCACCGGCTTCACGTCCACAAAAAGATCGCCCAAGAGGCCGGAGCTACCGATGACATATTTTGCGTCATCGCGAATTTTAACCTTGCTGTCGATTTTCAAGTTAACTTCCACTTTTTCGGTGTCGGGAATTGGCACCGGATCGGTTGTGACCTTACCGATATGTGCGCCAGAAAGAAATACATCGGAACCCTTGAGCAAGCCGCTGGCATTGGGAAATGTGACGGTCAGGCTATACGTCGGCTTGAAAACATCCTTCACCTCGCCGAAAAAGAGGATCAACGTACAAATGATCCCGATGCCGAAGAGAAGAAAGATGCCTACGGTCGTTTCAATGTTGGTATTCGTTTTCATAGCTTGGGATTCCTAGAATATAGCATCACTAGCATCGGATATGCCGTTGACAAAGCGTTTCACAACCGGGTCCTGCGATTCAAGGATGACTCCCGGCTTATCGACGCAGTAAATCCGTCCTTCGTACAACATGGCAATACGGTCGCCAACTTCCCGGGCGCTGACCATGTCGTGAGTGACAATAACCGAAGTCATATTCAATTCCTTCCCCAGCCGCACCATAAGTTTGTTGATACTGTCCGCCACGACGGGATCGAGACCCGAGGTGGGTTCATCGTACAGCATCAGGGCCGGCTTGGCGATGGCGGCGCGGGCCAAGGCGACCCGTTTACGCATGCCTCCGCTCAATTCCGAGGGCCATTTCCGCTCCTGGTTGGGTAGATCGACGATTTTCAGCGCCCGCGCCACTTCCGATTGGATATGCTTCTCATCGAAATTGCCATGCTCACGTAAGGGGAAAGCGACATTTTCGCCCACGCTCAGCGAATCGAAGAGTGCGCCATTCTGAAAAAGCATCCCCGTCTCCTTCCGCAGCGGGACCATTTCTTCTTCCCCAAGTTGCGCCAGGTCCTTGTCGCGAAACCAGACCTGCCCCGCGTCAGGCCGCATCAGGCCGAGAATATGCTTAAGAAGGACGCTCTTCCCCCCACCGCTGCGACCGATGATGACCATGTTCTCCCCTGCCCGGATGTCGAGATTGACCCCGCGAAGGATTTTTTGACGACCCAGCGTTTTTTCGACGCCAACCAGACGGATCAGGTTGGTCGCTTGAGGATCTGGAACAGGGTCAGCCACGGCAAAATTAGAGAATGGAGTTGAGCAGGAAGGTGAAAAAGAAATTGGCGATCAGGACAATGATGAACGAATCGACGACTGCTTCGGTCGTCGCCAGTCCCACCCCTTCCGCCCCCTGCGCGGCGGTCAGTCCCTTGTTACAGCCAACCAGGATGATGATGAGACCAAAGAAGAAGCCCTTGACGAGACCGATCCAGATGTCTTTGTCGTGAGTGTATTTGACCGTGTTATTCCAGTAGTAAACGCCAGGAACACTGAGCACATGGACCGCGACGTAATACCCCGCGCCGATCCCGCAGAGAATCGCCAGTCCCACCAGAATAGGCAACGTGATGAGTGTGGCCAGAAAGCGGGGGACAATCAGGTATTCGGTCGGATAAACAGCCAGGGCGCGCAAGGCATCGATCTGCTCGGTGATTTTCATCGTGGCCAGTTCCGCGGCCATGGCCGAGCCCACCCGGCCCGCAATCATCAGCGCGCAAAGGACCGGCCCGAGTTCGCGGCACATCGCGATGGCCACGACCGGCCCCACGGCGGAACTCATGCCCAAGGCGCGGAATTGAAACTCGCACTGGGCCGCAAAGACCGCCCCGATGAAGCCGCCCGTAATGATGATAACCGGGACCGATTTCGCTCCGATGAAATCAATTTGCCGGATGAGCAGCCCGCCACGGATCCGGTACCGGAAAAGACAGCGGACAATATCCTGAAAGAGAAAGACGATCTGCCCGGCAGCCTGCAGCATTCCCATGAAACGGGAACCGAGTTGTTGGGCGTAGCGGGTCATGCCGAGAATCTAGCGTGAAACAGTGGAGTGACAAGGAGTTCAATGGCCTACTGCCGGACCGGTATCTTCTGCTCGGCCAGGTAGCCTTTGACCTGTGCGATGGTAAACTTGCCGTAATGGAAGACGCTGGCCGCCAGGACCGCGTCCGCCTTTCCCTCGTTGAGGACGGCGGTGAAGTGGCTTAACTCCCATGCACCACCGCTGGCCACCACAGGGACCGGCACACTTTCGCTGATAAGACGGGTGATTTCGAGATCATAACCGGTCTGCATGCCGTCCGAATCAATGCTGTTTAGGACAATCTCCCCTGCTCCCAGCGCAACCGCCTTTTGCGCCCAGGCACGGGCTTCCCATGTCGTTTGCTCACGGCCACCCCGTGAAAAGACCGACCATACGCCCGGGGCCGTTTTCTTGGCATCGATGGAAACCACCATGCATTGACGGCCAAAGGCCTCGGCACCCTCGGCGATGATTTCCGGTCGGGCCAGAGCGGCGGAATTAAGACTGATCTTGTCCGCACCGGCGCGCAGGAGCGTCCGCATATCGTCGGTTGAGCGGACCCCGCCCCCGACGGTCAGGGGCATGAAACAGCGGTCGGCGGTGCGCTCGATGACATCGATGATCGATTTGCGGCCCTCGGAAGAGGCGGTGATATCGAAGAAGACGAGTTCATCCGCGCCCTGATCATTATAACGGATGGCCAGCTCGACCGGGTCGCCGACATTGCGCAAGCCGTTCTCCTCCGCCCGGCCAAATTGCTGGCCACGGGTGACACGTCCGGCATGGACGTCAAGACAGGGAATGACGCGTTTCGCGAGCATGGATTAATCCTAAAGCGAAGGAAGCCCGCTGACGAGAAGTTCGACTTGCTGCCCTACGGTTTCACCCTTGATGGTTCGATCCACCTGCATCAATACCTCGGCATAAGGGAGAATGGCCAGGATATCGATTTTCCAGTCCTTGCCTTCTTGAACGAATGGCAGGCGCAAGGCAGTGAAGCTACCCTGATAATAAATTTCGGCGCTAGCCCTGTCGCCATTGACAAAAATATGGCCAAGGTCGATTTGCTGGACATCATGCGGGTTCAACAGCTTTTTCTCGGCGATGTGCTGCATAAGAAGGGCAAACGTCAGCCCAGGGCGCAAATCGTCCGGTACTTTTCTCTCCAAAGCCGTGCGCAGGAACAGATCAACTCCGGGCGAATCATCCGCTCTCATTCTTGAAACGGTGACTGGAGAAGGATTTTTTCCGCCGGATTTTAATCGATTAAGGTAATCATCCACGTTCCGGGGAACACAGGCCATAACCTGATCGGTCTGATTATTAATCAGGCCGGCCTTGCACGATTCAAACGCATGTTTGACTTGGGCTTCCTGGGCCACGTCTCCCATGCGTCCACACGAGGTCATTCCTCCCATGGCGAGGAGACCGGCAATCAATGCCGACAATAATGTGGTACGCCCCTGAAGACACAACATGCCTTTTGATAGCAAGAGGCTCACCGCGACGCAAATACAGCCCGATGCGCTCTAAAATATGGTGCGTGGAACGTAAATCTGATCGCCCGGGTAAAGCTTCGGATCGGTCCCGGCAACCCGGGTCGCCGTCACGGCGTCAACCGTGAATATCTGTTGTCCGCGCGTAATGCGGACAGCCTTGCGATTGGCGTATTCGTCAAATCCTCCACAGGAATTGATCGCCGTCAAAAGCGTCATGTCGGGAGTCCAGAGCACACGGGCAGCACCACGAACATCGCCCCCCACGTTGACATACCGTTCTTCAGGAATAACCGTGACATTCGGATTGGTGTAAATTTTATTGGTCTTGTAAGCCTCGCCGATTTCCGCAGCCAACTCGGAGGAATTGCGGCCCACGGCGTGAAAAGATTGGGTGAGAAGGGGCACGGTAACATCTCCCGAGGCGGGAATTTGCACTTCGATGACGTACTCACCGTCAGGGACGCCGGTCAGCCGAATGGTAATTTTATCGCCAGCCCGGATGACATCGACCGAAGACCCAGGCCCGGAATTAGGGAGCGGCGCGGGGGTCGGTGGCACAGAGGGCGTACCAAATCCTCCGCATCCGGTAAGAAAAACACAGACGGTAATAAAACCAGCAAGGGAAATTTTTTTCATGGGAAAATCAAAACTCGTCGCTTTCCGAATCCGGCTTGCGTCCGGTAACGCTCAGCGGTGTGTGATCTCCACTTCCGTTAAGAGCAGTCTTGCGCTTTTTGCTCCGGCCCGCTTTTTTGTAATAATTTCCGTAACTGCTGTAATAATAGTAAGAATCATCGCTCTTGACCGATACGCAGTTCAGGACCATACCGACACAATTTCCGTGCACTTCCTCAATGGCGCGCTTGGCGCGCAATGAAATTTCGCGGGGATAGCGCCGGTGTTGGATGACCAGGATAACATAATCGACTTCGCGGGCGATGATGGAACCATCGCTGATGCCGAGCACCGGCGGGGAATCAACCAGGACCAAGTCATAGCGTTGTTTGAGATCCTCCAGCATCATGCGAATTTTATCGCCCGCCAAGACACCAATTTCGGACAGCGGCAAATCTCCAGAAGAAAGGAGATGAAGCTTGGGAATGGCGGTCTGCTGAATGTACTCGACTGCGTCACCCTTGCCCTGAAGATAATTAGAAAGTCCGCGATCATTGGGAAGTTTCACCAATTCGTGCAGTGTAGGCCGGCGAAGATCGCAGTCGACAAGGATAACGGATTGGCCCGCTTGGGCGCAGACAACAGCCAGGTTGTAAATGGTCGTGGATTTCCCTTCTCCCGGCCCCCCGCTGAGCATCGAAAGCGAGGGCCCGATCCCGTTCTGGACTTTCAAGTCGAGCTTGGCGCGCAGGATACGGTAGCCCTCCGCATGAGGCAATCGTGCCGAATCCTGGGTGAGCGGCATGGGACCACCTCTATTGGGAATGACGGTCAATACGGGCAATCCGAGAAGCGATTCGGCGTCAGCCATGGTTTTGACGCTCGTATCGAGATATTCGATCAAAAACGCAACGACGACGCCCACAAAAAGCCCGACCCCCACACTCGTGGCCAAAAGAAGATTTTTATTTGGCTTCGACGGATAATTCGGAGGAGCGGCACGCACAATAATTCTTACTGGGCTTACCAAGAGTTGTTTATCGCCCAGAACTTGCTGGAGCTTGATAGTAAGGGCATCAAGGAGGCTATGTTGTTCTTCAAAATCCCGCTGAGCCTGGCGGTAAGGCTCGAGTTGCGTTGTCACATGCGTGCGCGTTGTGACTTTCAGATCGTCCACTTCTTTTTGAAGAAGGGTCACGCGCGACTGCGCCATATCGGCATCGACTGACATGGCGCGGCGGGTCCCCGCGATCAAGTCCTTGATTTGTCCCTGTTTGCGTTCAATTTCCGCCCGCAAAGCCTGCACCCGGGGGTGATTTTCTTCAAACCCGTCCTTAAGCAAATTGCTGATATCGCCCTCAAGACCGAACACTTCCGAGCGCAACGCCGCAATATTAGGCTCCTGCTTTCCCAAAGCGGAAAGCGTGTTAAGAAATTCGTCGTCTGAAAGGTTTTGGAGTTGCTGCAGCAAGACCCGGCGCGCGTCATAATCCACCTTGGCGGCCAACAAGTCTTTCTGGCGCTCATCGAGATCCGCTGTCTCCCGATCATCGGCCCCACCACCGGCCGAAGTGAGGTCCACTCCATCTTTAGCAGCTTGTTCCCGCAACTGGTCCACCTTTTCCTTTTTTTCATCAACCACTTTTTGTTGTTGCTGAATTTGATCGCGCAAAGAGTCCGCGCCCGCGCTGTTTCGCTGGTCCTCCTGCACGTCCCGCATGGTTTTGTACCGGTCGGCGAGAGCATTGGCAATATCGGCAGCCTCGGTGGGCAACTCACTCGTTGCGCTAATTTCAATAATGTTGGTCCCGCGTTTTAAATCGAGGCCCAGAATGCCTTTCATGTAGCCCAAGGCGTCCAGGGGCTTCATCTTGTCCACACCCATCTTGAGGCGCTTGGCCCATATTTGATCAAGCTGGAGGTCATTGATGATGGGGAGTAAAACGTCAGGAGACTTCAGAATCTCAAACTCGGAGGCAAAGGCAGTCGGATCGAAGCCCTTGTCCGTTGGGGCATTATCGATGCTAGAAACGTAATGCTCACCCGCAGGGCGAATTTGGATCTGCGCCGAGGCAGTATATTGCTTAACCAGAACCCATTCCGTAATATATTCCCCGGTAGCAACCGATAGAACAAAAATTGTAAATATCACCCAAAGGCGGTTTCGGATGACTTTAAAATATTCGTTAAAGTGAAGCGTTTGACTTGAGTTGTCAGCCATAGAGAAAAATTATGCCGAGGCTAATCCAGTCAAGAATAATGTCTACTTGAAATCCAACGTCAGTATGTCCCGCGGACTCCCAAATAGACTTGATCGCGGTTATAATCGCGAAAACTGAGGCCGGAATTCACACCACTATAGATATTTCCAAGATTAACATCAAAGTGACTATTGACATGATACGTCAATCCCGCATCAATAGCAAAATCATTTTCAGTAAAGCCCGAAATGGTATTGGGCGCGATCAGCGAGGATGTGTAAACTCCGTGAGTAAGAGTTCCCTCAAGATGGGCCGAAAGGCTGGGCAGGATATCGTAAGTAAATGTTGTGCCAAATCGGTCGGCTACTTGCCCCTCAGCCGTGGTGACGTCGGTGGGAACAATCTCGTGGGAATAGTTGAAATTAAGCGCGCTCCGGGCGCCCAGCTGCCAATTAATGCCAAGCGCACCATAAGGAGTGATCGTTGAATCGCCGCCCAAATTCGTGCTGGTGACCGAACCACCGACCGAGGCGTTAATGCTAAGAGAAGGAAGAGCTGACCAGTTTACCCCAGTATTGCCTGTTAAAGTGGTATATCCTCGATCCATCTGGTTGTACGTAATATCATCCACGATACCGCCAAAATTGAGATTGACCGTGGGAAGAATAGCGAAGCCCAGAGTACCCGAACCGGTGTTTTCCACGCTATTTTGCGCGGTCGCAGTTTGGGACGCCATGTAATCGACAACGGTATTTGAGTAGGTAAGAAGGGTGCTGACCAAAGGCGTCCACTGGGCATTAAAAGATCCATTGAACGTGTTGGCAATATAAGCTCCGCTGTAATAAAGTGTACCGATATTCTCGAATAAGCTGGGTTGCGTATAATAGCGGAATTGTTCGGCTAAATTGATGCTGAAGCGATCAGAGAACGAATGTTGGAATGATGCAACGACCTCGTTGGTAAAATCAAAGTCATCTCCCGGACGGTTTGAGTAATACGTCGCGGTAAAGGTCTCGCGGGCGGAAAAGTCGCTGTTTTCCATCGGAAAATTGAAAAGAATGCTGGGGGATATATCTGTTTCAAAACTGGCTACCTGCCCTGTGTTGGCAGTGAAGATATTGGTGTCGTAAATCTCCCGCACAGAAGCCGAGATAGTGTAAAACTTTGTGCTTTCGCTTGCATCCGGCGCAGTTGATCCAGCCGGGAGCGCTGTTGTTGAGGAAGCAGAGAGCGAGGACGGGGCGGCTGGACCACCGGGAGCCGGGGCTGCCATTTGCTGCGTCGTTGAAGATCCTGACGCCTTGACAGGCTGGTTACTCCAGGAAAGACAGGATAATATCAAACCGATGTAAAAGCATTGCTTCGGCATACTCGTTAGAAAGGCATCAAAGCGATTTTTGATGCTGATGCAAGGTTCTTTTTACACATTTTTACACTTTTTTTATAGTTAAATGCATAAAAGCATATCTCACATTTGCTAGCCCTTGTGTAAAAATGAGAAAAATCTGAGCTTTTCCTGCGAAAAGATTTGCCCCGCGGTCTGCCTCGCGTTACTCCCTACATTGCCCTTCCCTATGATTCAATCCTTTGTCTTCAACGATGGAAAACTGGTCGCCAGCAATCTCGATAGCGACGCCCTGCGCTTGGTGCGCGCCGACAAGGGCCTGCTCATCTGGGTCAATTTATTTGCGCCTACCCCCGAGGAATCCAAGTCCATCCTGGAGGATGTCTTTTCCTTTCATCCTCTCGCGATCGAAGATTGTCTGGCTGCGAGCCGCTATCCGAAAATTGAAGATTACGAGGACTATCTGTATCTCGTCATGCATGCGGTGGCCTTCAACAAGGAAGAACAATTTCGCACGACGGAACTCGATTTTTTCATTGGAAAATCATTCCTGGTCACTCATCACTCGGAACCGTTGCCCATGGTCGCCAGCACCATCGAGCGCGTTCAAAAAAATCCGGTGGCCATCACCCGCAACATGGACCGACTGGCCCACTTTCTCCTCGATACCATGGTGGACGCCTATCAGCCCGTGCTCACCAATCTCACCCAGGAAGTCAGCGCCCTGGAGGACAACGTGTTTCTTTCGCATCAAGCGGAACCGACAGAGATCCGGGAGTTTCGCGAACGCAGAAAGGAATTGTCCGACCTGCAAAATATCGTGGGCCCGCAGCGCGATGTGGTGAACCGGATGGCCCGTGGAGAGTTCAAATTGATCCGACCGGTGCTGTTGCCCTATTTTCGGGACCTGCTCGGCAATTTGAATCGTATTGAAACCAGCGCCAAGGCCTTGAATGAACAACTCTATCTTGCCCTTGATGTTTTGCTCAACAAAGCGACCTACGAGACGAATGAAATCATCAAGGTCCTCACGCTGCTGACCGCGATCACGACACCTTCCTCGCTCATCGGCACCTGGTACGGGATGAATTTCGACGACATACCCGAGTATCATATGCCCCATGCCTATCCGATCGCCGCGTTGGTCACCGGTATCAGCACGATCCTGTTAATCATCTGGCTGCGGCGCAAGCATTGGCTATAGTCTCGTCCTGCGCTTCATCGGCGCCGACCTTTCCCCTCCCCGCCGTGAAAAACACGTTTCTGGACAAGCTGCTCAACCGGATCGACCGAGTCGGTCAGGAAGACCTGCAGGCTTATTTGCAGCGACTCAACCACGAGAAGGGATTCTTCGAGACAATCTTTAATACCTTGCAAGAGGGCATCGTCGTGGTCGATTCGCATGGCCGGATTCGCTATCTCAACCATGCCGTGACCGCTCTCCTGGGCATCGATCCCACCCGGGCATTGGGAACGTCCATCGCACAGTACCTGAAGGAACTCGACTGGCCCAAGATCCTGGCCGAAGGCCGGGTAGTGAACCGGGACTTGGAAGTCTTTTATCCGCAGCCCCGGTATTTGAATTTTTATCTCGTCCCCCTGGACGACACGGATGCCTCGGTGATGGGGTTCGCCCTGATTTTCCATGACCTGACCGCGCGGCGCGCCCGGGCCAACGAAGCCATGGAATCGGAAAAGCTGAATGCCGTGACCCTGCTCGCCGCCGGTGTCGCCCACGAGTTGGGCAATCCCCTCAACTCGCTCAATATTCACCTCCAACTCCTCGAACGCGACCTGCGCAAGCGCGATGCCGACGGCTCGGACGAAGAACTTCTGGAATCCGTGCGGATCGCCCGCAGCGAAGTCAGCCGCCTGGACACCATCATCAACCAGTTCCTGGGCGCCGTCCGCCCGTCCCATGCCGTCCGCAATATGGTCAGCATCAATACCGTGGTGCATGAATCGCTCGCCTTTCTTCAACCGGAAATAGATGATCGCGACGTGATCGTTCAGGAGGAACTCGCCGAGGCGCTGCCTTTGATCCCCGCCAACGCGGACCAACTCAAGCAGGCCTTTTACAATTTGATCAAGAACGCCCTGCAAGCCCTCAGTCACGGCGGCATCCTGCGGGTCGCCACGTCCCGCTCCGATACGCACCTGATCATTTCCTTTGAGGATAATGGCACGGGAATCTCCGTGGAGGACATGGCCCACATCACCGAACCTTACTTCACGCGCAAGAAAAACGGGACGGGGCTGGGCCTCTTCATCGTGCAGCGAATCCTGCACGAACATGGCGGCCAGCTCGAACTGTTGAGCGAACCGGGCCGGGGCACCACCGCGCGCATCCTCCTGCCCTTGTCGGAACGGCGCGTCCGGCTTCTTGGTCAGGGAGATGAAACTTCGTCCAATGATAAAAAGACGGAGGTGTCATGAACCCGGTATCCGACAACCTGCCCACGCTCCTGGTCGTGGACGATGAAAAAAATACCCGGGACGGCCTGCGGCGTTATTTCGAGGGCAAGTTCGATATCTACCTCGCCTCCGATGTGGCCACCGCGATGAATGTTTTGGAAACGGAACCCGTCAACGTGTTGCTGACCGATATGCGCCTGATGGGCGGCACGGAGGGCCTCGACCTGCTCGTTCGCGCCCAATCCATTTCCCCTCCGCCAGTTTGCATCCTGATGACGGCGTATGGCTCCGAAAAAGTGGCGGTGCAGGCGATGAAGCGGGGCGCTTACGATTACATCACGAAGCCACTCGACCTGGAAAAACTCGATGTGGTCCTCACACGGGCCCTGCATTCGCGCCGGGTGGAAACGGAAAACCGGCAGTTGCGCGAGGAACTCGACAAGAAATTCGGCTTGGAAAAACTGATCGGCAATTCCCCCGCGATGGTGGAAATTTATGATCGCGTCCGGCAAGTCGCCCCGACGCGCGCAACCGTCCTGATCGAGGGCGAAAGCGGCACGGGCAAGGAACTCGTGGCCCAGTCCCTGCACATGCTCAGCCCGCGCAAATCGGCCCGGTTTGTGGCCGTGCACTGCGCCGCGCTTTCCCCGCAACTGCTCGAAAGTGAATTATTCGGACATGAAAAGGGCTCCTTCACCGGCGCCACCGAGCGGCGTGCCGGGCGCTTCGAAGAGGCCAATCACGGCACGATTTTTCTGGATGAAATTGGCGAGATCGACGCGGCGACGCAGGTGAAACTCTTGCGCGCACTCGGCGAACAGACCATCCAGCGGGTGGGCAGCAACCAGAGCATTAATGTGGATGTGCGTGTGGTCGCGGCAACCAACAAGAACCTCGAGGCCTTGGTTCGCGAGGGCAAATTTCGCGACGATCTCTTCTATCGCCTTGATGTGGTGCCCATTCATCTGCCTCCGCTGCGCGAGCGGCGCGAAGACATTCCGCTGTTGATTAACGCCTTCGTCCAGGAATTTGCAAAACAGAACAATAAGAAAATCACCGGCCTTTCCGCCGATGCCCAGGAAGCGCTGCAGCGCTACGACTGGCCCGGCAACATCCGGGAATTACGCGCTGCCATTGAACACGCAGTAGCCCTTGGCCGTGGCGAGCGCCTTGGTGTGCGTGACCTGCCCTCGCGCGTCACAGGAAAAACAGGAGATGGAGCGGGACGCCCCCTGCCTGGGACGCCAAGTCAATCCGGAACCTCCCCTTTACACTTGGAAACCATGGAGAAAAACTTCATCCATCAGGCCCTGCGCCTGACTGACGGGAATGTAACGGAAGCGGCGAAGCTGCTTGGCATTAGCCGCCGCACCCTCCATCGTAAAATCAAGACCTACCAGATCACGCACCCTTAAGCATCTTTTCTCCGACGAATAGCTTGTCATTTTTCACCGACCGCCTTTGAGTTCCTGCCTCACCCTCCCATGTATTTGTTTTTTTCGAGTCCGATCAACCGGCTGATATTTTTGGTACGGTACGTCGTTCTGAGCGTCGTTCTTGGCTTGGCAGGGCGCGTCGTTTTTTTGTTTGCATCCCACGATCCAGGTTCTTCACCGGCCCTGTTGGCTTGGGCTTTTTTGGCTGTGATGGCGCTTGGGGGATTTTTTTATCACATCCGCTTTATCCTCATCGCCAGGTTGGACTCGATGGGGCTGTCCAGATGGTACTGCCTTTTGACCTTGTTGCCTTTTGTCTCTATCGGCCTCTATGAGTGGTCGGGCGTTATAAACATTATCTCCATCGGCCCCGTAGCCATCTATGTCATTTACCTTCTGATGCTCATCACCGTACCCGAAGATGCTTTTCGGCATGGGAGCGCCCTTCAGGCCACGGTGTATGACTACGAAGTGGGTGAAGGCCGGATCATCGTTCGCCTCGTTCCGCTTCTCGTCGGACTGGTCCTTGTCGGTTCGGCATACAATTTCATGCTTTATCGCGGATTGGACGATGCCCAGTCCATGGATAACGCCCAACTTGCCCGGCAAATTGTCCGCGGCGAAGGATATACCACGAAGTTCCTGCGACCCCAGGCCGTGCTGGACCTTCGCAACTATGCGACGAGCCAGAGCCTCATAACCGGGCAGTCGGGTGCACTCTTTCCCGCCAACCAATTTCCTCCGGGCACCCCGCGAATTTTGCCGGATACCTACAACGCCCCGGGTTACCCCTATTTGTTGGCATCGTGGTTCTACCTCGTGCGCCCGCAGTTCGACCAACCGGTTGCCCCTCGATTGGAAGGTTTTGTTGATGAGAAAAAGGGCGGATCGAGCTTCATGTATTCGGGCGATCGCTGGATTCCCGCCCTTAACCTGATCTTCGTGGTCCTGACCGGATTGTTAGTTTATGTCATAGGCCGTCGTCTTTTTGACGATCGCACCGCCTGGTTTGCCGTCGTCGCGTTTTTTGGTACGGACATGATCTGGCAATTCAGCCTGACGGCCATGTCGACCAGCTTCCTGATGTTTCTGGTCACCGCCGTGCTCTATTGCGCGCTGGAAATTTTTTGCGTTGCCGAGCTTTGCTTTGAAAGCGACGAGCAGTCCTTTGTACCGGCTTGGTTGTGGGCCATGGGCCTGAGCATGCTCCTCGCCGTCGCTTGCCTGACGCGATTGCATCTTTTGGTCCTGCTTGTCCCCCTGCTGATTTTATTGGTTATGATGATGCGGCCCAGTGGGCTGATGTTCGCGATGATCGCCGCGGTGGCTCTTCTCTCCACTGGTATCTGGTTCTGGCATATGTACAAGGTGTCGGGACATCCCTTGGGCTCAAATGCCTCTCTCTTGATCTATGGAGAGGATGGTTACAAGGAAAACCAGATTTTCTGCTCCACCTCGATTCCTACTTACGAAAGGCTCTTCAGGAACCTGAGTCAAAAAGAATTCAATGGGTTTCTCTGGCACATGCAGCACGGCTGGCAGTTATTAGGCTGCAATCCGATGACGATTCTATTTCTGGCCTCCCTGACGCACGCTTACAAACGGCGCCGGACGCAGATGTTTCAATGGCTCCTGCTGGTCACGGCGTTGGTGATCATTGCGGCAAATAATTTCGGCGTGGCTAATCCCGAAGTGCTTGGGCCCTGGAACAACCTGGGGCTGCTTCTGCCCGGCATGGTGGTCGTCGGAAGCGCCTTCTTTTTCATTCAGCTCGAGCGACTGGACCTGCAGGTGATGCTCGTGAACAGCATCATTGTCGTCTCCACTCTGGTGATTACCGCCATACCCATGGAGCTTGCCCTTACCTCATCGAACAATCTGATCTATAATTTTCCGCCCTACCTGCCACCGCTGATCAAGGTCGCCGGGCAATATGCGCAACCGGACGAATGGGTGACTACAGACATGCCGTGGGCCTCCGCCTGGTATGCCGATCGTGCCTCACTTTGGCTCCCGGATTCCATCACCGACTTCCAGCACCTTCACGACAACGTCTGCCCCACGGGCATGCTCTTCTTTACACCGGTCAGTTGGGTGAGGCCGGCCTCCACTTTTCTTACCGGCGAAGATAAAGACTGGCTTCCCCTCATCTCGGCAAGCTATCTGCCGCCCAACAGCACTTTCCCCAATAATCTGCCGCCCAACAGCGGTTTCCCCCTGACCGTGCATACGGCCACAGCTGCAGGAGTCGATTACGTCCTGTGGAGCGATCGCCCCCGCTGGAATTCGCAATAAGCGTGCCCGTCTGACAGGTATAAAGAACCGCCGTACCTAGTTGGTAGCCGCCGCTGTCCCCAGCGGCGGATGTCTTCCCTCCGTGCCACCGACGATTTCGCTACGCCCACCAAGGCCCTTGACGGTTCCGCCAAGATATTCGTGGAGTTGCGAGCGCCATGCAGGATCGATCAAGGGCTCGCGATGTTTCGTGGAAAAAACCAGGTGATAATGAAGGCTAAGGAAAGTTGAGGGCATGGCTACTACCCCTCCGGGGTAGGCGCTATTCTGGCATAATTCCGGTGGTGTCACTACGCTCAACCACCGGCTACGACGCTGGCATCCCTTCGGGATGGCCCATTGAAGCTTGGAAGAAGCTCTTCCCCTGCTTGACTATAAGTATGTCGAGAAAAGCTTACATAATCAGCTTCATGATATTGGCGATTACCTTCGTTCCTGTCACTTTTTCCACGGTAATAGTTCCTGTTTCGATAGTCGCCCCATGTAGTTACGTCGCATTTACAGAGCTGTCGAAGGTACCCGATTTCATCAAAATACTATTAACAGAAGGTTTGTCAGGTGGAGGTTGGGTTCTGTTAGGTATAGAGGCTTTCGATTTTCTCTCTCTAATCTTTTATTGTGGCCTTTTCTACCTATGCGCCCGGTTTACTTTTAGCATTTCGTCAAAGAGCCCAAAGCCTGCAGGAAAACTTGTTTTTCAGCTTATCGTTTTGGCCCTTGTATTCTCTTGCTCATTCTTGAGAGTGATCCAAGGATCCTCTTTCGTAAATTGGACCGGGGCCTATGATTTTTGGAGTGGGTGCGCTCGTTTTTGGGAAACACGTTGATTTAAACTGGTACCACCACTACCCCTTCTATTCCCTTTACTTCCCATCCAAAACGCACAGGATATCAGGCTCCCCATGCCACTCAAAACTCCCCTTCGTTTCGGTCTGCCCAAGGGCAGCCTGGAGAAATCGACGATCGAGCTGCTCGATCGCGCGGGGTTCAACGTGCAGTCGTCCAGCCGGGGCTACAAACCCTACATCAACGACCCGGAGCTCGACGCCCGCCTTGTCCGTCCTCAAGAAATGAGCCGCTACGTGGCGCAGGGCTTCCTCGATTTCGGCATCACCGGCAAGGACTGGATCCTCGAAAGCGGCCACAAAGTGGAGGTCCTCTGCGATCTCGCCTATAGCAAGGCCACCAGTCTCCCCGCCCGCTGGGTCGTCGCCGTGCCGGAAGATTCCCCGATTAAAAGCGTCCGCGATTTGCAGGGCAAGCGGATCGCCACCGAACTGGTCGAGACCGTGAAGCGTTACCTCGCCGACCACAACGTCACTGCCGAGATCGAATTTTCCTGGGGTGCAACCGAAGTCAAGGTCCCCGAACTGGTCGATGCCATCGTCGATCTGACCGAAACGGGCAGTTCCCTCCGCGCCAACAAGCTCCGGATCATCGATACTATCGTTGAAAGCTACCCGCAATTGATCGTCAATCCGGCGGTTTACGCCGATCCCGAGAAGCGCAAAAAGCTCGAAAACATGAAATTGCTCCTGATCGGGGCGTTAAATGCACGGCAAAAAGTTGGCCTCAAAATGAACGTGCCCAAAGCCGTCTTGGAGAAACTTTCCGCCACCCTCCCCGCGCTCCGCAATCCGACCATTTCCCCTCTGGCAGACCCTAGCTGGACTGCCGTTGAAATCATTATCGACGAGGCCGTTGTCCGCGACCTGATCCCCCGGTTAAAAGAACTGGGCGCCGAAGGAATTATCGAATATCCGCTGAATAAGGTTGTGTATTAAGCCGAAGGGCCTTAAAACGACCGACTCAACTTTTTATGGGTTCAATCAAAAAACGCCGCAAAGCCAAAATCGCCAAACATAAGCGTCGCAAACGCATGAAGGCGAATAGGCACAAGAAGCGGTTGCGTTACAAAGCTTAGTTTTTTAGTGTTCCAGGTGTGCCTGGAGTCTCTCTGAAGAATTTGCCTGAATTGCGCAACCGTCTTGCGCACCGCAACAAAACTGCCCTTTGCAGGAAGGTCGGCCCGGCTATTTTCTGCCTTGGACTCCTCAGCGCCTGCCTGGCTCGCGCTGAGACCGCAGGAGCGCCCCCCCCGGTGCCCCCGCCGGAAATCGTCGTCACCTCTCATCTGACCGATGCCCAAAACCGCATGATGAACGGCAAGCTGAGCCCCAAGGCCGACGCCAAAAGCCGCGCGAACGCCCTGTACACCATGGCCATGCTTTCCCTCGAAGATCCCAAAAACGATCTTCAGGCATCCTTGGCGGAACTTCGCCAGGTCACGATGCTGGATCCTCATTTTGAAGATGCCCAGGTGGAAGTGGCCAACTTGCTGCTTCAACTCAATCAACTTGAACTCGCCCTCGAACAACTCCAGACCGCGATGAAGGCCAATCCGCATTCGGTCGAGATCGAAGCCGCGCTCGCTTATGTCCAGCGCTTGCGAGGCCAGAACGAGGAAGCCATTCGTTTGGCCAAGGACGCCCTGATTAAAAATCCGGGCCAGCCCACCGCCATGCGCGTTTTGCTGGAAGTCGCCGGTGACCAGAACGACCTCGCGGGTGGCGTCCTGCACGTCGAAGATATTCTGAAGTCAAGTGGTCCCAATGCACCCGCCTCGGCGTGGCTGTTGCTGGCCAAGCTCTATGTGGAAGTCGCGCGCAGCAACGCCCGCGTGCCCAACAGCGATTCCCTCAACCAGACACTTCTGCCGATTTATCAGGAAGCCGCTGCCAAACCTCCGCCAGAAATCGATACGCTCACCCTGCTGGCCGATACCTACCGGAGTCTCGGTCGCAAGCGCGATGCCCTGAAGACCCTGCAGGAGGGCGTGGCGATCGATCCGGCCAATGTCGACATCATCCTGCGCTGCGCTGACCTGGAGATCGACCTGGGGCAGAAAACCGCGGCGCTCAAACATTACGAGGAAGCCTACGCCTTGAGCCCCGCTTTGACCGGCCTTCGCGAGACCCTCGGCAGCCTTTACCTCGACAATAACCGCTTTGAGGATGCCGTGCGCCTTTTTCAGGAAGCGCTGGCCGATTCCCCTCACAACATCAGTCTGGCAATTGACCTGAGTATCGCCCTCGAAGGCGCCCATCATCCCGATCAGGCCGAGACCAGTTTCCAGCAGGTCTTTACTGCCGACACCTGTCCGCCCGAAGCCTATCTCCAGTTGGCCGTTTTCCAACTGGCCCGCGACGAGACCGCCAAGGCTTCGGCCACCCTGGCCGCCGCGCAGAAACGTTTTCCTGAATCGGCCAAGGTCCGGTTTTATGAGGCGATTCAGCATCGGTATGAGAAAAATTATCCGGCTGCACTGGCCTCCCTGGAGGAGACCCGCACCCTAGCTGTCGGCCCGGACGCAGGCATTCTCGATACCCATTACTATCTCGAATGCGCCATGACGATGAATCTGGCCGGTGAAAAAGATCGTTTCGAAGAGACCCTGCACGAGGGACTGGCCAAATTTCCGAACAGCGCCGACCTGATGAACGAACTCGCCTTTTTTTGGGCGGACGAGGGGACGCACCTCCCGGAAGCCCTCGCTTTAAGCAAGCGCGCGATTGAGTTGGAACCGGACAATGGGGCGATTCAGGACACCCGGGGCTGGGTCTCTTTTCAAATGGGCGAAGCAAAAGATGCATTACCGTACTTGCAACGGGCCGCCTTTCTGACCAACAATGATCCCGTGGTTCTACAACACCTTGGAGACACATACTTGAAACTGGGCCTCAGGAGCGAAGCGATCGCCACCTGGCGGCACGGTCTGGAAAAAGCCCCCCGTAACGGCGATCTTGCCAATCGGATAGACGCCGCACTGGCGCAAGCGAAAAATGCTCACACCCGCTCCGCGCCCACTCCCTAACTCCAAGCCCAACCTCCTCCTCTTCACCCTGACCGTCTGGCTGGGGCTGTTTTGCTGGACAGGCACGGCGTCGGCGCAATTTCATTTCCGGGACTATCTCAACAAGCCGAAGATCACGCCACCCGAGGCTATCCAGGCTGTGGCGGCGAAGATGGTGGACGCCAAAACCGGGCAAGTCCTCTTCGAACGCAACCCCGACCAGCATCTTCTGCCGGCGAGCACCACCAAGTTGATGACCGCCCTCATTGTCTATGAAAAGCTCCATGGCATGAACGGCAGCGTCACCATCGTGGACGATGACCGGGCGGAGCCGAGCAATATACCGGTTATTCCCGGCGAAACGATTTCGGTTAACACGCTTTTCCATGCCCTGCTCATCGAATCGGCCAATGATTCGGCGCGGGCGCTGGGTCGTGCCGTCGCTGGAAGCACTCCGGCGTTCATCCAAATGATGAATCAACGGGCGTTGGCCCTGGGATGCTTCAACACCCATTTCAATAATCCCAATGGCCTGCCTGCGCCAACAGGCACTCATTATACCAGTTGCGCCGATCTCATGGTGATCTTCCAGCACGTTCTCAAATATCCGGAACTGCGCAAAATTATGAGCACCAAGGAATACACGATCCGGACCCAATCCGGTGTGCACAATTTGCGCAATCATAACCGCCTGCTTGGTTATTATCCGGGTATGGGACCGGCCAAGACCGGCTGGACGGTGGCATCGCGTCACACCTATGCCTGCTCCGTCACGCTCGGTGGTCGTGAAATTCTCCTGACGTTGCTCGATAGCCCGAACAAGTGGGCGGACGCCCAAATCTTGTACAACTGGGCCTTCTCGCAACAGGGCGGGGCCAGTATCTCGGCGCCCGCTGATTCCTCCGAACCCGCGCAGTAAGCGCGTTCTCAAGTGGTACAATTCCTTGTACCACTTTGCCATTTCACCAAAGCTTACGCATTACTCCTGCGATGCGTATCACGTTTGATACTTGGAAGAAGTGATTGCGCTGTTAGGCTAGCTGGTGTGATCGATGCAACTCTCTCAATGGCCGAGATCGCAGCCAAGGTCAAAAAACCGACCTCGTTGTTTGAGATCATGGCGAACATCAAGATTGTTTGCGATTGCGCGCTTTTGCTGCGTGAGGATTTTTATACGGCTGAAAATTTCAAACATTTCTTCGGCGGGGAAAAGGCTGAGGTCAATAAGTCAAAATCGGCTAAAGGCTGGATAAGATCCGAAGTTTCTGGTTTTTCACAAATTATTCCTGAAATCCTAATCAATAATTCCAAATATGATGCTTTGGATTTACAGCTCGATCGCTGCTACGGGAAGGATCTTCTTACACAAGCCTTGATGTCCGTCACAATGAATTCAAAAGAAAACAATATACTATTTGAGGATTTAGAAATTATTTTTGGTCATCCCACTAAATTTATTTCGCGAGAGGCCATAGAACATCGATATTATATAAGAGGAGGACGACGAGCTCGAAAAACTCACCCACATGGCGACAAGCGGGCCGAATATTCCTTTATTAAGGGGGGAGTCAGTTACATTGTGGAGATCGATACCTTACCTGATGGTCTTTTTAATCAGTTTTCATTGGCAGCTAATCTGAAAATATGATTTTCTTATGGATCCCTCATATTTGTCCGCGGCGTATCTCTGAAAAAAGCAAAATGGTACGATTTTGGTGGTACAATGATTTTGATTACCTCTCATAGATCAGAAAATGCCGCATGACGAAGGATTAGCCGCCAGAAGATATGGCCAAATCAACGGAGGCTGATTCTTCGACAAGCTCAGAATGACGGAACCTTTAAGCGTTACCCCTCGAAAATCGTCTCGCATTCCGAATTCTGCGGAAGCTTCACGGTAAACTCGGTTCCCTCGCCCGCCGCCGTGACAAAAGTGATCGTTCCACGATGGGCCTTGACCACACTCTGCGCGATGGCCATCCCAAGACCGGTTCCGCCTTTTTTCCCGTGGGTAACAAACGGCTCGAAAATCCGGTCTTTCACCGCATCGGGAATGCCGGGACCGTTGTCCCTCACCTTGAGATAAAAGACCGAGTCCTTCACCCACGCCCGGATATCGATATGCCCCTCCGGCTTGCCTTTGAGCGCATCGACCGCATTGGAAACCAAATTTTGCACGAGGCGCAAAAGACGCATCGTATCGACCTCAATCGGCGCGGGATCGGCCTCCATGTTGAACTTGATACCGGTCGTACGGAAATATTCCTCGTTAAGCGTGATGTACTGCTTGAGAAAAACGCCCGTATCGGTCTGGCTGAGGTCGAGCTTCGATTCGCCTCGCGAAAACTCCAGAAGCTCACCCGCCATCGCGACTACCCGGTCGCACTGAAGCCGGATATTGCTGCAACAATGGACCGTTTCCTCATCGGAATGATTCATCGTGACGAGATCGGCGGCCAGGTGAATACCGGCGATAGGATTGCGCAAGTCGTGCATCAACGAACTGGCCATCTCACCCACGAGCGAAAGCTTCTCCTTGCGCACGACTTCCTGAACAAAGAGCTCGTTGGTACGCCGCAAATGATTCAGGACATTCTGAAAAAGACCGAGGGTGAGCGTAACCGGTTCCTTGTCCAATACCTCAAAAAGCATGTCGCTCGGGATCGTGGCGATGGAAGCATCCGACTTGGCCCGGGCATCGGTGCTGCGTCCGTAACCGTCGAGCACGGCCACCTCCCCAAAATAATCGCCCGCATCGAAACAACCGAGCACCTTTTCGCCCGTTCCAGCCACCTTGACGATTTCAACCTGCCCCTTGATCACCAGGCAAACACCGTCGGCCGCATCGCCTTCACGAAAGAGATAAGCGCCCGAGGGCAGGTCCCGCGGAATCAATTGGCTGACGAGACGATCGCGCCCGGCTGGGGAAAAGCCTTCCAGAAACCGATTGGCATGCGCGTCCATAGATAGAATATAGGATGCCGGGTTGCACCCAGTCCTCGCGCCCACTATGCCTTCGCCCGTGTGAATGTGCAACGAAATGCCTTGGCTCCGTCCCGGCAAGCACGCTAATTTCAGCGGTTCAACCATCTACAAAGGAACTTTCTTATGCCAAAAGCCATCATGGAAACCAGCAAGGGCACCATTAACCTCGATCTCTTCGATGCGGATGCCCCCGGAACCGTCGCCAATTTCACCAAGCTCGCCCGCAGCGGCTTCTACGACGGACTCAACTTTCATCGGGTCATCCCGAATTTCATGATCCAGGGCGGCTGCCCCACCGGCACCGGCACGGGCGGTCCCGGCTACAAGATCAAATGCGAAATCAACAAGCAGAAGCATACCCCCGGTACGCTCTCCATGGCCCACGCGGGCAAGGACACCGGCGGCAGCCAGTTCTTCATCACGCATGTCGCCACGCCTCACCTCGACGGTGTCCACACCGTTTTTGGCCGCACCCAGGACATGGCCGTGGTTAATGCAATCAAGGGTGGCGATAAGATCACCAAAGTTACCATCGTCGATTAAGCAGCTACCGTGAATGTTCCGATGCAAGGGTAACATCGTGCTTCAACCCCAACGGGGTTGTGATCATTCAGCCCAGGGTTGGCGTAGCAACGCCTACCCTGGGTTTCTTTCGAGATGATCAACCCTGAAAGGTGTTGAATTTTCTCTGGTCTCGCCTGCTTCAACGCCTTTCAGGGTTGGTCTCTTTTCCAATGGGTCCCAGGGTAGCTCGTTCCTCGCAACCCTGGGCTGAGTGATTTTCATTCTTTCAGAATGAATCCAG